>Ga0307517_10003234_pt1 | contig 25538 bp, 20 predicted proteins | sample 23_EM_MG_FD_194515 | JGI IMG/M metagenome (GOLD analysis project Ga0307517, IMG submission 194515) | Populus trichocarpa ectomycorrhiza microbial communities from riparian zone in the Pacific Northwest, United States - 23_EM | ecosystem: Host-associated > Plants > Roots > Unclassified | place... | reverse complement strand
GTCTCTTTTAAAATTTTAGTCCTCCTTTATTTTTCTTCCAAATACTTTGATCCTTCTCCTTTCTTTTTAATTTTTTTGAAAAGGACAACGTCAACTTGATATAAAAAAAAATTAATCGATGATTTTGAAATAAATATTTTAATAACTGAACATATTAAAATATATTTTGGATTCTAAAAAAAAACATCGAAAATGATAAAATGACACAAGCGTGTCAAAAAAATATTTTGGATTTTTTTTTTGTATTTTGAAAATATTTAGAAAAACAGGGGATAAAAAATTGAATAATGACAAGATACATGTGAAGACTTTGATTTTATATCAATTGCTTAATATACATGTTGATATTCTTTTATTATATTTGTGTTAAAAGCATATTTGTCTTGAATTTTATTTTGTGTATTTATAGATTTAAAATTATATACATTATAGGCTTTCATTGAACATTTTTTTTTATGTTTTGTATGCTCTTATTATAGTAAACTAAACATTATTACTTATTAGTTACTATATTTACAACAAAGGTTAACAAACTCATAATAATCGTTGTCGGACTTATTATCCACGAGAAAGATTTTTTGTTGTTAGCCATAACCTAAGCCAATTCTAGCATTTGTTGTGGTGTTAGGACAATGATGCTTCCAAAATTTACAAACATCACATAATTCAGTTCTTTTAAATCAAGCTATTCAATGAAGGTTGATTGTTCTTCCCATAAATTTGAACCAATATAGCTTAGTCTATTATTTGTTATCTGTTTATTAGCGAGCAAGTGGAGAGGATCCATATCATAAATAGGATAGAACATTGTTGTTAGAGCATCCAAAACCTCTTGTTTGAAGGAATCAAACATGTTCAAAATAATAGCTAAAGCTCTTGAATGTCTCTTAATTTTTTTTATGAGACAACTGACTATATCTGAAATCTTTTTGGTCGCATCCAAATCCTTCATTTCAAACTCACAACTCAACTAAATCTTTGAATTGTTGGTCTCATACATGTCTTTTAAGACAATACAATAACAAATACAAACTATCTGAAAGCTTCCTGAAATACAAACAAAAGTTATAGTCATTTTTAAATAACCATGTCCAAATATAAAAGTATATATATATATATATATATATTCTCACCACACAAGTAAAAAAATCCTTAATGTTTTTACTTTTCAAAACATGCATGATTGATTATAGTGAAAACCCACATATATGAAAAAAAAAACTTTAATGTTTTTACTTTTCAAAACATGCATGATTGATTATAGTGAAAACCCTTAAAAAATGGACATCCACGTGTATAAAAATTATATTGAATTTAAAATGATGTATATATATAACTTAAAAAAACGTTTTTGTGGCATCATCTCCTATATATATAACATGCCTCCCATCGTTCATGGAGACTGGTGAAAAGAAAGCCATCAAATTAAGATGACCTAATCCAAATACTTATCAGATGGTAACAATGGCCGAAAGTAACGGCACAGAGAAGAAGGAACTACACATTTACAGTCCTCAAACGAAAGTCCCATTGTTTTGCAACAATCTAAATCTGGCCCAAACCCATTTCTGAGCCCATTAACTACTGGGCTTGCCAATTTTTTCTTTTCTTCATAGTCCATAATTAATGATTGACCCAGTTTGCGTAGTGTTTATTTGGAAGTATGATTGCGGATGTTTTTAAAAGTGTTTTTCGTACTAAAATACATTAAAATAATATTTTTTTTATTTTTAAAAAATTATTTTTGTGATTAGCGCGTCAAAACGATTTAAAACATACAAAAACAAATTTAAATTTTTGTGAAACATGATTTACACCTCATTCCCAAACGGTGCCTTAGTAAGACACCGTTTAGAGTAATGATCAACCTATTTTTTATTAAAATTTAATTTTTTTAGTATTTTTTAATCATTTTAATATATTAATATTAAAAATAAATTTTAAAAATTAAAAAATATATATTTTAATATTTTTACAAATAAAAATAACTTAAAAAAATTACTGCTATAACACTTTGATTGCCCGTAAATCAAGTACAAGATCTGGAATGGGGTAGAAACAGTAGGCAAACAGAACAAGCTTGTTATTTTTAGTCTCGGATTGCGACAATGCCAGCTCAGAAAATCACAAGACAAGAAAAGAGGAAATATCCTCCACTTTAGACCCTGTGTTTGTATAAATTATCCAGATCAGTCCCTGTAACAATATTCATCAAATCCACCCTATACTCCTCACAATTTGTTATTTCAACTCAATTGAAATGAAGTTTCATCAATTTAATTACCCTCCTTATATTATTCTCGGTATATTTATAATTTATCCCAATGAGTTTTAATTGATAAAATTTGATAAGAAGGTCCAGATTTGAAAAGGGGGATTTATTAGGGTTTTATTGCTGGATCGACTCAATTAAAGGGACTAAATTGGTTTCTTGCAAAGCGTGGCTGTCTCGCGCTAAACACGACAAAATACATGTCCAAATTCAAAGTTTTTGGCAGCGTGGAAAAATATCAACCTACTCACACACCTTTCACGTGAAATCACGCCACCACTGAAAATTTCAAATCAAAACGAAAAGTCTAAAATACGTACAGTCTGAGGTCTCGCTCCGCGAGTACAATTATTTACTACACTCAAGCGATTGAGAAAGGAAGGACAAGTCTTTGGGATTATAAGATCGCAACGTGGAAAGAATTTATAAGGAGAGGTTCCGTTCACACTGGATAGACCACGAGCCCTCCACACGCCCTCGAAACGTGGCAAGATCTAAGCCCTAAATATCTAACTTGATCCAGCGGTCCGAAACAAACCTCATCCATCCTCCGGCACCTCCTCTCTGTATTTAAACACCCTCTGCTCCTTCACCCTCTGCACACCCACAAATCTCCATTTACATAGCAAAAAACCTCTCTGTTTTTCTCATTCTAAGCTATGGCTTCAACTTTTTCGAGAAGTGTTTCTGCCTTTTCTCTTGCAACAAAGCAAGGGGACGCTGCTAGTGGTGGGCATGGCATTTCTTCCTTGCCTTTGTTTTCCAGAAAGAAAAGGAACACTAGTCTTGTAGTTTCTTCTGCCAGTGGAACTCTTACCGGTCTAGTGTTCCAGCCATTTGAAGAGGTGAAGAGGGAGGAATTTCTTGTTCCTATTTCTCGTCAGGTTTCTCTTGCTCGTCAGTTCTATGTGGATGAGTGTGAAGCTGCCATTAACGAGCAGATCAAGTCAGTAATAACTTTTCTCTTTTTGTAAAAGATACATAATCTTGAAATTTCATTGTAGAATAGATAGTTATTGATATGTGTCTGTGTTTTGTGTTAACAGTGTGGAGTATTCTGCTTCCTACGTGTACCATGCCATGTTTGCCTATTTTGACAGGGATAACATTGCTCTCAAAGGCCTAGCCAAGTAACCACACCAGATCCCGTTTCTTTGTTCTTGGCTACTTCCCTTATTTTTTTTTAATGATTTGCAGTAACTGAGGTATGGTTTGTTCATGTTCTAATCAGATTCTTCAAGGAATCAAGTGAAGAAGAAAGAGAACATGCTGAGAAGCTCATGAAGTATCAGGTACGTACCACTTACCTTTTGAAAATCGATTATTTTCTTTTTAATTTTTGGTATTCTTAATTAATTATTTTCCAAATATATGTGATTAGAATATACGAGGAGGGAAAGTGGTGCTTCACTCTATACTGACACCCGTTTCTGAATTTGAGCATGTTGAGAAAGGAGATGCACTATATGGTATGTGTCTAGACTCGTGTTCATTGCTAGAAACTCCCAAGTATTATTTGTGAATTTTGTCTCCATTTAATCCCATCCATATCTTAATGGAAGTGAATTAGTTGGTGGACTTTGTCTCCAATCTTTGTTATGCTTTCCATTATATAGAGGTGTCGGGATATGTTTCTGTAATGGACAATGTTTACAGTTTCTGAGTTAATTAACTTGGGCTGTCTTTGATTCAGCTATGGAACTGGCATTGTCATTGGAGAAGTTGACAAATGAGAAACTACTGAGCCTGCACAAGGTGATGTGTCTTTTGCCTTCACAATTTTTTTGTCCCTGCAATTAGGAAGCATTATGCACTTTCTTGCATTAAATGCCTGGAATTGCCAATTTTTTCAGAATTGTGCTCATGAGCTATACTGTGTTCTTGATAAATAACAGGTGGCAGATGAGAACAATGATCCACAAATGCAAGATTTCATCGAAAGCGAGTTTTTGGAAGAGCAGGTAAGCTCAAAATAATTTTGTTTCTTTCCCTGGATATAATACTGACTTGAACACCTGTATGCACTAATCCTGTGAGATACACTGGAAGGCGGTCGTGCCAGATTATGCATTTAAAAACATTCATTCATCTATTTCCAGAAAAAAAAGATTGCTGTTTTCCTCCTGTTAGGCATTTGTTCTGTCCCAAATTGAAAATTTTAATATAGAAGAACAGTCACGTCAAAAATTGGTGACATTTTACTTTCACAGTTGCAAAGATACTTATTGCTTCATACTATGACTAATACAAATTTTTTAACAGGTTGAATCCATTAAGAAGATAGCAGAATATGTCACTCAATTGCGGATGGTTGGAAAAGGCCATGGTATGCATATAACTTACATTTTCAGTATCTTGCTGCTTTCACTATGCTAGTCCACTTACTATTCCATTCTCCATATATTTATAATTTTGGGTTTTAAGCAAGTGTTTGTGGACTTGCAGGAGTATGGCACTTTGATCAGACGCTCCTCCATGAGGTGTGAAAATACAATCTGCACCTGTTCTTGGTTCAAGTCTGTGATATTGTAGATTTAGGATATCTTCTCTAGGGTTTTAATGGATGGAGGATAATAAATTTTCAGTGTAGGATGTATAATAGACATTAATGTAGTAAGAAGCAGGTAGCTGCTTTGCTTTCAATAAAATGTGTGGCAACAATACGAAAACAGATTTGGAATCAATGATTTCATGTGCAAGCATGATATGGAGCTGCAATGTATTAGTATTTTAAGAATGGAAGTTGCTTTTTGTTCCCTCATGACTTCATGCTGTTTGAGAATAGAATCACTTCAGTTGATTGATCTATAAATATGGAGTCTGTTGATCAAGTTAAATCATATGATTCAGAGCTGATTGTGTGAACCATAGCTTGTTTTATTTGGTACATAACAATCATTACATTGATTTCTTGTTAAAGGGCAGAGAAAATCTATTGCATTGATTTTTTTCTTGTTGATACAAATATACTTACCTTTCTCAAATTTATTTCTTTGTTTGCACCAAAAGAATGTCTGTTAGCAAATTTTTGAAGTTCCTGCAAGAAGAACTACCGGGGCTGGCAGCTTCTTCTGCCTTCGTCTTCCGTTCCATCGCCTTCCTTTTTATTTATTTACCCCTTTCTCCCTCCATTACTTCTCTAAAAAGCTTCCCAACTTGATCTCTCTTTACATCAACCTTTATCTCCATGCCGATATCCCATTTGCTGCAAGAACACCACCTGTTGTTTTGCTGCTCTGCAAAAAATGGAAAAAAATAAATGGAACTCCACAACTAAGGCTCTCATCTCAAGGACCGAATTCCATCCCATGTGACTTGCAAATACTCCTATAGATGGATGCTTTAAAATCTCCTCTTGTGGACACTAACTTGTTAACATGCCTCTATCCTTCGTTTCTGCAAGGAATCCAGGAGGAAAAATGGTCAGAACTTATTATAAGAAAAGCTTTTTGGCTGTTAACCGGACCCTTCGCATTTCCTGTGGTGTTAGTACAGTGATGCTTCCAAAATTTACATGAATCTTAAATTTTGAGCATGAAACAACTTTTATACCTTTGAGAGGTGTTAAGCCCCTTTCAACAAGAACGCGGAACTGTGTGTAGCCTAAGAGCCCACAGGCACTGTGTATGCAACAGTAGGTTAGGGATCCCAAATTCCTCGGCAGCATCATGTGTAAAGGACATAGCACCATCAGAACCATCACAGGTCACCGGCTAGACGTTGGAGATGAAGTGCTGTCATCGAGCCTGTGAAGTATATTGCGAAATGGGACCGAGCAGTTTTTTGCAGCCGATTCACAGATAGAAGGGATGCCCTGAGTTGCATCAGAATCATCTGTCTGTGGGAGGCCATCAGGTATAGCTTCAAACCGAAAGTCCGGTGAGCCATCCAGAGAGTTAGAACCTCTGGATTTGAGAAGTCGTGTGTGGTTATACTCAGTACTGACAAAGGTTATGTGGAAGCCATTAAAATGTAAGAGTTTTGCTAGCTTTAGCAGTGGGGCTATGTGACCCTGAGCTGGGAATGGTATGCAAACAGAACGAGGTTTATCAGCTACTTGATTGAAATCCATCTCCCTCCCTCCAATTTCCATGTGAGTGTGAAAATTTACATTTATTGGAAGGGGCAGATCTCTCCCATCCTTTATATAGTTAAATTGATTCTATCCATCGGTAAAAGGTAACATTGCTATCATAGTGCCTTTTAAAAAAATTATTTTTTATATTAATCAATTAAAATATCAAAAAAACATAATAAAAAATATTAATTTAAAATAAATAAAATAAAAAAATTTCAATTTGTTTTAAAAGCAATTTTAAAACATAAAAACAATTTCATAAGCATTTCTGTAGTGAACCTCATGCACGTCACGTCATTTTCTAGTCAAATTGAATCTTAATTAGCAAGTTCATCACGTCTGTTATTTTTTGGATTATTGAGGATAAAAAGCAATGTCAAAGAGAATTATTGACTTCTATGTCGTCATTTTCCAGGCTAAAACTATAGTCTTATACAAAAACAAAGAAAGCAAGTATAAAATAATGTATGTTGAATATTTTAAACATAATATTAAGTATACGTATTGAAGCACTTGGAATTTATCATTAAGAACCAACACCATCTTAATTAATTACATCACTAATTAAGGTTCACGAAACAAGAAAAATTGACTAAAAATATCTAAAAATAAACAGAATTTATTTTTAATTTAATCTTAAATTTGCCTATTAAATATACTTATAATAAATTTTTAACAATCTTCCATATGAATAAAAATTATTTGACCAATATATAAAGACTCGAAGATTTGTAAAAAGATAATAATTTGATACATCATTATATTAGAATTGATAACTTTTATCTTTGAATTTTCTTAATAAAATATTATCAAATTTACTTGGCTAAGTATCATTATTTTAAATTATTCAATTTTTTACATTAATCAAGATAATAGCATTTTCATAGTTCTCTCGACATAGTTTTTTAGTGTCGGTGATCATAACTTAATTATTCAATCAAATAATTCAATATATGCCTCTCATGCACGTAACTTGATGCTTATCTCATCAAGATCATCATATAACTTAATATCTAGGAATTACGCAAATGAAATCAATCAACCTAAGCTAAAACGAGGATGATTAGCAACCTTTGATATGAAGCAATTCTTTCATCTACAGAATGGATTCGCCATTCTTAATCATCTAATTATGCAGATTAGAAATAATAATGACGCGGTAACATGGTAAAGATTGAAGTGCTTAGTGAGAAGAAATGGAGAGTGAGTAGGCAACAGATTTTTGAGCTTCCCAATCCAGTTTTCCTCTCACCACAGATTCTCATTTATGCAGCAGTCAAGTGGAAGTAGTGATGGGGCCATGGTCAAACGGTTCGTTGGTGTTTCCTTAGAACTTTTGTGAGGTGCTATACCTCTCTCCCTGACTTTCTCTCCCACATATGCAGACACAGACAAGAAAGCTCTGTCCATTACTGGTGCTATTAGATTAATGAAGTGTTCAGTAGTAATTGATGGTTCATGATTTTCTAAAACCCTCTCACATTTAAAAAAATATCACATGAAAGTCATAATTTAAAATGCGATATTGTCTTTTCAGCGTTCAACTTCATGTTTGGTCATGGCATGCCCATACCTAACTCTAAGTTGGGCAAAGACGAGTTTGAGTCCAACCCTAGGTTGACCCATGGCGTGCCCACCCCCAACTCTAAGTTGGGTAAGGGCGCGTCCACGCCCAACACTAATTTGGGTCGTGACGGGTCCGCGCCCAACACTAAGTCGAGTTGTGACGCATCCGCACCCAATTTCAAGTTGGACCAGGACGTGTCCGCGCCCAACTCCATGTTGAGCTATGGTATATCCGCGCCCAACCCCATGTTGAGTCAAGGACGCGTCTGCGCCCAACTCCATCTTCTTCTTCTTTAACTTCTACAGCTGACCATTCTTGGGTGCAGTCACAAGCTGACCCAATTCCTCTTTGGTTCAGCGAGTGAGTTGAACCCAACTCCTTCCAAGTTCAGTGTACAGAAAAAAAAAAAAAAAAAGCATGAGTATATAGAAAAAGGTTCGAAACCTTTATACTCTGAGATATAAACACAATCATTCTTCTTCTTTAACTTCTATAGTTTCTTCTCCTTCTTCCTCTTATCTTCATAAGAGCTCATTAATATCTTTATTAATATCTTTTTGCCACATAAAAATATCTCGTACTAACTTGATTTTTGAAGGATCCTCCATCAACACCCCTAGAGGTCTCTAAAGAACTTTGTGACTTTGTGCAGGTATAAACTGAAGAGAAGATTTATATTCTCTGATGAAATTCATTAAAGAAGAAGTCATTGTATTCTCCAAGTGAATGTCATACAATATACTATGAATGATGTATAAGAATCTTAAAGAATAATTCATTTCAGAATATTCCCTTTATTTTTGTATCTTCATCTGTAACCAAATAATTCTGATGAGCATCAATCACCTGCAATGAGAGTGCCTAAAATATGCTTAGGGTTATTGGTTACACTTACTTTCGCACTTGCAAAGATAATTGTTGCTGGGATGTCCCGCCCCATGTGAAAAAGGGACCACCATAGAAGGAAACAAATGAAAAGGGTAGCTGGGATTAGGACCCGCTGAAATAAATAAACAAATAGAAGGAAAGATACAAAGAAAAAGACAGAGAACCCGTGACAAAAAGAAAGAAGAGGCAGCTTGAGCAGTGTCGGTTCAAGCTTTGGTCGGCAGCTGATTCACCGTTGAATCAAGTTGGATTTTTGACAGCATGTTTCAGACATATATCTTTTTATTCGGTATTGTTGGATTGAAGATTAGTTGTTGTTTTTTTGTTCCATGAATATGTTGTTCCCATGAAGTAATAAGTAAAATAAGACTTTACTCGGGCAATACAACAAATATATGGAAGGCAACCAAGTTTTAGGAACAGTATAATATCACTTGAACAAATTTTTTCCCGAATAAAAGCTGAAGCCACTCACACTATTCAAGAAAAGCAGGGGGTAAAATCCAAGAAGCAACACCCTTAAAAAAGAGAAAAAAAAATGAAGGAAGACTAGATAAAATCCAAGAAGCCACGCCTATGAAATCAGAAATGAAGGGTGGACCAAACAGAAGAAGCTAGAAAGAACACACCACTTTTCCTCTCCTGAATCTAGACCACCTGTTGAAGCCTCTAGGGTTTTAATCTACAAAGAACACTCCTTCACATCCCAACAACTCAAAACTCTCTGAAGCAGCACTCGATAAAATTGAAAATGCAGCTTCTAACTGGGTTCTGAGGTTTTAATCTACAAAAAAATACTGTTGGCCAACGGCTAGGAAAGGGATAGCATTTTTTAGTTTTTTTCAACAGGAATAGCTTTCCAATAGGAGAAAAGGGATTTTAACAATTCATATAGCTCTCCCATTGAAGACCAAAAAACAGTTGAATACAAGCCATTTTAACCGTTATTGGTTATGGCTTTTCATTTACTTTCACTATGCCAGTCCGCTTACTCTTCGGTCCTCCATATATTTATAATTTTGGGTTTTAAGACGAGTATCAGTGGACTTCTTTGATCAGATGAGGTTCATGCTGCATGATGTGAAAATACAATCTGCACGTATTCTTGGTTCAAGTCTGTGATATCCTAGGTTTAGTATATCTTCACTAGCTAGGAGTTTTAACGGATCGAGGATAATGAATTTTCAGATTAGCTAGGAGTTTTAACGGATTGAGGATAATGAATTTTCAGTGAAGGATGTACAATAGACATTAATGTAGTAAGAAGATGGTGGCTGCTTTGCTTTCAATAAAATGTGTGGCAACAATAAAAGAATAGATTTTGACTCTCATGATTTCATTTCCAAGCTTGATTTGGAGCTGAAATGTTAGTCTTTTAAGAATGGATGTTCCCTTACATATGATTCAGAGATGATTTTGTGAACTATAGCCTATTTTATTTGATGCATAACAATCATTGCATTGGTTTTTATTTTATTTTTTATTTTTTTTGTTGATACAAATGTAATGGTGAAACTTCTAGCTTACCTTTCTCAAATGTATTTCTGTTTTTTGCACCAAGAGAATGTCTGCTAGCAAATTTTCGAAGTTCCTGCAAGAAGAACCGCTGGGGCTGGCAGCTTCATATGCCTTCGTCTTCCATTCCATCGCCTTCTTTTTCATTTCGTTGCCCCTTTCTCCCTCCATTAACTCTCTAACAAGCTTCCCAACTTGATCTCTCTTTACATCACCATTTATCTCCACGCCGATACCCCATTTGTTGCAAGCAAACCAACAGTTGGTTTGCTGCTACGAGAAAAATGGCCTACAAATAAATGGAACTCTACAACTAACTCTTCAAGTGTCAAATTGTCAAATACTCCTATTGCTGGGTGCTTTAAAATCTGATCCTGTGGACACCAACTTGCTAGCTTGCCTCTATCCTTTGTTTCTGCAAGGAATTCAGGAGGAAAAATGCTCGACACACCACCATCAGTGTCAGAGAGCATTTTCGCTGTTAGCCAGAACCCAAGCAAATTCTAGCATTTTCTGTGGTGTTAGAACAGCGATGCTTCCAAAATTTATATACACCACAAAATCCGATTCTTTTGAATCAAGCCATTCAGTGAAGTCTGATTGTTCTTTCCATAGATTTGAACCGATATTGTTTTGTCTATCATCTGCAATCTGATTATCAGCTATCAAGTGGAGAGGATCGATTGCATAAGTAGGAAGGAACATTGTTGTAAGAGCATCCAAAATTAGTAAAGGCTATGTGGAAGCCATTAAAATGTAAGAGTTTTGCTAGCTTTAGCATTGGGGTTATGTGACCCTGAGCTGGGAATGGCCTGCAAACAGCATGAGGCTTGTCAGCTACTTGACTGAAATCCATCTCCCTCCCCACCTCTCTCTCTCTCTCTCAATGTGAGTGTGAAATGCTACATTTATTGAAAGGAGTAAAATGACTCAGTCCATCAGTAAAAGGTCGAGCTCTTCACTCATTTATATGGTTAAATTGACTTAATCCATCAGTTAAAAAGGTAACATTTCTAACAAGCGTATAGGACATGAGCAATTATGTAGTGAACCCACATATATGTCATGTCATTTTCTAGTCAGGAAATAATCGAACGAAGAGTTGTGAGCACATTCATCACGTTTGTAGTTCTTAGAATTATTGACGATAAAAAGCAGGAACAAATGGGAATAATTGAGCTGTATGTCAAGACGTGATAGGCTAAGACAAAAGACTAGTACTTCCTCGACAAATATGCATCAAAACTTGATTAAAGATGACTGATGCATCAAGTTTACTTTAGTGGGAAGAAATGAAATGATCAAGCTGCCCTGAAACAGAATTTCCTGTGAGATATCTTCCTTCTAGTTTCCTGAGCAATTGGATGCAAGAGCGAATCGTTTTCCACATCACTTGCATGTCTGTGTACTATCCACAAGTTTCCAATTCCTTGTCCAGTTTCATAAGCCCATGTTTGTTTTCAAAGTCACAAAAGATTACAAGAAAACCTGATAAAACCAAAATCATCCTTCCATGCTAGGCTTTCTTTGTAGATAAATCCATACTAGTTCCCCACAACCACAAGAGCTCAACACAAAATAAGTCTATCTCAATATTTGAAGCCCAATTGCCCTTTACATTGTAAGTATCATGAAGGTGACATGCGGTTGCAGAACACAAATGCTTCCTTTTGACAAATACCTAAATGCAGGAGAAGCCATGAAGACATAGGGATTGATTCTAATGAGCTCGGTCTTACCTCTGGTTTTGTGTCTCAAGCTTGAAGCAAGCTTCTAAAGTGTTGGCTTGGCTAAGTTATTAGCTTGTGTGGTCAAAAAAACATTAAAAATGTAGATTTTAAGGGGAAAAACAAGTCTGCAATTTTCTATAGAATAGCATGAACGAGAGATAAAACACTGCAAAAACTAATCATTTTTTTTCTATTTCTTACATCTCCCGAACTTTAAGTAGCGATATATAACAACACATCTCAGCCTTACATTTTTCTTTTCATCTTAATTACCTTTTAATCTAACTCTAATTACTTTTTTTAACACATGTTAACTAACTAAAGTCAAGGCTAAATAGTTGTAACAGTAACTTATTAGAATGTTAACCTTAACATTCTCCCTCTTGATATGTTAAACTTGAACTCTGAGTGCATTTCTCAGCTTTTAAAATTTATCCTTTGGCAATGCTTTTGTGAAGATTTCAGTCACCTACTCCTCTGATCTGCAGACCTCAATATCAGTCTCTCCTTCCTCAATTTCGAATGCTCTTGTGAGTTGTTGTAGAAGATAAATGATAATGTTTGCAAGATCCGTCTTCCTCATCATCTGAAGATTTCAAAAACGAGTTCTTTCTAACCCAGAAAGAATGATGTAGTCGAGCTTGCGATAACAGGTGATTCTGAGCAGTTAGGTGTAAGTCTGTTATAATTAAATGAGAAACTGCCCCAGATTATATGGATAACCTAGCAAATATATTTTATAAAACAACGTGATAGGTCTAGACCCAAGAGGAGTTATGGTTGTGCTAGATCAAAATGATAGCTCAAAAGAGCCATAACATTTTATCCAACTCTTGGATCGCGCTCAAATTTCTACAAGAGTTTCTGAATGTTGTTTTTTTTAAAGTAATAGTGGAATCGTTACTCCGACCGTCAAATCTTTAGATTTCAAGGGTCCCGGTTTTTGTAGTTTTTGTGATTTTTCTTGTTATTTTCGGATTTTATACTTCTTTCCTTTGTAATTTCATGTTTTTGTTTTTATTTTTGTTTTTGTTTTCTAGTTGAGGTGAAGTTTTTGGCATTTTTCAGACTTTGTAAACCTCCTTGCAAGACAAACTTTAATATTATTATTTTTTGAGAAAATAAACTTGTGAATTCAGGGTTCACATCTGCAGCCTTCTTCACTCATCAAAAATTATATGTTTTTTTGTTCGTTGTTATCTTTAGTTTTCACCTGCTTCACTTCTATAAAAATCATCACATTTATTTCTTTTTAAAGGGCAGAAATAATCCATTGCATTCGTTTTTTTGTTGATACATAAATACTAGCAAAACTACTAGCTTACCTTTCTCAAATTTATTTCTTTTTTTTTTTTTTTTTGCACTAAAAGAATGTCTGCTAGCAGATTTTCGAAGTTCCCGCAAGAAGAACGACCGGGGCTGGTAGCTTCTTCTGCCCTCGTAACTCTGCGAGTCCAAACAAACTAATAGCAAAAAAACCGCAAGGAAACATAATGCATTTGTCAAATACCCAAAAAAAATCTTAAAAAGACATTCCAAACCTGAAAAATGAACCAGAAGACTGCATATTATTGCCCTGGTTCAAAAGAAATTGCATCCAATGGTATGCTTTCTAAGCAACAACAGCGCTGCAAGACTGCATATTATTGGAAAACACAACAGCAATAACAACAAAAAAGAACCAACAACAGCGCTGCAAGACTGCATATTGTTGAATAACCAAATTGTTTGATGACAAGGACCAAAGCAGGAAAAAACAATGCATAATGTTGTACAAGAAAAACACATGGGGACAACAAACACTGGGCAAATTTCGTAAACCATAGCTTATTTTATTTGATGCATAACAATCATTACATTGATTTCTTTGTTGAAACAAGTATACTGGTGAAACTACTAGCTTCCCTTTCTCAAATTTGTTTCTATTTTTTGAACCAAATGAATGTCTGCTAGCAAGTTTTCGAAGTTCCTGCAACAAGAACCACCGGGGCTGGCAGCTTCTTCTTCCATTCCATCGCCTTCCTTTTCATTTCTTTAGCCTTTTCTCCCTCCATTAACTCTCTAACAAGCTTCTCAACTTGATCTCTATTAACGTCAGCATTTATCTCCAAGCCGATACCCTATTTGTTGCATGCAAACCAACATTTGGTGTGCTGCTCTGCGAAAAATGGCCAACAAAGAAATGGAAAACATGGTCGACTCATCACCAACATTGCTGTCAGTCCTTATTATCCATAAGAAAGCTTTTTTGCTGTTAGCCAGACCCCAAGCCAATTCTAGGATTTTTGTGGTGTTAGAACAGTGAAGCTTCCAAAATTTACATACACCACAGATTAATTCGGTTCTTTTGAATCAAGCCATTCAGTGAAGTCTGATTGTTCTTTCCATAGATTTGAACCAATATAGTTCAGTCTATCATCTGTTATCTGATTATTAGCGAGCAAGTGGAGAGGACCGATTGCATAAATAGGAGAGAGAACATTGCTGTAAGAGCATCCAAAACCTCTTGTTTTCGAAGGACTCAAACGTGTTCAAAATGATAGCTGAAGCTCTTGGACTTCTCTCGATTTTCCATAGGAGGAAGCTGACCATGATATCGTTTGGGTCCGTAGTTTTTTCCACACCTGGAATCCAATCTATAGTAGTTTCTAGGTACCCGTTCATTAGATAGCTGCAAATCACAGCAGACTTAGTGCAGTTCTGATCTCATCGGATGAAGCTTAAATTTTAAGTATGAAACAACTTCCACACCTTTTTCAACAAGAACACGGAACTATGTGTAGCCTAAGAACCCACAGGCACTATGTGTATGGAATAGCAGGTTAGGAATTCCAAATTCTTCAGTAGCATCAAGTGTGAAGGACATACCACCATCAGAAACAACACAGGTCACCGGCGGGACTTTGGGAGAGAAAGTACTGTCATTGAGCCTGTAAAGTAGATTGCGAAATGGAACCAAGCAGTATTCTGCAGTGGATTCGCAGACTGAAGGGATGTCTTGGGTGGCATCAGATTCATCTGTCTCTGGAAGGCCATCAGGTATAGCTTCAAAACGAAAGTCCGTTAAGCCATCCAGAGAGCTGGAACCTCTGGATTTGAGTAGTCGTTTGTGGTTATACTCAGTATTGACAAAGGTTATGTGGAAGCCTTTAAAATGTAAGAGTTTTGCTAGCTTTATTAGCATTGGGGTTATGTGACCCTGAGCTGGGAATGGTATGCAAACAGCATGAGGTTTATCAGTTACTTGATTGAAATCCATCTCCCTCCCTCTCTCTCTCTCTCAATGTGAGTGTGACATTTTACATTTATTGGAAGGGGTCGAGCTCTTCACTCCTTTATATGGTTAAATTGATTCAATCCATCAGTAAAAGGTAACATTTCTAACAAGCATGTAGGACATGAACATTTCTGCAGTGAACCCACATATATGTCATGTCATTTTCTCGTAGGATATGATAGAATGAAGGGTTATGAGAACGTTCATCACGCCTGTATTTCTTTGAATTATTGAAGATAAAAAGCAGGACCAATGGGGCTAATTGAGCTGTATGTCCAGACGTGATAGGCTAAGACAAAAGACCAGCACTTCCTCGACAAATATACATCATATACTTCATAACTTGATTAAAGATGACCGATGCATCAAGTTTGCTTTGGTGAGAAGGAAAGAAATGATCAAGCTAGTCTGAAACAGAATTTCCTGTAAGGTCTCTTCCTTCTAGTGTCCTGAGCAATTGGATGACAAGAGTGAATCATTTTCCACATCACTTGTATGTCTGTATACTCTCCACAAGTCTCCAAGTCCTTGCCGAGGTTCATAAGCCCACGATTGTTTCCTGTCATCAAAATCATAAAAGAGTAAAGAAAACCAGATAAAACCAGAATCATCCTTCCTTGCTAGCTTTTTTTGTAAATAAACCCACACCAGTCCCCCGCAGCCACAGGAGCTCAACACCAAGCAAGTCCATCTCAATATTCGAAGCCCAATTGCTCTTTACTTTGCAAGTATCATGAAAGCGACGTGGTTGCAGAACACAAATGCTTCCATTTGAAAAATACCTAAACGCAGGAGAAGTCATGAAGACATAGGGATTGATTGTAATGAGCTCACTCTTACCTCTGTTTTTGTGCCTTGAGCTTGAAGCAAGCTTCAAAAGAGTGGACTTAGCAGAGAAGACAAATCTTTGTTTGAACCATAGCCAGCTTCTCCGCTTCTCCATCTTCACCTACGATCTGCCCATTCTTCACTTCCATTTTATATCTATATTTTTCATTTTTGTCCCTGCTCTCCCTTGCTAATACTTTAAACTGAGGCAAGCAATCAAATGAATCCGACACATCACAAACCAACATCTGTGAAGACAAGTGAGTCTACCTGTAGACATTTCTGTTTTTCTAATGGTTACTACCTTTTCCTACTTCTTTTAAATAATACTAGTAGATGATAATATCTTAAGTCACACTGAGTTGCGCATTATTTTACTCTCACGCTTGATTAAACGACTCTCATGTACCTAACTAAATGCTTATCTCATCAAGATCGTCATATAACTTAATCTCTAGGAATTAAGCAATATTTTTCATCTACAGAATTTCCATTCTTAAATCATATAATGCAGATTAGAAATAATCAATGATGATGATGATGCAGTAATATGGTAAAGATAGAAGTACTTACTGGGAAGAATGAACAGTGAGTGGGCAAGAAACTTTGGAGCTTCCCAATCCATTTTTCGCTCACGAAAGATTTTCATTTCTATGTGGAAGCAGTGATGGGGCCATGGTCAAACGGTTGGTTGGTGTTTCCTTCTGCACCTTAGTGATGCATCTACACCTCTCCCCCTGTCTTTCTCTCCCCACACACAGATCAGGACAGGAAAGCTCTGTCCATTACTGATGCTATTAAGATTAATGAAGTATTGAGCAACCAATGAATTCTGATAGGCATTAGTCACCTGGAAAGAGAGTGCTTAGAATATGATTAGGGTTAATGGGTTCTCTTTGCGTCGCTTTCAATGAACTCTAATCTACTGGGGACCTTGCCAAGTAATAAGACTGAGACATGCATGTGCTCTGCAACCATTACTAACAGTGCAGTCCCTAACCCTAACTGCCTTCATTGACACTTTACCAACTCTAATCCTCTACCCAATCTTGTTCTCTTGTGTATTGTTCACTACAGAAGTGAGTTTTAGCTCCGATATCTTCACATACATCAAATGCTGCATTAATTTTTTCTTCATATTTAATTTTTTTTTTTTAATAAATAGTCTCTCATACGAGTTTATTTTCGACAGTTTAGATGAAAAAAATAGGATAAAAGGATAGATTGAATGATGACCCTAGCGACATAATGGACGTAATTAGACTTGCAAAGAGGGATTGAAAGCTTAGTCTAGAATATAGATCAAATTAAGCTATTTCCTTCTCCCTTTTTTTAATTCTCTGTTTCTCAAGTTTGGCCATCGCAAGGCTTTGCTCACATGACTAAAGATTTTCCCTTGAAGACTAGCCAATTTCATCAATTTAATGCAAAGCTTTTCGATGTACTATTGACATTGCGCTTTGCAACCAAACATGGCAATGCATTGTACACTTGAAAATTGCCTTCATTGACATTTTGCCAGCTCTATTCCTCTTACCCAAGCTTGCTCTCTTGTGTATCGTTATTTTGCCAGTGCAACTCGTGACAAACAGGCCCCCGATATCACCAACACTGTCAAATGTTCCGAGACAAATTGCCAGTTTCAGGGCCTGAAAATGGTTGAATGAGGTATGAACTGGTATAGCCAGCTTGGAAACTTAACCATGTCAAGAAATTAAACTGAAATCGCTTCAGGGTTCTCATTACCATCAAGCTGGCAAGGATACCAAGAAGGTAATCAAAGTGGAACTCGCAGTCCCCTCCATCCCTGGTAATAATTTCATCGAGTATTGAAAGCATTTCTAACGGGTAAAAATTTCCAAGCACCACCTGGAGAAAGACCTATTGACAATCCAAATCTACAAAAAAAAAATCTAAGATATTGTTCACAGAGAATAATAAAATTAACTGAAGTTCTAGTTGACACAAACAGGCAAAAACAGATTACACAGGATGTGTTCTTGATGCTACAGAAAATCTCATGCATGCTTTTTTAAAATGTATCCCAGCAGTAAAAATTGAAATGCAAAAGCAAACATTGTTCAAAAATGTGCACTAAATTATGCAAACACAACATTCATTCTATCATTAGCAAAACATAACTAGCCATAAAATGCCAACGAAAATTCAAGAACTTCATGCAGCAGCCTGAGATGCTGCAAGCCTCTTTTTAGCCTCCTCAATGATGGACAATTTAATACCCTTGCCCTTGGGAAGAGAAATCCATGGCTTGGAGCCCTTTCCAATGGTGAACACGTTGCCCAGGCGAGTGGCAAACTCATGGCCAGTGGCATCTTGAACATGGATTGTCTCAAAGCTTCCCTTATGCTTCTCCCTGTTCTTGATTACTCCAACTCGGCCTCTATTCCTTCCTCCAGTGACCATGACAACATTTCCCACATCAAACTTGATGAAGTCAACTATCTTGTTGCTCTCTAGATCCAGCTTGATGGTGTCATTGGCCTTAATGAGGGGATCTGGGTAGCGGATGGTGCGCCCATCATAGGTGTTCAGATAGGGAATTCCTTTCTGCCCAAACTGAATTGACCGAACTTTGCAAAGCTTGAACTGAGTAAGAATTAAACAACAAAAAAAAATCAATACCTGCGGTAATACCACACAAAGACATGAAAATACAAAAAATAAAATTCACCGATCCATCAAAATTAGTGCATGGTCCAGTAAAACAAAAATATCATGAATCAAAGAAAAAAACCAGAGTCAAAAGTATCACAAACCTTAGCCTCGTCCTCTCTGAGGGAGTGGAGCCGGAAGCGGCCTTTGGTGTCATAGAGGAGACGGAAGCTCTCGTTTGTCTTTGGGATTGACACAACATCTGTAGCAGAGAGCAAAACCACGCGTAAAACACGGATGAAAAATATAGAATTTGAGGGATAAAATGAATAGGAAATGATCATGTAAGTGAAAAAGGTCAGAAAGGAAAACTAGTATCTTATCAAACATAAACAACCATTTTCAATCAAGCACAAAAGAAAGTTGGCAACAACAAAGAGCTCTCACAACCTATCACACCCAATGACCACTTAAAACAAGCATTAAAACAAGTTAGCAGGCAAGGGTTTCTTACTTCTTATAACCTAAATCACACAAAATGATCATTTGCCAAAGACTATTTTGCGGGGTTGTAGGGTTCAATCTATTAATAACATCACATCATGGCCACCAAAAAACTGTAGAAAAATCAAGTTCATTCATTCATTTCAGCCAAGGATATAGGTGATGAAAGCTTCCCCTTGACTATATCAAGCCAATCTAAGCATTGCAAATAAAAACCCAACTCCCATTTTGAAGATCCACAGAGAAAAAAAATCATAAAACTGGTAGAGCAACGACATAATTAGAAAAGAAAAACATTAAACTTGAAAGAGCAAAGACAGAAAGCACATACCCATGAAACCAGATGGGTAGGTTTTATCTGTCCTAACCTTCCCATCAACAAGAACATGTCTCTGCATCAAAATAGAAATCACTTCACGGTATGTCAAAGCATACTTGAGCCTGTTTCGCAGAATGAGAATCAGAGGCAAGCATTCCCTAGACTTGTGGGGTCCGGATGAGGGCTTGGGGGCCTACACGACACAAAACCAAACAAGTTACACTCAAGGACAAACAACACCAAGCAACAGGGAAACCATTGACATTGCAGCAAAGGGGTCGTCAGAAATTGTTAACATACAAAAGCACCACCAAGTTTATCAAGCATCCAATGTTTTGGAGCATTAAGCCTCTTCAAGTGCTTCTTCAACCCTCTAGCCTGTAATGCATCACAAAATCCGAAAGATCAATTAAACCAGTGCAAGAAATAGAAATAACAACAAGAAGATTGATGAAATCAGGAGAACATAAGCAAGATCTGAGATCAAGATGCAAAAAAAGCTGACCATTTTGCAACTGTATAGCTCAAGATGTTGGTGACTCTGCTGGGCTGCGCCTACCTTTGCTGCTTAGAGAGATGCAAAAACCCTACTTGTATCCTTTTAAAGGAATGTCCCTTGTTATTGAATCCGAGTTTTCCGGGTCGGGTTGAGGTATTGTTACTGGGCCATGTGTTTATTGGACTATTATTGGAGCCCTAATATTTTATACATTAGGCCATGTCATTATTACTTAAGAAAACAAAAGATGTTGTTAAATTATCTTCATAAAAATAAAAATAAAAAAATATTATAATATTATTTTTTAATTTTTTTTAATTTTACTTTTTAAAAAATTAATTCTTTCAGTAGTTTTTTTATTTTTTCATTTAATATTAGGTTATGTTTAGAAATTATGTTTCATAATTTTTTTTTTATTGGGTTAATACCAGTCTTTTAGATTTTTTTTTTCTCGATTTCAACTATCAACATTAAATTTGTTGAAAGTGTGGCATTGTAATTTTTTTTATTTACTTTCTATAAATTTATCTAAATCTCATGATTCAGATCGCAAGTTTGACAGATTAGTCCAGGTCAACATGAATTTCAGGTTAGGGTTTATAGAAAACATTTTAGGGGAAATGCAAATTGACTATGAAGTGATAAAATTTGGTTAGATTAGGTTGTGTTGGGTGTTAAATTTAGTAAAATCATCATTTTGTCGCACGTGCGGCCTCACGACAATCGTCCACCCAAGTCGGGATCTTTCTATGAATTTATCTCAATCTCATGATCCAGATCGCAAGTTTGACAGATTAGTCCAGGTCGACATGAATTTCAGGTTAGGGTTTATAGAAAACATTTTGGGGAAATGCAATTGACTACGAAGTGATAAAATTTTGTTAGATTAGGTTGTGTTGGGTGTTAAATTTAGTAAAATTATCATTTTGTCGCACGTGCGGCATCACGACAATCGTCCACTATATATATATATATATATAGAGAGAGAGAGAGAGAGAGAGAGAGGTGGTAGGCCATGAGAGATTTCTTATTATTTCCCCTCATCACCAGAGAGATCCCGACTTGGGTGGGTGGTAGGCCATGAGAGATTTCTTATTCTTTCCCCTCATCACCAGAGAGATCCCAACTTGGGTGGACGATTGTGTGAGCGATATATATATATATATATATATATATATATATATATATATATATATATATATATATATGTTAAGGATATGTATCTCTCATTAATGCTATCAAGGTAACATTAATCTATAGCCTCTCCACTCAAACAAAATAACAATATTCATGGGCTATAAATATCTCATGAATCACTCAAGTAAAAGGTTTATAATCTTTTCATTCTCTACATATTTGCATAAATGTTTTCATAGTTTTTCTATCTAAAATATCATTGCACTCTCTCTCTCTATAGAGATACTTACTTAAACATTTGAGAGTCATCATATTTACCAAGATGGATTTCCAGGTACTTGGCTTTCAGCATCAAGCTACCATGCACCTTGGCTTTCCACGCCAAACTACCACTCACATTGACTTCTCACACAAAGCTACCACTCACTTTAGCTTTCCATATCAAGTTATCACCCACCTTAGCTAAAAAGAATAGATTTTTAGGACCCCATGCGGATCCCTCAAGATTTTTTATTGAACCAATACATTTTTTATTATACTTTCTCTACATCCCCTAGGTATATAAAAAGTCTCTCATGGCATACTACCTTTTCTCCATCTCTTTAATATTATGTAAGAGATATTTATCTCTCATTAATGCATATATAAAGAATATTTATCTCTCATTAATGTTATCATGGTAAAATTACTCTTCAGTCTCTCCACTAAACAAAAGGACAATATTCATGGGCTATAAATACCTCATAAATCATTTAGGTAAAAGGTTCTCAATCTCTTTATTCTCAACATATTTGCATATATATTTTTAGAGCCTCCTTATCTAAAATATTATTATTTCTCACATCAAGCTACCATGCATATTGGCTTTACACACCAAATTACCACCCACCTCGGCTTCCTACACCATACTACCATTCACTTTAACTTTCCACATCAAGCCACCACCCACCTGAGCTATAGAGAATAGATTAAATTACAAAAACCGAGTGATTAATCTATTATTCAACCATATAAACCTTATTCTTAATCGCCTTGTATTTTAAAATATCATTAATAATCATTTTCTTTATTGTCACAACCTTATTAACTTTTATGGCAAATGCGATTGATGTACAAGGTTATAAAAATGTTTAGTGCCCATGTCACCCTATTTGTTTTATTCCTACTCTTTTTTGTTACAAATGACATCATTTTTTTTATTTTATAAAGGAAAAACTCAAACATGAGAACTCATAATCTAATATACTAGAACAAATTCAGGAAATAAGAGCAAAGAACATACAATGTGTGACACAAGAAACATGTTACTCTTATATTCTTTATTCTTTCTTACAAGACCTCTGTGGAATGTACATGTTCTCAATTGCTTTAGGTTCAAGAGGATCAAAAAATGAGTTTCATGTCCTCACTTTTGGAATTTGTTACCTGAAATTACCACATTGAATATTTAGGTTTTGAAAACCATGCATTTAGCAGCTTTAGCTTCAAGAGAGGAACATCAAATTATGGTGGTCAATTTCTATTTTCCAACACTTTCAATCTTACTATTTGGTGTTTTTGTTTTAATATATTTTTAGTGAATTTTGCTATTTCTTTTCTTACTTGATAATTGCAAATGATTTTTTGGTTTAAATTATCATTCATCCCTCAACTTTTACTTAAATCAAGCCATCTGTATTATTTGGTTTAATTTTAACCTTTTATAATCTATTCTAGAAAAGGGAAGTAGACACCTCCCTTAATTTTTTTTTTTTCAAAAACATAATTAGAATAGCCTTTAGAGTTTTTTTGGTATTGTAATAGCGGTTGCTTTTTAAAGTTCTTTTCATTTGGAAATACATAGAAATAATATTTTTTTTATTTTTTAAAATTTATTTTTGACATCAGCATGTCAAAACAATTTAAAAACATAAAAAAAAATTAAAACAAATAAAAAAAATTTATGTTTATTTAAAAATATTTTTACAACACAAAAACAAATAGACTTCTATAAATTTTTACCTTTTAGAGTTCAAATTTGCTCTTTTTGGACATTCTACCTTCGACTTAAATAGGTGGCTCTCATTGAGCCTTAGTTTTTCTTAGCTTCACTATTCAATGGAGATGAATTGTCAGTCCCACCAGCTATGCACAAAAAAAATTTCATTTTTATTATTTATAAAAGAAAGTGATTTTATTTCCCAATAAAACAGAGAGAAATCAATTTTAATTAAAAATTTTAATGAGAATCTTTTTGATGATATGATAAATATATGATTAGTTATAGAGATAAACTAGTTACTAGTGTAGAATCTTTCACCATCATTTAATTTTTCTTTTCAAGAAACTCTACATTAATCCTGAGTCTATGATTTAACATGAAATTCTGTTATGTAGTTTTATCGAAATGTCTATGGCAAGTTATCAATAAAAACATGTTTAAAAACATGTTTACAAGTGCAGTGTAGTAAAGATTGTTTTTTAAAGTATTTTTTATTTAAAAATATATTAAAATAATATATTTTTTATAAAATTTATTTTTAATATTAATATCAAAATAATATAAAAACAAAAAAAATAATTAAAAAATTTTAAAATTTTAAAAACATGGTTAAATCATAATGTCAAACCGAATGTTAAGTATATATCTAACGTTTACTGTAGTTTTTAAAATTATAGTTTGAAAAGACCATTTAAGAAAATCAAGAAATTATAGCTTTTCTTGTATCTAATATAAATATAAAATTTATTGTTAATATCAATATCAAAATAATATTAAAACAAAAAATATAATTAAAAAATATAAAAATTTTAAAAACATGGTTAAATTATAATGTCAAACCAATAAGTATATATATCTAACGTTGCTGTAGTTTTTAAAATTATAGTTTGATACCTAACTTTTTATAATTTAAGATGAAAAACAATATAAACAACAAAAATCAAGTTACAGTGGCCATTTGTTTAGAAGATTGTGTTTGCGTCTTGCATAAAACACAGGAGTAACATGTTTGGTAATTAAAAAAATATTATTTATTGTTTATGGGGTTCATTGAAATTTGTGTTTGTAACGAAGGGCAAGACAAAGCAACGAAGAACTGCTTATGTGGAGAGTAGTTCCACTGTTCACATGAACAGTGTAGTCACCCTCCACTGTTCCGGCCGAACTCGATCCGGTTCAAAGCTAAATGCGTTGAACCGGGTCCGATCTAATAAAATAAAAAATATTTTTTTTAATTTTTAATTGTGTTTTATTAAAAAAAATAGTGTTTAGCATTATTCAATGGCACTACATAAATTAGACGGAGATCGCTTAATAACGTAGTATTTGACCACAATCCTAATTTTATTCTTGATGTTGTTGCGCACTTAAGAAACCAAGAAAACTGTAGTTCTTGTCGGATGTATTTCATACGTGATGGAGTTGTAGATAGTTTAATGAAACAATAAATAATATTTTATATAAAATATTATTTATTTTATGATGTAATAGTACGTAGTAGTTAAATCTACAATATTTAAATTAAAAACTATTAATATAAATATATATTTTTTAAAATTATTTTATAACCTCAATTTGAAAAGTATTTTTAACCAAACACGTTAAACTATTTTTTTATTTAACTTCAATTTTAACTATAATTTTAACTAAACATTTATAAATATCAAATCAACTTTATATTTTTTATAAAACAAATTTTTTTTAAATTATAAACACAGAAGCTTCTATAATATCAAATATACTTGCTGGGGAGCCTAAAGACGCCGGAGAGTTTCCTTGTCGGGGTAGTCAAGCAAGAAATCACTCTGGCTTCGAAATCATCTGCAGCTTTTCCATCTTCTTTATCATAACTCTCTGTCAATGAAGGAATCGGTGACTTGCCTTCGAGAAACAAGGTTTGTGAGTTGATATTCCCGGTTCTGCTAGTAACAAACAAGTATGTTTTTATGGGCACGAATAGATTCTTTCTGTAACAAGAGATCTTATTAAATAAGGTGATGGAACTTGGAAGATTTATTATCAAAGCTTTAATATGACTATTGTAAATGGAATAATTTCTCATATAAAGCAAAACCACACCCCTTCTCTCAGTTACTTCAATCTTTCCTCCTGCCAACAAAAAAAACTCGAACAGCCTCTGTAGTTTTGAAAAATCACTAGGAAATACAAAGTGACAGGTCCCCTCTGCGCTCAAATTTACAGATCCAGAATCTTTACAATCTTAATTCCCCTTAATCATGGATGATGGAGTGAATAAGAATGGTGGCTTCGTCAGTTGTTGGAGCAGCATCATCTGTTTATAAAAAGCACAGAATGAAATATATCCACAG
>Ga0307517_10003233_pt1 | contig 25540 bp, 19 predicted proteins | sample 23_EM_MG_FD_194515 | JGI IMG/M metagenome (GOLD analysis project Ga0307517, IMG submission 194515) | Populus trichocarpa ectomycorrhiza microbial communities from riparian zone in the Pacific Northwest, United States - 23_EM | ecosystem: Host-associated > Plants > Roots > Unclassified | place... | reverse complement strand
GAGGGCACGCACGCGTGCCGTCAGCTCGCTGAACGCGAAGGGCTTGGGCAGATAGTCGTCGGCGCCGATCTCCAGGCCCTCGACACGGTCGCTGACGTCGCCGGACGCGGTGAGCATCAGCACGCGTGTGGCCATACCGAGCTCGACGATCTTGCGGCAGACGTCGTCGCCGTGCACGAGCGGGAGGTCACGGTCGAGGACGACCACGTCGTAGTCGTTGACGCCGATGCGCTCCAGGGCGGCCGCACCGTCGTACACGACGTCGACGGCCATGGCCTCCCGGCGTAGTCCGGTGGCCACCGCATCGGCGAGCAGCTGCTCGTCCTCGACGACGAGTACGCGCACGTCGCTTGTCCTTCCTCTGTCCACCCGCGTAGCGCGCCTCGGCGCACACGGGCAGGGTCTTCGTGGCTGTGTGACCTCCATCCTGCCCTTTTCGGCCATAAGTCGGCTGTAAGGCGGCCGGGCGCAAGATGAAGGTCCGGTGTGAGGCCCGGGAATGCGGGATTTTCTCGGTGGGTTGAGGTTTCCACGGAAGGGAGCGCGGGGAGGACGGCTTTACACCCCGCGATCACGCTCTGCACGTGGCAAGCCACCTTGTGGTACGTCCAACCGCTTCCGCAGAGCGGGCGTGGGTGTCCGGCACCGTCGCCGCCCAGCCAGGGCAGCGCTGGGCACCCCATCCGCAGACGTGATCGCCCCTTCCGAATGGCACACCCCCGTGCCAAACGACCCACGACCCAGGACGAGGGGGCGCAGCATGGACGCATTCACCGCAGGACTTCTGCAGCGCATAAGGGCGACCGAGACCGACCTGACGCGGGCTCGTGACGAGGGCGACGACTTCCTCGTCGAGGTGGAACAGGCCGAGCTCGACGACCTGCGCCGCCTCGCCGCCGACCACGGTGTGGAGGTCGGCGCGACGAGCGTCTGATCAGTGCGGTCAGCAGGACGACAGAACCCCGGCGAATCCAGCGCCGGGGTTCTGTCGTTTTCCGCCCCTGAAACCTACGGCGTTGAGCTCAACCCTGGTTGCGGGCCCACCAAGTCCAACTGTCCCCACGCCGACGGCCGAGAGGGAGCCGTAGGGGCGCGCCGGTGTCGAGAGCCTGGGGGTCCCCCCTCTGGGGGAGCGCGGAGGCCCGCAGGGTCGAGCACGGTGGGGCTCTCGACACCGGCTCCCAGCGCCCCGAAGGCGACCGAACCAATAGAGGTGCGCGCGTGGGCGCCTGATCAGCACGGGCCCACCTGCGCAGCACCTTCCCGACACCGGCCCAGGCACCCCCGACCACTCACGTCAGTCGTGCCAGGCCCCGAAGTCCTCCAACAGCCGCTGTAGCGGCTCGAAGACGCCCGGGGTGCCCGCGATCGCCAGATCGCGTGCGGGGCGTTCTCCGGGGCGTCCACCGGTCAGGGCGCCTGCCTCACGGGCGATCAGGTCGCCTGCAGCCAGGTCCCACGGGTTCAACCCCCGCTCGTAGTAGCCGTCCAGGCGGCCCGCGGCCACATCGCACAGGTCGACCGCAGCCGAGCCGCCCCGCCGGATGTCACGCAGCAGCGGGATCAACTTCTGCGCCACGTCGGCCTGGTGGGTGCGGACCTCGGTGACGTAGTTGAAGCCGGTCGAGACCAACGCCTGCTCCAGGGGCGCCGCCGGGCGGCAGGTGAGCCGGCGTTCGCCCTCCCACGCGCCCGTGGCCCACGCCCCGCCGCCGAGCACCGCGTGGAACGTCTCGCCGCGCATCGGGACCGCGACGACCCCGGCGACGGTCTCGCCGTGCAGCTCGGCGGCGATGGAGACGGACCAAGTGGGCAGTCCGTACAGGTAGTTGACCGTGCCGTCGAGCGGGTCGATGATCCAGCGGACGCCGCTGGTGCCCGTGACCGAGGCGCCCTCCTCGCCCAGGAAGCCGTCGTCGGGGCGCTGTTCGGAGATCAGGTCGGTGATCAGCTTCTCGGCCGCGATGTCCATCTCGGTGACGACGTCGATCGGGCTGGACTTCGTGGCGGCGACCGCGAGGTCGGCCGGGCGGCCGTCCCGCAGCAGGGCGCCGGCCTTGTAGGCGGCTTCCTGGGCGAGTGCGAGCAGTTCCTGGTGCAGGGGGTCGGTCACGGCGCTCCTCAGGCGTAGGGGCTGTCGGCGCCCGCGGCGGCGGGGCGGGGGGCGCGGGCGGGGCAGCAGCCCACCGGACAGAGGTTGTGACCGGCGCCGAGCGCACCCAGGGCGCAGGGCGTGACCTGCCGCCCGCTCTCGACGGCGGCGCGCTCCAGGATCAGCTCGCGGATCGCGGCGGCGAAGCGCGGATCGGCGCCCACGGTGGCCGACCGGCGTACGGGCAGGCCCAGTTCCTCCGCCTTGGCCTTGGCCTCCGTGTCGAGGTCGTAGAGGACCTCCATGTGGTCGGAGACGAAGCCGATGGGTGTCATGACGACCGCGGGGGCGCCGGCCGCGTGGCGCTCCTCCAGGTGGTCGCAGATGTCGGGCTCCAGCCACGGGATGTGCGGGGCGCCGGAGCGGGACTGGTAGACGAGCTGCCAGGGGTGGTCGACGCCGGTGCGCTCGCGGACGGCGTCGGCGATCAGCCGGGCCACGTCAAGGTGCTCCTCGACGTACGCCCCGCCGTCCCCGTGGTCCTCGACCGGGCCGGAGCTGTCCGCGGCGGCGGTCGGGATGGAGTGGGTCGAGAAGGCGAGGTGCGCGCCGTCCCGGACGTCCTCGGGGAGGTCGGCGAGGGATTCGAGGACCCCGTCGATCATCGGCTCCAGGAAGCCGGGGTGGTTGAAGTAGTGGCGCAGCTTGTCGACCTTGGGGAGGTCGAGGCCCTCGGCCTCAAGGGCGGCCAGCGAGTCGGCGAGGTTCTCCCGGTACTGGCGGCAGCCCGAGTACGAGGCGTAGGCGCTGGTGGCGAGGACCAGGATGCGGCGGTGGCCGTCGGCGACCATCTCGCGCAGGGTGTCCGTGAGGTACGGGGCCCAGTTGCGGTTGCCCCAGTAGACCGGCAGGTCCAGGCCGTGGTCCGCGAAGTCCTTGCGGAGGGCGTCCAGGAGGGCGCGGTTCTGGTCGTTGATCGGGCTGACCCCGCCGAACAGGAAGTAGTGCCGGCCCACTTCCTTGAGGCGTTCCTTGGGGATGCCTCGCCCACGCGTCACGTTCTCCAGGAACGGAACCACGTCGTCCGGGCCTTCGGGGCCGCCGAACGAGAGCAGGAGCAAGGCGTCGTAGGGGGTGGCATCGAGCACGTCTGGCATGCCTCCGATCCTGCCACCCGCCACTGACAGCCGGGAAACGGCGGGGTACCGGACGGGGGTCGGGACGGAGATCCGGACGGGGATGGGGGCGGAGATCCAGTCGCCTCACGGCCAGGTGCGTCGGGGCCGACCTGCTCGTAAGCTGTATCAGCCGCGTTCGCACCTTACCGAGCCGCCACCACATCATCACCGAGCCGCCCCTGCTCCTTTTCGACCGGAGACCCCCGTGCCCAGCCCCTATCGCGCCCTCTTCGCCGCACCCGGCTCCAAGGGCTTCTCCGCCGCGGGGTTCCTCGGCCGTATGCCCCTGTCGATGATGGGCATCGGCGTGGTCACGATGATCTCCCAGATCAACGGGCGCTACGGGCTCGCGGGCGCCCTGTCGGCCACCATCGCGCTGGCCGCCGCCGCGATCGGGCCGCGGATCTCGCGGTGGGTCGACCAGTTCGGGCAGCGGCGGGTGCTGCGTCCGGCGACGCTCGTCGCGTTGACCGCGGCGGCCGGGCTGCTGCTGGCCGCGCGCTTCGCGTGGCCGGACTGGGTGCTGTTCGTGTGCGCCGCCGGCATCGGATCGGTGCCGAGCCTGGGGGCGATGGTCCGCGCGCGTTGGGCGGCCGTGTACCGGGGCACCCCGCAACTGCACACCGCGTACTCCCTGGAGTCCGTGGTGGACGAGGTGTGCTTCATCTTCGGGCCGATCATCTCCATCGGGCTGTCCACGGCGTGGTTCCCGGAGGCCGGTCCCCTGCTCGCCGCCTGCTTCCTGGCGGTGGGTGTCTTCTGGCTGACCGCCCAGCGCGCCACCGAGCCCGCGCCGCACCCACGCGCGCGTGGGGACGAGGGCGGTGGTTCGGCGCTGCGGGCGGCCGGTCTCCAGGTGCTGGTGGCCACCTTCGTGGCGACCGGGGCGATCTTCGGGGCGGTCGACGTGGTCACCGTCGCGTTCGCCGACGAGCAAGGTCACAAGGGCGGCGCCAGCGTGGTGCTCGCCCTGTACGCGGCGGGCTCCTGCGCGGCGGGAGTCGTGTTCGGGCTGCTGCACTTCCGGGGAGCCCCGGAACGTCGATGGCTGCTGGGCATATGCGCCATGGCCGTGAGTATGATCCCCCTCCTACTGGTCGGAAACTTGCCGCTTCTGGCCGTGGCGCTGTTCCTTGCGGGCCTGTCCATCGCACCCACGATGATCACGACGATGTCCCTCATAGAAGAGCACGTACCTCGCGCGAAACTCACCGAGGGCATGACCTGGGTGAGCACCGGCCTGGCGGTCGGGGTCGCGCTCGGCTCCTCCGTCGCCGGCTGGGTGATCGACGCAGCCGGCGCGCGTGCCGGGTACGGGGTTCCGGTCGTCGCCGGTGCCGTCGCGGTCGCGGTGGGTTTCCTCGGGTACCGCCGGCTCAGCAGACCGGCGCCGGGTCGGGGAGGCACCGTTGAGCACCACAACGAGCGCGAAGAACGGCACGTGGCGTAACTGGGGCGGCACGGTCGCGTCCCGTCCCGCGCGGGAGGTCACGCCCGCCTCCGTCGAGGAACTGGCCGCGGCCGTAAGGAGGGCCGGTGAGGACGGCCTGACGGTGAAGGCCGTCGGCAGCGGGCACTCCTTCACGTCGATCGCCGCCACCGACGGCGTGCTGATCCGCCCTCAACTGTTGACCGGCATCCGCAATATTGATCGCGATGCCTTGACGGTCACGGTCGAGGCGGGCACCCCGCTCAAGAGACTCAACATGGCTCTCGCGCGCGAGGGTCTGTCGCTGACGAACATGGGCGACATCATGGAGCAGACGGTGTCGGGCGCGACCAGTACCGGCACCCATGGCAGCGGCCGCGAGTCGGCCTCGATCTCGGCCCAGATCAGGGGACTTGAGCTGGTCCTGGCGGACGGTTCGGTGCTGACCTGCTCCGCGAAGGAGAATCCGGACGTCTTCGCGGCGGCCCGCATAGGCCTCGGCGCCCTGGGCGTCGTCACCGCGATCACCTTCGCCGTGGAGCCCGTCTTCCTGCTCACGGCCCGCGAGGAGCCGATGCCCTTCGACGAGGTCACCAGCCGCTTCGACGAACTCTGGACCGAGAACGAGCACTTCGAGTTCTACTGGTTCCCGCACACGGCGTCCACCAACACCAAACGCAACAACCGCAGCATGGGCCCGGAGCAGCCCGTGAAGCCGCTGGCGGGCTGGTTCGACGACGAGTTCGTGGCCAACGGCCTCTGGCAGGTGGTCAACATGGTCGGCCGCGCGACGCCCGCGACCATTCCGACCATCGCCCGGATCTCCACCAAGGCTTGGTCCGCGCGGACGTACACGGACATCCCCTACAAGGTCTTCACCTCGCCCCGCCGGGTGCGCTTCGTCGAGATGGAGTACGCCGTCCCGCGCACGGCCCTGGTGGACACACTGCGGGAACTCAAGGGGATGGTCGACCGTTCGGACTTCAGGATCAGCTACCCGGTCGAGGTCCGCACCGCCCCGGCCGACGACATCACCCTGTCCACCGCCTCCGGCCGGGACAGCGCCTACATCGCCGTGCACATGTTCCGGGGCACGCCCTACCAGGCGTACTTCACCGAGGCCGAGCGCATCTTCACCGCGCACGAGGGCCGCCCGCACTGGGGCAAGGTGAACACCCGGGACGCCGAGTACTTCGCCGGGGTCTACCCGCGCTTCGGCGAGTTCACGGCGCTGCGGGATCGGCTGGATCCTGAGCGTCGGTTCCAGAACGACTACTTGCGGAGGGTGCTGGGCCAGTAGCCGACGCGCTGGGCGTGGGGGTCGGGGTACCGCCGCCGTCCGAAGCGCTGGGTGCCGGCGTCGAACTGGGCGTCGTACCACCGCTGTTGGACTCTGTGCCGCCGTCGGTCGCACCGGATGACGTCTCCGGGGCGGCCGACGAGCCGTTCGAGGACGGGGACGGGGAATCGGCCGGACTCGGCTCGTGGTCACCGGACTTCGGGGACGAGGACGTGTCGTGGCCGGTGACGGCGGCGCTGACCGTGGTCCCCTTGCCGCCGCTGAAGCTGTCGCCGGACACCAGCTCGTAGACGGTGATGCCGGTCATGGTGACCCCGAAGACGAGGGCGGCGGCGAGGAGCGGACGCCTCCAACTGCCCACCCGCGCGCGGTAGACCGTGCCCTCCGTGAACTCCCCTGGACGAGCGGGGGTTTGCTCCGCGTCCTTGGACGTGACCGTCGCCTCCCGGAGCTGTGCGCCGGTCCGGCTGAAGAAGTGCTGGAAGACGGAGCCTCCGGAGGTGGCTATCGCGCTCACGACGCCGGCGCCGAGGATCGTGCCGTAGACCCCGAAGTAGGAGGCGAGTTTGGCGGCCACCACCGCCGCCACCGCACTGCCCGCGACTTGAGGGACGCTCAGATCGATCCGTTTCCTGCTGACATCGGGCCTTGCACGCATTCCGGGACCTTGCCTCGCTTTCTCGCGCTTTCTCGTACCTGATCAACCATCTGTACGACAAAGGGACGTACGGTCGAAACCAATAGTTCCGTTTCCGGCTATTGCGTGAAGTACGCCACTTTCAAGATCGCCCGAACCCCGCTCCAGGCCGCCAAGTCCCGCCCCCCACAAGAAGTTGGGCGGCGTGCCAATCCACGCACGTGGTCCAAATGGAGTACTGTTGCGAGCCCTGGGTGCGGTCTCCTGCCAGGGCGTCCGCGGCCTCAATGGACCGCCCAGAGGGGGCCAGTTGCACAGGGTGACGTAGTTGGTCACTTAGCGTTGCGAATAGGTAACCGTGCCATAACGGCGAGTTCGGGCCCGTGCCCGACACGCCGGGCAACTCGGCAAGGTTGTGGCAGGCTGCACCCGGGCAGGCCACACTCGACTAGCGGAAGCAGCGACGCACGTGACGTCGGCAGGCACCACCCGGGAGGTCCCCATGCCCGAACTGCGTGTCGTGGCCGTCTCTAACGACGGCACACGGCTGGTGCTGAAGGCTGCGGACAGCACGGAGTACACGCTTCCGATTGACGAGCGTCTGCGCGCCGCTGTACGCGGCGACCGTCCCCGCCTCGGCCAGATCGAGATCGAGGTGGAGAGCCATCTCCGCCCCCGAGACATTCAGGCACGTATACGTGCCGGCGCCTCCGCGGAGGAAGTCGCCCAACTAGCCGGTATCCCCGTCGACCGGGTGCGCCGCTTCGAGGGCCCTGTCCTCGCGGAGCGCGCCTTCATGGCCGAGCGGGCCCGGAAGACTCCGGTCCGCCGCCCCGGCGAGAACGCCGGACCCCAGCTCGGCGAGGCCGTCCAGGAACGTCTGACGCTGCGCGGCGCCGACAAGGAGACCGTCCAGTGGGACTCCTGGCGCCGCGACGACGGCACCTGGGAGGTCCTGCTGGTCTACCGGGTCGCGAGCGAACCGCACTCGGCGAGCTGGACGTACGACCCGCCCCGGCGGCTCGTCCAGGCCGTCGACGACGAGGCGCGCTCACTGATCGGTGAGTCCGACGACCTCTCCGTCACACCCGAGCCCAGCTTCCCGTTCGTGCCGCGGATCGCCCGGCTGCCCCGGGACCGGCCGCTGGACCGTGCCCTGGAGCGCCCGGAGCGTCCCGCGCTGCCGTCGCCCGAGCCGGCCGAGGAGAGCGAGCGCGACTCGCTGACGAGCCTCCTGGAGGCGGTACCGAGCTTCCGCGGCGACATGGTGGTCCCCGAGCGCCCCTCGGATCCCCCGGAGGAGCCCGCAGTGGAGCCGGAAGAGGAGGAGCCCCCGGCTCCTGCGGCCTCGGCCGGTTCGGCTTACGCGGATGTCCTGATGCCCCGCTCCGTAGGGGCCCATCGCGACCGGCTCATCGGCTCCACCGACCGCCAGGCCGAGGCGGACGGGGTCCGTCCGGGTCGTAGAGCGGCCGTTCCGAGCTGGGACGAGATCGTCTTCGGGACGCGAAGGAAGAAGCAGGAGTAGCAGGGCAGTTGCTCGTACGGGAGGGCCCGCGGCCGGTTCGGCCGCGGGCCCTCTCGTCATGCGGGCCTACTGGGGATCGGGACCCACGGCCACCGGCCGCTCCGGGTCCGAGGACCACTCCGACCAGGAGCCCACGTAGAGCGCGGCCGGAATCCCTGCCACCGCCAGGGCCAGCACCTCGTGGGCGCCCGAGACGCCGGAGCCGCAGTACACGCCGACGCCCGAACCCTCCGTAGCGCCAAGGGACTTGAAGCGGGCGGCCAGTTCGTCCGCCGGGCGGAAGCGGCCGTCCGGGCCCACGTTCTCCGTGGTCGGTGCGGACAGGGCGCCCGGGATGTGGCCGCCCACGCGGTCGATCGGCTCCACCTCGCCCCGGTAACGCTCCCCCGCGCGGGCGTCGAACAGGACGCCGGTGCGGGCGAGGGCGGCGGCTCCGTCGGCGTCCAGGAGTTCCACGGCGCCCGATTTCGGGGTGAAGTCGCCCTCGGCCGGTGTCGGTGCGGTCGTCTCCAGAGACCCCTCCCAGGAGGGAAGGCCGCCGTCGAGGACGCGCACGTCCGGGTGACCCGTCCAGCGCAGCAGCCACCACGCGCGGGCCGCCGCCCAGCCCTGGCCGCCGTCGTACACGACGACCGGCCGGCCGACCGACACTCCCGCGTGGCGCATCGCGGCGCCGAAGCGCGCGGTGTCGGGGAGGGGGTGACGGCCATGGGCACCCGGGGCCGAGGCCAGTTCCTGATCGAGGTCTACGTAGACGGCACTTGGGATGTGCCCGGCCGCGTACTCGGCGCGTCCGTCGAAGGGCGGCTCACCTGCGGCCTTCGCGACGCTGAGCTGCCAGCGGACGTCGAGCAGGACCGGCGGGTTCGTCCCGGCGATATCGCTCGCCAGTTCGGATGCGGAGATGATGGCGTTCATGGCCACCATCCTCGCGCAAGGGGTGGCCGTCACGTCCAGGTCCGACTACTCTGCTCGGCCGGACAGCCTCGATCACGAGGCGTACGGGAACGAGCACATGCTGTACAGCTGATGGACACCCCTCGGCAATCATCCGGAAACGGACGAGTGGCCGCAGATCGGTCATCCTCTCCACGTGAGCCGCCCGTCGACGGCGCGGCCGGGGCGCGGTGCGTCACGGGGGGTGCGAGCATCGGCACGGGGCGTGCACGCGGCTGCTGCGGCACGCGGATCCGCACTGCGGAAGCGATACGGCCACCGCGAGGGGCCTAGGAGAAGGTGACGATGACCGAGGCACGGGGGTCGGCCGGCCTGAACGGCGACACGCACACTCGGCGTACGCAGGGCGCGCCCTGCTGGGTGAGTCTGATGGTGCACGGGATGGCCACGACTCAGGAGTTCTACGGGGAGCTGTTCGGCTGGGAATTCCAACCCGGTCCCCAGCAGCTCGGCCCCTACGCGCGGGCCCTGCTCGACGGGCAGGAGGTGGCCGGCATCGGCCAGTTGCCGCCGGACCGGCATCTGCCCATCGCCTGGACGCCCTACCTCGCCTCGGACGACGTCGACCAGACGGCCGAGACGGTACGGATGTGCGGCGGCACGGTCGGGGTGGGCCCGCTGGACGCGGCCGAGGCCGGCCGGCTGGCGATCGGCTCCGACCCGGTGGGAGCGGTCTTCGGCATCTGGCAGGCCTCCGACCACCTCGGCACGATCCTCACCGGAGTCCCCGGCACACCCGCCTGGAACGAACTGGTGACCTCCGAGACCGCGAGCGTCGCCAAGTTCTACGAGGCCGTGTTCGGCTACGAGGAAGTGCCGGTGGCCGCCGCCGACTTCGACTACGTCACCCTGCACCTGGACGGCCATCCGGTCGCCGGCATCCACGGCGTCGGCACGGCCCTGCCCCGCGACCGGGGCCCGCACTGGATGACGTACTTCGAGGTCGCCGACGCGGACGAGGCCCTGCGCCGCGTCACGGACCTCGGCGGCCACACCCTCAAACCGCCCCACGACAGCCCCCACGGCCGCGTGGCCACGGTCACCGACCCCGAGGGCGCGATGTTCTCGGTGATCCAGGGACCGCGGTAGCCCCTCGGGTCGCCTCCGGTGTGGTGCGGGCGGATCATGGGGGTCATCAGCCGCTCCGCACACCTGGAGGAGCGATGCTTCGTCGTACGGCACCGCTGTTGACTTGTCTGCTGGCAGTTCCGGCGCTGGCTCTGGCGCCGATGTCCGACAGCAAGGTGGGAGACACGCTGGGCCTCACCGGCGCCAACTCCGGCGAGAAGCTAGACGTGACAGTCGTCAAGGTCGTGGATCCGGCGGGTGCCAGGCAGTACGAGAACCCGTCCGCCGGGGACCGTTTCGTATCCGTGCAGTTCAAACTCAAGAACACGGGTACCGCCGTCTACAACGACGCCCCGTCCAACGGAGCGACGGTGATCGACAAGGAGGGCCAGCGGTTCTCCGATTCGTTCAACGATTCCACGGCCGGTCCGCGCTTCCCCGGCATCGTCACGATCCGCCCCGGGAAGACGGCGCTCGGCTTCATCACGTTCGAAGTACCCAAGGCATCGCGTGTCGCCACCGTCCAGTTCGCCATGGACAGCGGGTTCTCCGACGACGTCGGGGAGTGGCAGGTGCCGTAGGCCGACGTCGTTCGTCAGGAGGGCCCGCTCTGCTCCATTCGGACTATGGTTGTCGGTCATGTGGTCAGGACCGCAGCCGCCAGGGGGCGGAAACAGGGCGAAGGTGGTCGCGGTCGTCGCGGTCGCGGCCGTAGTCGCAGGTGTCGGTCTGGGTGGGTTCCTGCTCCGGGGTGCCGAGGACTACCACGCCGGTGGCGGCAGTGGAGACACCACGGCGGCGGCGAGTCCCTCGAAGAGCGCGACAGCCTCCGCGTCGGCGTCCCCCGAGCCGCACAGCAGCGGGACCGAGCGGCCGACCGTCCCGGGGTGGAAGGTCGTCGTCAACCCCAAGTGGGGCACGGCGTTCGACGTGCCGCCGGGCTGGGACGTCGAGTCGTCGAGCGCGCTGATCGGTTTCGAGGACAGCACGGTCGACTACAGCAAACCCGGCAACTGGGGCAAGGCCATCGTCGTCATGAGCGGCCCCGCGATCTTCAAGGCGAACTGGTGCCTGTCCGACGGTGACAAGGACGGGCGGATGGACGACACCAGCCTGGCGATCGTGGGCACCAAGGGCTCCCAGGGCTCCAAGAGCACCGCGGAGGTCGCCGTGGGCCTGGCGGATCTGTGGGTGTACGGCGGTTACACGCAGCCGGACCGGAAGAACATCGTCCACGACAGGACGGCGCGGTCGTACACGACCAGGTCCGGCGTCAAGGGCAGCATCGCGTGGGCCCGGTCCAGGGACACGCCCCGGGAAGACAAGTGCGACAGCGACGGCAAGGCCATCACGTTCGGCTTCAAGAACTCCGCGGGCGGCTTCGTCGCGTGGAGCCTCGTCGGTGCCACCGGCGTCAAGGGCGAGCTGCCGGACTCGACGATCATGAAGATCCTGAGCACGGTCCGCCTCCACGGGAAGCCGACGCAGTCCTGAACTACCGCCGGACACCGATGAGTAGAGTGAAAAAGGCGACGACGGGGGCGGGCGTACATGGCGGGACAGGCGGACTCCGGCGGCGGGCCGCACATCACCAACACGGCCGTCGACTGCACGGCCGAGTACCTGATCCAGATCGGGGTCCTCGAAGGTGATCTCAATCTGATCCTCCGCGCACCGCCCGCGCCGCCCGACGACGACGCTCCGCTGGCCGCGGCCGAGCGGAGACTCGCCCGCAGTCTGCTGCGCCGGTGGCGGGCCGAGGCCGATGCCTGGCACATGACCGATCCCGAACCGCTGCGCGTGCGCTGGACACCCAGCCGACAGGTGGCGTCCGCCGGGGAGTTCGTGCCCGCGGGCTCCGGGGCCGACACCATCGCCGGGACCTTCCTCCGGCTCCGGCCCCGGCGGCGGCTGGTCGTGCTCGGCACCGCCGGGTCCGGCAAGACCACGCTGTCCGTCCTGCTCACCCTGGAACTCCTCGCCCGCCGGCTGACCCAGGGCGAGGACGACGTGCCGATCCCGCTCGTGCTGTCGCTGGAGTCCTGGAACACCCGGCGGCAGTCGCTGGCCGAGTGGCTGGTGGACCGGCTGCGGCAGGACCACCCGGGTCTGCCGACCGTCGACGGCGTCCACCCCGCACTCCGGCTCGTGCAGGAGAGACGGGTACTGCCCGTCCTCGACGGCCTCGACGAACTGCCCGAGCACCGCCGCGCCGAGGTCCTCGACGCCCTCCACACCGGCCTCGGCGGTGCGGGGGACGTCGTGCTGGTCTCCCGTACGACGGAATACACCGACCTCGACCGGAAGGGCCAGGGGCTGCGGCACGCCACGGTGATCGAGTCGCTGCCGCTGCGCCCCGACGAGGTGGCGGAGTACCTGCAACGGGCCCGGCCCCGGTCCCGTGCCGCCGACTGGGCCCGTCTGCTGAAGACCCTCCGGACCGACCCCTCCGCCCCGGTCGCGCGGGCCCTGACCAATCCGCTGATGGTGTGGCTGGTGCGTCGCGCGTATGAGCGGCATCCCACCGATCCCGGTGAGTTGACGGACCGGCAGCGGTTTCCCGACCGGGGCGCCGTCGAGGCGCAGCTGCTCGACCGGATCGTGCCCGCCGCGTTTCCGGCGCTGCCGCCCGACCCCGGCCGACTGCACCCGCCCCGCACCTGGGACGCCGACCGGGCCGGTGCCTGGCTGTCGTACCTGGCGCTGCTGCTGAACCGTCGCGAGGAGTCGGAGCTCGCCTGGTGGCGGCTGTACACCGCGCCGCTACCCCGGCTGCTCGCGGTGCCGACGCTGCTCGCGACCGGCATTCTGCTCTCCCTCGTCATCAAGGCGGGCCTGTCCGGCTACACGGAGAGCAACCCGCTGGGCGGCATGGCGCTGTCGGCCGACGTGACCGGCGGGGTCGTCTTCGCCGCCGTCGCGCGATCGGTGACCGCTTCCTGGTTCGGCCAGCGGCTCACCGAACCGCGCCGCAGCGCGAACCCACTGCTGTTCATCCAGGCGCTGCGCTCACTCGACCGGAACTCACGCGTGGGCCCGCTGGTCCGCTCGGCGACTCTCGTGGGCGGTCCCGCCCTCGTCGTCCTCCTGCTCGCGCTGTACGCCTTCGTGACACCGGAGCCCGCCCTGGTCTGGTTCGCGATCGGCGGCGTACTGCCCGTCCTGCTGATGATCGTGTACACGGCCCCCGCCGACACCGTGGACGCCGCCACCCCCGACGAACTGCTGCGCGGCGAGCAGAGCGCGCTCGTCACGACGCTGACGCTGGTGGCCCCGCTCATCGGCGCCGGTGTGGGCGCGTTCTTCTGGCTCAATGACTCAACTCTGGCGCGGGGCACGGCGATCGCGGCCTGGGCGGGCGCCTCGGCGATGCTGGTGCTGCTCAGTCCGTGGAGCCGCTGGATGCTCGCCAAGTGCTCCCTCGCGGCGACCGGCCGGGTGCCCTGGTCGCTGATGACGTTCCTCAGGGACGCCCGTACGGCGGGCCTGCTGCAGTTCTCGGGCGGGACCTACCGCTTCCGCAACCGCCGGCTCCAGGACCATCTGGCGAACCGGCTGACCGAGGAACGGGGTACGGCTCCGCCCGGCCGCGAGCCGGTCCCCGTCCCCGCGCTCTCGGACGCCGGCCACTTCACGGTGGAGCACACCAAGGACCACTTCTGCCTCCGCGGCCGGTCACGGCGCCTGCCGCTGGCCCACTGGGCCGCGCTGGGTCCGCTCATGGGCGTCTACGCCGTCCGGATGAGCGTGTCCGGACAGTGGCAGGACGGAATCGCCTGGCTGGGGCTGCTCGTCTGGCCCTTCCTCGGCGCCGTGGTCACCGTGGTGGGGCTGTTCCTGCCGCGGCGACGGCTGGAACTGGAGCTGACCCGGGGCGGTGTCACCTCCGTGATCGGGCGCAGGCGACGCTCCTACGAGTGGCGGCACGTCGAGGAGATCACCGTGCGCCGTGCGGTCTTCCGGGGCCGGGACGCGCGCTTCCACGCGCTCCAGGTCCGGCTGCTCGCCGGCGCCCCGCGCCCGCCGCGCCGCTCCCGGATGGGCGAGGGCTGGTACTTCGTCCTGCCCCTCGGCCGCTCGCCGCAGGTGGATCCCCAACTCGGCGCGGCCCTGGCCGACTTCGCGGGCTCCCGCTGGACACCGCCGTCCGGTGGTCGCTGAAGCCCTCAGCAGAGCGGCTCGGCGTCCAGGGAGGCGGTGAGGAGGGCCAGGCAGCGCGCCGTCACGGTCTGACCGCTCTCGGAGGCGTCGACGGCGTAGGCGATGGGGGAACGCCCTGTGGTCCCCCGGGGTGCCGTGATCCGCCAGCGTGCCTGGTAGGTGGCGTGCGCCGCGAGTGTCCGGGGCGGCCGTCCGACCAGGGTCGCCCGCCAGCCCGCGGGCAGCAGGGGCGGCCGTACGGTGATGGCGAGGGTACGTGTGGTGGCGTTCTCCACGGCGAGCCTGCCGTCGGCCGCCGGGTGCAGGCGCAGGGCGTCGGAGCTGCGCCAGCGGACGTTGAACTCGCGCAGGCGGAGCCGCTGTTCGTCGCCGGTCTTGCCGTCGAGGTCGGAGTTCAGGCCGATACGAATGGAGTCGACGGCCCGGGTGACGGGAGCGTCGTAGCCGTACGTCTTCGTGCTGAAGGCGCCCTGCTTTTCTTTGCGGGGGTGCGTGGTCCGGAGCCAGAGCGTCTTGGCTCCGATCTGGCCCTCCACGTCGACTCCCGGGGCCCACGAGGCGACGCTGTCCGGGTCGAAGTCCACCGAGATCTCGCTCAGCGGCAGCGGCATCCCGAAGTCGAGCCTCAGCCAGTTGTCCTTCTCCGGTGACCCCTTGACCGACCAGTAGCCCGCGCGTCCCGGCAGAGCGGCGGTCGCCGGGTGGCCCGGCGCCGAGTAACTCTCGCTGAGCCTGGGCCAGTCCCGGGTGGCGACCGCGGTGAGGTCGACCTGGTGGACCGAGTCGGCCAATGGATGCCGCCACTTGTCGTACTTCGCGGGTACTCCGAAGAGAGCGCCCGAGGGCAGTACGCCCGCCGCCAGGAGGACCAGGGCGACCGGCAGGACCAGGTACCCGGCGAACTGGGTGAGGAGGAGGGTGCCGCGAGCGGCGCGGTGCCGGGCCGGGCGGAGCGCGGTGTGCTCCGGTCGGCGCACGGGCGGCGGCACCATGGCCTCCCCCGGGCCCACGACGTCGGCCGTACCGGCGAGCCACCGCAGCGTCCCCGCGAGTTGCCCGGCCGGAACGCGGCGCACCGGGATGCCGGTGGCGTCGAGGGCGCGCAGCAGGTGGCCGCCGCCGGCCGCGTCCAGCCGCTCGCGCACCTCGGTGTCGTCGCCCTGCGGAACCCGGGTGTACAGCAGGGCCAGCCGGCGCGGACGGCTGCGCGCAGGCAGCCCCGCGACGATGTGCAGGACCCGGGTCACGGCCTGTACGTCGGCGCTGTTCGCGGCGGGGTCGTCCACCATCAGCAGCAGTCCGCGGGCCCGGCGCAACACGTCCAGTCCGGCCGCCGACTCCTGGCTGCCGTACGCGTCGCCTGGCGGGTCGAACCACAGCAGGGGTGTGCCTGCCGTGCGCACGAGCGGTGGCTCGGCCCCGGAGGGGGCGCCCAGCTCGGCCAGTCCCTGCCGGTGCACCGCGGCACGCCCGGTGCCGGAGCCCCCGACGAGGACGACGACCCGAGCCCGCTCGTATCCGGCGGGCAACGCTTTGCCGCAGTGCGGACAGCACGCGTCCAGGCGGCGCACGCCGAGGACGGCGGGCAGTCGGGTGCCGCAGCGGCAGCGGTGGCGGAAGGCGCCGTAGCGGTTGGGCAGCAGTTGTCGGTGTCCGGCGCGGCAGGTCGCGCACTGTCTGACCGGGCGGTGGATGACGCGTCCGCAGTCCGGGTACGGGCAGGGTGCCGGCCCGCCGCGCAGCGCGCGCCCCACCCGTGCGACTGTCGCGCACACCGCCCACCACAGGGCCCACAGCGCGTAGCACAGCGCCCACACGAGCAGCGTGAGCAGAAGGGGGAGGAGGCTGAACGTCGTCGCGGTCAGCACGACGCCGACCGTCGTGAGCAGGAAGGGCGGGCGCAGGAGGAGCATCACGCAGCCCTGTCCGCCGCTCCCCCGCGACCGGCGGAACGCGTCGCCGACCAGGTCGGCCATGAGCCGGTCGGCCCCGCTCACCAGCTCTTCGTGCCGTTCGAGTCCGTCCCACCAGGTCTCACGCAGGTCGCGGGCGGCGAGGACGCGGACGTAGGCGGGTGTGGCCGGTTCGCCGTGCGGGTCGGGTTCGCCGTGCGGGTCGGGTGCGGTGTGCGGTGCCCGGCCGAAGATCCGCCAGACGGCGTGCAGTTGGGCCCACAGCAGTTTGGGCAGGGTGACCAGGAAGCCGTGGCCGACGATCAGGGCGACCAGCAGGGTGACCGCCAGCAGCAGAATCACGGGGTTGGACACGGTTCACTCCTTGGGCCGGGCCGCACCGCGTCGCCACGACAGCAGCGGCGCGCGCTCCGGCCCGGGCTCGGGCTGCTCGGCCCGCACCAGATCGCGCAGGGCCGCGTAGGTCTCCTCGTCCTCCCAGAGCCCCTGGCGGAACAGCCGCAGGATCCGCAGCGCGGCCCATGACGGTTCACCGGGGGCCCGGCGCAGCACGTGCAGGGCGGCGTCGGGGGCGGCGGCGAGCAGGTCCGGCGCTTCGTCCGCGAGGGAGGCGAGGAAGGCGCATGCCTGCGCGTCCAGGGCCGTGGTCCGTAGCTCGGCGGAGGCTTCGAGTGCGGCGAGCAGCCCGGCGAGGACGGCCGGCCGGAAGGCGTCGGGCAACGGAGCGAGCACGGCCCGTACATCGCCGAGCGGTGCCGTTTCGTGGGCGAGGTGACGCGCGGCGCCGTCCCTGAGCCGCTCTGGCGACAGACCCGCCTCCCTGAGCCGCTCTGGCGACAGACCCGCCTCCCTGAGCCGCTCTGGCGACAGACCCGCCTCCCTGAGCCGCTCGGGCGACAGGTCCGCATCCCGGGACCGCTCGGGCGACAGACCCGCATACCCGAGCCGCTCGGACGACAAGTCCGCCTCCCAGGGCCGCAGTTCCACGACGGCGCGGACGAAACCCGCGAGCCGGGAGCCCTCTTCGCCGGAGTCGAAGGCCCCCGCGTCGCCGTCCGGCGCGAGCAGCGCGCACCCGGTCCGTAACCGCCGTACGTCCGCCTCGACGCCACCCGCGGGGCCCGCGTCCCACACGTCCGCCACGGAGTCCAGGATGTCGAGGCGCCCGCTCCCCCACGCGTCCGCGAGGAACCGTGCCATCGGGCTCGGCTCCGGACAGCCGTCCGTGGTGAGTCGGTCGAGGTGGAACACCGGTCCTGGCGCCCGCTCTCCGGTCTCCGGACGGGTGCCGATCAGGTGCCGGTGGTCGTCCTGTGGGCGCCCGGTGTACGTCGTGAAGGTCAGCTGGGCCGCGAGGCCTGCGGGCAGGGTGTAGGAGACGGCGGCGATCCAGTCGACGACACGGTCCGCGTCCCTGGAGACCAGGGTGGCGCCGGGGCCCTCGCCGGTCAGCGCCCGCAGAGCCGCCGTGAGCAGTCGCTCCAGGAGGCGGACGCCGTGCTCGCCGGTGCCGGCCAGCAGACGGCCCACCCGGTCGGGTCCGACGGTGCTGCCGGGGACGAGTTCGGTGAGGTCGGGCAGGGCGGGTCCGTCGCCGGGCGCGGGCGACACGGCCCACTGCGGGCTGTCCCACAGTTCGACGGGTCGCAGGCCCGCGAGTTCACCGGGGTCGGCCCACAGGACGTGGCAGAAGTGGTTGCCCCAGCGGCCGGTGTAGTCCTCGCCGGTGAAACTGGTCCGGGTCAGCACGGCCACATCGCCGGCCGGCCGGTCGTAGGCGAACGCCACCGGGAAGTGGTGCTCCCGGTCCGCGCCCGGCGGTCGCGCGTACCCGGTCAGCGGGCGCAGGACGTCGAGTACGGGGCGGGCGCTCGGGGAGGCCGCGGTGAAGCGGAATCCGCCGTGGGGTGCGTCGGCGGCGGGCGGGGCGGACGTGTAGTGCGCCTGTCCGGCCATGCGGGTCACCTCCGTCCCCGGTCGAGGGCGCCGAAGCGGTGCAGCAGCCACATCAGGGGGTCCTCCACACGGTGTGGGCGTACGACGCCGCCGAGTCCGAGGTCCCCGTCCTGCCGGGGAGCGGTACCCAGCGTGGACAGCGCGAACAGCTGGTAGTCGGCGCAGAACTGCTGGAGCCGCGCGTCGAGTTGGTGTTCCTGCCAGCGCCTGAGCAGGGCCTGCAACTCGGCGTGTACGGCGGCCCGGTCGTCGGCGTCGAAGACGGGGCCGGGGCGGCGGGTGCGGTGCAGCGGGGAGTTGTCCGGCAGATGCGGCCACAGGAGGTCGGCCTTGGTGAGGGCGACGGCGACCGGCACGGTCACCTTGCCGCCGCCCAGGTGGCCCAGCACCCGGGCCAGTACGTCGCCCGACCGGCCCGGCACCGCGTCGCCGCCGCCCCGCACCGGTGCGCCGGCCAGGTCCTGCGGGTCGACGAGGACGACGACGGCGTCGGCCGCGGCGAAGTAGCGCAGCTGGCTCTCCATGCGGTCGCGCGAGGCGAAGTGCTCGCCCGCCGTGTCGAGGAAGACGAGGGTCAGCACCTGCCGACGGGTGCGCCCGAAACGGCCCCGCCGGGTGCGGCTGAGCCGGTGCACGAGGGGGCGGCCGGCATCGTGCTCGGCGGTCTTGGGGACGGTGTGCCGCCCCTCGTAGAGGTGCCGTTCGTAGCGTTCGTGGTAGTCGGCCATGGTGTCGTCGTCACAGGGCAGCAGCGCGGCGTCGAGTTCGGCGCCCAGGCGGTGGAGCAGTTCGTGCACGAGAACGCCGATGTAGGTGCTCTTGCCGGAGCTGACCGGTCCGGCGAGCGCCACCAGCTTTCCGGGGACGCGCAGATAGCCCTCCGGCAGCCGGCCCGCGCAGACGGAGCAGCACAGCCGGGTGGTGGTACGGCCGCAGGTGCCGCACACCGCCGAACCGCTCAGGGGGTCGGCGGACTTCAGGGCCCGGTCCTCGGCGCAGTCGGCGCCGCTCGCACAGACATACGTGATCTGTGCCCGGGAGATGCTCCGGAAGCAGTGCGGGCACACCCACCTGCGACGCCACGGCATGCGCACGTCCACTCCCCCTAACCGACCTTGAGCGTGTGCGGCGGCGGGTCGCGCAGGACGAGCGACTCGCCCTCGGCGAAGCAGCGCAGCCCGCCGCTCGGGCCGCGGGCCAGCCGCGCCGACAGCCTGACGTCCTGTCCCGGGCCGAGTGTCACGTCGGTGGCCGCCGCCAGGACGTCCCCGTCGCCGGGTTCCAGCGGCCGGACCGGGCCGTCGGAGCGGACCAGGAGCAGTCGCTCGGCCCGTACGGTGGCGGGCGCCGTGAACACGGCGGTGACCGTGCGGCGTCCGGGCAGGCCGTGCCGCTCCAGCCGGTAGTCGACGTCGACGCGGGCCGGCAGCGTCGCCGTGCTCGGCTCGCCGTGGGCGGGCACCCCGCCGAGCAGGGCGACCGTCCGCACCTCGACGTCCACCCCGGCGCCGTCCGCGACCGGCAGCCGTACGCCCGCCTCGTGCAGGTAGGCGGCGCGGGTGACCCTGCGTCGCTGCCCGTCCGTGGTGTCGGTGCTGCGCCAGGTGACCTCGACCTCGTCGCCGCTGTCCGGCGGCCAGTCGAAGACGACGGTCACGCCCGTGCCGCCGTACCGGGTGAGCGTGAGCGTGCCGAGCGCGCACGCGGCGGCCGCGGCGTGCGCGCCGATGACGGCGTGTTCCCCGGCGACCGTGACCGCAACCACCAGGGTGAGCCGGCTGGGCGGCGCGAACCACAGTCCTTCCGGGGCGAGTTGCGCGAGGATCGGTCGCTCCGGCAGTTCCGTCGTGCGCAGCCGGGTGCCGGCCGGCCACGGGGGCGCGTCGTGGAAGCCGTACAGGCGCACCTCGCCGTCCGGCAGCGGGTCGGGGCGAGCCAGGAGGCGGCCGTCGACGGAGCGGATGTCCAGGTCGGCGACGGGCTCCGGCGGCGCGAGCGGCGTGGCGGTGCGCCGAACTCCCTCCGTGCGCACGGGCGTTCCGTCATCGGTGCCGTAGACGACACGAATGCGGTACGTGTACGTCGTCGCGTTCGCGACCCCGTCGTCGGTGAAGCCGTCACGGCGGGCGGGGACCGTCACGGTCTCACCGCCCGGCGCGGTGCGGACGACCTCGACGGAGTGCGCGCGGTCCGGGCAGGTCCACTCGGCGACGATCCGACGGTCCCCGGGGCGCAGGCGGGCGTCGGTGACCTCGGGCCGGTGCACGACGGGCCCGGTCACCGTGAGCGGTGAAGGGGCGCTGCCGGGTTCGGCGGCCCGGCGCACGGCGACCGCGTAGTACAGCGGGACGCAGGCAGGGGGGCTGTCGTCGAGGTAGGAAATGGCACGCGCCTGCGTCAGCGGGAGCACGGTGCCGTCGGCCGTGTCGCGCGGCGGGCGCCGCTCGTCGCGCAGCAGTACGTACTCGGGCTCGCCGCGCGTGGACGGCGAGGGCCGCCAGCGGACGGTGATGCCCGCGCCGTCCGGGACTGCGGTGAGGCCGGACACCGGACGGACCGTCAGGCCGTGGCGCACGGCGTCGATCTCGGGCAGGTCGCGGACCGCGGCCTCCGCCTGTTCCAGCAGGTCCCAGGCCCGGTCCGCGTCGGCCGGCGGCAGTCGGCGGGCCGTCTCCACGACGGCACGTGCCTCGGCGAGTTTCGCGCGCACATGCGCGACCAGTGCCCGCACGTCCTCGGCGAGTGCGTCCGGCGGCAACCGGTCCGCCATGGCCACCGCCTCGGCGAGCCGCCCGTCCGCCGCCATACGGCGCAGCCGCTCCGCCACCGGATCCCCGGCCGCCTCGTGCAGCACCGCGAACACCAGTCGCCGCGCGTCCTCCTCGGCGACGGACAGCTCGTCCACCGCGTACCCGAGGAGGGTGGCCGGGGTCGCGCGGGCGGTGTGCCGGGTCCGCAGCGGTGTCGCGAGTTCGTGGAGCAGGACGCGGGTGAGCCCTTCCGGTCCCTGGTCCGCGAGTACGCCGCGGACGGCGGCGATCACGGCCTGGGCCGCGGTGTGCGCGGCACCGTGCGGCAGCCGGCCCCAGCGGCGCGAGGCCGCCTCGACGTCCGGCGGGCCGACCGGGGGCATGTCGAACACGCGCACGGGCCGCGCGATGCGCCCGCCGGGCGTGCCGGTCGCGAGGAAGTCGCCGAGGTGTCTGAGGCCCAGCACCTCCAGCTGGCGGGCGCAGCGCGCGTACGAGGGGTGCGGCACGGTCCGCGGCAACGGGTCGGGCTCGGCGATCCGCAGGCCGAGGGCGGGCAGCAGGCTTCTCACCAGGTCCTCGGGGACCTGGTGGGCGGCGGCGAGCTCCGCGACCGTGCTGTCGGCGAGCATGCCGAGCCCGCTCGTCGCCTCCTTCAGGGCGGTGCGCAGGCGGGCCCGCTCGGCGTCCGCGCGTCGGCCGTGCGCTTCGAGGGCGGCGCGCAGCCGTCCCGGATCCCCGGCCGCGGCCGCGTCGAGCAGCGGCCGGTGGACGAGGTATCCGGCCTCCAACTGCTCGATGACCGGGCGGTACTTGAGCCGGGCCCGGCTGCGGCGCCAGCAGGCGCGGACCGCGACGACCGCCTCGGCGACCGCGGGCCCGTCGAGGTGCCGCGGCAACTGGTAGCGCGTGCGCAGATCCTCGGTCACGGGCAAGCCGGCGTCCAACACCTCGCGCCGGTAGCGCGGTTCGTCGAAGACCACGGTCCTTGTTCCCCCGTCCCGCCCTGTTCTCCCGTCCTGCCCTGCTTCTCCCGTCCCGCCCGCGCTCAGCCGATCCGCTGGCGGCTCATCGCGACCCGCGCCTCGTCCACCGCCTCCTGGGACAGCCCGCCGATCTGGATGGAGATCTCGATCCCCTCGCCTGACTCCCGCTCGGTGGCGACGACGGTGAGGAGCCCTGAGGTGTCGAGCGTGAAGACGCACTGGAAGGGCCAGCGCGCGGGTTTGCCGGGCGGGATCTTCAACGTCCCTTCCGCGACGGGGGCGTTGTGCTCCAGCTCCTCCGACTCCACCGCGCCCGCCTGTTCCATGACCTGGATCCGGACCCGCCGCTGGCCCTCGCGCAGGGTGTAGAAATCGTCGGTCACCGACGCCGGCAGGGTGTCGTTGGCGTGCACGAGGTGGGTGACGTACTCCCGGCCGCTGTCGATGTCCGTGACCTGGATGCCGTAGCCGCGCGAGGCGACGGTGGAGATCTCGTACGGGCGGCGGGCGAGGCCGGTCTCCGGGACGTCCGGTGCCTGTCCGGCGGGGAGTTCGCCGCTCGCGAGGATGTACGTGGCCCGGTCGAGGGCGTAGAGCGCGGCGCCGCGGGCCACCGCGAGGTCCGGGTTGTGCAGCCTGGGCTCGAAGCCGAACTGGGTGCGCAGGGCGGCGGCGACCGCGGGCATCTTGGTGGCGCCGCCGACGAGCAGCACCTCGTCGAAGGACGACACGCCCCGCTCCGCGGCCAGTTCGACGGTACGGCGGGTGATGTCGACGGTGCGGTCGACCAGGTCGCAGGTCAGCTCCTCGACCAGTCCCCGGGTCAGCTCCACCGGTTCGACCCGGCCCTGGTGCATGACGCGGACGGTGTAGCGCTCGCGGAAGGACAGCGCCTTCTTGGCCTCCTCGGCGTCCTTGCGCAGTTGCGTCTCGGACTGGGAGTCGGACAGCGGGTCGTCGACGTCCGGGAAGCGCTCGCGGAACCGCTCCACCAGGTGCACGACGATACGGTCGTCGAAGTCGCTGCCGCCCAGCTCCTTCGCGCCGTCCGTGCACAGCACGGTCAACTCCCGCCCGCGCAGCGTCAGTACGGTGGTGTCGAAGGTACCGCCGCCCAGGTCGTAGACGAGGACGGTCCGGTCCCCACGCTCCTCGTCCCCTTCCAGGGCCCCGTAGTCGAGCGCGGCCGCGATGGGCTCGGCGACCACGTCGAGGACGCGCAGTCCGGCGATCTCACCGGCCTTGCGGGTGGCGTCCCGTTCGGCGAGCCCGAAGTAGGCGGGCACGCTGATCACCACGTCACGGGCCTCCTCGCCACCGGCGGCCTTCGCGTCGTCGACGAGTTTGCGCAGGATGCGGGCGGAGATCTCCTCGGGCGTGTAGGTACGGCCGTGGAACTCGCGCGGCACCACATCGCCCATGTCCCGCTTGATCAGCTGGACGACGTGCTCGGGGTCGAGGACGGCGGCGTCCTTCGCGCTCTGCCCCACGACGACGCTGTCGGCGCTCTCGAAGTAGACGACGGACGGCGTGGTGTCCGTCCCTTCGAGGTTGCGCAGCACGGTCGGTCTGCCGATGTCGTCGATCCGTGCGACGCAGGAATAGGTGGTTCCCAGGTCGATGCCGTACACGGCCATACGGTCTCCCGCCACCGGGGCGATCGCGCGTCGCGTCCGCCCCGTCTGTTGTCTCGCAGCTTGTCCTTGCCCGGCATGCCCTTCATGCCCCGCTGTTCATGCCCTGCCGTTCATGCCCTGCCGTCAATGTCCCGTTGTCCATGTCTCGCTGTTCATCTCCCGTTGAAAGAGAAGGAGTTCACGGGGCGTCCGGTTCCCAACGGGAAACCACGACGTCCGCCTTGCGCACGACCCGATCCCCCTGAACGAACCCGGCCGCCACGACCCGCGCCACCGTCCGGTCCGCCTCGGGTGCTTCGGCGGCGGCGCGGCCCACGGGACGCTGCAACGCCAGGTCGAACGCCTCGCCGGTCCCCGGGACATACCGCTCGACGCCGGTCCTGGCCACGGTGTCCGCCGCCTCGTCGGCCAACGCGGTCAGCAGGGACCGGAGTTCGTCGGCATCGAGCGGGCCGGTGACGTTCTCCGCCTGGCGCAGGATCTGGTCGTGCAGCCGGATCAGGGAGTGCCGCACGAGGTCGAGCACCGCTTCCGTCTCGCCCCGGCGCAGCCGCTCGACCTCGTCGTGCAGCCTGGTGACGATCTCCTCACGGCGCTCCGCGAGCTGCTGCTGACGAGCGAGCGCGGCGGTGAACTCGCTTGCGATCGCACAGGGTTCGGCACGTTCCGGCACGTCGGTCACAGTAGACCAAGGTGGCACGGCGCGTCAGCGGAGAGCATCACCATCGCCTGCCGGACCCGCACGGCCTCGTCAGCCACCGAAGTGGATGGAGCCGTGGATGTCCCGCGCCTGGACGACGGTGTTCTGGGTGCCCCCGGAGATCGTATTGCGTACGTCGCCCGCGCCGGTCCGCGTGCCCTCCAACGCCTCGGCCTCCCGCCGCCAGGCCGCGAGCGCCTCGGCGAAGGCGGGGTCCTGCCGGGCGCGGAGAGCCAGTACCCGCGCAAGCTCCGTGGCCCGCTCCGTGCTGCCGGCCGACTGGGCGAGGGCGGTCAACTCGCTCCCGCCGTACGGCTCTCCGCCCGAGGGCCGTCGGGCGACCAGGTGGTGCAGCGACGTCCAGATCTGCTGCCCTGCCGCACCGGCGGTACCTCCGGCAAGGGCCATGAGCAGTTCAGGTGCGATCGGATCCACGACGTTCTCCCCCTTCTCCCCCGCACAGGTCCTTCTCCCCCGCGCAGGTCCCAGAGCGAGGGTAGGGCACGGTGAGCGCCCGGCGGCCCGGGACCGGAGAAGGAAGAACGAAGGAGGGACGAAGGAGGAGGTTCTCGCCGTGGAGGGACTAAGGAGGGGGTTCTCGCCGTCAGGCGGAGTTGACCGGCAGGACGTCGGGCGACAGCGCGCCCGCGTGGGCCGACGCCCTGGTCACCCGGCGGAGGTGGTGCCGACGGCACAGGACCTCGTAGCCGATCTCCTCCACCGGGCGGTTGACGTCGCCGACGACCACCTGGGCGCCCGCGACCACCATCTCGCCGCCCACGGTGCGGGCATTGTGCGTCGCCCGGGCGCCGCACCAGCACAGGGCCTCCACCTGGAGGGTCTCGATCCGGTCGGCCAGCTCGATCAGCCGCTGGGAACCGGGGAAGAGTTTGGTGCGGAAGTCGGTGGTGATCCCGAAGGCGAAGACATCGAGACCCAGGTCGTCGACGACCCGCGCCAGCTGGTCGATCTGCTCCGGCGCGAGGAACTGCGCCTCGTCGACGATCACGTAGTCGATCTTGCCGCCCTGGGACAGCTGATCGACCAGGTACCCGTACAGGTCCATGCCCTCGGTGGCCTCGACCGCGTCCGTGACCAGACCCAGCCGCGAGGACAGCTTTCCCTCCCCCGCTCGGTCGTCCCGGGTGAAGATCACGCCCTGAAGCCCTCGGGCCGCACGGTTGTGCCCGATCTGAAGCGCCAGGGTCGACTTCCCGCAGTCCATCGTTCCGGAGAAGAACACCAGCT
>Ga0307517_10003232_pt1 | contig 25544 bp, 29 predicted proteins | sample 23_EM_MG_FD_194515 | JGI IMG/M metagenome (GOLD analysis project Ga0307517, IMG submission 194515) | Populus trichocarpa ectomycorrhiza microbial communities from riparian zone in the Pacific Northwest, United States - 23_EM | ecosystem: Host-associated > Plants > Roots > Unclassified | place... | reverse complement strand
ACGAGCAAGGTCCCATGGCGAGAGCGTGAACGATCTCTCGACGGACTTGAGCAGGGAGGGGCATCTTCGTGGCATTTGCTTCTTCACTGACCACCGTGATCAGCACGTAGAACAGCTCCTCGACCATACTCGACAGATGAGGTCCTTCGTACGCTTCGTGGAGGATTGCTCCGGAGAAGTACTGCAATAGCTGGAACCTATCCAGGACAGAGACGAAGACGAGGTTGGGGTCCAGGATTACGAGGGCCATTTGGAGAATGAAAAGATCCTGATCGTAGCATAGTTCACGAAGCATGAAGTCCCTGTAGTGGAGGAGCTGTCCGCGAATCGCGAAACCGTTTCGCACCCACAGACCCGTTCGAATCTGGGCGATCATCGCCAGTACTGTGGAATAAATATATCGAGGCTACTTTCTAAATATCAATGGATTGGACACACCTCGGAGCGGGAAGTCAATGATCGTCAAAATCGCCTGCTCGCTCGCGTTCCTCAAACAAATATCCCTCACGCTTCCTAACCCAACCGTTCGCAGGTTTTCTTCGGTCAAAATATCAACGTGCTTAAATAACTCCGCGAGCAGCCACTGCAACGAATGGTGGAAGCTCACCCACCCATCCAGCACGTCGAAGTTAACGATCGAATAGGTCTGCTCCCCGAAGATGACGTCGTGGAATTGGATAGGTTGAAACTTCTCCCTATCCAATCGGTCTGAGGTGAGTGTGCAAACAATGAGGATGTCATGCATGACCGTGCCTATCGCCGCCACTAGCTCCGCAGGGGAGGCACGAGAAAACGCGTCTCCGTACACTTTGATGACCCGGGAGAGTGAGAGTGTAACGTTGAAGACAGATATCCATGCATCAGTCTCGTATTCCACATGACTGGTGACCGCCCGTTTGTTAGGGTTGATGCACATAAATAGTTGGCACGTCTTCGAGAATAACTGGACAAATTCCCTATTGTGGGCGAGGAGCTCCTGCACGGGTTCATTGTGACTGAGGTACCTGAGGTCCGAGAACACGGGCATGAACCGTTTTGATTTGAAAGGGAATGCATCCACGTCGATCTCTGCCGTCGGGTCAGTGGGGTAGATGATTCGTTTTCCTTGGATTTGGTTGGTAAAAAAGGAGGTGATGATGGAGAGGAGCCGATTGATGATATTGTGTTGGCGGACAATGTGTAGTGCGATCGATGGTACCGTGAAAAGTTGGAGGGCGAAGTATTTGATCGAAGTTTCTGCTTCGCGGTCCACGAGAAGGTAGGAGTCGATGATTCGATGATAAACGTTGGCAAAGTGCGAAGCTAGGACCTCCGTTTTTAGCCACACTCCTTTGATGGATACGCACACAGGGCACCTACCAACTGCGAGCTTGTGCTCATGGCTCAAGCTCAGAATACTCGCATATACCTCCTTGAGGTTTAGCCTTGGTCGCTTCCACAATCGCGTGTGATAGAGGAACATGTAGTCCAGTCTCACTGGAGACTCCACCTCTGACAAAGCCTTCTGAGCTTCGGGATTGGGGTTGAGAGTACTTGGTTTCCTCGGGGCTAGTAACTGACTGGCAATAACTTCACGCATTAGATGGGTATCGGTACCAAGGCGACTTCGTGTTAGGTCCAAAATCCACTCGATGATCACGACCGATATCTGCTCGCGGAAGGTGTCATACGCTCGCCGGACCGTTACTCCAAGATCGATCTGCGAGAACGTGCGGGCGATTTCAAGGAGCCGTGCAGCATTGGCGTGCATATCGATGATGTCCCTTCCCTGTTCATCGATCCTGACGGCGGTCTCGTTTGCTTCTTCACGGCTTCGATTGGTTGTGTCAATGAGGAGTTTGATGACGTCGTCGAAGGAGTGTTTCTCGTCGTTCCACAGGACGACACAGAATTGGTCTTTCATCATAGGATCGGCAGAAGGCTGGAGCCTGAGATCTGCTTCGCCGGCCGGGACGGATGGTTCATCGGGTGAGTAGTCAAGAGTGTCCAGGATGAAGTCGAGGGCGTAAGCCACCGTCTTACGCATCGTCTCCTGTAACTCCCCTGGGACCGCTTGGTCCGACTTTGGTTGAGGGTTTGAAATATCGGTAATGTTGCGAGCGACAACCTTTGGGGTTTCACTTGAGCTTTCCGCTGGAGGGTGGTGCGGACAACCGATCGGTACCCGCCATGCTTCAGCGTCTCCACAGTCACAACAACCTCCGGATTGTTGAGCAATGAAGAAGCTGACGTTGTGGCCCGCATGGTTTGTAGCATGGAAACATCGTGAGCAAAGGACACAACTGTCATCCCATGCGCAATCACTGGAATTTGGAGTGGATCGGGGTCAAGATTAAGGCCATCGGAGTAGGTGATGTGACTGACCGACACCGGAAACAACATTCGCCTTTCCTGAAGATATTGCCACACGCTCGGCCCGGGATTGGTTTTCTCTCTTTTCCAGCTCCTCCGAAACCTTGTCGTTGTTGTAACTCGTGCAGAGGCGTGTGCAGTGGGAGGTTGGCGGTTTGGTTTGGGACAAAGTAGCCAGCGTGCGTCCCCCAGAACGCCTCATACAACTCTGTGATAATCTCGGTGCGAGTGAGGGGAGTGAACTCGTATTTACGTGAACCTGGCATTGTCTCGAGGGCAAATCGAAGGCGAGATAATGGATCCGACGACCGATCACGGTTGTTGATGTTGAGCAACTTTGAGGGCAGGAACGACGAGAATGTTGACATTGTGGCGAACTATATATGTCGAGGTTGTAGGAGAGAGTTGCGGGGGTGCGGGTGGGAGAGGGATCGTAGTCGATATGTTGATTCGTAAGTGTGGTGGTTGTTCGGATTCCTGGGATTACGAGTTTGGTGTGAACGAATCGACGAGAGAATCGGCAAGGGGGTACACACCTTTCGTCGTTAATACAGCTTTGCTTAACCTGTCACCGGCTAGCACCGACTTCGTCGTGGTTGAGTGGCAGGGGGGATCATACGGCAGTGATCGAGAGGAGTTCACTCATCCTCTCCGCCCGTGACGCCAATGACGGCCCCAGCGCTGACCGGTTCGCTCTCTTCACCCCTCGTCACCGCCATGTCCGACGCTCCGGTGCGGTTTATGGACGGTGCAGCGTTTGACTTTTTTCTAATTGAAATGGTCAATACTCTCCGAATGTCATCTGCACACGCGCAAGCGCGGGCTCGTAAGGTCGAGCAAGAGATGATCGATGCTGGTCTACTCCCTGCCCCACTGCCCTCCCAGGCCATACGCAAGGAACATAGGGACTCGGCGACGAGTTTGACCTCAAAGGCGACTGCGAAAGTGGATGATGATGAGGAGGGGTTGAGGCTTCGACTAGAAGCAATTGGAATGCATGTTGGCGCGAATATCACCGAAAAGTATGTACATCCGTTGCGGTCGTGCCCTTCTCATATCACTGCGACATTTCTTGTAGACTGTGCCACGGAAAACCATACTTTACCGAGACACTCGAGAGCATCAAGTTTGTTTGCAAGGATCTCTGGACAACGTGCTGGGATAAGCAGGTAGATAACCTCCGAACGAATCACCGGGTCAGCCCCTGCCGTTTTCAGTCTCTCCTTCAACTCTCATTTCGGTTCAGGGCGTTTATGTGTTACAAGATAATTCATTTAAACCAATTGCTCGATTATCTTCATGGGACGGCCGCCAGGACGCGATCAAGCGAGCCAAAGTGGTACGATGAGCCTTGGAACTCCCATACTATATGCTCACGAACCTTGCTATCTAGTATGTTATGATGCCTGCGGGAATTGTGAGAGGAGCTTTGTCGAGGCTAGGACTGATCGGTGTAGTAGTACCAGAAGTGAACAACGTACCTCAATGTACGCACCCTCTGTTCCTTTTCCTACGCACTTATGATGAACCGTTTCCAACCTTCTAATAGGTACATTCCAGATTAAGTTGCCAAAGCCCTCATGAATCGACTGTCACCACCGATGTGCTCTTATGTTAATCGACGCAGTTCTGAGTGCTCACTCCGCTGGTCGCCCTTGACACCCACGCAACTCGATGTCTGTCGTGAACCTTACTTAGCACCCTGATGATTTGGTAAGTTAATTCATTCCTGGGAACAGCTGTCTGGGTGGCTTCAAGTGCATGGCCTTGACGATCGACGAGTATGTCCATCGTGTACGTTTATGTTCCCTGTCTGACGGGCCTTGTGCGCCTAATCAGGGCGTTTCCCCCATATCACATTACTTCACTCGCCTCCAGGTCCTCCACTATTGGTCGAAAATGTGTGGCGGGTCACGTGCAAATGTTGTGTCTTGACGCGGCCATTCCCCCTCGCCTTTCTCTTTCCATCGCCTCGCTCATTCAGAAATGGCTGCTCCCGCACCAAAAGATCCTTGTCGCCTCTTCAGATCCAAGGAGGGATGTCGTTTCGGGAAGAGATGCAAATTTTCTCACGATCTCGGTTCAACATCTGGAACGAGAACCCCACGGTCCTCCCAACACAGCGCATCACCTTCACCTACCCCTACCCCTACCTCATCCAGGAACCGGTCAGGAAGGAGCGGTAACGCTACACCAAGGAATGTCTGCGACTTCTATTGGAATACCGGTCAGTGCAACCGTGGGTTTGACTGCACATTTAAACACCAGAGGAACACCAATCCACAATCTGGCGGCGCCAACGTTACCGACGGAGTCGAAGAAGACGTTGCAAACGCAGCTCTGGAATTTTTCACGATGGACAATCTGACACAGATGGCTGGGGTTGGGCTGCATAGTACCCAAGAGGGTACGCCGGAGAACGCCCACAATTCGATTAAACGATATCTTGGAGGAGGATCCTTGAACACTCCTGCCGAAATGAAACCGCTCATCTCCATTTTGGCGAGCGTTAACCGAAGGAATCACTCTTGGGTGTGTCTGGTTCATCGCTTACACTAGATGGATGCTAACTCTGTTACAGACGGCGGATAAGGCCCAGGTAATGTCCGATCGTGATTTACGAGAATCCTTTGCTGAGTCATGACTCTAGGAATTCTTGGACATGATTATTCGAGTTGGTTCTCCCGAGTTATCGGCAGTTCCCCTGTAATTGACGATCCCTGTTTTAGAGCGACAAACTGCTCAGCTGCATCGGCGACATCCTCAAGTTTCCCAACGTTAGCCCAAAGGCCGCAACGGGGTTCACGCTCTTGTCATTTCAGCTCGATTATTTTCCAGTTCTCGAGGTTCCAATTTCGTCTATTCACATGGCCACCCAACTAAAACTTTCTCTAGTACTTCACATCAGATCTTGTGCTGAAGTCGACGTTGCACCACAACATCAAGTATCCTCCGCTTTCTCTACTTTTGTGACCGTACCTCTAACTCTACAAAGTGCACTATATGCGGTGTTATATGAACACTGGGGGACCGTCTCTACCATCATCGAATATTCCTTGAAATCCATGATTTCGAACCGGACCTGGAACGATCCAACTCCCGGACTCCCTGAAAATCTCCAAGGAAAGCTTACTGGGATTGTAGTGTTCAAGACCATATCAGATCTTGTAATCCAGTATGCTAAAGCCTTGATCTGCCAATTGATGTCTACTCACAGATCGAGTAGGGTATTCAACCGCTTTAAAACCGCGCTGGAGACATATCCACAACTCAATGGGCTTGTCGAGCGCCTCATTGAATGGTTCGACATATGGAAAACTGGCGTCCTATCCTCTCCCCCAACGTTCCAGGACCCCGTTACATCCGATCCAGAGACCCGTAGGTTTACAGTCCAGACCCTTGGCGAGACACTTGAGAGGCTCCGTACCATCATCGGACGCGAACACCATGCCACCGAATCAAGGAGAATCGTCACAAAGAAAGTCGTCCTCAGCGACGCAGAAAGGACTCAAGCCCTGTTGACGCGACTGGAGCAAGCTTATGATCCTCCCGGTAACTTACGTCCAGATGGACCGAGGCACGACAATGATTTTGTCAACATCGTGGAAATCCGCATCTGCCCCACCAGTGACGAACTCATGTGTCCAGTGGCCCCACACCTTCCGGTAACAGTTCCTGGAGCTCCTCACCACCTCCCCGCGGGCTCGATGGAGAGACATCTTGACACACAGTTCCGGCTGTTACGTGAGGATCTGACGTAAGGTCTTCACACGGGTTTTGAATTTTTCATTGACTAGCCATAGGTTCCCGATCCGCGAGTCCCTGAACGTGTTGCAAGAAGACTTGGACGCCATGTGGACTCAGTCATACGGGAGGAAACGTGAGCTGACGGAATTCGAGAAGCTGCTGGAGAAGGGTGGTGGTCTTTACAGATCATCTGGCAAGAACTCAGTCATGTTCAATGTCTACACCGACGTGCACTTCGCTCAATTGAGCACAAGAGGCCAGGGATTTGTAATTGGACTCACAGTTAGATCCCCATCAGGACCCGGCAGAGACCCTGACTCGAAGAAACGGGTTGACTACTGGAAGCACGCTGGAAGCAAAAAATTGTCTTCTGGTTCCCTCGTTGCGTTGGTCCTCGTGTCTAGAGGCACTTCTATGGTCCACTTGGCAAACCTTGTATCATCCGCGGACGACATCGCAGAATCCGCCAAGCATTCAGAAGAATATATCCAGATCAAGGCGACATTCTTCGACCCGGAAGTTGAGATCCAGGCGTTGAGAAAGGAGAAGATTACCATCGACACGAGCACCTTCGCGATCCTGGTCGACAATGGGGTCATGTTTGAATCAGTCCGCCCGTTCCTCAAGACCCTTAGCACGATCGACTCCACCTCAATTCCTTTTAGCAGGTACATCTGCGCACAGGCTCCGCTCAATAACATTGAGGTCCGTCCACCAAAATATTCTACTGCCCCTGGATTCCGCTTCAAGCTGCAGAGTGTGGCGCAACCGGGTCAAACAATCCACCCGCTTGATGTCAACAACCCCGCGTCCATTGCTCGTGCCCGAGACCAACTACGACAATTCAGTGTCCTGGACCCCAGCCAGGCAGATAGCGTCGTGGATTCTCTGACCAGAGAGGTGTCGCTGATTCAAGGGTAAGTCTTTCCGCGCTGTATCTGGAGATCTTGCTGATGACTATATTAGACCACCCGGGACTGGAAAGGTGAGTTTGCTTGAGTATTACGTTAACGTATACTGAGACTAAGACCCTAGAGCTACACGGGGAAGGAACTCTTCCGGATATTTTTTGACAACAAGATCAAACCGATTGTCCTCATTGCTTTCACAAACCACGCGCTGGACCACATGCTGAACTCCATTCTCGATACCAAGATCACCAAGAAGTTTGTTAGGTTGGGGTCCCGGTCAACTGACGAAAGGATCGCGGAGTATAGTCTCATGAACCTTGAAAAGACTTTTACCGATGCTTCCATGAGTCGCCAACTCGGGAGAGAATACGCTATCAAGAAAAAGTTAGAAGAAGAGATGCGCAAGGTGATGGAGGACATCCAGATTCCCGAGCCATCCGAGGACCAAATCAAAGAATACCTAGAAATGTACTGGGAAGAACATCTATCGATGATGTACGAGCCACCATTTTGGATCGTGGAGTACGCCGCTCGTTTGTGGGAGCCGGATGGTGGGGGCGAGTGGAAAGTCCAAGGGAGGGGGAAGGGGAAGGGGAAGGAGCAAAGCCATCTCATGGCTCGGACCTACTATGGGCTCTGGAAGCGTGGCCTTGACATCGACTTTATCCAACCACCCCGCCCTCGGTTCGCCAAGGCTGAGTCATCGAATAAGAAAGGTGTCAAACCCAATATCATCCCGCCTACCAAAGAAGATCAAAAAAAGTACCAGAAACGGATGTTCGAGTTCTTCTCTAATCTTGGTTTTGGTGACTTGATTCCTCCAGTTCCCACCGGCAACAGACCATTCGTTCAGCTCCAAGATTCGCCTGCTGTGTGGGGGATGAGCTTGGAAGAGCGACAGAGGCTAGCGGAACACTGGGAGGAGGAAATGCGACGGCTTGCGTACAACAATTATCTCGGGGAGTACGAGAGGTTGCGAGTCCTGTACGAGGATGCGTGCGAAAAGTATGAGGCTGTCTCCGACGAAGTAAGGGTCTAACCTGTTCTCGAACGTTACCTCACTAACGTTCCCGGCAGAGGAAGCGCCGTCTGTTGAAGGATGTTGACCTGATCGGGTGCACGACCACTGGTGAGCAAGGTTGGCTGTGCCCATCCCCACATTGATCGTCAAAATATACAGGTGCTGCGAAGCTCACTTCGCTTCTCACGGTAAGTAAAAATCGGCCGCGGAATGAGGCGCGATTTAGCTAATCTACTCACAGAGCATCCAACCAAGGGTACTCGTAGTTGAGGAAGCCGGCCAGGTGCTTGAGGCACACATCCTTGCTTCACTAGTCGATTCCGGTTCGTCTGACTTCTGGATTTCTTTCCCGTTGGCCTCCCACCGATAAAACCTAGTCCAACATCTCGTTTGTATCGGAGATCCCAAACAGCTGAGACCAAACCTGGCGACATATTGTTGGTGGTTTCTGTATTGATACACTTCCGTGGGTGCTCACTTTCTCCCGTATAGCTTTATCCATGGATAGCGTTCGTGGCAAGGATCTGTTCAAGTTCGATCGTTCCCTCATGGAGCGGCTCGCAGACAACGGTTTCCCGATGTCGCAGATCAATGTCCAACGCCGCATGCGTCCAACAATCTCTCACCATATCCGGTATGGGATCCCTCCAGCAAGAGACACACAATCGCTTAGGATTTCTTTCACAGAACAATCCTGTATCCGAAGCTGGAGGACAACGAAATTGTGAAGCACTACCCGGATGTGAAGGGAATGAGCGAAAACATCGTGTTCTTCACGCACAAACACAAGGAGGATGGCGGCCAGGAGTCGGTATCGAAAGTCAACTCGTTCGAGGTACGCATTCGCAATAGTGGGACCCGCAGGGCCTTAACATCAGCTTCCCTCAGGTAAAAATGATCGTGGATATGGTCATGTACTTCCTGCGCCAAGGAGTATACAACAATCGAGGCGATATCGCCGTCCTCTGCGCCTATTTGGGACAGTTACAGAAAGTGCGCGCGGCGCTCCAGTCGCTGAAGGTTACGGTTGCGATCGACGAGCGTGACGAAACCCAGCTTGTGAGGCAAGGACTCCAGGATGAGGATGAGACACCGTTGATCGAAGAGGTTGCCGTTGCGAGACACGTACGCTGGTTGTGGCGAACAATCAATACCCGACCTAACTTGCGTAATGACCCCAGGTCCGACTCGGTACTGTCGACATCTTCCAAGGGCAAGAGGCAAAAATTGTTATCGTTTCACTCGTGAGGAATTCAGGAGATTTCGATACTGATAATGCAACGATTGGATTTTTGAAGGTGACGACTCCACTATGATGTCACTCGAACGATATTACTGACTCTGAGGTAGTCAGAGAATCGGATTAATGTCGCTCTATCACGAGCCAAGCACGGTCTCTATATCATGGGAAACGCTTCAAACTTGCGGAAGAATCCCACCTGGTCCACAATCCTCGATGAGATGGAGAAGGAGGGCCAGATCGGCTTCGGTTTCCCTATCGTTTGCGCGCGGCACCCGGAACAAGTTAAGACCATCTCTGAGCCTGGACAACTGACGAAGATCGCACCTTTGGGTATGGGCAGAAATCGTGCTGTCAACACCTTGCTCACACTCCGACAGGTGGCTGCACAATTCCATGCGAGTTCAAGCTTTCCTGCGGACACATTTGTTCATCCTTGGTGAGGAACTTCTTCCCCCGCTACAGTGCACTTCCTCACCTTTCCAACAACCATCCAGTGCCATGCGGACCTTGATAACCACAAGAGTACGCTGTGTTACCAAAAGTGTGCGCGCTTGGCCTGCATACGTCTGCATCCCTGCGTCCGACTCTGCCATGAATCCTGCGGAAACTGCGGGTTCCCGATTTCTAATGTGACCCTACCCTGTGGTCACGTGGAGAAGCAGGTCCCATGGTGAGTTTGGGAGTTAGTCTTCTCTGGTGGCATAAATGTAAACTCTCGTCACTCCCAGCCACCTGCTTGAGGATTTGAAGTCCGTCAACTGTCAGAAAATGGTCTTGAAGAAGCTCCCGCACTGCGAACATTCGAAACAAGTTGCTTGTTACATAGACCCAGCCTCCGCCACTTGCACTGAGTTGTGTGACAAACCGACGGGCTGCTGCTCCAAGAAGTGCAAGGGACAATGTGGGGAGTGTCAGGAGCTGAATTCGAACGTCAATGAGGTTCGCTCGGGACTGATCAAACGCGTAAACCACACCCAGCACCCTTGCGAGCGTGCGTTATATTGCCAGCACCTTTGCGGACGTCCGTGCCACCCCAAAGACCAAGGATGCAATACCGAGTGCAAGCAATCCTGCCGCCAGCGTTGCATTCATTACACGTGTCTCAAACCTTGCTCCGTCACCTGCGCCCCGTGTTTGGATGCGTGTCCGTGGAAGTGCGCCCATCATGAATGTCCAGTGGCCTGTGGATCGGTACGTTGCTTCGACGACTACCCTGAGATCCATTATCACTGAAATGTATCCTCAGATCTGTGCTCGACTCCCATGCGACGAACCGTGCACCAAGACACTCGACTGTGGTCATCCCTGTCCTTCTGGTGAGTTCCTTAAATTTCTCAGCTTATACAACCCTGCTGAACTCGACATGAAGTCTGCGGTGAACCTTGTGCAATTCAGAAATGTGTCATTTGCATGAGCGACGATGCAAAGTCCGACGTTGTCGATCTCATTATGCAGCGGGCCATTTCTGATATCGACACAACCTCGGACGACGTCAGCGAGAAGTTGATAACCCTCGGGTGTGGACACATCTTTACGGTCGAAACGTTAGACGGACATTGCTCGATGTCCGAGTACTACGAAATTGACCCGATGACTGGTTCTTACCTCACGATGAAGGCTCCACCCGTCAAGTACCAGACACCCCCAGCCTGTCCCACCTGCAGAGGCCCCATCACCTCTCCTCGATATGGCCGTGTCACGAAGCGCGCAAATTTGGATATCCTCGAGCAGAACGTTGCCAGTAATATGTCAAAGCGACTGGATATACACGGTCCAACCCTGGAAGCCATTTCTGCTGGTCTGGAAGCATCGGAAACTGCGGCCAAGGAGATTGCCAAGGGGGACGATTTCGCGTCAGAAGATGCTTTCACTAAGATCTGCGCAAAACGAAAGGAGTCATTCGGAAAGCCCGACGAACCTCTCCCTATCATCATGTTGAGAGGACTCAAGGTTAACCACGGGTTTTCCAAGAAGGAAGCCGACGGGTGGAAGAAGATTGCGAAGGAAATCAACCGGGTCTACGACGCTATCGCCAATGTTGCGTCCGCGCGTTCCGCTCATGTCGGGGCTTACGAGGCAGCCATGACCACACTGTTCAAGCTCGAGATGGATGCTGTCGCTTTGGATCCCTCCAAAGCTGACGGAAAGACGCAACACGAGGCCGCGTTCGCTGCTGTGAATGCAAAGATCGGACAGCCCCCCCACAAAGCGGATCGGAAATACCACATTGAAGCCTTCCTACTGACCGTTGAGCTGCGCCTTATGCTCGGTCAGATCGCCTCCGCCCGTGTTGCAGAACTCTCCCTCACTTCCGATGACCCCGATGACCCCGATGACCCTCGACACCGAAAGATCTGGACCACCTTCGCCGAATTCCTCTACGATTCCTGCATCGAGGATTGTGCGAAGGCAATTTCTCTCGCTCGTTCATGTTCTTCTACCAGACAAGAGGCTCGGATCAGCATGGTGAACCTCCGTTGCAACTTCGAGAAGGTCCGCTTTGACGCCCTTGAAGAACGCCGCAAGATCCAGGTCTCGAGGAAAAGTGAGGCCGATCAACTGCGCATGAGGGCTAGCTTGGGTACCCTCATATCACAACAAAGGGCGGCGGCTCAGCAAGGACTTCTGGAAGCAAGAACGAGGTATCTCCAGAATCGGCCGGTCAATTCGCGGGAAGAGATGAACGAAGAGATTGTCTGGTTCGGGGAGAATTGCAGCTCCAGGGCCGAGAAGGTCTTCACTGCGTATAAGGATCTCCGGGAGCAGGTTCTCAAAGTGGAGGTACTCTACCAATCTGTGTCGTTGCAAGAGAAGCGGGACATCGTCAGGGCTCTTGGCTTTGGTATGTTACATGGAGATACCATCCGTGTTCCAACAACTCACGAAATGTGTACAGGTCACGCCGGTCATTTCTACAATTGTGAGAATGGACATACATTCGTCATCACTGAGGTATGTGACGTGTTGTCCGATGCCAGATTCCGCGTCGACCTTGCTTTCGTAGTGTGGCGGTGCAATGCAGGCTTCGACGTGTCCCGAGTGCCGAGCGCCAATAGGAGGTGGCCACCATCGTCTTCTCGCATCTAACACCCGCGCGGTTGAATTTGAAGAACTTTCCAGGGGTACTGGTGCGGGGGAGAATCCATGGGCTCCAGGAGGGTACATGGCCAGAATGTTTTGAGTACTGACCTTGGTTTATTGAGAGACGTATAGTGGTGTGGGCGTAGATTATTGAGAACATGTTGTTATGTTAGGTCTCAGACGACGGTTCCGTATTGACCAATTCTATAATATGGGTGGCATCGACATTGGAACGATTTCGCACAAACCTAAGTAGCTCCAGGTCCCGGACTCGATCTTTCCACCCTGCGTGTGGGCGACCCTTTCGTACGACGCTCTCCAATTATGTCTCAATGTCCCATTATACTCCAGTATTCCGGCGTCCGGATGACCAATGGCACCGGCTCCCAACATAATGACAGCGGTTCCGACGCCGAACGCCTCGAACGGGCGGCATTTCGGGAACCATCCGTACGCGTCCCTTACCGCGACCGATGTCTCGTGGACGTCTATGGCGCGACATCCAAGTTTGAGAGTCCAGAGATGAATCGGGTGAATGAGATCAGAAGAGCGCGATGCACGGTTTTCGAGTCACCCCCGGACTGAGAGTGGTACCATCCGGTGAAGGTGTAGCATGTCATAAAAACCCAGACGAGATGACTGCGACAGAATACTCCTTCTCCACATGCACCGCTCCTGACTTCCCGTTTGATCGCAATGAAAAAAAGTTCGTGCCCCCAACCTCAGCCCAGAGAATCTGTTGATAAGTCTGACTTCCGATGGTCCGACGCCGATTCGAGACACCTTTGGCCTGTAGTAACATAGCACGCTGTCAGCTGGGGGCGGCCGGCGCCCGGTCGGACGCGGAGCGTGAAGGAGGCGCTCGGGAGGGCGGACCTCACGACCGCACTTTGCGGCACTACATGCCCTCCAATGGCGATCATAGACCACACTGACAGTGTATATTGACCATCGAGCTCAACAATAGACAGAAACGACAGTAAAAGGACCAAGAGACAAAAGTCGCCCTCATGTATAACGGATGTGGTGAGCGGGAGAAAAACCGGCACAGAGGATGTCGATGACGGGAGGCGGGGGTGTGATAACTCGGGAACACTGAATAGGGTGTTTGGGCGTGAGGGGGGGGGAGGTAATGTGCCGGTTGGGAAAGCAGCGTTCCACCCTCCTCCGTTGGACGTCAATACAGACACCTAGGCCCAAGAGATATAGATATAAAGGGCAGCGCCGAAAAGAATGAGACCAAAATCCGATATGAACAAATACGCCAGGACCGATTGGGATCTCCACTTCTTAAGTCTCATGAACTTGACCTCCCGCCCGTCGTCCCTCGGTGTAGCTCGAACATAGCGGTCCATCCACCACCTCACCAATGTCGAGATGAGTACCACGAACAAGGTAACAGCCAGGTGGACGAAGCGGGTTGCCTGAGTTCTGTCGACGATGTCCGAGATCGGTACCAACGGGTCGGCTCCACCAAATGTCGCGTCCTGTTCCGAGACGTTTGTCGGATCGGCGGGATCCATCCGGAGCCTGAGCGCTGAAATGGTACGGGCGTCCGATATGGCAACGGCGACGAAGTAGGAAGCCATCTAATAGGGACAAAAAATATGGTTGAGGAGAATAAAGGGCACAAGAAATATAGACATGCTTACAATATACCGGGGAATGACCGAGTATCTGGAAAATTTCGACAAGATCGGCGTGTCAATGGCAACTTTTTTAACGTTGCAGACGATCCGAGCATCTGCCACAGGGTTGGTCTTGATCTCCGCGGGTTCCAGGTCTGCGATTTCCTTCTCCAACCTGTAGCAGAACAGAGCCGATTAGGTTCCAAAGGATTCCATCCATAAGACTCGAGGGGAGGCTGACCGAGCAAACCACTTCTCTTCATTTCTCCTCAACTCCGCCATCTGAGTGACGCTTTCCTTGATTATATCCATGGGGTCGCAGCGCCTGACGGTTGCATCTGTGGAACTGGTGGGCGTTCAAGTAACGGTCCGAGCAAAATGCAAATCCCGTATCAACATGCCTTTGAACACGAGATGGTGGCCCGCTGCCAACGTCGGCGTGATCCCTGGTCGAGGACGGAACTGGGGTTGGGGGGGAGTCGATGAGATGCATGACGGTGTTCGGACGGGTGCCAACCCAGTGTCTTTTATATATATCCCTGACATGGTTCAACATTCAACCTCGAGCTCTCCCGCCCCTTGCCAGCGGGGGGTTCTATGGCCCATCCGATATCTCCGGCTCGCCCTCTTGAAGTAATGAGAGTAGAGTTCAATCCGCTGGCCGACAGGAATTTCTCGCTATTCGCGGCCCCTCCTCCACTTCCCCCGGCCTGCCCGGCTCGAAGACCTTGTATGATTGAGTAGACCAAAACCCTTACGAATTGGTTTTCGTGACTAGAACGCGGGTAAAAAAACCCAACCCTCTCCCAGAACCGCTGCCTTCTTCAGGTAAAGCATCAGTCTTCATCCGGTATTGGGGCGCACCCGCAGACGACATGTCAGCATGAATCCAGCTAGGATGTGTGGGGAATCGAAATTCGCTCACGCATACATCATACTATGGTGGATTCACACGGATAAGTCAGAGGATATGGGAACAACTAACTCGTGTTAACATCACAGAGATAACTCGAAAACACGGCTAAAGTAAATCCAGTCAACACCGGAGTACCGCATAGTTGGCGAGGATGAAGAGGAAATAACCGGTCCCATCCCTTCCAAGTGTGTGAGGCAGACCGAGATTCCCAGTTAGAGATTCCGCCATGCTTCCAGGAAAAATAGGTCGTCAACTCGAACACCAATCTGGGTATGATGCACGCGTTGGTCCGGTCGCCCACAGGTAGGGGTATCACTGGAACGTACCAAATGGGGTAGTGAGGATCGTGTTTTTCACTCCGAGACACCTGTGCCGTGAGATAATGCAGGACTACAGCCCCAAACCGGGGACAGGTTGAATATGGAGGGTTAGATCAGGATAAAGCGAGTCTAAGACCACCGTTCAGTTGGCATCCTCTCGAAGCTGGAGCGTACCCGGATTCGTAGCCACCAGAAAAATCTGACATTACGGCTGAGAGAGAATTGTACAGTCGAAAAGAGTTCAAGCAAAACACCAACGCCTAGCTGCTTCCCAGATGCGGGTGTGCGGGTGATCCTGTCGCACAACGCTCTCCGGATAGGTCCAAAGTTCCATTATACTCTGGTCATTCGGCGTCCGGGCGACCCCCAAGGCCGACGGCGCCGACTCTCGACACAATAACGGCGGTCCTAACACAGAACGCCCCGAGCAGGCGGTTTTACGGGAACCGTCTTGTCCACGGATGTCTATTGATCCACGGATCGTCATTATCCCCAATTGCATTGACCGGATATCCTGGGATATCTAATAACAAGAACAACCTTTGGGCGTCGAAAAATAAGTACGTGTAGCACAATAGCCGCTTTGACCAGTTTTGCTTATAATACTAGCTCGCGCGCACTGTGAGAAAGGTGCTACGGATGATTAAGTACAAAAAATACCACTCGTAGAACGCCAGAATCATTAACCTTCTCTCGAGATCCAATATTGCATGAGACAGGGAGACACATCACAGGATGTAAAGCAGCGACGAGTGGTGGTACAACCGATACAGAGATAGCTACAAGCGAGAACGTTCCCGAAGAGGATGAAAAAGGGGGAGGTGTGGGGATGGTTGTGAGATCGAGAAACATAGCGGGGGATGGGGCGAGGCGTTGGTAACTTGCGGAAGGATCTTTCATCTGAAGAAACCAAGACAGTTGCTGATGCTCTCATCCGGTTCCTTGAGCTGAGAATGGAAGGTCAATACGCATCGAGAACAGCGCCATTTCTGGGGCTTACCATTGTTGATTGCCGCTTCAATATTTCGGAGGAGATCCTTTGTGTCGTTTAAACGCCCAATGGCCCCGAGCTTCTCAAACCCATCGACGGCGCGCAATGCCTCGGATCTCGCCTCTTCGAACCTATCTTGTTTATACCAAACTCGGGCCTGCATGTCCATTGCGATAGCCAGGCGATATGCACTATTACCCGTATGTGACTTGGCGCGTTCAATGTGAGTGTTTGCGTCGTCGGGCCTGTCTTGGTTGGAAAGTAGCAGTGCCAGTTCCCAATGAATCCAAAACAGCCAATCGTCCCAGCCGAAAGGGGATGCGATTTCGAGAGCAGCCTCGAGATAGTGAACGGCCTTGTCTGCCTCGCCCTTGGATCGATATATATTGCCGAGAACACGGTGACAGTCGCAGACCTGAGATTCTTGGCCTTTCTCCGGTAAGAGATCAATCGCGCGGGATGCAGCTTCTTTCGCGGCGTCGAGTTGTTTGTCCCCATACAACAGCCAAGCGAGCTTGTTCAAACACCAGGCTTGTCTCGTTGTGTCACCGAGCTGTTCGGAAATCTTCAACGATTCTTCCGCACATTGTATTCCTTCCTCATAAAGGCCTAGCAATAGGTTTGCACTGCATAAGCTCTTTAATACTTCAGCAACCCGGAGGTCATCCCCCCGCCCTCTCCAGAGCTCTAAGGTGTGGGTGAGGACCCGCTTGCTCTCCGTGTGATTTCCAATATCTCCAAACAACCGCGAGAGCACGAATAAGCATGATGGCTTGCAGGGGTGATTATCTGGGAGCTCCTCAACCCTTGGTCCTAGCAATGTGAGCCGCGGTTTGTGCCAATAGAGGTGGTTTATGAAAGACGAGCAAGCGTCCCAGACATCGTGTGAGGTCGCATCAATTGTTGTGAAGATGTCGAGCAGATACTCGACATTCACATCCTCCGACACAATCCACCGTGTTTCTCCAAACTTGGGACTGTTAGGATCAATATAAGTCGGCAATTGATCAAAGTAATGGCCCTTGGTCGTGCACAGGAGTGGAGATGACTTTGGATCTTTGGGGCGAAGGTGGTCCCGGAGTGGCGCCAGCATTGTGATGAAGCCCCCACTTCGATATGTCAGAGAAAGGACATGGAACTTGTTGAAGATCTTCTTCCTGCCTGGGATTGTGGGGAATAACCAATCCAGATTCTTCTCATCGACCCCTTGAGGGAAGAAGGCAACAACTCCAAGGAGGTCCCGGGCCTCAGGTCCGAGTTCTCGAAACATTGCGGAGGAGAGTGTGAGCTCAATGGTGGCGGAAAGGCTCTTGTTGTGTTCCGTCTCGAGCATATCCGTCCGGCGCTCGTCCCACTCGCTGACTAACTGGCCAGTGTCCCACTTGTTTTGATGCGCAACCGTGGCAAGGAGAGTGATCGACAATGGATGGAACTCAAGTTGTTCCAGGATGTTATTGATCGGATCTGACGATTCGTCATGCCTGTAGATGCGATAGAAGGTGTCACGCGCCGCTTCCATCGTAAGCGTCGGAATCTCGACCCGCTCGCAGTCCGGAGGGACAGTAGAGATCCGGGATGTGATGCAGAGGCAAATGTTGTTGAGCTGACTGAGCTCCTCCACCACATCGTATATCTCCCATGCGTTCGTTCCCCGAGAGTCAAGTATGGATTCTGCGTTGTCGAGGACTATGAACATTTCCTTGGAGGATAGAAATGGTCGTAGAGGGGACAGATCACTAGGATTTTCGATGCCCGCGCCGATGACATTGGAGAGTCGACGGAGGAAATGAGTGAGCGAGGCGGGGAACTTGTCACAACGAATAAACCGACGGTCGTCGCCAAACCGTCGTTTGATCCGATCGTCGTGGAGGACCGTCAGAGCGATGGATGTCTTGCCGATCCCGCCAGCACCTATCAGGACGGTCGGGGTGAGGTTTTCTACGAAACCGACAATCTTTTCGATCAACCCGTCACGTCCAAAGAAGGCCCTCGGTGGCGGGGGTGGCGATTCCCCGGATGCTCTAGATGTAAACATAAGGCACTGGTCCCACCAGTAGTCGAGGTTACTGACCTGTTTTGAGTCTAGGTGGTGGTAAGCGTCTATTCGGCAATCCCAGAGAATGTGTCACTTACCGACCGATTTTGTCCGTCGGTATCCCCACGAATTTTCAACCCGTTCTGTTGCATGTCTGCGACTATGGTATTGGTGTTTACGGCTAGCTGAGTCTGAAGAGGGGTGAATTAGCGACGGCCGAACCGGGGCAGATTGCACGTACGTTGAAGACCATAAGGATTCCGTTGAGGTCCGACCTCCAAGAGGCAATCATGTCCTTGTCATTCCTTGCACGAACAAATCGAGAGAATCGATTACGCCCGCTCTGCTTTACGATCTTCCCACGTATTTCTTCGACGGTCCTGCGATCGAGGTCACTGTGGGTGGAGGGATTCGAGAGGTACATCGCTGGCTCCACTCACAATGTCAATTTATTTATCGCATCGCGCACGGATCGACTGAGGTCATCCAAGCTCTTTCCGCCCATCCCCTGCTCTAGGGCTTTGCAGATATCGGCGCAGAACAATCCAAGATCGACATAATCCAGCTCGTTGAGCATCGAGTCCTGACTACGTGTGAGCTTGGAACATCCCATCGCAGGAGAGGAGACGTACTCGGATCATTGTGAGAAGGATGCTGACGGTACCAAAAGCGGCCTTAGCCGGTGTAACGTCCGAGACCTCCTTCGCAAGGTTCACGATGTCGATGGCCACATTCAACGAGGAGAGAACACCCTCCCGGTTCTTGGGTTGTTGGGATTTGGTTGTCATTGTCGCAATGCGAGGTGGTCGTGAGGGAGCGGTGTGACGTGTAGACTGTGAGGAAGATCCCGAAGCCTAATAGAGATGGGCGGCCATTCTGTGATGGCACGTCTCATGCAAACGGACCCATTTGGTGTGGGGAATTGCATTCGCGACCAAGTTGCAACGCGATCGAATGATCACTCAGAATCCCCGCCTCTCTGCTGGTTCAAGGGTATCTCCGACCCCGCCTTACTCTCGACTCGGCCTTATTGGTTGCTGTATCGGAAGCGCGGTTTCGAGACGTCCATTCGTCACGCACTCCCCCCGAGGGAAATGGAACCCCTGACTTGGGTCTCATTCACGCAGCTGAAAGGAGCTGAAGGGACTTTGGCAAATGATGGGACTGCAATATGCGCGAATCGCAGCCGCCGGCCAAACCAGACTCTTTGCAGATCTCTCAGGCCGAACGAGAGGTTCACATATGGCACGCGTCCGCTTGTTTTCCCTCGAACGGATCTTCTCCAACCAACAGAGAGGCCGAACACCCCTACGTCAAAACAAATGCTTCCTCTTGCTGTATCGAATGTACTTACACATCTTTGTCGCGTAAGACGTGGTTCGACAATGAGCGGTGGTTATAAACGCAGACCCTTGCTCGCATCCGCAGAGCACTGTACTTGGAGTTGGACGAATCAACGGAAACTCGAGCCAGTTGCACGTCTCCACAAATGAATTTCGGGGTCTCGTGGACGCACAGATTTGGACTGTAATATCCTATCCACCCGAGGGTCTGGCGCCCAACAAAGAAACCCGACAAAAAAAAAAGAAGTGAAACAATCAACCGTGTCCCTCGACGAAATTCCCGTCCGCCTGCTGACAGGGATTCTCATCATTTCGCGCACCATGCACCTCGGGTTAAATCGTTTCGACCTGATTCGTCTCCTGCTCAGAAGCAATCGCGAACTAGAGAGCGATTGACTTCAGGATCGTTGGGGGGCCCTTCGGCGTCGCAGCTTGCCTGAGGTTCAGCGAGATTCGACGACAAACGATACTGTGTATTACTCGAGAGAAGGCGACCATGGGGTCGGAGAGTGGAGGCTGTATGAAAATTGAGCGGTCATCAGATTCTGGATCGGAAGGTTGTGCTTACATGTTCTCGGATTCGAGCCACCTTCAGCCCGTAGCAACGTAACACACTGTCAGTTGTTGGGTACGAACCGAGCACCCGCTCGGGAGAGGGCCTCACGACCACAACTTGCGGTGCTACGCATCCTCCCAAGGCGATCATACTGCCAGGGCCAGGAGCTCGACCGCAAGTTGTCGTATGGGCAGACCAATAACAATTTACATTTGCTTATGTATGCCATAAACAGGAACAATGATAAAAGGACGAAGAGACAATGACACCCTCGTGTATAACAGGTGTGGTGTACGGGAGAAAACCACTGCACAGAGGATGATGGAAGGCGGGAAGTGATAATTCGAGAACACTGAAAGCAGGGTGTCCGGACGTAGGTGACGATCGCTCGGTCAGGGCGCCATCTCGAGAAACACCCTCAAAAATACCTACACAAACGACCTCTAGTTCGAATTACACAACCGCTGCAAATTGCGGCGACGGCGGCGACGGCGGCGCAGGCGAAGAAAGAGACACAGGTAGAAGTAACCGTAACCACTGGTACCGCCGCTGCAATACAGATAGCCAGATCCCAGAGGTAGACGGCAATTCCAACGCTGGAAAGAGCGAAACCAAACCGCATCATGAGCAAAGACACCAAGACCAAGCGAGATCTCCACTTCTCAAGTCTCTCGAACTTGGCTTCCCGCTCCTCGTCCCACGGCGTGGCTCGAGCATGGTAGAGGATCCACCATTTCCCCGATACCGCGATGAGTATTGCGAACGATATAGTAGCCAGACCGACGAAAAGGGTTGCCTGAACTGCGTTGGCGATGCTCGGGGTGGGTATCAACGAGTCGACTCCACCAAATGTCGCGTCCTGGCTCGAGGCGTTTTTCATGTCGGCGAGATATCGATCTATCTGGATCCTGAGCGCTGTAAGGATACGGACGAGCCATACGGCGACAGCGACAGAGAAGAAAACCCCCTAACAGAGACAAAGAATGTGATTGAGGAGAATAAAGGACACAAGAAATGCAAACGTGCTTACAAAAGGCGGGCAAATGCCTGAGTCCCTGACATGTTCCGAGGCCGTGTTAGCGGCAACTTTCTCGCAAACGGTCCAAGAGTTTGTTATAGGTTCGGTCTTGATCTTCCCGGGTTCCAAATCCGCGTTCTCCAACCTGTAGTAGAAAAGAGCTGATTAGGTCCTAATGGATTACGTCGAAGACTTGAGAAAAGGCTGACCGAGCGAGCCGCTTCTCGTCCCTCCTCAGCGCCACCATCTGAGCAACGCATTGCTTGGGTGCATCCGTGGAACTGGTGGGCAGTTAGCTGATGGTCCGAGTAAAACAAAGGCTGCCCATCGACGTGCCTTTGAACACGAGGTGACGGCCCGGTGCCAACGTCGGTGTGATCCCTGGTAGAGGGCGGTGCTGGGGCTGGGGAGAAGTCGATGAGACCCATGACGGTGTACGGGCAGATGCCAACCCAATGCCTTATATATATCCGTCGCACGGTTCAACGTTCAACTTGGGTCCAGAATACTTACTCCGAAATCCCCTACGTCTTCCCTGCATAGAAGCGTAGAGCCTCGTGCTCATTGCAGCAACCGTCTTTACTAGAACGGTGGAACCACCACCGGGGGTTGGGCCTGAGTTGGTGGGGTCCCACGCCCCGCCCACGTCCAATGCCCACGGGTTAGGGAGCTGGCGTGGGATTTCCCCAATGCTTGCCGCCGCTCATAGTCGCAAGTCCATTCGTAATTCATCGCGTCTTCTGCCTCGAGGCACATCGTACTACACCTGGAATAGCTGGTTGACAAGTTTTGCAGGCTACGGGTCGTGTTCCCAAATTTTTTACCATCGTGGTCGTCGAGGGTGTTGTTTCGGCGGGAATAAGGCACATGACAGCACGTGCCACTTGGCCAGGTGTGATGCGTGACCCTCGCGTGACGACTCAGACGACAAGCTTCCTCTATGTTTTCCAGAACGTTAGCTTCGCAGTCCTTGCGGCGTTCCTTGCTCGCATCCAGGACACTCACTCCAGCTCGACGGCTCCCACAGTATGTTCGTCTGAACTCATCGACGGCCAACCAGCCGGATCCGAAGGGGAAACTTGGGCCGGGTAGTCGTGAAGGAGCATCGCTGGATCCATGGGTACCGCCCGTCCTGACTTATGACCAAGTGAAACCAAAGACCGAACAGCCCTCCCCTGTGCGTTCACCCCCCTCGGCGTTTGCCACCCTACCCATGTGAGACTCACTGCAAATTAGGATTCGTATTTGATCGATGTACGGGAGCCCGACGAGGTTATTCAGGGCTCCATCCCCTCATCCGTCAACATTCCACTCTCTGTGCTTCCCGGTTCACTTTATATGAAGGCGGAAGACTTTGAGAAAAAGTTTGGCTTTAAGAAACCGATGAGGGACCAGGAGATCATCTTTTATTGCAGGAGTGGTGTGCGAGCCGCAACTGCCGGAGATATTGCGAAGAAAAACGGTTATGAAAAGTTAGTTTGTCAGGATGCACGTCCCCATGATCTCCTAACGCTCAACCGTGCCAGATTGTACAACTACAAAGGGTCTTGGTTAGAATGGGTTCAAAAAGAAGGTCATAAAGCGGGAACGTCGTAGAATATTCACCTCAGTCGGACCATGACAATGGCGCGCACGACTGGGACTCCTAGACTCGTGACGACTCCAGTACCATGAAACTTTATCGTTAAGTAAACAAGATCATCGTGCCTGGCTTCTTCCTCCAGCTGATGGTGGCTCTGGTTATCGAACATCTCAACTCATGTCAGCGAGCGCCGCGGGCATCGCGTCCATTGATCGGCACGATTCAGATTGCTCGCCCAAACCGCTCTGTCATTTCCGATTGGCTGTTCCCCAGGTCCTGGCCTGTTTTCATGTTTCTGACACCCGAAATAGCCGTCCTCAAAACCGTGTTCGACAGCTCACCGCATCCCATCAGTCTCAGCCCTTGCCTGGTGTTCTCAGGGTGCTGGCCGATATAATGGGATGGAGGCGATCGTTTCGTTCCTTCTCTCATTCCCTCCCTCCCCCACCCCCTTCCCCACCTCTGTCCCCCTTTACACGATTACGGAGGCATAGATGAGGTACACTGTATTGACAACACTCCTGGGCGTTGTCCTGCAGGTCGCCGCTCAGGTTTCGGACCCCGCACAGGTCGCTGCCATCATAGCCCAGTTGGAGGACGCACCAACTTCCGCCGCTCGCTTCAATCTACTCAGTGGACGTGATGTGCGTTCCTAGTAATCACTGATAATGGAAGTGACACTGACCTACTATCCTCCCTAGTTCGTCTTCGACTTCAATGCTGGAGTAGGCGTTGCCAAGGGAGCCGGCGGAAATATCACGGTCGCGAACCTCGCAGACTTCCCTTTCCTTGTCGGTCAGGATATGTCTCTCGCTGTCGGAAACATGGCGTATGTTTCGCCGCTCCCTTATCTGTCCCCCATCGATCTAATTCATCTTTCACGTAAACAGACCTTGCGGATTGTCCACGCCTCACTATCACCCCCGTGCCACCGAATTCCTCTTCATGCTATCCGGATCGAACCTTAAAGTTGGTTTCATCCAAGAAAACGGCGCCCGATTCGTCTCCAACGTCCTCAACCCTGGCCAGGGAGCAATCTTCCCTCAAGGTTCCACCCACTTCCAAGCGAACCTCGACTGCGACCCCGTCACCTTTGTGGCTGGTCTGAACAGCGGTGACCCTGGTACTGGTACTGTTGCCCAGAGATGTAAGCAGTCAGCGACCCAGATCCATTTATCGATCGATTGATCTTCCTCCTCACGCAGTCTTTGGACTTCCACCTGACGTCGCCGATGCCACACTTGGTGATATCGGAATTGTCAATGTTGTCCGAATCGCCCAATCGGTGAGCGCCATTCCCCCCATCAAAGCTAATCTCCCGTGACTAATACATGCGTCATCCCAATACAGATACCAGATACCTTCGCTCTCGGTGTCCAGAGCTGCCTCGACAAGTGCAAGATCCAGCGTGGTGATCAGCCGAAGGCCCAACAGCAACCCCGTGTCGAGGGCAACCAGTTCCCCTCTGGTAACGGAACCAGCAACAACAGCACAGATCATCACCAAAAGAGGTCCGAGGTTGCTGAGGATCGCACCTCCCCCATCCTTTCCCCCGCCGTCCCCGCCGAATCTCAAGCCCTCAGGGAACTCATCTTCTCCCTCAGGCTTATTCTTTGCGTGTTGTTTTCCGGATACGTGCTCGTTTGGGTTTACTTTGTCCTCCCTGCTTGGAGGCATCACAGGCTCCAGGCCGAGCTCCAGGCTCAGCGCGCTGGTGTCCCTCCTTCCTTTGGGGACGTCAAGTCGTGATCGCTACGTGTTCGAGATATGTTTCTTTTCCTTCCTCTGTTTCGCGGAAAATCTGTACGACTCTTACGCTTACTCTCAGCCATTCCGTGTACCTTGTATCATAATCTATTGTATCGAAAACATCTTATCATCAACCGAGGGGTTGAGCGTCAATATAGGGCGCTTCTATTTGTTCGTCTGGTGCTTCTGGTTCATTGGTAGGGTCAACTCACCGATCCTAATCCAATCGATCAAAGGCTCTTTTGCCTCAGATCCGGTTCCTGATATTGTGCCGTTCCATTCAGCCACCATTGTTCTTTTGCTCTTTTTCTGAATGGGGTTTCTCCTCGTTTCACGCGTCATCGCCACTTGTGGAAAAGGAGTTGACTCAACTCTTTGACCGTCGTATGATCCCAAAGGCTTTCAAACGGCTTATCTCTTTCTTGCCCTTTGTGCTTTTATCTGGGTCGTGCACAATGGGGATCGTGAATCGTTTGTTTGTCGTGCTATTCTGGGCCCTGAAAGACCCAACGTGATTGATCGTTCTAGTACCTGGGTGGGAGTGGCCTCGTCAAAGAACCTCCGGGGCGGATAACTCTTTGCTCTGGGTTTATAAGTCGGCTCGAAACCCCAATGTCTGAACCAGGCCCCTCATCCTATCCTCCTCCTCTCAACGATGTCGCATTCCAGTGATCCGCCGTCTCGCGGATTTTGCTTCTTTTGTTGTACTCATCGTATCCCTGAGCACCCCCGCCGTCGCTCTCGCGACGAACTCGTCCCTGGGTCGTCTGCCCGGCCGTAGACCTCTCCCCTCCATTCGAGGCTCCGTTGGGATTCGTTGCCAGCAGAAGGTTTGTTTTTTCCTCGAATATATTTTCACCCTGTTGTTGAGCCTGCTATCCATTACTTAGCCCTACCGATCTCCCTACCCCCTCCTTGCGTCGTAATGTCCCACTTTTCATGCGATGTTTGGTTTCTCGAGAGCTTCGATTCGTGTAACGCGACCGTCTGGGTGAGTTTCAATTCACTGGTCAGGTTTTTCTATGATGTTTCTTGAATACTTACAACGACC
>Ga0307517_10003231_pt1 | contig 25557 bp, 11 predicted proteins | sample 23_EM_MG_FD_194515 | JGI IMG/M metagenome (GOLD analysis project Ga0307517, IMG submission 194515) | Populus trichocarpa ectomycorrhiza microbial communities from riparian zone in the Pacific Northwest, United States - 23_EM | ecosystem: Host-associated > Plants > Roots > Unclassified | place... | reverse complement strand
TATATGTTTCTTGCAAAAACTAGTCGTTTATAGACGTTACCGTTCCTCTGACAGCTCAAACGGTCTACCGTTTTAGATTGGTCAAGTCAATCAGTCAACCGATTCCTGTAAATTCACAGGTGTTCATCATATATGAAAAAGTGGTCGACCGATTCATGTAGAATTTTAGATTTATCAGTTTTAATCTTAATAAATTCTTAGAACCGTTTTATCAATCCCTTTTTAAATGCATGCAAAGTGAAGTGTGTGCATTTATTTTAATTTGTGCTATCAAATATGATATAAAGATTTACTTTTAAGCATTAAAATGAACACTTAAAACTAAGTCTTCACTTGCTTTGCATGTTGGACTTGTTTATTGATTATCATCAAAATGCATAAAATATCAGCAATGGCCTCAACCTTTGAAAGCACCGTTCCTTCATGCAGTTAAAATCATCTCGCCATGAGCTTTTTTCATCGGTGGTGCGTGTTCACAAAGCATTTCTGGTTTGGATCTGACGAACCATTCTTCTTTTTTCTCTCTTCAAAAGAGAAAAGTGGGATGTCAGTTTCTTTGATTCTTTTGATGCTATTTTTAGTAAGAGTTTTCTTTACAATTTCTCCTTTAATTTTAGGTTGATTTGGAATTGGGTTTTGTAATTATTTTTGGTTTGCTTTTCATAGCGCTATTCTAGTCATATGATTTGGGTTGCAAGCTTGACAAGTTAACCCGGGCTTGGGTTGTTTTCTTTTGTCCTTTTTGTTAATTTTTTTTTCTCAATTTCATGCTTCTACTGTGATATTCCATATCGGAAGCGAGCGTCCAGAGTCAGGGCTTTATGAGTAGTGCTGGTCGCTGACCTGTTGTACGCGTTTTGGGGCGTTAACCTCAGAAGTGGGCTCGTGTCACCAAGAACAAAATCGTGAGGGCGGTAAGGCCCAAAGTGGAAAATATACGGCAAGTTGGGCCGGGCTATTATATTTGATATCAGAGCCGAGGATGGCTCGTCTTAAGGTGGGGGGGGGATTGTGATATCCCACATCGGAAGCTAGTGTCTAGAGCCAGGGCTTTATGAGTAGTGCTGGTCGCTGACCTGTTGTACGCTTTTTGGAGCTTCAGGTTCAGAAGTGCATTCGCATCACCAAGAACAAAACCGTGAGGGCGGTAAGGCCCAAATCAGATAATATACGGCGGGTTGGGCTGGGCTATTACATCTACATTGTGTTGGTTGAGAATTGAACTTCATTTTTTTTTTCTATTGGGTTTTGTCAGTTTCACGACCTTGGTCGAGGATTTGGTAGGTTAACCTGAGTTAACTTGGTTTTTTTTTCCAGTTTTTTAATTGAATTTATTTTCAATTTCATCCTCAAACATTAAGTTGGTTGGAAATTGAGATTTATTTTTTTATTTGGTTAACCTGAGTTGACTTTGATTGTTCTTTTTTGTTATTTTTAAAAACATTTAATAATATTTTTCAAGTTTTCATCCCCCAAAATTTTGTTGATTGATATATTTTTCTATATCATGAGATTAATTAAAAATATATTTTAGATATTATTTTATTAAATTCTATTTAAATTTTACTTAGTTATCAAGTAAGATTATAGAAATATTTTTAGAATATTGGCAAGCGTTTTATTCTCATGTCTTTTTTTTATTTAATTCAATTGATTTATTGTGGTAACTACCTATTTTGTTTATCATATGATTTCATGAAGTGGACTTATTGATTTTAGTTGGATCTATGACCAAAATCACATATTTTTGTTGCTTCTAAAAAATACACTAGCAATGCCTAATTTTTTTTTTACATTAAAGAATGTACGTTGTACGCCACCAATCTTGTTAACAAAAACCTAAGTCACTTGGAGAAATTACTATTTATTGTAATAGTATAATGATAAAATTGCTCCTGAGCCATAAAAGTTTTGATTTAAGCATTCAGGACAAGGTGATATTTTTACTATGACACAATTATCTTTTATAAATTATATAGGGTTAGATTTGTTATTTTGTTTTTATTGCATAATAAAATTATTAATTTAATCCTAGAATAAAAAAATATAATGCTTATTACTCATCCGTGTTTTGGTCTTTCAAAATAGTGTTATTACTTTGATGCCTTAAAGATAAAATCAACATAACTCTCTAACATGAGCTTCTTTTTATCATTTTAAATTGGTTTTATTGTAAAGTTTTAGGTTACCTAGGTGAATTATTGTAACTAATATATATTAAATATTATTATAAAAAACTGCTAGCTCGTGCGAACATAGATGGCCTCGCTCTGTTCGGGTGGCGTGTGTGCGGCCATTACAACCACTAAATGTTGCTTTCTGGAGAGGCATTTGGAAGGTCTTGGCACTCCATACATGATGGGGCGACACATGGGCTAAACACGCTTCTAGTTTGACATCAACAATCATTTGTTTTTTTCCTTTCTTTTTCTCTCTTTCATCCTCAAATTAAACGCCAACCCTTTTAAAATCTAAAACCAACCCCTTCAATTTCTTTTTTCCTTCACATTTATTCCATGTCCATTTGATTACTATTTTTTTTTAAATTTCAAGTAAGCTATAAAATTACAAATGGTTTTTTTTATTTCAACTCCTTTCATTTTTTAATATCTCAAATTTGGTTCATATTCTTTTTATTGCTATTTATTTTGTTTGACATTATTTTTTAGATTGATTTTTTTATATATAATTTCATCCTCAATAGTTTTTTCTCTATCAAATTTGATCTTCATTCAATTTATTGCTATCTTTTTTACTTTGACAAGTTTTTTAAATTGATCTTTTTCTCACGATTTCATCCTTCAAAATTAATTTGGTTGAGAATTAAGCTTCTTAATTGAATCCGGCTCTGGATTTCACAAGTTGCGAGTTTTAGAGATTAGACCGGGTTTAGGAGGTTTGCTTGTTTTTTTAATTTTCTTTTCTAAAGCTTTTTTTTTTTTAATTTTACTTTTTTTAAGAGCTTTGCTTTATTATTTTTAATGGTTAGTCTTATAAGGGATTAGTCTTGGATTCATGACCAAAGTCACCAGTTTCAAAGGTTAACGTAGGTTGACTTTTGTTTTTTCAAGTCCTTTTTTAAAATTTATTTATTTTAATTTTATTATTCAACATTTAATTTATTAAAAAATGGTCTTCCTATCTTTTTTTTTCCTTTTCTTTTCATTGAGTTATCTCAATTCTGTGCCCATGGTCACAGGGTTTACGAGTGAACCCATGTTGACTCATATTTGTTTTGTTTTTCATTGCTAAGGGGTTAGTCTCGGGTTCATGACCACAATTACTGATTTTTCCTTCATATTTAGTCCATGTCCATGTCCATTTTATTATTATATTTGTTTTAATTTTGAATAAGCTCTAAAATTACAAATGCTTTTTTTTTTTATTATTTCATATCCTTTTATTTTTTTAATATCTCAAATTTTCTTTATTTTTTTATTGCTATTTATTTTGTTCAACATCATTTTTTAGATTGTTTTTATATATATATAATTTCATCCTTCATGGTTTTTTCCTATCAAATTTGATCATTATTCTTTTTATTGCTATCTTTTTTACTTTGACAAGTTTTTTAATAGATATTTTTTTCACGATTTAATCATTCAGAATTTAATTGGTTGGGGGTTAAGCTTCTTGATTGAACCCGACTCCAAGAATTCACGGGTTACGAGTTTTAGAGATTAGACCTGACTTAGGGTGTTTGTCCGAGTTTACTTGTTTTTTTTTTATTTTTCCTTTTTAATGAATTTTTTTTTATGTTTTACCGTTTTTAGAGTTTTGCTAATTATTTCTTACAGTTTGCGTTCTATAGGATTAGTCTCGGGTTTATAACTAAAGTTACCAGTTTCAAAGATTAACGCGAGTTGACTTTTGTTTTTTCAAGTCCTTTTTTTAAATTGATCTATTTCAATTTCATTCTTCAACATTTAATTTATTGTAAATTAGTCTTCCTACCTTTTTTTTCATTTCCTTTCCATTGGGTTATTCCAATATTGTATCTATGGTCACAGGGTTTGTGGGTTAGTTTCGGGATCATGACCACAATCACCAATTTTTCCTTCACATTTAGTCCATGTCCATTTAACTACTATTTTTTTTTTTAATTTTGAATAAGTTATAAAATTATAATTTTTTTTTTTATTTTACCCCCTTTCATTTTTTAATATCTCAAATTTGGTTTTTATTTTTTTATTACTATTTATTTTGTCTAGCATCATTTTTTTAGATTGTTGTTTCTTTATAATTTCATCCTCCGTGATTTTGTTTCTATCAAATTTGATCCATATTCTTTTTATTGCTATCTTTTATACTTTGACAAATTTCTTAATTGATATTTTGTTTTCATGATTTTATCCTTCAAAATTTAATTAGTTTGGAATTAAGCTTTTTGATTGAACTCAGTTCCAGGATTTCACGAGTTACGAGTTTTAAAGATTAAACCGGGTTTGCTTATTTTTTTTTCCCTTTCTTAAAGCTAATGTTTTTTACTTTTTGTAGAGTTTTTCTAATTATTTTTTATAGTTTGCCTTCTATGGGATTAGTCTCGAGTTCATGACTAAAGTCACTAGTTTCAAAGGTTAATACGGGTTGATTTTTATTTTTTCAAGTCTTTTTTTTAAATTGATCTATTTCAATTTCATCCTTCAACATTTAATTTATTGAAAATTGGTCCTCTTACCTTTTTTTTTTTTCCTTTCCTTTCCATTAAGTTATCCTGATCATATGCTCACGGTCGTAGAGTTTGCAGCTAAACCCGACTTAACTCATATTGTTTTCCCATTGCTAAGGGGATAGTTCTAGGTTCATGCCTAGAGTCATTGGTTTCAAAGGTTAACACGAGTTGATTTTTGTTTTTTTAGGTCTTTTTTTAAATTGATTTATTTAAATTTCATCATTCAATATTTAATTTATTGAAAATTGATCTTGATACTTTTTTTTTCCTTTCTTTCTATTGGGCTATCCCCATACTATACTTATGGTCATGAGGTTTGCTAGTTAACTTGGGATGATTCATATTTTTTTCATTGATTTTTCAAATTAAATTTATTTTTTCATTTTTATCCTTCAACGTTGAGTTATTCGATAATTGAGCTTTATGATTTTTGTTGAATTTTCTTTCGAACACGGTCATCCTAATATGACGATTGGGTCAAAGATTTTCATCCTGATCTAGGTAGGCTCAAATCGAGTTTTTTTTTATACTTTTTTTTCATTATATTTTTTTTTAAATTTTTATCTTTCAACATTTTATTTGATAGAGATTGTGCTTCAACTTTATTCTTTTCACTTTCTTTCTATGAAGTTTTTATATTTTCATTTGATTTATTAGGAATTGGTCTCTGAACTTTTTTTTTCTATAAGATTATCCCAATTTTATGTCCATAGTCGTGAAGTTTGTGAGTTAACCCGGTTTAACTAAGGATTTTTTTTTAATTTTTTTAGTTTCACCCTTCAACAATAGATTGTTTGATAATTCGAGTGAGCTCATGTTGGGCTCTTTATATTTTTTTTAAATTGTTATTTTTTTATGAGTTTATTTATTATTATTGTATATTTTGAGTCACATTTTTTTTTAAATTATCAAATTTCATCACCTAGTTTACAAAAACAAGTCCACTATCATCCTACATCCGCACCAGCAAACCAATAAAGGGTGCAAAAATAGAGGAAGCCTCTAGGCTGAAAAGCTAAATTCAGTGCGGAGAAGTTGTGTGCCAAAATTAAAGAGAAATGTCAATCAGCTAGCTAGCCTCACCGAGCCCCGACATCCATAACTTTATTTATTCTCCACAGACAAATAACACCTTCCTCAGGCCAGCTATAATTCAGTTCTTAGTGGATGCTCCATTACCCACGAGAGGTCAACCTAAGCTCCACGTGCTAATTTGTTACTGGGTGTTCGGTCACATATTGCATGCAGATTTTCTTATTGGCAGAAACACTAAATCTGGTGTTGCTTGTACCTCCTTCATGGAGTGCTTATATCCCAAATTTAAACAAAATCAAGATCCATTATAGGCACTGTGGAAAGCATTTGTCTTCGCAAATGCACAACATACGCACTGCAGAAAGCATTTGTCTTTCCAGAATAAAAACCTGATCTTTGATGTTTGAGAAATCAGGTTGACAAACAGTAAACCGCCATGAATTTTAATCTTCGGAAACCATTTCAGAGAAAGTTATTTAAGCCGCTTCAAAGGTGGAATTTATTTATGATCAATGCCTCTGGATGTAGAATTTCCTCATTTCAACATCTTAATTTGGAATGAATGGTGAATCAGAAAGAGTCATGACAAGAAACAGTGACATATTACTGCCAAGAGGTGTGGCTCACGTCCAACATGGGATCTGCATGATTGAACTCGACAAACAAAAGTAGATAGAAAGAAGACAGGATGCAAAAATGGATAGAGAAGCGTGGCTAGCTGGGATAGGCAAATTGTACCCAAAAGTGCCAGAATCAGATACCTTATCCCAGCATATGACAGTGCACTATGAGAAGCTCTTAGTGAATACACATCGCTTGAATTTTGAAACTCTAACTACCACATATATGGCTGGTGTAGAAGAAACCTGATGACAACTCTTTTCTTCTGAACTTCAAAACCATTCAAAAGAATCTGCATAAAAGACATAGGTCAACTTGGATATTCATCAGCCCCACCATGAAAAGATCATATGCCATAGTCATGCTTTACAAGTTCTAGTATCCAGCTTTTTCTGTAACAGTAAGCATGCTTCCTCATAATCATGGCCTAGGTTTTGCCAAGACAAATCTCATCTCTCCGAAAGGGCTCGGACGGTCTATCAATCGAAATCATAACTATAAACATTGAGCGTTGGCTAAGTTTGGCGAGTGGATACACTCCCACCATGTCAGGCAAGGTTCAGCTCGTAGACAAAGCCGTAGAAACATATTTTTTCATGTATCCTCTAATCCCACCATGGATGATGCCATGGTAATTGTTTTGAATTCGATTGGATTTTTTTCCTGCTACCACTTAACGTGAATATAACCAAAACCAAGAAAGAGGACTTAGTCTGCACAAACTAATCTAAGAACACTACATAAAAGAAATCCATAACTATTAAACCTGTACTGGAAATTAACCTGCTTATGGTCCAAAGATGGTCAACCAGTTGGAATGGCATAGACTGTCTGAATGTGATAAAGTTATGACTTATGACCTAAGAATAATGTTCAGACAACAAATATGTTATTGTGCTACTTACTGTAACTAATCAATGTCCTGTTGTTGAGTGGATGATTCGTGTTTTTATTGTTTTAGAAAATCATACTTTCTTAAACTATGACAAATAATAATCCTTTCTAAAATAACATAATTTTTGAAAAACTAATGCAATAATATTTGCTGAAAATATGATAATATATAGTTTATTGTATTGATCATATAACACACAATCTTTGGCAATTAATATGTTTATTTCTTTTTCTGGATCTGTTGAATTTAAATTTATTGTTTTATGCTTTTATGTGATTTTTCCTTATGGTATTTTCATTTCATCATATCCTTTCTCATTATTAAGTGCACTGCATTCTAGAAAACACAATTTACAGCAATATATATATATATATCCTCTAATTATCAAATCTCTTAGAAACCACAAAAGCATGAACTACAATTAAGTAAATATATGTGGAAGCTAAAAGATTAAAACATATATGATATCACCTAATTCTTCCTGATCCAAATGGTTGAACACATCATTTACTTATGATCATTTTCACCATATCTTCTTTCCCATTTTGGTGCCAATCAAGCATATATGGGTGGTCATTTTTAACCTATTTTCAGCTTTGTTTCTAGCTTAATTGAAGGATGAAAACTTGCAATTTGTCTTCAAACTCAATATTCTACTTGGAGACAAGTGACACCATATTCATCTTCATACTTATCACATTCCTGATTCTTCTATCCTTTCTACATTTGCCATTTAGAGACAAATGTTGCTTATATTTCTACCGGCCCATAAGAAGATCTATACCATAAATACTTATTAGTATTGACCGATTTAATCAAAGAATCTGCTAGGTTTTTTTTAAGGTAAATCTTCTTTAAATCCATACTTCCATCTTCCATCACTCACTCAAGCCAGTAGAATTATCAAAATAGTGAAAGAGAAAACTCACATAATAGGTTTAAATTTATATTTGGACAAAAAAAGATATAGCAAGGCACCTGACCAAAAGAAAGACCACCTACGGGCTTTACCTTCCAATAATATAAGGTAATTTTAATTTTACCATTACTAGAAAATTATCAAATACAAACAGAAATATCAACGTAAAACAATATGATAACATTTACCAATGAAACATGACATCACTATTTTTGTTGGTGAATATAGAGCGAATTACTAGAGGAATTAAAAGAAAAAAAAATTGGGCAAATATTCTCTCATTAATTCTATCGCTAATATTGACAAATCAATATTGCCAATGAAATTAATGATGAAAAATAACAGTGGCTAATTTCTATCGGGGAACCTATCGGTAATATTTAAGTTATAACCTTCCTCTCACTCCCCCTCCTCAATTTCTTCTTCTTCTTCTTCTTCCCTTTTCTTTTCACCCTTCCTCTCTTATTTTGTTACAAATCAAGCTCCCATCATCACAAATCAAGCCACTCTTACACTCAATCTGTCAGTATCCTTGTTCTGGTTCATTTTTTTTTTCAAGATTCACCACATCAAGTAAGAAAACCTACCCATTTTTTTTTTATTGTAACCCATTTTTATGTTAACTTTTTGGCATTTTTGTGTAGTATATATAGTTTGTTTATGTCTTTACTTGTTTTATTTTTTTATATATAAATTTATTGTATGAATGTATGATTTGTACACGTTAGAGTTTGTTTAAGATTTTAAAAATTGTATTTGTTTGTCATTTGATAAAATTAAGTTTGATTTCGTAACTTAAGTTTTTTGTAATGAAAGAAATAACGAGTTATTTAATGGGTACATTTCATATTTTGTCAATTTTATTATTAAGTTAACAATTTCGGTAAATTTAGAGGAATTTTTATTTTTTTTTTGGAGAAAACTAATAATGATTAAAGGGTACTATTTAAATAGATTGAATAAGTTTGAATTTTACCAATGATACGTAATTAGTTGGGTATCAATAATTTGTTTAGTTCACTGGTTTCTATGGCAGACATCCAAATATAAAACATAAACTCTTAAAAATATATATTTTGTAGTGCAAGTAAAGATCGTTCCCATAAATAGTATTTAGCCTAGTTTTATGCTAGTGAACAAGGATGAGGAGGGGTCCGAGTATAACAAAAATAATTATAAGAAAAAAAAACCTAGAGATCAATTGTAATTGAAGGATCGAAATTAACCCAAAGAATACTTTGGTCCAAGTCAACATCCACCATTGAAATTTTATAACTGATTATAAATGCAAGTAAATATCAATTTACACTTTTAATTTTTACTGTTAGAATTATTTCCTTGTCTCTTCTTAATTGTAGTTAATTAGAAACAAGCGATCTGATTAATCTTAACTACTAAATAACCCCAAGACAAGTGTTGAATGTTTAATATGGTAGCAACCTTAAGAATTATAAAGGTCGATAAAACTAAATAACACAAGCACAAGCAGTTGCATTTAATTTAATCAACTATTCTTCCTAAGATATAATAATTTTTTAGCAGCAAATTATTAAACCTTAGTTGCTTCACAAATTAAAGAAATCAAACCATTACATATTTGATATCTAATCTAGCATCAAATTACAATAAATAAAACACTAGTAGGCCTCCTAGTAATTAAACAAGACAATTATGAAATTATACACAGAAGAATATCCATTACTCAAAGTGTATATTGAACAATAAAAATAAATTAGATTTCATAGTCTTATCAATTCCAAGGCTTCTATCTCTTTCAACCAATTACAAAAGTTCAGCCATACAAGGTCATGATGAAAACCTGAAGTAGTTGTTAAGGAAGAGAGAATAAAGAGATGTCCTAGTCTAATGGGTTTTTCTTCCCTTTTTAAAGTTCATCTATTTTTGAAGACCTACCAAATCTCATAAAAATACTCTAAATATTATCCTTCAACAATTACCACCAAATCTGACTAATTAATGAAATTATTAAATAATAAAGTAGAGTCCTAATATAACTAGAAAAATGATGTTTTCAACTGGAATCCATGCACCAAATCTGGAAACTTCTGAAAATAAATCACATCAAGTCCATATATTAGATTTGCAAACCAAAGAACATTCTAGCATATTGGCAATACAAGTGCAACAAATTTAAACCTAATTCTGACCTCGATGCAGTCAATATCTTGCAAAACTCAAGCATGAAATTTGTATAGCTTTTTCTTAAAGCTCCATAGCATTTTAAATCATCTTAATCGGAGCTCGGATAAGAGAGTTATGCCCATATTATAAAGCAGTGTGAAAACAGTCTAAAATCACCCAATTAGCTTTGTTTTGCCCTTAACATCTCCATTTGCATCCTAAATCAAAATTTAAAATAATGAGTACATTTAGGCATTAAATAAGTATAAAATACTAAACATTAAAGGATAAAAAAATGAAATTTTGCATTCTCATCAAATTCCCCCTCACTTAACTTTTTCTTAGTCTTGAGCAAAACTCAAATTTACTTTCCAAAAAAAGAAAAGAAAAGAAAAACAAGGTTGCAATGCCATCAACAAAGAAAAACCAAGCTCTTCAAAACTCATAACATATCATGAGCAAACATTCTTAAACAAATTACGATTGTTAATAAGCATTTTCACTTGAAGACGGAGTAAACTAAATACGTAGACCCTCACAAAAATAAACACTTGACTCTTATATGTTTGAAGGGTATGTGTTTCACTCAAATTCATTTTAATGGAAATGATCTACCATAGGCTTACATATCTTTTCATTCTTCACTATTAGGATCACATACATAACACAAATCATAAGGACTTTTCAAGGGTTGTAACGGGGCTTCGGATCAAGGTGGGAAACTTGTAGTATTGTAGCTCACAATCCATCTAAACTACTAGAGCAAAAATAAATCAACTCAAGCTTGAATAAATAAGAAATGTAGAACCAATCACTCAATTTAGAAGCTTCATTTATTTGACTTTAAAGCATTTAAACCATGTATAACTCCTATATTGAAAAAGTTCATTAAAAAGGAACTCCTTTTTTTTTCCTTCCACCTTTGTGTATATCACGTATGAAACAACCCTTTTCTAGGACTTTTAGGAAGAATTATGAAAATAGAAAATTTATAACAGTAAAAGCAATTTCCTCATTTTATCACTTTTTTTTCAATACACTAACAACACAACTTACAAATTTAGAATGAAAACATGTTCCATAGACATAGTTATAACACAAATCCAGACTCACACTTATTTCTTGCACACCCCTACATATCATAATAATGGACAATGCTTTACGAACTAGGTAAATATATTGTTTTTCAGGTTTAAAATATTGTAACATGGGTTTACATTAAATGAAATAAAGCTTAAAAGGGTTCAACAAAGGGAAAAAATAAATGCAAGGTAAGCTATTTGACTTATGTAGCTTATAATAAAGAGGGTCTTAATCATGTTCATACTTGCATGTGTTAATGTGATCTCGAAGAGAATTAATACAAGTTATGAAGAAATAAATCCATAGAAGAATATCTCACATGAAAGAAAATAATGAGATTGATATAGATGTGTCAGTCTAAAGGTTAAAAAATCTCATTGGCTTTTGGTCTACCAAATTTAGTCACTTCCATCCTCAAGGAAAATAACTAGACTAATTAATTCTAAGTTAGAAAGTTACTTATTAAATCATGTTATGAATTTCCAAGCTTAAAGCTTTAGCCGGAGTATTACCAATAAGGTTAACTCCTTTACATGACAAAATATTATTTTTCATTTTAGGTGATCCATTTTTTTATCATAGATAATGAGACACAACTCAAAGATATTAAGATGAGGGCACTACGAAACACATGCTTTACTTTGTCTCCTACCCCTAACCAATAGACAAATTGAGCTCACAAATAAAGTGTTTTTGAGTTGGCTTAACAAAAAAGTTAATGAGGAAAAAATAAAAAGGGTGGACCTCTTAAATGAGATTATATGGACGTACAAAACAAATAAAAAAACTCTATTATAAAGACCTTGTTTCTCATTATTTATAGAACAAAAGCGATAATACCAACAAGATTGGTTGTCTGAATCATAAAGAGAGCCTTAGTATGAAATAGAACTCAAGATAAACCTAAACCTACTTGAAAAGACTTGGTTGGTGGCCTTAGTGAAGGCTAATATAATATCACAATGCTAGTATAAAAGAAAAATATTTCAACATAAAGTACCTAGTCTTAAGGAAGCTTAAGGCAACGAGCAACCCTGAGAGCAAAGAAAAACTATCACTAAAATTAGATGAACCTTACAAATATGCTTGGGTGGTCAAAGAAAATACATACCTTTTTTAGGACACTAATGAAAAGAACCTCCCCAAGCATGACACCTAGATCACTTGAAAATGTACTATCATTTTACCAAGTTCTTAATACTGAGCACTCCTATATTTTGATGATGAATGAACGAAGAAAATATATATTTTCACTCAATTATTTGATTTATTTGTCACACTTAATTCTCATCTTGTCTAGCTATAAAGGCAATGCCCCTTAAAGAGGAAAAATCTAGTTTGCCCAAGTGTAATATCTACTTTATACCAGACATAAAGGGTGATCTTGTCTGATAATAAAGGCAATGACCCACCAACAATTGAAAACCACTTGTGTGGGTATAAAGGCTACATTCCATCAGGATAGAAAAAGCCACCTTACCAAGATATAAAGGCAAAGGCCCCTTAGTTATGGAGAAACTATATTGTCCAAGTATAAATGTCAAGTTCCCTTAAAAAATGAATGACCATTTTACCTAGGTATAAAGGCATACATGAACTAGTGAATAACCTCCACAAGCATTTCCATCAAGTGTAACTTAAAAATTTCTCCAAGTATTAAAATTATAGGGTCAAAACCTTTCAAAGCACGTGACTCATCCATAGTAAGTTGAAGGAAAGGATTGGAAAGTTGGATCCCATTTTTCTAGGCATATTAGGCCAAAGAAGTTTTTAAGTATTTGGACAATGAATACCATTTCTTTATCTAAGTTTAAACAATACATTAGCTTTAAAAATCTACTAAGTGTTAGGATTTTAAATCTCGGAGTTAGGTTAGAAAAAGGGGTGTTAGACCCTGAATAAAATATATGTAATAACAAAAATAAACAACACTTAAAAAATAAACATATTAAAAAATAAATTATCTAAGACTATTCAAAAGGTACATAATTAAGGCAATCGTTAAAATACATATCAAAAAGATTATACATGACTAGGGTCAAGTGCAACATATATTAACACTTAATTTATACCCATGAATTCTTCTACTTAGCTCTTTTTAAATTCTTCAACTTAGGGTTCCTTTTCTTTCATAGGAAACTAAGCCTTTTATGGAGTATCATTTATGAGTGAAAGACAATTCAACTATAAGGCCTCATTTTTTTACCTTTAATTACATTTTCTACTCCTCGACTTCCTCTTAATTGGGCTTAAGATATTCTTTTTAGAAAACAACAATAGTACAATCAAGAAAGATCTTGTCTAAGTCAGGTTCGGGGGTTTAATGAAATCCACCACCAGACCTTTAGGTAAGTTATATAATTAAAGATTGCTCATTATTTTTATCCACTTATCATTAAGAACCTTTTTTAAAGCCTGGGTCTTATCAAACATGTTAAGGAACTCTTCTAAGGCCTCCCCAACAACCTTAAATCTACATAATTCTCATTGATCATTATCTCTCTTACTTTTTACTAATTTTATGGCGAACTCCAGCTCCTCAATTCTCTCTTGGCATACCATTAGTTCATGGTTAGCCTTTTTAAAAGACTTTTAGCCTGCTTAATATTCATATAAAGATCATCTTTCTCCTAAAAAAACTTTTTCAACATATGTGTAAGGAAATAAAATAAAAATAAATAACAATAAGAAGGAAAACTTACATTGAAGGCCATATAAGTCTTCGTTTATATCTAGTGGATGAGATTACTCTACATCCATCCATCTACATCTTTAAAAAATTGAGATAGGTGTTCAAACATTTAGACATGTATGATTTCTAACAATTTTAAAATGATAAGGCTCTTCTTAAAATGGTTTAGACTGCATTGGCTCTTTCTCTAAATGAGAGAGAAGCATAAAACCCAATTTTAATTCCCTAAAAAATGGTACTCCCAATTGATAAGATATGATTATCCCTAAGGTCGAGCCTTGCAAGGAAGAAATAGTTACTTTTAAATATTTTAAGGAGTAACCACTATAATCAAGGTTAAGGGTAGTGGTGTTAAGGATCATTAATTATCTTGACTAGGGGAATAAATAGACCTCGGTATGATAGGTTAACAAGAAGAGGGAAAATGGTTTTTATTAGCAAACTCATGCACTCTTTTCCTTTTTTTTATTTTTAGATTTTAATGCCATCCTTGTTATAGCTTACCCAAAATTCATATTCTTAGATAGCCTTAAAAGTATTCTTTAAAAGATGGGTTCGCTTGGGAAAAAAGACTGTTACTTTTACGGTTGATAAAAAAAATCTTATGTCGTTATTAAATGCTATTGATGAGTCTATGAGTTGTAAGTTTAAAGTAAAAATTTCTTTTGGGGTTTTTTATTTTGGTCAAACCTTCTTGTAACAATAATAATAATAAAAAAAAGAATATAAACAACCTACTAACATAAACCTAGGCTTAATACAAATATTACAAAGAATGAATAGAAAAGGCCAAGTGCATTACCTTTAACACTCTCTTACAATGTGCATCTTTTAGCTAAAGGATTATTTTTGTACTTAGTAGTGGACTGCCAATTAGTTGTACAAGCACTTCTCAACTAGGCTAAAAAAAAAAGCTTGTTATTGTATGGGCCAAATAAGTTCTTGAGAAAGTTTTAATATCCTTAAATATTTTAAGGGTTAGCTTATAAATCTCACATCTAAAGGTAACGACTAGCCATTTGATCCTCCACTAATTTACATGATTTTTATTTTCTTCTATAACTTTTTTGATGAGGCTCTTAGGTTATAGGAAAAATGTATAGAACCAAGACACCCTCTAAGTGCTTCAGTTATTAATAGTAATGCATAAATAACCTCAAATAGAGCATCTCACCATGCTACCTCATATAGTTCTTATAAGCAGTAATAGAGGCGTACTTGTTCTAGTATAGCGGACTAGCATAAAGGCTGAAGTGATGGAAAGTCCTGTATGCAAATCCTGGAGAAGAGAATGTATACTTACATATAAACATGTAGAGGTGAGTTATTATCCCTTGCTCCCTACATAGTCCCTAATGGACTCAATGCTAATTTGTTTTTACCTAAGAGGATATCTTAGTGATATACCATATCTTCAACCTAGCCTAACACTCAACCAATTAAGTTAGGGATATTTTACTCAACTATATTCCACAAGTTAGTGTCGGGGTTGTCTTATCACTTTTTACAGTCTTTTAGTTTATACAAAAGGTTCTCTAGCCCTCTATTAAAGTTCTTAGCCCTTACAAATAGATCTTTAAAGGCTTCCCTACTCAAGGTAGCCCGATTCTAGATAAGTCCACCATTTAAACTACACACTTAAAAAAAATTAGAGAATGAACTAATAACCTATCACTTGTATGGATGGATTCTAATAAAAAAAATTATTAAAAAAAACCACTAAAAACCCAAAAACCTTTTGAAATATTTATTTGGTGGTGTATAAAGTTAGTAAAACTTTTTTATAATAGAGGGAGATAAAAGATAAAGGTTTTTTTATATAGTTTTTAAAGTGATTTAGATGGTAGTTTTGCTTTATCAAAAATCACCTCAAAAAAATAAAGTTACAATAAGAGAGAGAGAAAAAGAGAGAGCGAGAGTTGTTAAAATGAAAAAGAAAGCTCATTTCAATCTTATATAAACATCCAAAATGGTTAGCCTATTATTAATAGCAAGTTGATATAACAAACTCATCCAACTAGATTTTGATACGTATACAACTAGATAAACGATGTGATAGTTAGATGGAGGACAATTACAATTTCAAAAGACAACCAATTCTTGCCATTCTCTTACACGCTGATGCTTTAACTTTAGGTCTTGATACACTCATATTATTTTATCATTTTAGTACCTTACTCTTAATATTTTATGCATGTTGTATATCTTACAATAGCTTACTTAACTTTTCTTGTTCTTAACAATGCTATGGAGATATAAAGTGTAAAAAAAAAGCTAAATGGAGTATTTTTAGCATAATTTCAAGCAAATGAATAGAAAGCTCACATTGGGACGAGTCATTGGAGTTAAATGTAAATCTTAATTGCATTAGGAATCCAGCTTAAACAAGGAATCCTAGTGGGATTAGAAATGGTCAGAGCAAACTTGTGAGACTTGATCTTCGTGTACACTTTGAACCATATCTGAAGCTATAAATAGAATTTTATTGTAATTTAAGTTGGGATGAAAACAAAATATCTCAAGTTTTCCATACATATAAACTAAGCTCAACAACTCATCTAAATCAAAGAGAACAACATCTGTGAAATCAGGCTTGAACTCTTCCAGCAAACTAGCACGAGTCTCAACCAATCTTTTCATGTTGGAATGATGACATGACAACTTATTAATTATGTGTCAAGGATTCCACATGAACAAGAAACCTCTTTAGAATGTCAAATTCAATGCATAAGCCATTAAAATCAAATTAGTATAATGAAACCTCAAAATAGTCTGATTACGAATTAGTTGTCAACTAGAAAACTTCTCCACTTCCTCACACATATAACGAATCCTAACCTTTAAAAAAAAGGAATAAAATTCTGAGTATAGAGAAGAGAATGAGGGGTTGTATTATTTTTCATAATTATTCTTTTAATATTTTTTCTTTTTTGAGTTTACAATATGTTTAGTTTTTAATTTTAAGAGGTTAGCACTCTTAGATTTTAAATTATCATAAAGATTTGTGCTTATAATTATTCTATATCTGATTGTGATACATAAATATCTTATGTTTTTATATGATTAAACTTAATGATTGATAACCTAAATTTTATATGATGCACAACATATATTTTTTTTTATTTTAAATCTATTGCTATTGATTAGTTTATGTTGGATGCATGACTAATAAACTTAAGTAGTAGGAGTATCTAATTTTCAAACCCATGTTTGATTATTTCTTACTTAGAAAACATAAGTCTTGATTAAAGCAACTCCTCATGTGTATTTAATTATCATGAGTCAATTGCACCAATCTTGATTTTAATGTTGTCACATAATTAAATCTTGCATGCTTAATGAAGATTATCATGTGATTATGATTAATTGATGCACGAACAACTAAAACATAAGGATAGGTGGAAAAAAAAAATTTATATAGTTGCTTTATTTATTAGCACAAACCATATTAGAAAACATATATAAATTCAATGATTGATGTTTAATTATCCTTAATGGATACTTCTTATAAAAACATTTTTTTCCTTCTATTTGTTTTTACATTCTTTCAATTTGCCTCTTATTTTTCAGAATTGATTTCTTTTGTTTTCTTAGCTTTCTAAGTTGTTTTAGTTAGTTTAAATAATAAACAAAATCTCCTTTTACTTATTGTTTAAAGTATATTTAGTGCATCTTTATATGATTTGCTTTAATTTAAACTTAAATAACTTATTTTGATTGAGTAATTAAGCTTTACTACTTATATCTCTGTGAGACAATACCCTTACTTCATATACTACAAATCACACTTGTTAGGTCTTCTCTTTTATGCTTATGCATGAGATTATAATTTCCAAGACCAACCACCATAATGACACTTATGAAAAAAAGCAAATGATAAGACAAGTGATGGGACTAAGGAGTGTATCTGAGGAAACACCTATGCCACCCTAACCACGAGGTATGGAAAGTTTACCTCGACCATAATGGACCTTAGTATTTGTGTCATCCACACCATAAATACTTAGAATGACAATTGATGGGCTGAGAGTTTACATTCCTTAGACAAAGACTATAACCCCTCATACAATATCGGGTCGAGTATGGACATAGGCCTAAAATCATTATAGGTCTCAAAGCTTACCTAGATGGAAATAAATAGACCAAGTTTATGTGACAATAGGCTTGGTTTAGATTTGGAGATGCTCTTATAAACCTAGTATTATCAATGAATTATGTCTTTGACTTAGGCCTAAGGTTGTCTTAGTGGCTTAATACACCCCAAAGGTTTGTGATCCTCGATTTGTTTCCAAGAGTGCATTGGCAACCTTACCAGTCATCAACCCAACTACATAAAAAAACATTTTGGATGGTACAATCCCCAAACAAATCCTTATATGTCTAAACATATAACTCCTTAGCCAAACTATTATATCCACCACCAACCTAAAGGATAAAATGCACATGCATTAAATGAAGAAGGCACACCTCATAGCCATGTGTCATCTTAAAGATTAGTCTAATGTTTATCATTAATAATATGTTGTTCGAACAATCCAAAATCAAGATAGTTTAAGTAATGGCTTAATGTTATTACTAGACATTTGTCCTCAAATAGTTCAAAATTATATATGACAAGCATATTGATTATTTTGTCCTTACATGGACATGTCTATATGGATTCAAAGCTATATAAACAACATTGAACTCCAAGGTAAAATAAAATATTATTTCTTATTAGAAACTTTTTCTTCCTCTTGGCAACTATAATACTTTCCCTTCAATTAAAAGCGCGCACACACACTTAGAGCCTTACAAGACCTTCACCTTCTACTTAAACTAATTTAGGCATCGAAAGGTCTTTAAACCTTTAAAGGAACTTGTATTGCATGTGTTATAACTGCTTGAGCCAAACACTACCAACATTTTAACATCCTTGGACTTGGAAGACAAATTATAATAGGAATTCTTAATAACCTTATCAATTAGTCAATCATAAATTCAAACATGTTTCATGACCCGTCAAACCACATCGCATAGAGCTATTTGCTAGTTTATGAAATTACAAAAGTTGAAAATAAAATGAAATGGTACATCCATGTTCGCCCTTATTTAGCTTGTGTAAAATGCAAGGTGACAATTATAAAGATAATTTAATTGAATGTTATAATAAATTTTAATTTATGTGATCTATTTAAAAAAAAAACATTTCAATCTAAAAGTTAAAACTGTTAATTAACATTTAAATAATAATTCTATATTATTCTCCACCATTAAACTTTTAGACTTTAAATTTACACATATTTATTATTATTTTATGCTAAATTTAACTTTTAATTATTAGAAAAGAAAGTAAAGATATGATTCAAACTCATAATTACATTGTAATTGAAGCTATGATATTATATATAAAAAATCATTTTAATCAAGAAAGTTGTATTGTTGAGTGAAAATAAGTTTGATATCATATTAAAAAATTATTTTAATATAAAAACTTAAGCAAATACCAAGAAGTGTTTTTATAATAATCTCTAATAATTCTAATCAGGTTAATTTCTTGAAACACGGAATTAAGATCTAAGTAATTCTGATTAGGAAACGAGCTAAATATTGTATTCTTTCAATATCTTTCAGCAGGGATAGTAAGTACATGGTAAATCTATTCCTATGTTAGAACTAAAAAGGAGTCGTTACACTTAGACTTCTAGTGGCTTCTTTCAGGTATGCTTTCTAGCACAGGCTTCCAGGTGTTCACTCCATCAGGGATATCAACCGTTTGCACTCTCTGTTGTCCATGAAGCTGAGAAACCATATCATCAACTGAAACTCCTCCCTTTCTTAGCATCTCCTCCAGTTCTTGCTTACTGATCACCAACTTGATTCTCACTACACTGGTTTTTTCTTGAACATCTTTGACCTCCTGATCCTCTGGAATTGAAAATCTTACTTTCTTCTTCTTAGCTGGGGATGGAAGTTGAAGCGGCACAAGATAGTACAAGTGACCACCAAGTAGGTTGGTGTCTGGCAAAAGATACTGGAAAGCCTGAAGTGAATCAGCTATTGCATGATCACAGAAATCTGACAGAACTTGCTGGACTTTTATGGGTGCTTGGTATTCAAGGATCTTCCCATCTGATTTCATGATCTTGATAACATTTCCTTGCAGAACCAGACAATTCCCCATGGTTTATATATCCAGATATTGACTGCTTAGTGAAAAAGAAGCTGTTAGAGGTACTGCTTTAATTTCTTCGATCGCCTGAATGATGCTGGGGTTATGGTTGGTGTTGTATTTATAGAATATATGGTTATAAAAATGCCCTTATGATGTCCCAAATATTGCGAAAAAGACCATCCCTTTTACTTTGGACCCCACTGTGTTGATTTTTTGCTGGTGTTTAAACAGAAGTTGCAACTTGACCTACTCATTGAGATCATCACCACCCAACTTGAAAATCAAAGCCGACTGATGTGCATTGGTGCATGTGAGTAGATTTTGATGGGTGTTAATAGGAAATAAAGCATGATTTAGTAGTTTAAAAATACAAGATTACAGTATGAAAAGAAAATTAGCATAACATAAAGGTACAAATTAAGCATGATTAGCTTCAGCTTTCTGTTGTTGTTACGTTAGTGTTTAAACTGCATAGCACAAACTATCTATTGCTTGATAGCTATCTCTACCTGCTCTTACGAGTGGGCTCAGGCTTGTCTGTGGGACAATAAGCAAATACACAACCTCGTTCCTTGCATTTGGAATGGAAGTGGGTGATCACCAGATTCCATCTTTTTACTGTAGTGGAAGATCAGCTTGGATCTAGCAGGACCGCTTAAACTCTATACACGTTAATGGTTGACCACTGGGGCTCCATGGGTCGATCTGGTTAACTATTTGACTACCATCTTTGTGCGACATTCTCCTTACTTCCAACCCTAACATCAGCATAATAAGATTTGGCAGAGGGGGTCACTAGTAATTAAGGCACTGTTTCTTGTCATGGTGTGATTTGATGCAAAACTATATGCCTCTCCTGAAGCGAATACGTACATCTATATAATTAATGGGACTCATTTAATATCTTAGCATAAAATGCAAAAGATTTAGGAAGGGGCAAGAAAGTATTCAGGGATAGGAGAGAACTGCTGTTATTGTATAATCAAGAAGTAAAAAGCAATATTTCACTAAACTGTTCCAGAAATTTACGTGCAAACGATGTGCGGGCAATGGACATATACATACACATAATGGCATCATGATCTGTTGCAGGACATGTTAAATTTTTCTTAACATAAAAAAAATGTTTAATTGATATTAATATTGTTAAATTAAGAAGCAAGAAAGATATGAAATCCAATCATTGACTTGATTGGTTCAATAAACTTAGTTAATTTAATCAAATAATTTAAAAAACATCAATAATAGATAAAACGAATAAAAAATAACAATAATTAACTATAAAAAATGACATATCATTATCATACACTGCCCCACCTCTAAAAAAAAGTTCACCAATATGGTTTTAACGTCACTGTAAAAGGTTGCATGACGACACTAAAAGATATCGCACGAGCTATAAAAGAAACTACCAAGAAAAGAAAACCAAACAAAATATTATGAAATGAGTTTCTCATGCTTATATTTAATCAATTAATTTACTTTAATTTAAAAATAATTTTTTTTAAAAAAACTAAATTTAACAAAGAATTAAAGACAAATAAAAATACCCGAGATAACCCAAGTTATTTTCAAAATTAGTGAAAAATCCTACAGAAAGCGAATAAAAATAATAATAGAGCTCAATCTCTAATTAAATAAATATTGAATGATGAAACTAAAAAAAAAACATGAACTTTAAAAAGGGAGAAAAAAAAAAGCAAACCCGAGTGAATTTTCTAAACCTGAGTTAATCTTTCAAACTCACAACACATGAAATCCTAGACCCGAGCTTTATCAAGAAGCTCAATTTTGATCAATCAATTTAATGTTGAAAAATAAAATCAGAAAATAAAATATTAATTTTGAAAATTTGTCAAAGAAAAAAATAGCAATTAAAAGAATGGGGATTAGGATGAATTCGTTTAAAAAATTTTCAATTTTAAATATTATCTCAATAAAACAAATAGCAATCAAAAGAATATGGACAAAATTTGACCAATAAAAGCATTGAAAGGGGATGAAATTGAAAAAATATTCTGATTTTATAATTAATTTCAAATAAAATAAATCGTAATCAAAAGAATAGAGATCAAATCAATAAAAAAAAACAAATTGAAGGGCTGCTATGAAATTTGAAGGGTGAAGCATAAAAATTAAGGAGGAGAGAGAAAAGATGAAAAAACAATAAAAGGTTGTCACTGCTAAACCGGAGGTTCGTTGGTCACACATGACGCCTAGGGTTGGAGGGTCTATCGAGACTATTCCAACCCCACCTGAAAGCCATCGTTTGGCCAACAAACGACCCCTCACATGCCACTCAAATAGCACAAAATCTCCTTACATATCGGTGCCTATATTGCATGCATTAACTATTTTAAAAAAAAAATATATATTTTATATTTATTAAAATATCAAATTGTTTATTATCCAATTTAATTATATAAAAAAACAGGATGAAAATATGATAAAAACCTGGACTGGAGTTAAAATAATTATTGCGAAAGTGTTTTTTCTATCATTTTTAGTTTCTTTTAATTGATGTCTGAATTTTCTACAGCTTCACGGTCCTTAATTATCGGTTTGCCTGTCCTGTACGTTACTGTGACAATGTGGAGCATGGAAGTGTGGTCCTGCACGGTTTTCTAATCTGTAAAATACATATATAATCGATGCAATCAGTAAAGGAACAATTAAGGATTTGTTAATCTAGAAGATGGGTGTTGTCGATGGCTCTTTTTTTTTTAAAAAAAAAAAGGAAAAAGAAGGACAAAGGCCACGATATGAATCACGGATCTGCAGTAGTTTGGTGAAAAGGGTTACTTAGTGGAAGGTGATAATGTTCTCCACACGCATGCTCCATTCTGGGTGTTTCTGGGTAGTGGGTAGTTAGAAAATCAGCATTCCTGTTGGGGGAGGGGGGGGTCAAAAATGACTCATTGAAAAATAACTCATTCACTAAGGTACTCTGGTAGGATTTATATCTATCAAGTTCAAATTAAATTTTCATATAAAGAAAAAAAAATCTTAACGAAGAGAGAGAGATATGTTGTATAGGGATTACATTATTAGAAAATTGACAAATACTAATGAAAACACTAGCGAAAATTTTCCATTAGTATATTGTGATGACATTTACTGATAAAATTTGTCATCCTTGTATCCATGATTAAACATTAACAGAAAAATTCCCTTGATATATACCGAGGGAATTGCAGTGAAAAAATAAAGAATAAAAAAAACAAATAGCACGATGACGTGTAGCTTTTACAGATAGCATTATCGATGAAATTAACTCGACGGTAAAGTATAACTGTAAATATGCCGATGGAAAAATTTTCTTAGTATATACCAAGGGAATTACGGAGGGTATTACATACAATGGGATTTAAAAAAGGCAAATCATATAGTGACGTGATGTTTTTACCAATAGATTGACCAATAGAGTTACTTACATAATAATTCCTTCGGTAATACTTTTTGTTGAAATGTATATGTGGGGTGATGACAGCTAAAAAGAGATGCAACACTTTGTGGATAGCCGAGCTCAGCACTTTATGGTATGTTGGTTTTCAACCATATTTTTCTTAAGTTATTATTTCCTTGAATTTTATGAATTTATTTTTTTTCTTTTCAAGATGCATATAACAGCCAGTTGAAGGTGAGATATGGGAACAATTCGTTGACCCATCAAGATCTTGATCCGGATTTGTGGTTCGAGGCAGGATCGTCTGATAGACTCGATAGAAATCAGATGTACGAGCTCTCTAACACTATAGCCGAGAACATATGGACGGTCTGTAGTGACTATTGGATGCTCGCAATCGATTCCGATCACTCAAACTCTAGAGTTTGCGGTGATATTAGACTAATAAGTATAGGCTCGGACGATCCATCTTAATGAAAAATGTGAACGACTGAGTGTTGATTATGAAGAACTCTTTCGATTGGTAATGAAGATGAGATCACAGATGGGTGGTACATGTGCACCTCATAATCGTGACGACGACCAGCCTCTTCCTCCTTCCGCGCTGTCTCTATTTTAGATTTATTGTATTTGAATGTACAAATATTTAAATTTGTAATAAATATTTGATTTTTATATTATTTTAATTATTTTTCTATTTTTGTTCAATATATTTTTAAAATATTACTAACAAGGTTACTAATTGAACAACTTCGTCGGTATATCCCAAAGAAAGTTGGAAAAGAATTATTGTGAACGTTACTACTATTATTAATTCACTGATGGAATTACAGATATTATTATATCGATGATATGTTATATTCACCGATGGATATACAGACGGACAAATAAAAACAATGATTGCATTACATACAGTTTTTCTGTCGGTGATATGTTAAATTTACCGGTGGAGATACTGATGAAATAAAAAAGGTAAAAAAATTTTGGCACGCTTTGTCCTTTAGTAAATCCATCAGTATATTTATAACCGACTGACTCATCAACATACCATGAATTACCAATGAGAGTTTTTTCGATGGATTGTTTCTGTCCGTGAGCCCATCAATAATATATGTACTGACGAACTATGAGTGTAAATACTGACAAAAATTTTCATCGGTAAAACTGTTAAATCTAGGAAAAGTCTTTCATATAATGTGAGAATTTTGCATGTAATCAAGATGATATTTGCAGATGCTATATATTGATGTAGCTCCAACGATTTAATTTGTTTATATATGACTACAAAGATATGAAATTATATCAAATCATGTATACTTAATAACCAAAATGAAGATGATTTCCAGCAAGTTAGAAAGTGGCTAACGTTACATAACGAAACAAAAAGGAAACACAAGGAAAAACATGATGTTTGCTTAAAGTTGGTTCAATCTTCATGTATACATGTCATTTTTCATGATTGATGAAGGCAAAAAAATCACTGATTGATCACTTGGATCATGCCTTTAAAGCACTATTTTGATGGAAGATATTATGGCAATGGAATCTGGCTCTGGACCCTACAATGGCGCAGACCTCTATTTCATTTTGAACAAGAACAACTATCACTTTTATCATCCTTGCTGGAATCCAAGCCAATGTTCTGCCACAAGATGGATAAGAAAATTTGGACCCTCAACAGCGATGGCCTCTTCAGTGCAAAAACTTGCTCCAAAATGATGGACCAGCTGCTCTACGGTGGTGCCAAACCATTCCAATCTTCTGTTTGGATAAAACTAACCCCACCAAAAGTGCAACTTTTCCTTTGGCTCCTTGTCCAAGACAAAGTAACCACAAGAGATTTTCTATTTCAGCATGACTACCTAACCCTTCAGGAGTCAAGATGCGCTTTCTGCAATAAAAGCTTGGAATCTTCAAGTCACCTCTTCATTCACTGCC
>Ga0307517_10003230_pt1 | contig 25558 bp, 13 predicted proteins | sample 23_EM_MG_FD_194515 | JGI IMG/M metagenome (GOLD analysis project Ga0307517, IMG submission 194515) | Populus trichocarpa ectomycorrhiza microbial communities from riparian zone in the Pacific Northwest, United States - 23_EM | ecosystem: Host-associated > Plants > Roots > Unclassified | place... | reverse complement strand
CTACCAGTCTCTCTTTTTAAAAAAAATAAAAAAATAAAAACTTACGGTTCCGCTCATGGATAATAATGTATGCAGGATTAACGCTAGAGATACTTGAGTTAATACTTTACAAAAATAATTAATAATAATAATTATTATTATCAAGTGTTGATTGATGCGTCATTTTGTGTTACAGGCGAGTTTTTCAATTTATATTTCATCAGTTTTAGTAATACAATGTGATTAGGGAATGTATTAACTCTTAAATCATCAATTAGAAGATGCCACATCACCTGGCAAAAGAAATCTGATAGAAAGTCAAGGAGAACTATCTAGCATCACTCAGGCAACATAGAAAAATAGTTTCCACCGTACATCTGGACGGTTGATTCGAGCACGAAGCAGATGTCTGGCTGGTGTATTTTGATAAGATGATAAATCTACATTAGTTACGTGTGATGTGCGGTGAGACGTCCTTAGAGAAGAAGAAAAAGGGGGAGAAAATGAGCGTGATGACGCAAGCGTCGCCTAACATATAAAATATGGAGCAGTAGAATAATAATTAGTAGTGTGAATTTATTTTTTAATTTGTTTTTGAGGTGGAAGAGGGTTCTAGTGTCGCTGGCCATATTAATTAATATCCCATCCATGTCATGGATTTCAGCGTTATTTTTCTTTCTTTTTTTTCAAACTTCCCTTCATAGCCGCGCACTAAAGCAAGAATCCGTTGATGTAAATTAATTAATATTTATTTTCCACAGGCACCACTCTCTCTCTCTCTCCCCTTCCCATTTCAAAAAAGTGTGAGAGTAATGAGTGAGAGAGAAAGACGGGTGATTATTTTGCTCACAACTTCCGATCAATCTTTCTGCAGCGTACTCAATAGAAGAGAGAGTAGTAGGAGTAGTGGAGTAGTTTCTTTTGCCTGCCTCTCTCTGTCTCTACATCTCCTCTCTATTAAGTGTAAGTAAGTAGATTCAGATCTCTCTCTCTCTCTCTCTCTCTCTCTCTCTATATATATATATATATATATACACACACGCCTCCATATATATACAGTGTGCCTAAAAGGCCAGCGAATGTTTCAAGCCCCTTTCCCTTTCCTTTATTGTTTGTTTGCTTGTTGTTTGAATAGAAAATAAACAACATTTATAGTGGTAAAACTAAAAGAAGAAGAAGTAGTTGATTACAAGTCTAGAATCCAAGAGAGCTCCGTTTGAACCAAACAGTAATACTTCTCCATTGGTATCCATCCTTGTAAAAAGATTACGAAAAGAGAGACTTTTCTTTTCTTTTTTTCTTTTTTTTTTATAGAAAAAGTTTGGCTTTATTTTATTACAGCATAGCATAGGATAGCACATAGCATGCGAATTGGATTGATAAAGGTGAGGAGCGTCCAAGGCAGAGAGACACACTCACATAAACATAAACAGATTTAGCTATCAAAAGAGGGAGTGATAAGAGTAAAGAATGACAAGCAAGTCGAAGAGGATTGCATGTGGAAATCATGAAGAAGAATCGAAGAAGAAGGAGAGACATATAGTCACATGGACTCAACAGGTGATCAATCGATTCCTTCTTATTTCTTTCTTTGTTGTTTATTGGAGGAGTATTAGTATATATCTGATTGATTTATTGGAGCGCAGGAGGATGATATACTTCGGCAGCAGATTAGCCAACATGGGACTGAAAAGTGAGAACAACCGTATTTGATTAATACCAATCCTCTCTCTTCTTTTTTCCCCTTTCTTTCAAGCACTCTTCAATGGTCTGATTAAATTGAGGGGTTTTGTGTGTTAATGCAGCTGGGCCATCATTGCATCTAAATTCAAGGATAAAACCACAAGACAGTGCAGAAGAAGGTTAGCGTGTTATTTCAGCTTGAATATAGTTACCCTGCTCATCCTGTCTTCTGTGCTTTGGCGCTTATTAAGTTATTAATTACTTCAGATGGTACACATATTTGAACTCTGATTTCAAGAAAGGCGGATGGTCACCAGAGGAAGACTTGCTCTTGTGTGAGGTACTCTGATTTTGATCTTTTTCTGCACTTTAATTCTGTCTTGTCCATTTTGCCCCCCTTCAAATGTATATTAGTAGGAAAAGGTTACTTCGATTTGCAAAGTCAAAATAGGGTTTTGTTTTTCTGCTTCATTATTAATTGTTCCGTAGTTAAACATGTTAAGTGGTCCTGCATCCAGATGTTTTGCAGGAACAGCCTCTGCATTTCAGCTTAGATTTTTTTAGTCATTGCTGCATATGATAGATAACTTCTTGAGTTGATCCGCAGGCACAAAAAATATTTGGAAACAGATGGACTGAAATTGCAAAGGTTGTTTCAGGCAGGTATACAATGTTTTTGCGTGCCCCTCTTCTCTCTATTCACACATTTTTGTGTGATTTAATGCTTTATAATATCCTTCTTTAAAAAATATGCTACTTCTGCAGAACGGATAATGCTGTGAAGAACCGCTTCTCCACTTTGTGCAAGAAGAGAGCAAAATACGAGGCTTTAGCGAAAGAGAACAAAAACTCGCATATCAACTTAAATAACAAAAGAATCATATTACATGATGGGTTCAACACAGATGGAAGACCAGAAAATGATCCCCCAATTAAGAAGATAAGGTACAGTGGAGTTTTGGTATCAGCAGACAATAGTGAGTGCGAAAGTAATTATCATAGTTAACCTCATGTTTGTTCAAATGCAGGAAGTCCTACATCCCTAGTCTTGCAGGAAGTTGCAACTTTGGAGACAGATCACACCCACAACGTGGAAATCAGCAACCTAGACCTCCATTTGCTGTGTTGGCCCAAAACTTTCACAATGTTAACATGGCTGGTCAGCATCATGTCAGCAGTGTCAAGGAGGTCCCCATTGACGGTAAAACACCTCAAACAAAGACTTTACAATTAGGACGTGGTTTGTGTTTCCTTTTAAGAAAATAAAATCGTGGGAGGAGTCTTAAACAACAGAAAAGGACTTGCACCCTACACAAACAGGGTAGAAATACCCCTGCTTCATCCTGCTGATGCAAAAAAAAAAAGCCTTCATTAGCTAGCCAATCCGCACATGAATTTCCTTCTAAATATGTATGACTGATCCTGATCCTCCAATTCCTTCATTAGCCGCCAAATTGCTGCCTTTTCCGTTTAAAGCATTGAACACTACCTCTGAATCTACTTCCACTTCCACTTTCTTATGCCCCTTCTGCCATGCAAGGTCCAGCCCCGTGTAAACTCCCACAACTCAGCTTTCAGAGCATTAGATTTTTCAGCTTTGCAAAAAATTGAGGACACAATACGGGTTTTATGACAGAAAATAACATGCATAATTTATCATCTTTACAAATTTTGTTTGTGTTGATTTTTTATTATTCTGTGTCATATATCTTTGAACTTCCTCAAAATTCTCTTTACTTGCTCTTCATTTAGCAGTTCAAAGCAGTAGGATTCAAGGAACATTTCTAAAAAAGGATGATCCAAAGATAACTGCTCTAATGCAACAAGCAGAGCTTCTCAGCTCGCTTGCATCGAAAGTTGGTGAAGAAAATACAGATCAAAGTCTGGAAAATGCTTGGAAGGTGAGCTTTTGTTTTCAACACCCAAATATTCAATGCACTTGACTACTTGTCCAGGTGCAGTTTTTCAATTTGACCTTCAGTGTTATTGAGAAAAGCATAATTATCCTGTCAAAATGGTAGTTGAAGTGATTATGTTGATCCTACAGACTGAAGCATAACAGTACCCCAAGTATATTTCTCCTTGACTCTTATAATGCACACAGGTTTTGCTCCAGTTCTAATATGTTTATAAAACATGACATTCAGGTTCTCCAAGATTTCCTGAACCGGAGCAAAGAAAATGATCTATTTGGACAAAAAATCTGTGACATTGATTTTAAACTTGAAGATTTTAAAGACTTGATAGAAGATCTAAGGATTAGCAATGATGGAAGTCGACCATCTTGGAGGTAATAGAAATAGGGAAGTTTAATGTTGGGGATTGAGCATGTTTTACTCGTCATAGAGTGTCTAATATATGATTAAAATGCTGTAGACAACCTGATTTATACGAGGAGTCTCCATCAAGTTCTGAATACAGTACAGGGTCAACTCATTTGCCATACACAGCCCCGGATAAAACAGAACAAACTCAAGCCGGTGTGCTGCATAAGGATATTGAAATTGAATTGCAAATGGTTCATATTCATGAGGGAAATTTTGTGGGTGCATGTGACAAAGAAATTATTTCCAGTGCAAATATAACCCAAGGTAAGGGATTTTCATGCCTGACAGAGTGGGTTTCTTTCTTTTCATGTGGAGGTTAGAATACCTTAAAAGTATATCTTCTGACGAATCTCAATTTACTGCAGTGGAGATGTTTCCATCCTGTGATGAGCAAACAAAAAATGACATAATTGTTTCTGCTTCATCAGGCACAGAGTTCAGTTCTCCTCTTCAAGTTACCCCGATTTTCAGATCCTTGGCAGCAGGAATTCCCAGCCCAAAATTTTCAGAGAGTGTAAGTCAACTTTGACCATCAATTCTACCAACTATTAATCCATTAGTTCTAATTACGTGGTGTATGCTAGGGAAACTATCCCTTATTGCTATTAGTAGGAGGAGGAACTGTCAGTTTAAATATTATTCCTCTAGTCTCATATGGCTCTCTGGTCAGAGCTCACCACTAGGCAACAGCATCAAAACTACAAATGATTATGAATAGTTGCACCAGATTTAGCTGTAGAAGTAGTGCAACTTTGATTCTAAATTACCACTGATTTTAGGGGTACTAGTAACAAGAAGTAGAGGATTGGTGATCATCAAATCACCTGCAGCAATTTTTATTTCATGAAGACTTTAATAAAAGATATAATCTAAAAACTAGAAGGGGCTTGAGAATGTTACTAGCAATTCATATTATTGTAGGACTTTGAGTTCCTGTGGTCGTTGAAGCATTAGTGATAGCAGTGAGGGTGATAGCACTTGGCGTGTTAGCTAATTATCAATCATTAATTAGAAATTTGTGATGATTATCACGACTTGAAGAGTAGGTGCCAAGCAATTAAGCTAGCAGCAGATGATGTTTCTATGAAACTGCTGAACATGAACTCAATCACTAAAACTGTTGGATAACTACTTATTGTGCAGATGACAAACATAGCAGTAGCTGCTGTTGCATATATAACTATTCCAATATAAATTCATGAATTCCATTTATCTCATAACCTGGATTCATTCTTAAACATTAACACTGTTCGAGTCAACTTTTCTAATTTTCAATTCAACCTGAAGCCGAAGTTAAGAATGCATGGGCACAATTAGTTATACAAAAAACTTGTAAGCTTCCAGAAACTTCGAAAGATTAAAGACTGTTAAGGTTGCAACAACCGCTACTGAAATACTTTTTGTTGATAAAATTAAAGGAGAAATATGCTTTAGATTTATATAATGCTATAATGCAAGCCTCTGACCCAGTAATATCACACTTCCAAAACTTACGCACACTACATATCAAATCTGCATGCATATCGAATATGATTGTGAAGCACATACATGCCTGACACATTGTGTTTCCTTTCAAGTTACTTCCCTACATAATGTCGGCTCTAGTCGTGGGTTAAGTTTGTGACATTACTTGTAAGAGATGAGATGTTAAACCAAAAGGTTTACTAAACAATCAGATGAATAAATTATGTTTGACAACTACGAAATTGCCTGTCTAATTCTTTATGTCATAACTGCTATCTGAGCAAATTATTCACTAGAATAGCCTGTCCAATTCCATATACACTAGGAAGCTCAACTAGATTGTTTTGTTTGAGATGCTAAAAATGCTTTGATTGGACCATTACCCACTGATGTAAGAGGCTAATGTACTCTTTTTGAGAATAGTATTTCCTCCTGTCAGTCAATCTAGGTTGATCGCAAAGTATGCTTCTGCAGAATGAATGGTCAGTGGGCAAGACTGCAAACTGGATTCCAAGAATGCCCACGCCTTTACAAAATCATCCCCATCTCTTTAGTACTTAAGGGTCACTTATAAGAAAGATTCATGAGATTTCCTTTCTGAAATCAGCATGTGGAGTTAATTGCCAAATGCAGCCATAGATGTCTTCTTGTGTTCATTGCATCGTGTTGTCTTTCTTCTTCTTCTTCTTCTTCTTTTTTGGTACAAGCATCATATAAACACACATGCTCGTGCTTAGATATGGATATCTTTCAAAATTTGATGCGAGGCTAACCACTTCTTTTGGCATTTTTTTCTTTCCAGGAGAGAAACTTCCTACTAAAAACACTTGGAGTGGAATCTCCTTGTCCCAATCCAGGCATCAATCCTTCACAACCACCACTCTGCAAAAGAGCCCTTCTGCAAAGTCTATAGCAAACCTCTCTGATATATCTGATATAAAGAACATGGTCTAGCCCGTCATATCTGGTCTTTAATTGCCTGGGACCGTATAACATTTATTGAGTTGTGTCTTCTCTTGTTTACTATCAGTTCCTCGGATTGCAGCTATCATGGCCTGAAGTTTTATAAAGAGGCATATTATCTGCATTCCAAGACAGGACACCCCGTGCCGGAATGTTGCGGTGCATTCTAGCAACTCGGACACATCTAACAACGTGATCTGAGGTCGGTTTTATTTTTGCCTACTAGAAGAGTACTACCCTAATACTCACATAAAAACCAGTGTGCTGTTAATGAGTGTCATTCTTTTGTTTGTCTTGATTTGTTTTCGAGTGTTCTATCTTCTCATCCAGTTTTTGGCATTTGATTTGCCATCTGTACAGACCCTTCTATGTAAGTCCGTAGTCGGAGTGTAATTATATACAGGCAACTCGCCTACATATGATTAAAGAAAGGGAAAAGAAAAAAAAAAGAGTAAAGGAGGATTAACCAGCAGATTGGATTCCTATTTTTTGTTGTTTTTGGGTGTGCTAAGGGTATAGAATAAGTTTTCTGTATTTCTGTTTCCTAATGTAGTAACTATAACTTGTGTGATCGCAATGGAAATTGTTCTAGTTTTTGTGTGCATGTCTCATTTTGTCTGTTTCCTCTTCTTTGAATCATTGCATTTGCCAACTCTAACCAGACTCTACAGTTGCCAACTCTAACCAGACTCTACAGAAAGATGTGTGACCATTTTGCATCAGAAAGAATAGGAAATAAACAGAAGCGCTAAACTGAAGATTTCAGTATTTCTCGACCTTCATAGTTCTTCTGGGCAACAAAAAAACGCAAAGAAAATGCCACCATAGATAAAAGGAGAATCAGGATACCTAAATGACTCACATTATTGCAGTTTCTTCTGCCCTCTCCATTCCTGCCATGAACCAGAGATCCCCCTTCTTTCCTGACAAGATGCTAGAAACTGGGGAGGAGAAGAAAAGCAAAGGAAATGGAGATGTTCTTACCCACATTGGATGGAAAAGCAACTTGTGTTGATGTTGTAGCATCAAAGAAAGCCTCCAGATCTCCATGGATCTTCTGAGTTTGTTCTACTTGTGTTGTGTTGTGAGAAAGAATGGTCCTAAGGATTCTGTTATATTTTGTACGGGGGTCTCATAGTGGTGGTGGTGGACATCTGGAAACATGTAATAATGACCAAAGCAAAAGCTACAAGTAAAAATGGTTAAAAGAGGAAGAGGGAACCTCATACAAAATAAAGTGCACTCATTGGCTGTAACTTTCTCGAGAGAAGGTTTAGTTGACTATTTTGACCACTTTGTCCACCTAAATTCAAATAGGATCGTGATCTTCATATTAAGGATGAACTGCCTGATTTTTCCGCTTCCCTGCTTCACCCACGGTAGCTTTGTCCCGCTTGTTTTCTTGTTGGAAAGTTTTTTTTTTTTTTTTAATTTTTTAACTTTTTGATTATTTTAATATACCATATTAAAAATAAATTTTAAAAAATAATTATGTAACGAAATCTAAGACTCGGTAGCAACACAGCGAAGAATGTGGAAAAGGAAAACCACACGCTTGCTAATGTTTGATAAAACCATTTCTGATCCTCTTCGAAGGGAGGCTCGTGCCATTCATGTAGTTGCAATCATCGGCTAAGCTAGTCCAGTGGGCTAAGTGCTAACTAAGAGGGCATCTGTTGTATAAAATACTAGTTTCCTTATGACGTGCTTTGTACTTGTATCGTTCAACCACATATTCAGTATTTTCCATTAATATTTAATAATTTTACTAGTTTTAATAAAAAAACAAATTCATTTTTTTTTGGGATTAAATTAAATGTTTGATGCTCAAAAATCAATTAATTTTATACAAAGTTTGATAATCCATCAATTAAAATAGTTAATCTCTATTTTCAAATTATACAGAAAATTTATAATTTCACTAAAATAAAAGTTAATAACATAAATTTGAATTGTCGTTGAATGAATATATAAGAAGTTCTAAAATATTTATTATTAGAAAAACTACATGGTTTTTTATTACCATAGTTAGAAATGAAAACAATATTTCTTCAAGTTCTTACAAGAACATCTCTTATTTTCCTTTTTAGAAACAAAAACGAAAAAGAAAAAGGTAACGAGAGCTTATTTTTTTCACAATCCTTGTAAATAGTTTTCTTAATAAAAAAATTATTCAAAATCTTTATTTTAAAAATAAATTTAGTTTGATTATAAAATAAATATTAAAATAGAAATATGATACTAAATAATACTATCCTTTTCTAAGTTCTATTTGATTACATTTTAAAACATGTTTATAACTTAATTTTTTTCATCACTTTTATATTCTTTTCCAATTTTTATTTTTTTTCTTTTTATCTTAAGAAATTTTATGTATTACGGGAAATTTCGATTAGGAAAGGCGGTATTTTTGGAACAAAGAACTACTATAAGTAGAGAATGGAAAATATTATTGGCCAAGGGATTATTTAATTATTCATGATACTCGAAGGACTAATTTATTATTTATTATAAACTATAAGGACTAAGCTGTAATTAATTCATATGTTAGGCCTTGGCATTTATAAAATGATGATGTATTTACTTGGGTCAATCATCAACTTACTTGCCTGCTCGTAATTTATGGACCTATACCAGATAGGTTTCGATAGGGCTATTGCCTGGTAAGTTTTGGCCCAAATAAAACTATGCAATCGTTGTTCTTACTTCGCAATGGAATTTGTCTTCTTCTTTTTTTCCATAGAAAACATTATTGCTTTTTTAAAAAAAAAAAAATTGAACATTTTGTATAACGTTCACACAAAAGCTTAACATAGTTGTCATACCCAAATTAAAAAAACTCATCATAAATCAATTATTTTTATTAAAATATATTTTTATTTTTTTTTATTGATGTTGACTCAATTAAATTTAAACATAGAATTATTAAAAAATTAACTAGACTAACCATGTCAATATCTAATTCAGTTTTAAAAAATCTAGCCCGAGTTGCACTGTGTACTCAGTTTGAGTTTATGGGGTCACGAGCCGAGCATAATTAACAACTATGGTATAAAAAAATTAACAAGTCTTTCAGGAAAACCACATGTAATAATCAGAACCAACATATCCAAAAAAGACTGCCAAGAGAATGAGGCAAATCAATTTCACATCAATCCAACACTTCGAAAGTTTCAAGGAGAGTCATGCAGGCAAGGTGCAGAAAGCTGAAAATTTTGATACACGGAGAACCTCTTTGTGGTCAAATTGTACCCCTAATGCCATCTTAAGAAAATCATTTCTGAAAATGGGGTTTGGATTTGACTATACGAGAACGGATAGGCTGCCATCTGCACAAGCAAATGTATCCCTGACTTCCAATCATTTTCAAGTATGACCTGTCTGAATTGGAAAATGATCAAGGTGCGATGGCATGCATTTGTGTAGTAATTCAGACCAACTACAGCAGCATAGACAATAAGCAAAGCATAAAGAAATGGATATTCATTAAATCCAACAAACTTGCGGAACTAAAACAGCTTTCCACCTGCAAAGTTACAGTTCCAATTGCCAATTCTAAGCCATCCCACAGAACAAGAGAAGCCTGAACAAGCCATTCCTTTAAGCAAGATATCGATACAGTTTTCTGTCCACACTATCCCTCTCCAAGAAATCCCGTTCAATAAGGGATTCAATCCGTTTCTTAATTTCTGTGGGGTTCGCTAGGAAACGTGACTGCAACTGCTTTGTGACCTCAGTGATTATATTGTTGTGATCCAATACCCTCCTTGACTTCATAATCCTAACTACTGCAGCTTCTATCTGAGGCTTTCGGTCCTCCTCTACTCTCTGCCGAGTCTCCTGCTTTTCAGGTTCTGATTCCTTTTGCGCAACTACAGTTCCTATCTTCACCTTATAGAATTTGCTTGTGAATTTGTCATTAACAAAAAAAGCATCTTCCTCACCAATGTCTTTACTCATCGGTTCTTTGCGAAGAACATTCTTTCCCTTCACACAAGCCATGGATTGCAGGCACCTTTTCAAGTCTGCTGTAGGAATCTCAGTTGCCTGCTCAATCTCTTTGTAGCCAAGTCTATCAGCATTATTAAACAGCATGAGAACGCACATCTGGTAAGTGGAGACATTCAATTCATGCTTCTGACCCTTCCCGAAGGTTGCCTTAATGTCCGCTGTGCCCATGTTAGTTTGCCATGACAATCTCCGACCAGTATGGGTCCCAAGGTAATATGACCTGAACTTCTCACATAGTGCTGACATTTCTGCAGGCAAGTTGCATGGAACACCAGGTTGAGTGGGCCAAGACCCTGTTGTCAAAACCTGGACAACCAGTGTTGGTCCATCCCCCAGCTCCGGGTGGCTTGCATAAAAACCTTGCATTGTATCCTGGGAGGTTTTCATGTCTGTAAACATGCCTTCTAATTTTGAAGTGAACTGGTAACCACATTCTGTCTTAAGTTTGACTATCAGACTTCTCTCTGCATCATCAGAGACTGTTTTCCCTGACAACAGCCGCTTAGCCAAATGCTGCTTGTAATACTTTTCAAATACATCTTTCTCCTGCAAATAGCGGAATAGCATCATCACCTTGTCAAGAATGACCTCCACATCCTCCTCACTAACTCCTTTTAGACCTTTGCGAAGTTTGTCATCCACAAACAGTGAAATGAACTCGGGAGAACGAGTATTCAAGTTAATGAAATATTCAAAAGAGGAGTTCAGAGCATTCTGGAATGTCTTGTCATTGTTAAATGCATTGCTTATGATGCTATCGTACTTATCCTTTTCATCCAACAAACACTGAACAAACTCCACTGGATCCTTCAACCTTTCTGGATCAGTAACAAGTTGCTTGCCAGTCTCCCTAAGGTGAGAAGTCATCACTTCTCTTATTGTTGAAAGACCATCAGGAACCCGGCGGAACAGGTTGTACATCCGTCCCAAGTCATCAAATTTATCATCAAGGAGCATATTTACCAAGCCTGAATTCTCCATGTGGACTAATCTCAGCATGTGATTAGCAATCATCTCCTTCTCCACCACATTATTTATCCTGACTTCACTCTTGGAATCCAAATAATGGGTCACTCTCTCTATCTCTTCATTTAAACGTTTCTCAGCTTTCTTTAGATAATCACCACAATCACAGCACTCAATGAACTTCTGAGATTCGCCACTGTAAAACTCAGCAGAAACCTCAAGAAATGGCTTCTCAAAGTCTTCTTGGTAAACAGAAGAACCTAAATCCATTAGCATCTTGACAATGTTCCTCATCAACCCTCGGTCAATAACTTCGCCAGTCCGTTCCCTATGAACTAGTTCAAGAAGTGTGTTTTGAAGCCGTGTCTGAATTTTGCTCGAGTGTATTATATTATCCCTCCACAAGTTAAGCCCAAGTTCATGAACAGGGGTTTTATGCACACTTGGGATATACGTCCTGTCCATATACATCAATATGTCTCTGATCATTTGCAATGCTTTGTTATGATCATTCCATTTCCTGTTCAGCTCCTCCAAAAATGAATCTCCCTGAGCAGCCTCGATAGATTTTGATATTTCTTTTAGATGTGAAGTCATAGTCGCAACCAGACCATTATACAACTTCTCACCAAATTTGTGTAGCACCATATTGTAGGCGTTCCTGAAACCATAAAAAACAGTGTTACTTAAAACACAACATATGTATTATAATGTCCATGGTTTTGACAAGATAACCAGCCAAACATCTAAGAACCAGGAAAAATAGAATCTATTGAATTTGAGTAGACTCGGACAAAATCATAGAAAGCCCGGTACCGAAGAAATATCCAAAATAGATAGTATCTTATACAAGTAAAGGTTAACTAAGAAAAAGAGAGAACAATAATAAAAGTACCTATTTTATACATTTTCTGAGCGTTTCTGATTTTAAAACAAAATAAACGAAAAGGAGAAGACAAAGGAGTTTGAGAAAATATCTCAAGAACATGCCCACTTTATATATTGAATGTGACCAAGTCCTCGCCAGAAAAAAGAAAAAAAAAAGATCCTCTACCATTAAGAGGAAAAGTTAATGACGTTTTTATTAACAGCAGGACAGACACATGGATGAACCATCGTTAAGATTAATTAAAAAACTATTATGTAAAATATAAAGAAATAGTACAAGCAAAACATGAAAAAAATTGACCACCATATGGTTTATGACTTTATAATGGATTTCATTTGAATGTACTGTACCCTAATTTTATCCCCTTTCTATTGCCAAAATAAATTTGAATAACAGGTCCGCCATGGATACAAATGGTACATACAGAAATCAAAGAATAACAAAATAAATAAATAAATAAAAATTGGTTACAAAAGTTTGCATAGGCTTAAGATTATCATTCACATTCTCATACAGACGAGTAAAGTAGCCAATTATATGAAATAATAAAAAGAATGAGGGAGAGAGAGAGAGATCAATCTTTAAAACCTTGCTTGATTTTCAGAGAGAGAAAGACAAATAAAGGCATTAGGCAACAAAAGAAATTGCCAATAATTCAACATTTTTAAATGCTGGAACAAAGGAAGGTTTCAGTGATCAGTATATGTTAAATTTATTTCAAGCAAATGAAAGGCAGGATAACAGATGTCTTAATTTCTTGTAACCATGTATCCTTCCCAATCAAGACAAGCATGAGAATGAACAAAAACAAGGTGCAAACACATTGTATAAGCATTGAGCATTACGTGTAGAAGTTGTGATAGGATCAGGGACATGGCAATATACCCTTGAAACCCATGAAAATCTTATAAAGAACAGATGGTGCATCCTTATATATCTAGCTTCAAAGAGGTTATCCAAGAAGTATTGCTTTGGGTGTTGAGTCTGAAAGAAAAAAAAAGGCTCCGAGTTCTGATGGGTGAGGCCATCACCACATTGTACCTATAAAAACCACTAATGCAGAAAATATTATGTAAATGGCAATCAATTCTCTACCACGTTGTTGGTCACTTGCGTCATCTTTTAGAATTTTAAGATATTGAATATCATAAATTCAGATGCTACATGCAAGGGGATATTCAATTCAGTTGAGTTGCAGAATGAGTTGCATTTCTTTGGCTAACTCTACTGCACAGCATTACCTTAAGGGCAGGAAAAATATCATTCATCACAAGCCAACACACACAAAAAAATACAAACACAAATGAAAATAATAATAACAGAAATAAATGAAAGACAAAAATAATGCAACTATGAGTGAATTTGAGAAGAAAAGGAAATTGACTCTTCAGTTCAAGAATAACTTTAATCATCAGAACATCCCTGAAGCTAATTTTACTGCTCATGAGAGGAAACACGGCACGCCGCAGCAGATAAATACCTTTGCATAAGGAACTAAATAAAGTTAACCGCGAGCACCTTTACCAACCAGGGCAAATCAACAACTAAGTTTAAGGGCAATAACTAAGAAAAACCCATGATCATAAATTCATCAGAGATTACAAAATAATAAGAATCGAAAAGGAAACGAGAGAGACCTGTAGAGCTCTTCAAAACTGAGACCACTAGCATTATGATTGTAGATTTCATGGATTGCGTGCTCCAGGATCTTCCAAGTCTTATCGGCGTATTTCGGATCCACCACCACCCGGTGCTTAAACGCATCTATCTGGAAATTCCTCTTCTTCTGATTGCTCATTTTTTACCTGTTTCTCTTTTTCCGATCCCAAAATTCAAACCCCTAAACCCAGATCGAAACAACCCAAACAACGCCGTCGATTATTAAAATATGGGCAAAGCGTCGACCATAATTCACAAGCAACAAACCATATTTTAATTTCAGTTCCTATACGGAAAGGAGAGTTTAGGGTTTCAAGATAAATTAAAAATCAGGTAGGAGGAGTGTATGTTTTTAATTTTTATGGGCTCTAGGATGATATTAGCATGGAGCTAGCTAGCTAGCTGCTGTGGGTGATATGGTAACAAATATAAGGCAAATATGGATTTGGCCCTTTTTCGTGGTTTTTTTTTTTGGATTTCCGTCTGTTGCCAGGTGAATGAATGAACGAGTGAATTATCGATCGAGTTTGTTTTCTTTCTTCTTCTTTTTCCCTTTCACACACGTTACGTTTCTCCTCGGTGATTTTTTTTTTTCCATTTTGGAGTAAATTATCCTTTGGTCCCTTGATTTTAAATATGATTTTAACTTAGTTCTTCATGTTTATTAGCTTATAATTTAGTATCTTCGAGTCAGCTTAGGCTGGTTGTATGTGTGTTTGGTATTATGATAGCTGTTATGGTTATGATTTGAAAAAAGTTGTTTTATAAAAAGTACTTTTAATTGAGGTTGGTTTGGGAAAATATATGTTTGGTTAAAACTGTGGTTGAACAAAAAGTAATTTAATGTGTTTGGTTAAATAATACTTTTCCAATTGAGGTTATAAAATAATTAAAAAAACATATATTAATATTGATGGTTTTTAATCGTTGCATTAAACTGTGTTCAATTTCATCACATATTAAATCTATCCAACAAGGAATAAAATTGAGATTGCGACCAAATTCTGCAAATGCTACGCCACCATACGATCTCCTTCAAATGTAATTATATAGTGTCATTGAATCATGTTAAACATTAGTTTTTCAAATAAAACACAATATCTGAGAAATTTTTTCGGATTTTTTTTATTTTACTAGGTCACACCCGATTCAATGCATTTAGGTTTGGGCCGGACCCGGTCCAGTCCATTAACACTGGAGCTGCTCTCCACTGTTCACATGTAGCAGAACAGTGGAGACATAGAGAAGTGCAGAAAAAGAAAAAGAAGGGGAAAGGGAAGAGACGGCGGCCCTGGGCGGTGGTGAGGGAGTTGCGGTCCACTGTTCTGCTACGTGAACAGTGGAGACATGGAAGTGCATAAGAAGAAGAAAAAGGGGAAGAAGGGGAAGGGGAAGAGCTGGTCCACTGTTCTTCAACGTGAACAGTGGAGACATGGAAGTGCAGAAGAAAAAGAAGGAGAAGGGGAAGGGGAAGGGGAAGGGGAAGAGCTGGTTAACTTCATTCATCTGATTCTGCTATTTTGCAAGGCACGCCATTGTTTACTGTGTTGTAACACAGTTTGCAACAAAAGCAGCCTCAAGCTGCTTCGAAGCACTCTGCGTTGCAAACGCAGTAAAAGGCGGGGCCCATGAACAGTGAATCTTGTTTTTTTCTTTACCAAACATGCAGGAGCTACGTTTTGCTTGAAACGCAAATGTGTGCCTCGTAAACAAACGAACTCTAAATCACATACGTGCCGCTTTGCAAATTATATTCTTAGAGAAAACACGACACAAAAGGAAATTCAAGAAAAAAAAATCAGCAACTTGTAATGGTCTGTAAATAAGGATTAGGGTGTAAGTTTTCAAACATGAAAAATTAAGTTATAATTGCATAATTTACTCCTTGTTTGGTACAAGGGTGACTAGGGATAAATTCTACTCTTTTATCATTTAAACATATTTAGTTGTGCTTGGAGAATTAATTTTTTTTTTATTAACGTAGGTGTTCAGGTCAGCTTGCGTGCATCTCGACTAATCTTACAAGCCCTGACTTTAAGAGTTAATTAGTTGGGGTACTAGGTACCCTCGTATTGATGTTTTTTAAGAATAAATTTAACTTTTTGTTGTAATAATATTTACTCTCCAAGCAATACTCTCTTTTTTTTCTTCTTGCATCACTCTCTTTTGTTATTTTCAATATAAGCTAAATAGACTTCTTATTTTTTATTTTGTAATTTTTCTATTCAGTAATAATAACCCTTGTATTTAGGATTTGGAATAATATAATAGATAGATATCTTTTTTCCTGATCAAATATTTTAGAATTCTTTTGTTATTTAATTTCTATACGAGGTAAATAAACTTTTTTATTTTTTATTTTGAAAAATTTATATTCAACAGCAACCCTTGTATCTAGGATTTGGAATAATAGAATAGATAGAAATCTTTTTTTTCCTAGTCGAATTGATAATTCTATCGTGAGAGCTTGAATAAGGAGCAAGGTTGTGTTGTATATATATACGAAAGAAAAACCAAGAGAATGACATGGAAAAATAAATAATAATAATAATAACAAAACAATAAATAAAGGAGAGGTGGGAAAGGTAATCAGTAACGTTACTAGTTTAATTCTCTGCATGCGAAGATAAATGAATATTATTTTTTAGAAGACTTAATAAAAACTTCAAAATAAAAAATTTAGATATTCTATGAATATAATATTTATGATAATTTTTTTAAAAAAATCTGCATGTTAGTTTCATATGTAGTTACTCATAAAGTAAATGCTAGCAATTTTATTAAAAATATATAATATTATTTCAAAATTATGATATCACTATATACTTTTTAAACTATAATTTTAATTGTTTTATTTGAAGACTATTTTTTTTAGCATGCTAGAATAAAAAAAAGAAGGCAGCAGAGCCAAGCCCAAACACGCATTGGGCTTGGAAGACAATGCTTATGCATTTTTTTTTCAAAGGATAAATGTCATTGATTTTTGAAAAATTAAAGTTTAACAACCATAAAAATCTAATTATAAACCTTTAAATATTGTTAGTGCCTCAATAAATAACCGTGTTTACATGTCTCAAACACAATCTAACTAGTTTAAGAACATAAAATTAAATTAGATTTTTCAATCTCCAATTTAATTTTTTTGTTCTGTACGAAGCAGTAAATGTTGTTCTGTTTTAATTCTCTATTATATATAAATTACAATATAAGGCGATTGAAATGTGCAAGAGACCTTAATAAAAAACAAATTGCGTGCGGGCGAGCCCTATGTCATGGTTTGAGCTCGATAATCCTGTTTGTTTTTATGTTTAAAAAATGTTTTTTAAAAATATTTGAATTTTTTTTTTTAATTTTTATTGTAAATTAATATTTTTTGGTATTTTTAGATATTTTGATATACTGATGTTAAAAATAATTTTTAAAAAATAAAAAAAATATTATTTTAATATATTTCTTAATAAAAATTATTTTAAAAGATAATTACAACTACATTTTCAAACATGAAGTAGATGTCCAACCAGACCTCTAGATGTGATTTTCCAAATGACTACAAAGAAGTGGCAGACCTCTTCGTTGGTGGAATCCGTCATGATCCTCTTTAATTTCCTAATCATAACTTTAAAGCTTTAACTAATATTTATTATTGAGGTGTTTGTTATTATATAATAATTTTTTTTTTTGTTTGGCTGTAAACTATTCTCGGAATGTATCGTAGTATATCACGAGTTAATTTCATTTTAGTCCCTATAATTTTTAAGAGTTCATCCCAGTCATATTTTATTTTCATTTCCATTAATTGGAAGGTTTTCTTGGTTCTTTTATCTCACTACAAACACAATTCAGTTTTTTCTTTTACAATTAAAGCCCTATATGATTATTTTTAATCATGAAATTGTTCATTATATAGCCCTTTTTGTGCAATACTCGTTACTATTTGTAGTATACCAAATCATCATCAATTGCATTATAATTTTGAAAATTGCACAGCCAAACATAGATATAGAAATGCCTTCAAAATTGTATGGTCGAGTATCTTTAAAATTACAACCATCTATTACACTTGTAATATACATTCACGATGAAAATTGTAATTCCAGCGTTTTTGCTCCTCTAGAGGTGGGAAAGGAAAAAAATCACATGCCTAAAAAATGGATTACTGTCAGCCCTGAATTAGTTTTATCACCTTGTAGCCTTGGAGGAGAAACCACTCCTATCTTGAGCTGTCAGCCCTGAAGTAGTACTGTCAGTAGTACTGTCACCCTCAGGTTGGTGAACCTCCACCTAAGATAAAATGCCCTTGAAACAGCAGCTAGAGTCAGGCAGCCAAAGAAGTGTGAAACCCAGTGGCAGGTTGGCTATGAGCCTATGAGGTCACCGTAGTGGACTCCACCGTGAAAAAAGATGGTTTCTTCAGTGGGTTTTTCCGAGGGGGTGGTGGTGATTGGTTTGCTGGGGGCGGAGGACACGTGACATGGTTATTAGTCTGTGACCTTGGAGGGAAGTTGGAGAAATTTGTGGGCCAGGGAGGAGGTAGTTGAGGGTGAGAGGAGTGGAGTAGATTACTGACTGCATTATCCGGAAAAAAAATAAATAAAAGTGAAAAGGGCGGGTGGTGGTTGAAGAAAGTGTTTTGTGTGTGTGTGTGTGTGTTTCTGTTGGCTGGAGGAGGGACGGAGGTGATGGCCACGGAGGTGCTAATCTTAGGCCAGCTAACATCTTCATTTTTTTGAACTAACAAATCAATATCCATCTTCAATGGGCCCAATACCCAATAAGAGAAAACGAAAGAGGACGATAGGCCCAAATAGTGAACATCAGCTTGGATTACAGGTGCCAAGCCCAAAGTGTCCAAAACTCTTATCAGGTTCAAGTCCAGCTTACATACCTGGCGCCTCCTGTAAATCTCTAGTCCCAAACACCCGCGAACCAAAAACTTGATAATTCTAGTAGCAAGCAAGAACTTTTAGACCAAAAACATTCGAGAGTAAAATAAAAATAAAAGCCCTGGCCCACGCTTAGAGAGACAAGATGAGGTGCTTCTTTTCTTTGAAGGGACATCTAGATTCTAGAATATATATTTTTATCTAGTTATGAAAATGTGATTAAGCAAAAAAATAATAATAATAAATTATAACGTCTACAGTTTTGGATTTGAAATGGATTTTTTTGTTTGGATAGAGGATTATGGAAAGTTCTGAGAGGTTTATGGAAACTGCACACAAAATAATTTCGCATATTAAAAATATACTAAAAATTATATACAATTATAACAATGAATTTGATTATATATAAAAAAAAATAGAAACTTTATTGAGGTTTTCTTTACATTTACAAATTCTCTAATTAATAGATAAATCTGAATTTTATTTTAAATGATAAGATATAATATTCACACATGAGTCCGAAAATTTTAATTATTTGATTTGATTTGATGAAGAATATTCATATGAATCTGAAAAATTTAACTGTGTGAGATCTTAACTTGGTTTGACTTGATAAAATAAATAACTTTAATTTTTTGCTTCATTGGTTTGATTTGATGAAGAAAATAACTTTGATGATCATCGGCTTCTTTTATTTAAAAATGATTTTGATCATCTCTAAGTCTATGCATGTTTTTATGTTTGATTCGGTGGCTTAGTTGTCTATTTATAGACAGCTCAAGTACAATTTATCTTAAATTTTTTTTATTTAAAGGGTATTTTAAAAAAATATATGGAAATTACTTAAAATATTCTTAATTGTAATGATAATAAAGTAGGAACCATAAAATATATTTGGATTGAATTTTTAAATTTATTATTGTATTAAAAAATAATTTTAATTAGAATATTAATATTAAAATAAAAGCCATAAAATATATTTGAACTGATTCTTTTAATTTAATTTAAATCAAAACTATGTTTAGTCATGAAATCATTGACAAAACTTATAGAGATTTTAGTTTCCGCGCAAACAAATCCAAATATTCGAACAAAAACATATTTTAAAGTATAAATGTCACATCTCGAAAAAACTTCGGTTCTTTCCTTAATCTTATTTAATTTTATTTTTATACCAACATTGTTTATTATTTTCTTTTATTGTTATTAGTTCTTATCTTATTATTTTATTAATTGAAATTTTTTATCTATTAGATTTAATCCATATTTTTTTATTGCTATTTATTTAACTTGAAGTAATTTGTAAAATTGAAGTTTATTTTTAATTTCATCATATTTTATTATTTTTACCTATCAGATTTGATCTCTATTTTTATATTGCTATTTATTTTGTTTGAAATAATTCAGGAAATTAGGTTTTTTTTAATTTTATCCTTTTTAATTTTTTAATTTGTTATATTTGATTTTTATTCTTTAAATAAACTTAAAAAAAAATAAAATATTAAAAAATTATTTTTCAATTTATTTTTCATAACACCAATAAATATAAAAAAATAATTTATAGTTTATTTTACATAATTTATTTTTACCGGACAACTTAAAAAAAAAAAAAACCCTACTTTCCGCCCATAAAGAAAGACAGTAGAAAGTGAGATTGTGAAAAGGAGATGTATAGGAGTTGGGGTACAATTCAGACTGACTCTGTGTTGGATGCCATGGCCAATGGAGTGGGTGGCGCAGTGAGTCACATGAAGCCTCAATAAAGACCTGCGCAAATGTGAGACTGGTCACTGCGAAAAAGGTGTCTGTGGGGTGTTAGGTTGGCTTTTCGATGCCATTCCATTCTTTGTCAGCACAAAGATTGCCGACGTCTCCTTCACGAGAGTGACCATTTTCGACTCTCCCTGTTCTCTTCCATCTATTTGTCCTCTTCCTCTCTCGGAATGTGTGCTCGATTCTCTCTCTCTCTCTCTCTCTACAGCATGCTTCGTCCCGTACCCCTTTACTCTTCTTAATCTCATCATCCCTTTTCAAAAACCTGTACTCTTTCGATCCTTGTTCATCTCCTAATCCTCGTGTAGTATTTCCTGTCCAGCACCATGACTGATGGTGCTTCCGATGATGGATACATGATCTTCCGCTGTCTTTTAATCTCTATATATGAAGTGACGAGCCATGCAAGTAAACTTCTCTTTCTACATGTACTGTTTCAATGACCAGGAATTGCACACACCTTTCACTTCTCATGAAGGGCATAGATTTTAACCTTTTTCTTAGGGTTTGGTATACTGACTTTCTAGATTGCGCCAATCAAATGTTTTGATGAGAAGTACTCTGTAAGTTTTCTGTGATGACGCATAATTAATCAACTTTATCTACCTAAGATCTCACTGGTTCTGTTTCTTGTAAAAGTCTCCTCCAAATTAATATATATCGTATTTTATAAATAAGAATTATTTTTAAATTGAAACAATATATTTAGTAATTTGATTAAAAAAACAACAATTATGCGGCGTAAAATTATAAATCCAATTCTACAATCGTACAATACTTCTCTCCTTGGGTTAAATTAATAACTCTTATTTAGTCTTTGATGTAGATGACTGGAACAAATAAACAAGTTTAATTTCACTATTTAGAAACTAATCCAAAGCTATCATGTAATCGTAAAATAAATAAAATAATAAAATAACAAAGAAAATAACCCTCTCAAATGGGGATTTTTTTTTTATTCTTTTAACAAAAAAAAGGGGTTCCTTTTTATTTACCAGATACAATATTGTTAACTAGGAGGGGGAGTTTCATTAAAAAAAAAACCTCTAAATATGAGTTTTTATTGCTTAGTAAATTAAATAAAAATCACTAGAAAAAAACTTTTCTAATAAACTTATCAATGCTATTACATTAATATTTATAATATTTCAATGAAATAAATTTATCCAGCTGTCACACCTCTTAGCCATATCTTTATTTGTTTCCATTTCAGACTTTCTCCAACAAAAAGTAAAGGGTGAATTACCAACGATACAATTTCCTTTTATCGTCCAGCCAGCACATCAGAGTATATATTTTTTTTTGTTTCGGTTGATCGGCGCCGTAGGGTTAGCATATTGTGCCGAATGATGAAATCGGCAAAAAATATTTCATTACTTGGACTTCCAAGAAAGCACTCGGAAGCATCTCTCTTGCACAGAGACACAACATTCAAAAGGAAGAAAAAATAAGTCGAAAAAAAGAGGAAGGAAGAGAGTAAATCCCCTTCTCATTTCATGCATGACCCACGCTAGCGTTCCAAACCAGTCACAAGCAAATGTAATTTCAACTCCAACGATCCAACCTAGCAAACATCGATCCTCTTATATTCATTAATTACTAAAGGAAAATATATATATATAACTCAAAGACACAAATCTTATTCCTCTGAAAACTAAGATCTTCAGCTCCCCCACCTGAAATCCCAACGTAAGGTATCCTACTTTTTTATATACCAATCTAAGTGCCAACTATATATATGAACTTAATTTTAAACTCATAAAATAAAGATAACTTCCCTTTTAATGAATTGAAGATTTACTATTTCCACATATACTGCGCGTATAATGGGTGCGGTCCAATATGGCATTCCAGGCTCATTTTTCTTAGTTGAATTGCTGTTGCTCAAGCCATGGCCAAAATCCAGATTGATCCTCTATGCTGCAGAGCATATTGGTGAGACTTTCTTCCTTGACTATATGATCCATCTTCTGGTATAGAAAATCGGGCCTTGAAGAGTTGTTTTGGTTGAGTTGTGCAATACCTGTAGGCCTGATAGATGATGAGGGAAAGAAGGGCCTGCTTGTTGGATGATGATTAGGTAGAGGGCTGTCAATAGCTGGCGTCCTTGAGATATCCAACTTGATATCTGAGCTGTTTTCACTTCTATTACTGCAAGAACCCTCAGTTTCTTTATTGAGATTGATAGATTCAGTCGGTTCTCTGCTTTTCAGTGCCAATATCTGCAGCCGTGAGTTAACCAATCAACATGAAGCATACGCCTATATGTTAAGTTCAAAAAATAAAAAATAAAAAATAAAAACTGAAGTATATATACTAAACGTATACATGTAGGAAAGATCTGTACCTTTCACATACATGCATGACTAATTAGACTTTACCTCTAAAACCACGAACAATATTCAGCACTTCAAATATTAAATAGTGTTTCTTGTGAATTTCTTTTTTTTAATTTTCGTGGGTGCTCAAACCAACGTATGTTAAAAAAAAAAAAGGTGAACTAATAATAAGAAAAGAAGCTTTATTGAAAAGTTCACAGAAATCATTGTACGAAGAAGAAAAGGCCAAGAAGCTGAATAAACCAGGGGGCAATGATTGGATTTCGAAACTTATTATGCTCAATAATTGTAGTTCCATGCAAAAAAATCTGCTTGTAATCAATGATTTTAGTATCCCAAAAGGTACAATAGACATTAAATAAGAGTGAATTTTAATTCAAACATGAAGCTCTATATAATAGCTAATTGAAAACTAACCTCTGCATGAAGTCTCTGGTTCTGAGTTTGTAGTGCATTATTTTCAGCTTTAACAGCATCAAACTGTCTCTTGAGGAGATCATAATCTATCTCTAGCTGTTTGGTTTTCCATCTGGCCCTCCTGTTTTGGAACCATATAGCAATCTGTCTTGGTTGCAGACCAAGAGCTCTAGCCAGTTGCATTTTTCTCTCGGGTTCAAGCTTGTTACCCAACTCAAAGTTTTTTTCAAGAGTCTTGACTTGTTCCATACTAAGCCTCCTCTTCTTTTCTCCTGCTTGTGAGCCATCATCAGACAACTCATCCTCTCCATTACCTTCTTCATGACACACATCAATCCCTGAAAACGACATTGATGATCTCTTCCCTAGAAATGGAGCCACCCGGCCCACCCCTTCCATAAAAAAAATAATAAGAAAAAAAGAAAAGAAAAAAACACTCTGAATATATCCAGTCAAAGTTAGCTCAGAGAGAAAGAGAGAGATCAGATTGAGAGGGTACCATGAAAGTCTCGGGTTGCGCAAGATGGCAGAATTGGACTGAGAGAAGTGGGAGGTTGATGATCATCTTGATCATGAGAGCTTTGGAGCATGAAATTTGTTGGGAAGAAAGCCATCCCATTGCACGTCATCACCTAGACTTGTGCCACCAATCTTAAAACTGTGGTCGGGATCAGAATGTCTTGTTAATCCGGAACTCAAAACGAAAGATATCTGCAGATGCTGTGCGGAGAAAGTTTAGTCTAGGAGAGCCAGAACTAAACTAAGAGGGACTTGCGATGACATATTACACAAGAAAAAAGGAATATGTAAGATTATAACAAATTTATTTTAAGAGAATCGGTATGCAAAATTTGGTTAGATGGATAGCTTATCTTTCGGCTCCTAATACATCACCGCAAGGAAAGAGAAGGAGGTGAGGGCGGGGAAGAGATAGATAGAGAGACGATGATGATTTTATTCCTCTACTTCTCTTTATATGAAGAGGGAACGATTCTCATTTTCTTTTTAAATGTGAATTTACTGCTATAAAAGAAACGAAATTTCTTCCATTCTCTTATGCAATAAAAAGAATGAAAAGTATGTAGTAATTCTTCTTGAAAACACAAAGTTATTTTCGTGAAAACAGAAATTGAGAACCGCCTCGTTGTAGATAGGAGAGCCAGAAAGATTTTATCGCAAGAGCAGGGAGAGTTTGAGTATCTTAATTAAGCTCACTTGCAACATTCGTAATATTTTATATAATAAGCTGTCTTGTAACAAATAATTTGTTGACTTGTGTGAGGATATCTTTATTTATGTATTATTTTTATGAATAATAAAATATCAAAAATATATTCAAGAGTAAAATAGTTATTTGCATTGAATAAAAATATTATTATAGAATGTATATCATGTATCTATCACAATAGAAAATTAATATAGGATGTTGTAATCATTATAGTTACTCATGTATCTATCAGAATAGAAAATTAATATAGAATGTTGTAATCATTACAGTTATTGCAGTGTTCTGCTGCCTCTATATAAATAGGAAGGTTGGCTAAGGCACAACCCAACACATTCCATTATTCTCAACTTGGTATTAGAGTCATAAAACCCTAAAATAAATTAAATCTACTTTTCTCACAGCCTCCCAGCCTCCCTTCTTCAATGGAACAGCCGCCACATACATCTTTAAATTCTGCAGCACCAGCAGTCCAACTTTCTTCTTCTCCGACAGTGCAGCCCTCTTTTCTTGCAGCGCCTCCTATGCTTTCCTCTGCTGCGTCACCGCCTGGATTCTCCTCTGTCATGGCTGGTGAACGCCTCCTCTTGCAGCCCACGTCTGCTGCCTCTACTGCCGCAAGCATTATCTCCTTTTCTCACACTCATCAAGTCATCTCCCTCAAATTAACAAACACCAATTATTTATATTGGCGTATGCAGATGCTGCCTTATCTCCCAGGCCAAGGAGTTTTTGGTTTTGTTGATGGCTCCAACACATGTCCATCAACACATGTTCTTGCCCATGATGGTATCTCTCTTCAGGTAAATCTGTTTTTTCAAACATGGAAACAACAGGACCAACTCATTCTAAATGCTCTTCTTTCCTCCCTATCTATGGAAGTTTTGCATCTTGTTGTTGGCTGTCAAAGTTCTTGTTCAGCTTGGGGCACTCTTGAGCGAGCTCTCGCTTCTACCTCCAACTCTCGTATTATGCAACTT
>Ga0307517_10003229_pt1 | contig 25559 bp, 27 predicted proteins | sample 23_EM_MG_FD_194515 | JGI IMG/M metagenome (GOLD analysis project Ga0307517, IMG submission 194515) | Populus trichocarpa ectomycorrhiza microbial communities from riparian zone in the Pacific Northwest, United States - 23_EM | ecosystem: Host-associated > Plants > Roots > Unclassified | place... | reverse complement strand
CCCTCCACCGACAGCCCGCCTGACGTGTCTGCGTCAGGCGGGCGTCCCGGAAGACAGCCGCAATCTATCAGCCATCAAACAAACAAGGGGGTTGCAGCCGTCCGCGCCGGCCTCAGTCGCGGCCTTCCTTCACATAGGCGGTGAAGCCCTCGACGAGGTGGTCGAACATGGCGCGCATGCGACGATTGGCGCGCAGGTTCTCGTGCATGACGATCCAGCAGCCCATCCGGAACACCGAGACGCCCGGCATCACCGGGGTCAGGCCGTAGCGCCGGCCCAGGATGTCCTGGCAGACCCCGACGCCGAAGCCGGCCCGGATGGCGGCGAACTGGGCCACGTCGCTGTCGCAGCGGAAGGTGAAGCGCTCGCGCGTGACCTCCATATTGACGCCCGGCAGCTCGCGGATGTTGTAGGTCGGGCTGTCGAAGCCGATGACGGCGTGGTCCTTCAGCTCGTCAAAGCTGCTCGGCGAGCCGTGTCGCTCCAGGTAGGTCGGGGCGGCGTAGAAGCCGAGGTTGATCTCGCCGACCTTCCTGGCGACCAGCGAGCCCTGGGTCGGCGGCGTCATGCGAACGGCGATGTCGGCCTCGCGGCGCGACAGGTCGTCGGTGGTGTTGGACATCATCAGCTCGATGATCGTGCCGGGGTGGGTCTCGTGGAACTCGGCCAGCATCGGGGCGATGACCTCCGCGCCCACCATCTCGGCGGCGGTGATCCGCACCGAGCCCACCACCGAGTCGGCCGCGCCCGAGGCGTCGCGCACGGCCGCGGACGCCGCCGCGGCCATCTCGTTCAGGTGTGGGCGAAGCTCGTGGGCGAGGTCCGTCGGCTGCAGGCCGCGGGGGCTCCTGAGGAAAAGCGGCGAGCCCAGGCGCTGCTCCAGCGTCTCGATGTGGCGGCCGAGCGTCGGCTGGGTCAGGCCGCGGAGCTTGGCGGCGGCCGACAGCGTGCCGGCCTCCATGACCGCGTGCAGGCTTTGGAAGAGGTCCCAGTCGTTCGGTCCAGGCATGCGCCTATGAATAGCTGATCCAGGATTTTCGGCAATTCTGTTGGAACCAAGGAGACGCTGACATGGACGCCGGGATGCGCCCTGCTCGCCGGGAGCGGTCGCGCTCCGGATGCTGCGGCCGCCGATGGGACGCGCTCGACCAAGAGCAGGCAATCCGCTTCGGAGCAGGAAATTGCGGCGCCGCAGCGAAACCGGGGCTCTCGGGGACTAGACGTGCGCGGGGTCGCAGACCTACATGCGCTCCATGCTCGGCAAGACGCTCTACGACAAGATTTGGGACGGACACGTCGTCACGGAACAGGACGGCGAGGCGATCCTCTATATCGACCTGCACCTCATCCACGAGGTGACCACGCCGCAGGCCTTCGCTGGCCTTCGCGCCAGCCACCGGCCCGTGCGTCGGCCCGACCGCACCCTGGCGGTCGCCGACCACAACGTGCCCACCGAGGGCCAGGCCCTGGGCGTCGCCGCCGTCGCCGACGAGGAAGCGCGGCTGCAGCTCCAGACCCTGGAGCGCAACGTCAAGGACTACGGGATCGAGTTCTTCCCGATGGGCGACGTGCGCAACGGCATCGTCCACGTGGTCGGCCCCGAGCAGGGCCGCACCCAGCCCGGCATGACCATCGTCTGCGGCGACAGCCACACCTCGACCCACGGCGCGTTCGGAGCGCTGGCGCACGGCATCGGCACCTCCGAGGTCGAGCATGTCCTGGCCACCCAGACCCTGCGCCAGAAGAAGGCGAAGAACTTCCGGGTGAACATCGAGGGCGAACCGATCCCGGGCGTCGGCGCCAAGGACTACGCCCTGGCGGTGATCGGCCAGATCGGCACCGCCGGCGGCACCGGCTATGTCATCGAATATGCGGGCTCGGCGATCCGGGCGCTGTCGATGGAAGGGCGCATGACGCTCTGCAACCTGACCATCGAGGCGGGCGCGCGAGCCGGCCTGGTGGCCCCTGACGAGACCACCTTCGCGTACCTGATGGGCCGCCCGGCGACGCCCAAGGGCGGGGCCTGGGAGATGGCGTTGCCCTACTGGAAGGGCTTCTTCTCCGACGAGGACGCGGTCTGGGATCGCGAGATCCATATCGACGCCGCGTCGATCGCGCCGCTGGTCACCTGGGGCACCAGCCCGGAGGACGTGCTGGCGATCACCGACCGCGTGCCCGATCCGGCGAGCTTCGACACCCCCGGCAAGCGCGCCTCGGCGGTCCAGGCCCTGGAATATATGGGCCTTACCGCGGGCCAGCCGATCACCGAGGCCAAGGTCGACGTGGTGTTCATCGGCTCCTGCACCAACAGCCGCATCGAGGACCTGCGCGCCGCGGCCAAGATCGTCGAGGGCCGCACCGTCGCGTCCCACGTCCGCGCCATGGTCGTCCCGGGCTCCGGCCTGGTCCGCGCCCAGGCCGAGGACGAAGGGCTGGACGCCATCTTCCTGGCCGCCGGCTTCGAATGGCGCGAGCCGGGCTGCTCCATGTGCCTGGCCATGAACCCGGACAAGGTGCCGCCCGGCCAGCGCTGCGCGTCGACCTCCAACCGCAATTTCGAGGGCCGCCAGGGCCGCGCCGGCCGCACCCACCTGATGAGCCCGGTGATGGCCGCCGCCGCCGCCATCGCCGGCCGCCTCGCCGACGTCCGGGACTACCTGTGATCACCCTCCGCGACGCCCCGGCCGGCGTGCCGACCCTCATGCTCAGCGCCGAGCCCGCGATGGAAACCGCCTGATGCAAGCCTTCACCCGCCTGGACGCCAAGGTCGCCCCGCTGCCGGTGGCCAATATCGACACCGACCAGATCATCCCCAAGCAGTTCCTGAAGACCGTGGAGCGCGAGGGTCTGGCCAAGGGCCTGTTCTACGACCTGCGCTTCGACGGCGATGGCAAGCCCAAGCCCGACTTCGTGCTCAACCGGCCGGAGTACAAGGGTGCGGGCGTGCTGGTGGCGGGCGACAACTTCGGCTGCGGGTCGAGCCGGGAGCACGCGCCCTGGGCGCTGATGGATTTCGGGATCCGCTGCGTGGTCTCCACCAGTTTCGCGGACATCTTCTACAACAACTGCTTCCAGAACGGCCTCCTGCCCGTGGTGCTGCAGGCCGAGGAGGTGCAGGCGCTGATGGAGGAGGCCAAGGGCGGCAACCACCTGGTCACCGTCGACCTGGAGGCTCAGACCGTGGTCTCGCCCTCAGGCAGGACCTTCACTTTCGCCGTCGACCCGCAGCGCAAGGAGAAGATGCTGAAGGGCCTCGACGCCATCGGCGAGACCCTGATCGCGGCCGCCGACATCGACGTCTACGAGATGAAACAGGCGCTGGCGAAACCCTGGCTGGAGGGCGCATGACCCTGATCATCGCGGGCACTGTGCGCGTGCCGACGCAGAACCTCGAGCGCCTCAAGCCGCACATGCTGGCGATGCTGACCGCCAGCCGCACCGAAGACGGCTGCATAACCTATTCCTACGCCGAGGACGTGGCCGAGCCCGGCCTGGTGCGCGTCTACGAGGCCTGGCGCGACCAGGCGGCGCTCGAGGCGCATTTCCAGACGCCGCACATGGCGACCTGGCGCAGCCACTGGCCGGAGTTCGGGGTCTTCGACCGCCAGCTCAAGCTCTACGAGATCGCCGCCGAGCGGACGCTGTAAGGCTCCGCCCGGCGGCGTCGCGTCAGTGGGGCTTGGCGGGCGAGGAGTCCGTTCCGGCTTCGGCCGGGGCGTGCTTCTTCTTGGCCTTCTTCTTGCCGTCCGGCGCGGTCGACTTGTCGTCCGTCCCGCTGGCCGTGCTGGAGGCGTCCGTGCTGCTGCCCGTCGACGGCGGCGCAGCGGTCGAGCTTGAACCGGCCGGGTCCTTGGAGGGCTCGGAGGCCGGGCTGCTCTCGGGCGGGGTGGCGGCCGAGCTGGGTGGGCTCGACGACTCAGGCGGCGGGGTGGGCGCCGCTTCGGACGGCTGGGCGGCGACGGCGCCCGCGAACGCAAGGCTGGCGGCAAGCGCGGTCATGGCCATGAGAGTAGTGCGCATGGGTGTTCCTCTTTCTGCGATCCGGAAGACCGGACGCCTGGGTGGTCCCCGCCCGACCGTTGCTACCTTCGGGACACATCGTGGTGAAAAGGCGGCGCCTCCGGCCCTTCCCCCGCAGCGCGCCTTCCCCTACGAGGTCGCCCATACCTTCCTTGGGGGCCCAAGCATGACCGACCTTCTCCTCCTGCCCGGCGACGGCATCGGCCCCGAAGTGACTGCCGAGGTGCGCCGGGTGGCCACCGTCATCGCCCCGGAGCTCTCGATCGACGAGCGGCCCTTCGGCGGGATCAGCTTCGACCGCCACGGCCTCCCCCTGACCGATGAGACGCTGGCCGCGGCCAAGGCGTCGAAGGCCGTGCTGATGGGCGCCGTGGGCGGGCCGCAGTGGAAGGACGCGCCGCGCGACAAACGCCCCGAGGCCGGGCTGCTCAACCTGCGCGCCGGCATGGGTGTGTTCGCGAACCTCAGGCCCGCGCTGTGCTTCCAGCCGCTGGCCGATGCGTCGAGCCTGAAGCGCGAGGTGGTCGAGGGCCTCGACTTCATGATCGTGCGCGAACTGACCGGCGGCATCTATTTCGGCTCGCCGCGGTTCATCGAGACCCTGCCGGACGGCGGCAAGCGCGCGGTCGACACCCAGGTCTACACCACCATGGAGATCGAGCGGGTGGCCCGCGTGGCCTTCGAACTGGCCCGCGGCCGGCGCAACAAGGTGACCAGCGCAGAGAAGTCCAACGTGATGGATTCCGGCCTGCTCTGGCGCGAAGTCGTCACCGACCTGCACAGGCGCGACTACGCCGACGTGACGCTCGAGCACATCCTGGCCGACAACGCGGCGATGCAGATCGTCAAGAACCCCAAGCAGTTCGACGTCATGGTCACCGACAACCTGTTCGGCGACATCCTGTCGGACGCGGCGGCGCAGCTGACCGGCTCGCTGGGCATGCTGCCGTCGGCGGCGCTGGGGCTGCCGGGGGCGCCCGGCCTCTACGAACCGATCCACGGCTCGGCGCCGGACATCGCCGGCAAGGGAATCGCCAATCCACTGGCCGCGATCCTGTCGTTCGAGATGGCGCTGCGCTGGTCGCTGGACCGCGCGGACCTCGCCGACAAGCTGTTCAAGGCCGTTGAGCGGGCGCTGGAAAAGGGCGCGCGGACGCCGGACCTCGGCGGCGCGCTTTCCACCGCCCAGATGGGCGACGCGGTGCTGGCCGAGCTCTAAGGCGTCAGCCGGCGGCGGCCACGCCTTGCCAACCGCCGCCGCATCGGTCAGCCATGGCAGCTCCGGCGACGTGGAGGTCCCCCATGCCGAACTTCTGGCTCGTGAAGTCCGAGCCCAACAAATATGCGTTCGCCGACCTGGTGCGCGACGGCAAGACCGTCTGGGACGGCGTGCGCAACAACGCCGCGGCCCTGCACCTGAAGGCCATGAAGACGGGCGACGAGGTGCTCTATTACCACTCCCAGGAAGGCCTGGCGGTGGTGGGCGTGGCCAGGGTGGTCAAGGAAGCCTTCCTCGATCCCAGCGACCCGGCGGGCCGGTTCGTGGCCGTCGAACTTGCCCCGGTGCGCGCGCTCAAGCGGCCCGTCACCCTCTCCGAGATGAAGGCCAGCCCGGCGCTCTCCGGCCTGGAGATGATCCGCCAGGGCCGGCTCTCGGTCTCCCCGGTGCGGCCCGCCGAGTGGCAGGCGATCCTGGCCATGGCCGGCGGCTAGCTCGCCAGTTCAGCGAACCCGGTTGTCGGGCCGCGGCGCCGATCCTATAGCTGCGAGCCTCCGGGGAGCTGACGCCATGACCAAACTGGAACGCGCGCCGACCAGGGACGTCCGGACGCCGATCATGGAGTCCTCCCGCTGGGATGGCTTCGAGACGCGGCCGGGCGATGTGGTGGTCGCCACCTATCCCAAGTGCGGCACGACCTGGACGCAGCGCATTGTCGACCTGCTGATCTTCCAGGATCCCGCGCCGCGCCCGATCATGGAAACCGCCCCCTGGCTTGACGCCCGCATCTTCGCCTCGGACGCGGAGAACCGTGCGGTGCTGGGGTCCCAGACCCACCGGCGATCGATCAAGAGCCACCTGCCGTTCGACGCCCTGCCGATCTACGACACGGTGAAATATATCCACGTGGCCCGCGACGGCCGCGACGCCTTCCTGTCGTGGCACAACCATGTGCTGGGCTTTACGCGAGAGACCAAGATGAAGGTCTTCGGGATCCTGATGAACGATCCGGCGCTCGCCCCGATGATGGCCGGCGGTCCGCCGCCGGAGACCCCGGAGGACCCGCAGGTCTTCTTCCAGACCTGGATCACGCAGGCAGAGGGCGAACCGGGCACCGGCCCCGGCGCCGACCTCTCCTACTTCGACTTCGAGAACACCTATTGGAGCGAGCGCAGGCGGGAGAACCTGCTGTTCGTGCACTACGCCGACCTGAAGGCGGACCTGGCCGGCGAGATGCGCCGGATCTCCGACTTCCTGGAGATCGACACGCCCGCCGACCGGCTGCCGGCGCTGGCCAGGGCCGCGGATTTCGCGTCCATGAAGGCCGACGGCAAGGCGCTGCTGCCGCGGATCGGCGAGCACTTCGACAAGGGCTCCGAACGGTTCCTGAACAAGGGGACCAACGGCCGCTGGCGCGACGTGCTCACCAACGCCGACCTCGAGCGCTACGAGGCGGTGTTCCGGCGCAAGGTCTCGCCGGCCTGCGCCGACTGGCTGGAGCACGGCCGGCTGGGCGCGGGCGACCCGCGCCAGGCGGCCGACTGACCGGACCGTCAGGCTCTGCGGACGGCCCGCAGGATGATCAGCAGCAGGATGGCGCCGATGGCCGAGACGATGATCGCGGAGATCCAGCCGGTGCCGATGTGGATGTTCAGCACGCCGGCCAGCCAGCCGCCGATGCAGGCGCCGATGATCCCGACCACGATGTCGCCCAGGAGGCCGAAGCCGCCGCCCTTGACGAAGGTCCCGGCGAGCCAGCCGGCGATGGCGCCAATGATCAGCCAGGCGATGATTCCGTGAGCCATCTGTGCGTTCCCCTTGCCGTCCGGGATATCCGGACGCAGCGGTCCAGCCGCTTTGCCCATGGTTAAGCTCGGCGGGCGGGAATGGTTCCGCGCCCTTTCTCCCGCGAAGCGAGAGGAGGGGGTCGGGAGAGGGCCGCGCGGGAAGCGCGGCCGCCGGCCCTCAGCCAATCTTAAGCGACCCGCAGTATCGCTTGCCTTGCGCAAGAGGGCCGCAGGGATTAGGTGACGCCCTTTCAAGCTTAGGAGAATTGCGATGGGTTACCGGGTGGCCGTCGTCGGCGCCACGGGCAACGTGGGCCGTGAAATGCTGAACATCCTCGAGGAAGTGAACTTCCCCGTGGAGAAGATTCACGCGATCGCGTCGCGCAAATCCATCGGCCTGGAAGTGGAATTCGGCGAGAAGATCCTCAAGTGCGAGGACATCGCCCAGTTCGACTTCTCCACGGTGGACATCGTGCTGATGAGCGTCTCGGGCGCCTTCTCCAAGGAATGGTCGCCGCGGATCGCCGCCGCGGGCCCCATAGTCATCGACAACTCGTCGGCCTGGCGCATGGACCCGGACGTGCCACTGATCGTGCCGGAGGTGAACCCGGACGACGCCGAATGGGCCAGCCGCAAGAACATCATCGCCAACCCCAACTGCTCGACCGTCCAGCTGGTGGTGGCGCTGAAGCCGCTGCATGACGCCGCGCGGATCAAGCGGGTGGTGGTCTCGACCTACCAGTCGGTCTCGGGCGCCGGCAAGGAAGGCATGGACGAGCTGTTCGACCAGACGAAGAACGTCTTCGTCCTGGGCGCAACGCCGCCCAAGAAATTCCCCAAGCAGATCGCCTTCAACGTCATCCCCTTCATCGGCGCCTTCCAGGACGACGGCTACACCGACGAGGAAGGCAAGATGTGGCGCGAGACCCACAAGATGCTCGATCCGGAGATCAAGCTGACCGTGACCTGCGTGCGCGTGCCGGTGATGGTCGGCCACTCCGAGGCGGTGAACATCGAGTTCCACGACCCGCTGGACGAGGACGAGGCGCGCGACATCCTGCGCGAGGCGCCCGGGGTGATCGTGATCGATCGCCGCGACGAGACCGGCTACATGACGCCAAAAGAGGCGCAGGGCGAGTTCGCGGTCTACGTCAGCCGGATCCGCAACGATCCGAGCGTCGAGAACGGGCTCAACATGTGGGTGGTCTCCGACAACCTGCGCAAAGGTGCGGCGCTGAACGCGGTGCAGATCGCCGAGCTCCTCCACCAGCGCGGCCTCATCCGCCAGAAAGCGCTCGCGTAGCGTGGTCGATTTGAGGTTCCCACCCAGTTTGCTGCTGGCGCTGCTGGGAACTTCAAATCAGAAGACCACGCTCCAGATGAAGTCTCGCTAGTGTCCCCGCCGAGCGCGCCCGGGTCCGAAGCCCGGGTGGCGTTGCTGGCGGGGATCGGCTGCTACCTCATCTGGGGCTTCGTGCCGCTGGTCTTCCAGGCCATTAGCGCGCTCGGCGTGGGTCCGTGGGAAATCCTGGCGCACCGCACGGTCTGGGGCGCGCCCACGGCGCTGGTGTTCGTGTTGCTGGCCGGCCAGTGGCGCCAGGTGGTCGGTGTGTTCTCCAATCGCCGCGTGCTGGCCTGGCTGACGCTCTCGGCCGCCCTGATCGCCACCAACTGGAGCGTGTTCATCTGGGCGGTGACGTCGGGCCACGTGCTGGAGTCCAGCCTGGGCTATTATATCACCCCGCTGCTCAACATGGCGGCCGGCGCAGTGCTGTTCCGCGAGCGGATCGACCGGATCGGCGCCGTCGCCATCGCGCTCGCTGTCGTCGGCGTCGCGGTGCAGACCGCCGCCCTCGGCCACCTGCCCCTGGTGTCGCTGGCGCTGGCCCTCACGTTCGGCGGCTACGGCGTGGTGCGCAAGCAGGTGAAGGCCGACGCCCAGACCGGGCTCTTCATCGAGTGCCTGCTGCTGGCCGGGCCGGGCGTCGCCTATGTCGCCTGGCTGGCGAGCCAGGGCGAGGGGCATTTCACCCAGTCTCCGGGGACGGCCCTGTGGCTGCTGGCCTCCGGCCCGGTCACCGCGGTCCCGCTCGTGTTGTTCTCGTGGTGCGCGCGTCGGCTGCCGCTCTCGCTGATGGGCTTCCTGCAGTTCATCGGCCCGACCATCGGCGTCGGCATCGGGATGACCGAGGGCGAGGCGTTCGGGCCGCTGAGGGCCGCGTCCTTCGGGTTCATCTGGGGCGGGGCGGCGGTGTTCGCCTATGGCGCGTGGCGCCGGTCGCGCGCCGTGATCGCCGCCATCGCCGAGACCGCGCCGGCGGAGTAATCGCCAGGCGGCATGCCTATGCAAAAACGCATAGCGACCAGGCGAAATCTCTTATCTATGCACCGATAAGATCGGTGCTATCTAAACGGTGTCCAGACGGACAGCCCAGCCGCCCCGGCGGGGTTCAGCCAAAGACCTCAAGGATAGCCGCCATGACCTTCCTCGCTCAAATCGAACGCCAAGCCGACCGCCTCGCCCCGGCGATGTTCCTGTTCCTCGGCATGATCTCCGCCTTCGCCACCGCCAGCGTGACGATCTGAGCATCCCCAGCATCCAGACCATCCGGATGAGGGCCCTTCGGGGCCCTTTTTCGTAGGCGGCGCTAGAGGCCGGCGTAGGCCGCCTCGATAAGGCGCCGGGGGCGATGGTCGCCCAGCAGGTCGGTGGACTGCTTGTTCATGACATAGGCGCCGCCGAGCCTGCGCTGCGGGTCGGCGAAGGCGCAGCTGCCGCCCCAGCCGGAGTGGCCGAAGGTCTCGGCGCCCGGTCCCCAGGGCTGCACGGCCTCGTTGCGCATGAAGCCTGCCCCCCAGCTCATCTCAAAGGGCAGCACCAGGTCCTGGCCGCGAATGCGCTGGCGCGCCGCCTCGGCGATCAGGGCGGGCGAGAGGATGTCCTCGCCGTCCAGCCAGCCGTCGTTGGCGAGCGCCCCCATCAGCCGGGCCAGGGCGTGCGCCGTGCAGTGGCCGTTGGCGGACGGGATCTCCATGCGCCGCCATTCCGCCTGGCCACGGCCGGCGGGCGACGACCAGGGGGTCAGGAAGGCCGCGCGGGTGGCGTCGTTGTGGTCGCCGAAATCCGGCAGCCTGGTCGGCCGCTGCAGGTCGGCGACGCGGTCGAACTCGCTATCCGGCAGACCGATCCAGAGGTCGAGGCCGAACGGCTCGGCCAGGTCCTGGCGCAGGGCCGTCCCCATCGTGCGGCCCTCCACACGGCGGAAGACCTCGCCCGCGAGGTAGCCGAAGGTGATCGGGTGATAGCCGCTGGCCGTGCCCGGCGGCCAGAGCGGCTTCATCGCCGCCAGCTTGGCGCAGATATGGTCCCAGTCGAACCACTCGGCGGCGTCCATGGGATCGGGAAAACCCGACAATCCGGCCTGGTGCGACAGCAATTGTTCGATCGTGATCGAAGCTTTGCCGTTGGCGGCGAACGCGGGCCAGACCGAGGCGACCGTCTGGCCGTAGTCGAGCTTGCCCTGGTCGACCAGCCTGGCCATCAGCAGGGCGGCGATGGCCTTGGTTGTCGAGAAGACCGGCGTCAGGGTGGTCTCGTCGAAGGGCCGGGTTCGCGGGCGGTCGGCGTGGCCGCCCCAGAGGTCCAGCACGACCTCGCCCGCCTCGACGAGGGTGAACCGCGCGCCCAGCTCCTCGCCGGCCGCGAAATTGGCGGCGAAGGCGTCCTTCACCGCGGCGAAGCGGGGTGGCGCGGCGCCGGCGATCTCGACCATCTAGAACGTCGCCTTCTGCTGAAACCCCACGCTGCCGTCGTCTTCGGCCGCCTCCAGGTCCACCGATTCCACGCGGGCGCCGCGAGGCCCGCCGGCGCAGGCCGCCGCCAACCGGCCGACGTCTTCGGCCGCACCGATCGCCAGGATCTCGACGGAGCCGTCGATGCGGTTGCGGACCCAGCCGTCGAGGCCCATGAGCTGCGCCGTCTCGACCACCCACCAACGGAAGCCGACGCCCTGGACGCGGCCTTCGATCACCAGCCTGGACGCCGGGCGCGACATCGCCGTCTCCGAGATCAGAGGCGCTCTATACGCATCTCGGCGGTCGGGCGCACCAACCGCATGCCCAGCGCCACGATCGGCAGATCCGGCGCGCGCCAGTCCTGGGCGGCCTGCACCGCCTCGGCGGCGGCGCGGGCGGCGCGCTCGGCCGCCGCCACCGGGGCCAACCCCTCGACCAGCCCGGCGCCGAAGCTGGCGGTGACCAGGTCGCCCGTGCCGTTGGGGCCGATCGGCAGCCTTGGGTGGGCGAAGAGGGTGGCGGTGTCGGCGTCGACGTAGAGGACCCCGATCTCGCCCTCGCCGGCCGGGGCGGAGGTGACCACCGCGGGCTTGCCGAGCCGGCGCGCCGCCGCCACCGCGCCCGGCAGGTCGGTGATCTCATGGCCAGTCAGGTAGCCGAGCTCCCAGAGGTTGGGGGTGATCCAGTCGGCCAGGGGCGTCAGCCGCGCGGCCACAGCCTCGGCCACGTCGGGGCGCACATAGAGCCCGCCGGGCGCATCGCCGAGGATCGGGTCGACCACCATCACCGGCGGCCGCTGGGACGCGGCGCGGACGCGCGCCAGCACGTCGGCGGCGATCTCCACCTGCTCGGGCAGCGAGAAATGGCCGGTGATCACCAGGTCGACCATGCCGAAGAGGGCGTCGGCCTCTATGTCGCCCAGCATGCGGGCGAAGACCTCCGGCGTTGTCACCTGCCCCTGCGAGCCCCGCGCGGGGCTGCGGCCGAACATGACCGTGGGCGCCAGCACCGGGTCGATGCCGTGCGCGGCCAGCACATATTGCTGCGCCGCCCCACCGATCCGGCTGGCCGCGACGAATGAGGAGAGAATCAGCGCCAGCGCCATGGGCGGAGCTTAGCGGCTTTTGCCTTCCCCGTTCACGGGGTCCCCTAGTAGCGGTAGTGATCGGGCTTGAAGGGGCCTTCGGTGGGCACGCCGATGTAGTCGGCCTGGTCCTTGGAGAGCACGGTCAGCTTCGCGCCCAGCTTGCCGAGGTGCAGCATGGCCACCTTCTCGTCGAGGTGTTTGGGAAGGACGTGGACGCCGATCGGGTAGCGGGCGCCGTTCTGCCAGAGCTCGATCTGGGCCAGCGTCTGGTTGGTGAAGCTGGCGCTCATCACGAAGCTCGGGTGGCCCGTGGCGTTGCCCAGGTTCACCAGGCGGCCTTCGGACAGCAGGATGATCTTCTTGCCGTCCGGGAATTCCACGTGGTGGACCTGATCCTTGATCTTGTCCCACTTGAAGTTCCGCAGGCCGGCGACCTGAATCTCGCTGTCGAAGTGGCCGATGTTGCAGACGATGGCGTTGTTCTTCATCGCCCGCATGTGGTCGACGGTCAGCACGTCCTTGTTGCCGGTGGCGGTGACGAAGATGTCCGCCTTGCCGGCCACGTCGTCCATGGTCTGGACCTCATAGCCCTCCATGGCCGCCTGCAGGGCGCAGATCGGGTCGATCTCGGTGACGATGACCCGCGCGCCGCCATTGCGCAGCGAGGCCGCCGAGCCCTTGCCCACGTCGCCGTAGCCCAGGACCACGGCCACCTTGCCGGACAGCATGACGTCGGTGCCGCGGCGGATGGCGTCCACCAGGCTCTCGCGGCAGCCGTAGAGGTTGTCGAACTTCGACTTGGTGACGCTGTCGTTGACGTTGATGGCGGCGAACGGCAGCTCGCCGCGCTCGTGCATCTGGTAGAGGCGGTGGACGCCCGTAGTGGTCTCCTCCGACACGCCCTTGATGGCGTCGCGGATCGCCGAATAGAAGCCGGGCTTCTCCTTCAGGTAGCGCTTCATCACCGCATAGAGGGCTTCTTCCTCCTCGTTCTGCGGGTTCGACAGGACGCTCGGGTCCTTCTCGGCCTTGGGGCCCAGCACGCAGAGCAGGGTGGCGTCGCCGCCGTCATCGAGAATCATGTTCGGATAGCCGCCGTCCGACCACTCGAAGATCCTGTGGGCGTATTCCCAGTACTCGACGAGGTTCTCGCCCTTGATGGCGAAGACCGGGGTGCCGGTGGCGGCGATGGCCGCGGCGGCATGGTCCTGGGTGGAGAAGATGTTGCAGGAGGCCCAGCGCACGTCGGCGCCCAGCGCCTGCAGGGTCTCGATCAGCACCGCGGTCTGGATGGTCATGTGCAGGGAGCCGGCGATGCGCGCGCCCTTCAGCGGCTTGTCCTTGCCGAACTCCGCGCGCGTGGCCATCAGGCCTGGCATCTCGGTCTCGGCGATGTCGATTTCCTTGCGGCCGAAATCGGCGAGCGAGATGTCTTTGACGACGTAGTCGGTCATGGGGGCCTCGAAGGGGGATCGGATCGCTGGCGGGCTCTATAGCCGCGCAGGACCAGCGGCGCAACAATCGCATAAAGAATTCTTTATACGCTCATCAGGCGAAGGGCGCGTCCGCCGCGGCCAGGCGGTGGAAGGCCTTGGCGGCCTCGGCGACCAGCTTCGGCTTGGCCGCGACACGCAGGCCCAGGAGCGCGCCGGCGGCGAATGCGGCCTCGGTCTTCAGCGGCAGGGCCGTGAGCAGCGGGCCGGCTACCGCCAGGTCGTTCAGCGCGCCCAGCGCTTCCTGCAGGTCCTTCACCCTGCCGATGAACCGAGCCATGGCCCGCTTCGGATAAAGGTCGGCGAAGCCCTCGGCGGCATAGCGCAGCTTCTTGGCTTCGATCCGCAGGTGATGACGCGCCGTGTCGTCGGCGCCGCGCACATGTTTGCCGTGCTTCAGGACCTTGTGGAGGCGCCGCTTCAGCGCATGGCCGGCGAAGGCCTTGGCCGACTGCGCATCGGCGGCGGCGATCCAGCCCCCGGTCTCGACCCACGCGGTGACGTCGATCATCAGGTCGCGGAAACGCTGGCCGGCGGCGGTCTCGGCGGCCGCGGCCCAGGCCCGCTGGCGCGCGGTCTCCAGGGCTGCGGCCAGGGCGTCGAGGCCGGGTGGCGGGGCGACGAGGTCCCTGGACTGGGCCTGGGCGCTGAGCGCGAAGACGTCGAGGTTGCGGGCGTCGTTGAAGCGGGCGGCGAACCATTTGAGGTCGGCCTTCACCGCCGCCAGCCGGCCGTCGGCGACGATCGGTTTGAAGGTCGAGAGCGCGCTCCGCAGCCGACGGACCGCCACCCGCAGCTGATGCACAGCCTCGGCGCCGGGCTCGGCGCGCAGCACCGCGGCGTTGGCGGCGATCTGGCCCAGCGCATTGCGCGCCACGGTCTGGAAGGCCTCGACTGCCGTGGCGTGGGGCGCGAGCGTGACCTTCTCGCTGCGCCGGGCCTGCAGCGGCGCACCGGCCACCAGCGCCTGGCCGCGGGCCGCCTTGCCGTCGAAGGAGAGGTAGAGGGGCGCGACCCTGGAGAGGTCGCGGGCGAGCGCGAAGAGCGCCGAGGGTGGTCCCTGCTTCAGCTCCAGCTCGACCTCGCAGATCGGCGAATGCCGCGTGCCGCCGATCACCTCGCCCTGGTCGAGCGCCAGCTCGATCTCGGCGTCCTGGTAGCAAAAGGTCCGCTGGCGGCGGGTGACCCGGACGTTGAAGGCCGGATCGAGCCGGTCACCCTCGGGCAGCAAGTCCTTGAGCGGACCGAGGTCGCGGTCGGGCTCGTCGCCGGCGACCGGCGCCTCGTGCTCTTCCCTCGAAAGGCCCTCGCCACGCTTCAGGGTCTGGACGCGGCGGCCCTTGCTCTCGCGGACCCGGAGCGACACGCCGGCCTTCTGCAGGGCCAGGTCGGGGGTGTCGAAATAGACGCTGATCAGCTCACGGCTCTCGTCGTCGCCGGCCGGCGCCGCGGCCAGCACCGCGGCGAGGTCGCCCGGCGTGCAGAGGAACTTCAGCTCGACTTCGCGGTCCGCGGTCACGCGCGCTGTCTCCGTCGTCGCGGCTTCATAGCACTGCATGGGCCGATGTCGGAGTCGGCCTAGCTAAACCGTCCTGGGGGTCTTATCTCCGAGGCCTCCCAGGGGACCCTAAGTGCCGCCGATCATTTCCGTAGCCGGCCTGTCGAAAACCTATGCCGGCGGCTTCCAGGCGCTGAAGAACGTCGACCTCGCCATCCACAAGGGCGAGATCTTCGCCCTGCTGGGTCCGAACGGCGCCGGCAAGACCACGCTGATCGGGATCATCTGCGGCACCGTCAACCCGACTTCGGGGACGGTGCTGGCCGACGGCCACGACATCATCAAGGACTTCCGCGCCGCTCGCGCCAAGATCGGCCTGGTGCCGCAGGAGCTTTCCACCGACGCCTTCGAGACCGTCTGGGCCACGGTCAACTTCAGCCGCGGCCTGTTCGGCAAGCCCCGCAACACCGCCTACATCGAAAGGGTGCTCCGCGACCTCAGCCTCTGGGACAAGAAGGACGCCAAGATCATGCAGCTCTCGGGCGGCATGAAGCGCAGGGTGATGATCGCCAAGGCGCTCAGCCACGAGCCGCAGATCCTGTTCCTCGACGAGCCCACCGCCGGCGTCGACGTCGAGCTGCGGCGCGACATGTGGGAGATGGTCCGATCCTTACGCGAAAACGGCGTCACCATCATCCTGACCACCCACTACATCGAGGAGGCCGAGGAGATGGCCGACCGGATCGGGGTGATCTCCAAGGGCGAGTTGATCCTGGTCGAGGAAAAGGCCGCCCTGATGCGCAAGCTCGGCAAGAAGCAGCTGACGCTGCACCTGCAGGAGCCGCTGGCCGCCGTGCCGGCCGGCCTCAACGGCTACCAGCTCGACCTCGCCAACGACGGCGCGGACCTGGTCTATTCCTTCGACGCCCAGGCGGAGAACACCGGCATCGCCGAGCTGCTGCGCGAGCTTTCCAAGCGCGGCGTCGACTTCAAGGACCTGCAGACCGAGCAGAGCTCGCTGGAGGAGATCTTCGTCAGCCTGGTGAGGGCGCGGCCGTGAGCACGCCCGCCCTCAACCTCTACGCCATCAAGGCGATCTACCGCTTCGAAATGGCGCGCACCTTCCGCACCATCGTGCAGTCGATCGCCGCCCCGGTGATCACCACCTCGCTCTATTTCATCGTGTTCGGCGCGGCCATCGGCAGCCGCATGGCGTCCATCGACGGGGTGACCTACGGCGCCTTCATCGTGCCGGGGCTGATCATGCTGTCGATCCTCACCGAGAGCATCTCCAACGGCTCGTTCGGCATCTACATGCCCAAGTGGTCGGGGACGATCTACGAGATGCTGTCGGCTCCGGTCTCGGCGTTCGAGATCCTGCTGGGCTATGTGGGCGCCGCGGCCTCGAAGTCGGTGATGCTGGGGCTGATCATCCTGGTGACGGCCAGGCTGTTCGTACCGTTCCACATCGAGCACCCGGTCTGGGCCGCGGCCTTCCTGGTGCTGACCTCGATCACCTTCTCGCTGTTCGGCTTTATCCTGGGCGTCTGGGCCGATGGGTTCGAGAAGCTCTCCATCGTGCCGCTGATGGTGGTGACGCCGCTGACCTTTCTGGGCGGCAGCTTCTATTCGATCAGCATGCTGCCGCCGTTCTGGGGCAAGGTCGCCCTGTTCAATCCGGTGGTCTACCTGGTCTCCGGCTTCCGCTGGAGCTTCTACGGCGTCTCCGACGTCGGCGTGGGCCTCAGCCTGGGGATGACCCTGGTGTTCATGCTGATCTGCCTGACCGCCATCTGGTGGATCTTCAGGACCGGGTGGCGACTGAAGACCTGAGATAAGGTTGCTCCCCCATTGGGGAGGAATTAAATCCTACTCGTCTTCGTCGAAGCGGTTGGTGACCAGTTCGACCAGGGCGTCGAGGGCCTGTTCGGCCTCGGCGCCCTCGGCTTCGATGTCGATGCAGCAGCCGGGGCCGGCGGCCAGCATCATCAGGCCCATGATCGAGCGAGCGTCGACGGTGTGGCCGTCCTTGGAGACGCGGACCTCGGCGTCGAAGGTGGAGGCGGCCCTGACGAACTTGGCCGAGGCGCGCGCATGCAGGCCGCGCTTGTTGATGATCTCGACGGTGCGGGTCGCGCCCTCGCTCACGCCGGGGCGCTCACTTCTCGCCGGCCAGGACATAGGACGCGACGGAGATATACTTGCGGCCGGCCTCCTGGGCGCAGGCGACCGCGTCCTCCAGGCTCTGGCGGCTGCGCACGCTGGCGAGCTTGATCAGCATCGGCAGGTTGAGGCCGGCGATCACCTCGGCCTTGGTCTGCTCCATCACCGAGATGGCGAGGTTGGAGGGGGTGCCGCCGAACATGTCGGTGAGCAGGATCACGCCCGAGCCCACGTCGACGCGGCCACAGGCGTCGAGGATATCCTTGCGCCGCCGCTCCATGTCGTCCTCCGGCCCGATGCAGATGGCCTCGACCGCAGCCTGCGGGCCCACCACATGCTCCATCGCGAACACGAACTCTTCCGCCAGCCGCCCGTGCGTCACGATCACGAGGCCGATCATGCCAACTCTTCCAAGGGTATCCCCACCCGCGCGGCTGAGGAGAGGACGCCGCGAGGCGTGCTAAATACGCCTCTTGTGGCCCTCGTCAAAGAGGTCCAGCGCGCGACTTAGCTTCGCAGGCGCCGAGAGGTCGCGCAGGTCGAGGGCGATCAACGGGATGGCGATCCCGAGCATTTCAGCGTCCTGCACGTCAGGGATGCGCTCCGGGGCGCCGCTGCGCGCGACCAGGGCGACCTCAGCCATCGTCAGGGCGGGCGTCGACACCACGTCCAGGCCACGGATCTCCAGCGCGCCCGCGAGCGCGTCGGGCGCGCGCCCGAACAACCGTCCGCCCGAGGTCCACAACACCACCCGGTCGTCGGCCACCAGCCGGAAACCCTGGCCAAGCGCCCGCAGCGCCAAGTCGCTCTTGCCGGCGCCCGATGGCCCCTCGATCAGCACGCCGCGCCAGAACCCGCCCAGGCGCCGCGCGATCAGGCCGGCATGGGCGATCAAAGCCTGGCTTCCGGCAGGATCAGCAGGAACACCGCTCCGACCACCTTGCCGTCGTCGGCGACGCGGTTCTGGGCCTGCAGCGTCCCGCCGTGCGCCTCGGCGATCTGACGGGCGATGGAGAGGCCGAGGCCGGAGTTGCCGCCGAAGGCCGCGCCCTTGGGCCGCGAGGTGTAGAACCGCTCGAACACCGTCTCCAGGTTCTCCGGCGGGATGCCCGGGCCGGAATCGGAGATCGTGGCCAGCACCCGGCTGGCGGCCCGCTGCAAGGCCACCACCACCTCGCCGCCCGGCGGGCTGAACGAGCGGGCGTTGTCGATCAGGTTGCGGAACACCTGGCCCAGCGGGCCTTCGCGGCCGCTGACGGTCACCGACTCCAGGCCGCCGGACCGCACGAAGCGGACGGTGACCTCCCCGGGCCTGGCGGTCGCCTGGTAGAGCGCCACGATATCGGCGATCAACCGCTCCAGGTCGATGCGCTTGGGCAGGTCCCGAGAGAGCTCGGCGTCCAGGCGCGAGGCGTTGGAAATATCGGTGACCAGCCGGTCAAGCCGCTTCACGTCGTTCTTCAATATGCCCAGCAGGCGCTCGCGGGCGGCCGGATCGGTGACCAGGTCGAGGGTTTCCACCGCCGACCTCAGCGAGGTGAGCGGGTTCTTGATCTCATGGGCCACGTCGGCGGCGAAGCTTTCGATGGCGTCCATCCGCTCCGACAGCGAGGCGGTCATGGCCTCCAGGCTGCGGGTGAGGTCGCCGAGCTCATCCTCACGCCTGGCCAGGTCCGGCAGGGAGATGGCCCGCGCGCCGGCCAGCCGCACCCGGTCGGCGGCGCGGGCCAGCCGCAGCACCGGCTGGGCGATCAGGTGGGTCAGCAGCAGCGACGAGGAAAGCGTCACCCCGATAGCGATCAGGATGAACGGGATCAGCGCCCGGCGCTCGCGCGCCACGATGGCGTCGACGTCATTGGCTTCGAGGGTCAGCACGCCCAGCACCGCCTGCACGTGCTGGATCGGGATCGAGACCGAGACCACCCGCTCGTTGTCCTCGCCCCGCCGGGTCTCGGCCCGATGGGCGCCCTTCAGCGCATGGGCCACCTCGGCGGCGAGGCCCTTGTCGGTGCGCTCCGGCTGGCGCGGCGGCGCGCGGCGGATCGACAGGTCGAGGTTGAGGCCCCCCTCGCCCGCCCGCGCCTTGGCCGGCGGCAGGGTCTTCCATTCCACGCGGTCGGTGACCCAGTCCGAGTCGGCCACCACCCGGCCCTGGGCGTCGAACAGGCGCGCCCGCTGGGTCTTGGGGTTGGCCAGCATCTGCAGGATCTCGCCCGCATAGATCGGGTCCATCATCGGCTGCGGCTCGCCCACCGTGGCGGCGCGGTCGATGATCGTGGCCATCAGTTCGCCCTGGGTGGTCAGGCTGTCGATCCGCGCCTCGACCAGGCCCTGGCGCAGCTCGTTGAGCACCAGGGCGCCGGTCACCAGGATCGCCAGACCCAGCACGTTCAGCGCGACGATCAGCCGACCGAGCCGCGATCCCGGCAGCCAGCTCAAGCGTGAACGCCGCCTGTCGCGGGGTTTCGGGCCCCGCTCAGGTTTCGCGGTATCGGTATCCGACGCCATAGAGGGTTTCGATCGCGTCGAAATCAGGGTCCACATCGCGGAACTTCTTGCGCATGCGCTTGATGTGGCTGTCGATGGTCCTGTCGTCGACGTACACCTGATCGTCGTAGGCGGCGTCCATCAGGTTGTCGCGGCTCTTCACGAAGCCGGGCCGCTGGGCGAGCGACTGCAGGAGCAGGAATTCGGTCACCGTCAGCTTCACAGGCTTGCCTTCCCACAGGCAGTCGTGGCGGGCCGGGTCGAGGGTCAGCTTGCCGCGCTTGATGGCGCGCGCGGCGTCGGCGGCGGCCGCGGTCTGCGGCTCCTCGCCCTCAATGCCGGCGCGGCGCAGCACCGCCTTCACCCGCTCGATCAGCAGGCGCTGGCTGAAGGGTTTGTGCATGTAGTCGTCGGCGCCCAGGTTGAAGCCCAGGATCTCGTCGATCTCCTCGTCCTTGGAGGTGAGGATGATCACCGGCATGTCGGAGGTGCGCCGGATGCGGCGCAGCACCTCCATCCCGTCCATGCGCGGCATCTTCACGTCGAGGATGGCGAGGTCGGGCGGATCGTTTTCCAGCGCCGCCAGGCCGGCAGCGCCGTCGTAATAGGCCTTTACGGCGTGGCCGTGGCTCTCGAGCGCGAGGCTGACCGACGTGACGATGTTCTCATCGTCGTCCACCAGGGTGATCTTGGCCATTTGGGGTCTGATGTCTCCCTAGAGTTTTTCGCAGGCGAAAAACTCGGTGTTTAAAGCTTGGCGCGTGACGGGCGCCGGAACCGGTATCCACTTCCTGCTGTCACGCGCCCTGACAGGGTCGCGAAGCTAGTCTCCTGACAGGATGGCCTCAATGGGGCGCTTCGCAGGCCATACAGTAACGCCTGTTAGGCCATTCGGCTGCGTCGATAACGATGGTCACCGGACCTTAAAGCTTGGCGGCGTAGGGTCGCCGGCTGAGAGGGGACCTGAATGGCCGGCGGACGCGTGCACTTCGAGCTGTTTGTTCGGAAATATCCGAATTCCGACTGGAAGCTCGACATGGCCTCCGAGGTCCGCGCCACGATCATGGACACGGCCAGGGAGCTGGTGGCCTGCGGATCGGTGGTGGCCGCCAAGGTCTCCAAGGAAACCCTCGACGAGGACACCGGCGAATTCAGGTCGGTGAACATCCTGACCCTGGGCAACCCCGAGAAGCGCAGCAAGCCCAAGGTCCCGGAAAGCACCGAGCCGCTCTGCGTCACCCCGCAGGACCTCTACACCGTCCACGCCCGCGAGCGGATCGGCCGGCTGTTCGAAGACTGGCTGGAGCGCCACAACGCCACGCCCTTCGAGCTGCTGCACAGGCCCGACCTGGTCGAGCAGCTGGAAGCCAGCGGCGTGGAGATCACTCACGCCCTGCAGAAGGTCGCCCTGCCTGAAGCCCATGCGCGGGGCGCCACCGTCGCGGCGATGACCGCCACCTTCAGGAGCCTCGCCGACCGGGCCATCGAGAGGCTGATGCGCGATCGCGCGCGCCGCGTGCTGCCGCAGGTGACGGTAGAGACCTTCGCCAAGGTGGCCGCCCATTCCGCCAAGGACCCGGAAGGCGCCTACCTGCTGGGCTGCGCGGTCGCCGGGCGCCTGGCGGCGGCGGAGAGCTGGGGCGAGAAGGTCAGCCTGCTCCTCGACCTCGCCGACGCCGCGCCACCGCAGAGTTCGGCCCGCGTGCTGGCGCTTTCGGTGCTCAACCAGTCGCTGGCCGAGATCGTCGGCTCCAAGAAGGGCCTGGACGACATCCTGGGCGGCGGCCTCGACCTGGGCGCCAGCCTGGCGGCGATGACCCGGCTCTGCGCCGCCGAGGTGATCGACAAGCTGGTGGAGATCGAGGCCTCGGTCGCCAAGGTGATGCCGGAGCTGTCGCCCCGCGCCCAGCGCCTCGCCAAGTGGCTGGGGACCAACGACTTCACCGACGTGCGCGCCTCCATCGGCCTGCGCGTGCTGCGCGAGCTGAACGGGCCCAGGCGCCTTCGGCCCTCCGACGCGGTGAGCGAGATCGACGTGCTGCGGGGCCTGGCCATGGCGCTCACCGCCGCAGCCGGCAAGCTGCTGCCCATCGACGACGTGCAGGCCGCCTTCTCGGCGCGCTCGCGCATGCTGGTGACCCGCGATTTTGTCGAGGTCTACCTCGGCAAGGACCGCCCGGCCCACGACGAGGCCCAGGCCCTGGTCTGGCTGACCGAGAACATCATCGGCGGCGGCAACAAGCGCGAGGCCGGCCGCTGGCTCAACACCCTGATCTCGGGCCTGAAGTTCGAGCGCGAATACCGCCAGTCGACCGCCCCGATCGCCACCCGCCTGCTGGCGCTAACCCGCATGCAGCGCTCGGTCAGCCGCTGCGGCCTGGTGGAAGAGGATTTCGGACCGATCCAGGCCAAGCTGGGCGAGCTGGGCGGGCTGATCGAAGTCGACGCCAGGCTGATCAGCCAGACGCTCGCCTCCAGCGCCCCGGCGCTGCACCGGCTCACTGCCCTTCTGAAAATGGCCTGTGGCGAGACCGCGCCCCTCGGCCCCGTCGCCGACCGGGCGCGAAACGAGGCGCTCAAGCTGGCGCGCCACGACTCCATCCGCACCGAGCTCTCCGGCGCACCCGACCAGGTCGACGCCATCCGCGACCTCCTGCAGCACGCAGCGCTGGCGGCGTAGCCGCCTTTCCCATCCCTGATGGGGAGGGTGGCGAGGCGAAGCCAAGACGGGTGGGGAAGCATGGGCCGAAGTGCCGATTCGGAGTTCCGGCCCGCACTTCCCCACCCTGGCCGCTCCGCGGCCTGTCCCTCCCCATTAAGGGAGGGAAGCGCGCAGCGCCTCGACGACCTTCGCCACGTCTTCGTCCGCCATGCCGGGGTAGAGCGGGAGCGAGAGGCATCTGGCGTACCAGGCCTCGGCGCCGGGCAGGTCGAGATCACCGTAGCGGTCGCGATAGTAGGGCTGGCGGTGGACCGGAATGTAGTGGACCTGGCTGCCGACGCCCCTGGCCTTCAGCGCCTCGACCAGCTCGCGGCGCGTGACGCCGGCGGCCTCGAAGTCGATCAGCACGCACATCAGGTGCAGGACCGGATCGCTCCACGCCGGCTGCGCCGCCATCCGCACCACCGGCGCAAGCGGGGCCAGCGCCGCCTCATAGGCCTGGGCGAGCGCACGGCGGCGGGCCGCGAACCGGTCGAGCTTGGCCAGCTGCGAGAGGCCCAGCGCGCAGAGGATGTCCGGCAGGCGGTAGTTGAAGCCGGGCTCGGCCATCTCGTACCACCAGGGCTCGGACCCCTCGGGGCGCACCATGCCGTGGCTGCGCATGACGCGCAGGCGCCCGGCGAGGCCTGCGTCATTGGTGGTGACCATGCCGCCCTCGCCGGTGGCGATGGTCTTCACCGGATGGAACGAGAAGGTGGCCATGGCCGAATGGCGTACGTCGCCCACCCGCTCGGCGGCATTGCCGAAGGTCATGGTGGTCCCGAGCGCATGCGGCGCGTCCTCGACCAGCACCGCGCCGGCGTCGCCGGCCAGCGCCGCCAGCCCCGGCAGGTCGGCGGCGTCGCCGCGCAGGTGGACCGGCAGGACCGCGCGGAGCCGGCGCCCATCGAGGCGGGTCAGGGCTTCCGCCAGGGTTTCCGGCGTCATCAGGCCGCTGTCCGGATCGACATCGGCGAACACCACCTCGGCGCCGACGTAGCGGGCGCAGTTGGCGGTGGCGAGGAAGGTGATCGAGGGTGCGATGACCACCTCGCCGGGCTGCACGTCCAGCGCCAGCATGGCCAGGTGCAGCGCCGCGGTGCCGTTGGCGCAGGCCACCGCATGGCGCGCGCCGACCTTCGCGGCGAAGGCGGTCTCGAAGGCGGCGACCGTGGGGCCCGTCGTCAGGAAATCGGCCTTCAGGGCCTCGACCACCGCGGCGATGTCGTCGTCCTCGATGGTCTGGCGGCCATAGGGGAGGATGGGCTGGGCCATCCTAGTCGTCGGCGCGCCGGCGGCGCTTGGCCGGGCCTTCGTCGAGCAGGGCCAGCAGGTCCTTGCCGGTCAGCCATTCGTCGTTGGTGTTCGAGGCATAGCTGAAATCCTCGGGAAGCGCCGATCCACCGAGGCTCCCCCGGGTATATTCCACGAAGGTGGGCTCGATGGCGTAGCGGTCGCCGAGGTCGACGGTGGAGCGCGCATCGTCGGCCGAGATCATCATCTCGTGCAGCTTCTCGCCCGGCCGGATGCCGACGATCTTGGCGCCGAGCCTAGGCGCCATGGCGGCCGCCAGGTCGGTCATCTTCATGGAGGGGATCTTGGGCACGAAGATCTCACCCCCCTGCATCATGCCGAGCGAGGAGAGCACGAAATCGACGCCCTGGTTGAGGGTGATCCAGAAGCGGGTCATCCGTGGGTCGGTGATCGGCAGCTCGGTCGCCCCCTTGGCGATCAGCCGCTGGAAGAAGGGCGCCACTGAGCCGCGGCTGCCCACCACATTGCCGTAGCGCACCGCCGAGAACCGCGTGCCGATGTCGCCGGCCAGGTTGTTGGCCGCCACGAAGGTCTTGTCCGAGGCGAGCTTGGTCGCGCCATAGAGGTTGATCGGATTGCAGGCCTTGTCGGTGGAGAGCGCCACCACCTGTTGCACCCGGTTGGTCAGGCAGGCCCAGACTACGTTCTCCGCGCCCATGATGTTGGTGTGGATGCACTCGGACGGATTGTACTCGGCCGCTGGCACCTGTTTCAGGGCCGCGGCGTGGATGACGATGTCGACGCCGCGGAAGGCCAGGATCAGCCGCTCACGGTCGCGCACGTCGCCCAGGAAGAAGCGCATGCAGGCCAGCTGTTCGGCCGGGAACTTCTCGGCGAGATCGATCTGCATCTCGCTCTGCTTCAGCTCGTCGCGGGAATAGACGATCAGCTTGCGCGGCCTGGCCCGCATCAGGACGGTCTCGATGAAGCGGCGCCCGAACGAGCCGGTGCCGCCGGTGACAAGGATCACCTTGCCGTCGAGATCGAGTTGGGTCGGCGCAAATCGGCTCAAGGCGCCCTCCGGGGCGAATCTCTGTCGTCGCGCAGTCTTCGGGCGCCCGCGTAAAGAGACCGCTAACCATAATCACGTCTGATGGGCGGCCATGGAACGCCGCGCCCTTCTCGCCTTCATCGCCCTCGCCGTGGCGTTCCCCGCCGGCGCCGACGAGAAGAAAAAAGCCGGCGGCCTCACCTACATCCAGATCAACACACTCACCGGAACCACCAACCGCGGCGGCGGGCGGCGCGGCGTGCTGACCGTGGAATGCGGCATCGACGTGCCGGACGACAAGCTGCGCGACTATGCCGACAAATCCCTGCCGCGCCTGCGGGCCGCCTACGTCCAGGTGGTGCAGACCTATGCCGCGGGCCTGACCGCGGGCGCCCTGCCCAGCGTCGACTTCATCGGCCGCGAGCTGCAGCGCCAGACCGACGCCATCCTGGGCCGCCCCGGCGCGCGCCTGCTGCTGGGCGCCGTGCTGGTAAACTGAGACCGCTCCCCCGACGGGGAGCAGCTTTGCAGATCACATCGCCGAGATGCCGCCGTCGAGCTTGAGCTCGGCGCCGGTCATGAACTTGCTTTCGTCGGAAGCCAGGTAGAGGGCGGCGTTGGCGATGTCATCGGGCTCGCCGATATGGCCCAGCGGCACCTGGCGACCGAGCTTGGCCTCGGCCTCCTCCTTGCCGAACCGCTGGCGCAGGGGATCGAGGATCGGGGTGTCGATGAAGGTCGGGTGGATAGAGTTCGACCGGATATCCAGCCCCTGCTTGGCGCAGTGCAGCGCGATGCCCTTGGAGAGCAGCCAGACCGCGGCCTTCGACGCGTTGTAGCTCGGCGAATTGTGGGCCGCGATCAGCCCCGCGATCGACGAGATGTTGATGATCGAGCCCGGCTGGTTGGCGCGCATGTATTTCAGCGCGTGCTTGGTCCCCAGGAACACGCTGTCGACATTGACCGACATCGTCAGCTTCCAGTCCTCGAGGCTCAGGCTCTCG
>Ga0307517_10003228_pt1 | contig 25561 bp, 30 predicted proteins | sample 23_EM_MG_FD_194515 | JGI IMG/M metagenome (GOLD analysis project Ga0307517, IMG submission 194515) | Populus trichocarpa ectomycorrhiza microbial communities from riparian zone in the Pacific Northwest, United States - 23_EM | ecosystem: Host-associated > Plants > Roots > Unclassified | place... | reverse complement strand
GTCCACGCTTGACACCGTTAACAACCTGGGAAACCTCTACGCTGATCAAGGCCGTCTCGAAGATGCGGAGATGATGTACGACCGTGCACTGACTGGTTATGAGAAGGCACTGGGACCAGAGCACACGTCCACGCTCGACACCGTTAACAACCTGGGGAACCTCTACAGAAATCAAGGCCGTCCCAAAGATGCAGAGATGATGGATGACCGTGTACAAATCAAGAAGGCATGAGCACACATCCACGTTCCAAGTCAACCACAACCTCAACACGTTACTGGACAATTATAGCAGCCAAATGTGTGGGATTGAATATGTAGACACAGGTTTCATTGAAAGTAGCTGTTCCTCGTGTGCTCCTTCCAGTTAGCAGCGTTTTCGGTGATCTTGGCTTGACATAACTCTGGTAGAACTCGCTTGGTTTGTCATCCTTTAATATCATCAAATTGGTGCAAGGCGCATCCTTGGGTACTTCAAGATGTCATAAATCTAAAGGTTATTATGAGGTGATGAGAGTTCGAAATAATCCTGGATCAAGTCTGGAAAGATGTCGATGTTTTTAGGGAAACTTGTGGTTCATAATGTTCACCTTCGCCTAGATGTAAGTAAACGAACTCAGAGTCTAATGCAGGACAAAATCAAGTAGTTGTAATTCCGCAGTGGGACATCGTCCATGTCCTGAAGGCTTTACTAAGTTAGCGACTTTCAAGTTTGCGCTGCTGCTCGTGATTCAGAATTAGAAACGTGCCAGATCTTGGGAGTTTGATGGGACAACAATATTTACCGTAAAGCCACTGAGAGAATTATTCCGAGACAAACAGAAAGACCAGCAAAATATATTGCTTGATGAAGATTGGAGTCGTGCACAAATACGTGAGTTTCCATGGTTGTACCGTCGGCCGTACGTACATGGAGTTACAAGTATCTCCCCTTTGCAGACGATGGTACCTGTTTTTCTTTGACGCTACTTATACAAAAGGTTTGTATTACAGTTCAAGAACGGTAAGCTTCAAGCAGTGCTTTTAACACCATCTTTCACCGCTTTCCAGGACGGGCGGCTTGTGATATCCTTCCACCACCTGTTGACTATTTCAGCCAAAAAGCAAACTAGATAACGAAAGATTTTCACCTGGCGACGTTGGGCCTTTTACTGTCATTGAGATGATTACAACCGCCCCCCTGAATCGCCATACCACCAGGAATATGGAAGAGATCGGCTAGCGTCAGAGTCTGCCAAAGTATCAAACCAAGGATAGGAGAAGGAAATTTCATTTCGTACATCTCCAGCCAAGTACTTTTGCTTGCTCAATATTTTCTCATACACATCCAAACTCTTGTCGACCGACGCGATATGGTTGTCATACACAGTCATATCACTCTGCAAACCGAGAAAAGGTTTAACAGCTTTCTCAAAGTGGGCCTTTCCAGCAAATTCGTGGAAGTTCCATATTTCGATCGAACACGCCTGCTGGAAGCGCCCAAACGCCTTCACCTCGGTAGGTATCAATCCAGGAGTCCCCTGATCGGCGTACTTGGTGGCGATGTAGTGTCCAATCGCACGGGATTCGTACAAGATGAAGCCGTCGTCATCCTAGGGGCAAGATAATCAGATCGCGTCAAAAATAAGAACACAGAACAAAATTTACAATGTATGGGACCTGTCCGAAAGGCTGTTTTTCTAAATAGTCGGAAGACTTGTGCTCCCCTTTAGCCATGTCAACTCTGACGAATTCAAAGGGGACATTCTTCTCATGGAGGATGAGAGCAACGCGCAAAACGTTGGAGGAGGGATGTAGACCGTAGAGTTTGATAACCATGTTTTCTGGAGAAGATGGGGAAATCTGACAGTTTTATATAAGGCTAGCGTTATCGGTCATGCGTGTTGCATGCTTGGTAAGTTGCGGCTCAAAGTTGCAGCGAATTTATGCAAATCAGATCTTTGCAATCACAACGAGGGGGGTGCACATCAGTGCCAGCTGACTGATCTATAGTGCTCTAAAAACCAAACCCTTGGTTCATCCGAGAATCCTATGTAGTTGTCGGATCATCGACAGGCGCCGTTTATAATGCACTTCCAATCACCTGTGAAGATTACGAATTTCGATAGGATAATTATAACGAAAGACTTGCCCGTGACATGTCAATGGCCTGAAAGGGTGTAACGGGCAGAGAGCCTCCACGTCTTGTTATTTAGTTGGTTCGGTTCAGGTAACACATAGAGCCGACGGATGAAGAACTTGAAAGGCTCCATTCCGTATCCACCTAGCTAGGTTACATGCCTTTCGCGGTCGTGCTTATTGCGGGAAGTCGACGGCAAGACCGTGGTGTTGTTGGACGCGCGTCGACGCGTGGCTCCATGAATTGAATAATATTGTGGTACTGCGGATGGCAAAGCGGAGACGAGCTGCGAGGATAACATGACCAGATTCAAGAACTGCTAGTAGGAGACAGAGGAACCCTAACGCGGAAGTTGGCTTTACATCATTGGCAACACTTTTCTACGCGTACCCCTTGGTCAAACGTCTACGAGCGGTAGTATGCTGCCGCTCACGCCTCCTGCATTTGTCCGATGGCTCCCAAACAGCTAAATAGAAGAAAAATTGAAACTATCCATGCACTTTACATACTGTAGCCCTTTATACTCTGTGTCATTGCGGCACGTTGAGGGGGGATGTGAAACGGGGGATGTCGTTTGTAGGACAAAGCTCCCAGGGAAAGACACGAGTCCGTATGAAATCCACCCTTAGCGATGACAATTGCGGATAGCTTCATCCCTTCAACCATGCCGTCAAGTTTGAGCAGGGTTCTCAGGAATGCTACCAGTGCCATATCTGGCTATGTAAGTCAAGATCATCATCCTGTAAGAGATTATGTGAACGGGTTTTCTTAAACGGCGCCTTATGACTATGGTCTGATACATGTGGAGGCAGAATGAACAAGATTCGTTGACATTCGATCTTGGGTCAATCCCAGTGAAGTTTGTTTTTGGGTTCAAAATCACTTTGCCTTGGCCCAGGTCGTCTCTTAGAGGACTACTTATTACCCAAACTTATTTCGGTACAACCGTTTGCATGCATAAGCCCTCACGATTATACAAAGGCAGCTCCCATGATATGCCATAAATCTGAAACCGAGGTATCAATTTCAATAGGAACGGAAATGATTTCGAGTGGAAAAGTGTTCCAGGCCCCGCTTCTAGTCATCAGTGTGGGTATGTAATATTGGAAGCAATATAATCACTTTGCCTACCAGCCTGCACCAGAATGACTATTACGTGAACCCAAGGGATCCTCATTTGCTGCGTGGGTTTTGTACGTAGTAGCTCGGCTGGAAAAAATATCAGAACATCTGACGATGGAAACCAGCTACTATGAATCTTATGTACATATGTACGCGTATACGGAGATAAGCGGAGAATTGCAAACTTCCAAGAGGTTCCATACACCTTGGGTCACAAACCTAGGAGGAAATGCAGGCAGCAGGATCGACCCAACTTCGAGACCTCCGAGGCTGTAATCCATCTTTTATTCAAAAGTCACTAATCAAAGTAGCACTGATATCAAACTGATATGGTAAACCGCACACTGGCAGATTTGAGAGTTTGGCGTTGCACACCCGACGAAACCGGACGGATGCTGATTACCCTTTCATTTTCGTGCGTCATAAGGCAAGGAGCCGGTCTCGAATGGGGTGGAGGGGGAGATTTTTGGTCTCGGAGGGTTGGTGTGCGGAGCATGGGATGTGAGTGAAGGAATCTAATTTTAGTGGTAACGGTCTGCGGATTTCAAAAATAGCGACTTGGTAAAGGATTTATTTATATACTATCCAATCAGTTTCCAGTACCTGAACCTTCAATTTCAACGATTATGAGTCTGACCAAGCCCCGCCCATGACGGTTCAATGCAGTGTTGTGAAGACTGTCCTATCCTTTTCAAGTGGGCGGCATAAGGGCAATAGAACGCAAACCACAAGGAATCTAATGGAAGATTCTCTAGAAATCCGCCCAACATCTTATTTAAAGAGTCTCGAATGTCAGCCATTTCCAGACCGTAGACCTACTCATTCAAGTTGGTGCGTATCTGCGTCTTGCCATTAGCAAAACTGACACCTATTCGAATCCAGCAACAATTTTTGGCGAATCGACATCCTATTCCCCACTACTTGCATACGTCTACCATGTTAGACAAGTATGTCTGGCGAGTTTTGTTTCTCGCCCTTTTAGCAACGGCCAGCTTTGCGACACCTTCATCGGGACCATCGTGCCACGACGATGTGTTGCACGATCGAACTCGCCTCCACAATATGCGCTTGGAATCTGGGCAGGAACTTGAATCATCAGTTACCTTTCTCAATGACACTACATATGAGAAACTCGATTGCCTCGGATTTAACCCACAACTAAATCTCATTTCTGCAACAATCGGAGTCAAGTTGCCTTACGGTTTCCTAGGTGGCCTTTGCACCAATGGCTCCTACGAATACGTACGCTTTTGGGTCAATTACGGTTCCGGGCCTACCGGCTGGAATCATATCGGAATGACGTTGGTCAACACGCACGATATTTTGGATAGCTTCGACTGCAATAAAACGCTAACGAAACCGTTGTATTACACACTTTCCATCAAGTTCGAGCCGGACCACAGGCTATGCCTGGCCCCACTTCTACCGAGAATTCGCGCCACACTTTCATGGAATAAAATTCCCTCCCTCGATCCATACGATAGCCCTGTCTGGGGCAACATTCTCGAAGAAAGTATCCAGTCCCTCGCAACAACCTTTATCCCTGTACCGACGATGGTTTATACGGGTCTGGAGTCAAACTCGTCCACCAACGACATGGGCCTTCCCGATAGTGTTGACGAAGGATTTTCCGACAGATGCCGTACAGACCAAGAAGTTTTCAGCATCAATCACACCGAAGATGATATACAACTCGATGTCGCTCCAAATGTTTACTTCGAGGAGCTCACATGTCTCGGCCTCGACTGGGGTCAGAGCAGTCTTGTTGCGACCGTTCGTGTCAAGTTAAAAGAAGGTTATCGTGCCACGCCATGTAAAAACGATCACTTCGAACACGTCTCGTTCTGGGCAGACTGGGGCGATAATTGCGAATGGGTGTTCCTCGGCACTACTAAATTCAACGTACACGATTTCAACACCTCTCCCAGCACGGGATTGGTGTACACGGCCTTAATGCCGGTTAATGTAAGAAGGTTCTCCTCCCCTTGCAATAAAACCAAGATAGCCCGTGTTCGCGCCGCACTCGCTTTCAATCAAGACCCACCGCCACCACCTGCCACCGCACCCAGGGGTAATTATATCGAGAGTCATGTACATCTCCAGCCGTACAACGGCGGGCCCATAGATCCCAAGACACCTCATATTCGTTTAATTGGCAACGTTCGTATCGAACAAATCTACACCACACCCAGCGGACCAGACACCGGAATGACCCTCCCGAAGGCAGAGGTTGTTGGAGCTTTATTCGCGGACCCTACTGGACCTGATTACGATCGTCCGTCTCCATTCGGCGGTAAAATCATCATTACCGGCGAACCATTTGCTGGTCAATATTATCGAATTATGGTCAGCCCATATCCGCCTCCTCCAGGTTATCCTGGCTTGCCGGTTTTGAGTAAATTCAAAATCAGTTCCGGCGACGTCATAATCCCCTCGATCGAAGGTTATTTCAAGTACCAAGACCCTCTATCTAACCTCGGGAATGTTCTTTCGTGGTGGACACCGGACACGGGGATGTGGCAAATTCGATTGGAGATGGCGCAACGCTTGACGGGGCCACCAGTTCAATACGTACATGAGGGCTATACGCCTTGGTATATTGTTCGTGTCAACCAGAGGGAACCGCCACCTACTCCTAACCTGAACATCTTTGGAACGGAGTGCAATGACCTCAAGATCAATGACGAGATTTCTGGTACATTCACTGCTACGTCAGCATTTCTCGACCAGTGGGGATTTAGTGTTACCCCTGGGGGAATTCCGAACCCGATAACTTTTTTGCCGCCGCCGCCGGATCCACTGTTGCCTGTGACCGTCGCGACGACCTGGAAGCTGGCCACGACTGGTGCAAGAGCCTGTGGGTATAACATCTGGCTCACGGTCTGGGACCGCACGGTTGTGGATAGTGGTTACTCTCGGTATTTTCAACAGCTGCCCATAGGTTTTTGTTTGCGTAAATGACAACTGTCGAGTACCATCAGTTCTTTTCATTCTTTTCGATGTCATCATGTACTATGTAAATTCTTTCCGATTGTCTAGTAAGTGTATAAATACCTCTATGTGTCACCAAGGGCGTCCTGTTCAAAAGCACCGCAAATAAGCACTTTAGGCAAACCCGTATGTGTATGGTTTAATCTACATTGGATTAATCCAAACAGTTTAATTTGCAACCAGCCCGTGGACAGCTTGAGAACTACTTACCATCTATGAGTGTCAAGCAGACATGATGGTGTACAACTTAGCATGGTCTCTCATTTCTTTCGGCAGGGTATGAATTTAAACGGGAACCTGGAGGGCAGTGGGAAGTGAACGACCTACGATTGCAAGAAATGCAACCCCGAATTCGCGAATAACAGTCGGGTTCCACTTTACAAGACTGTTGCTTAGTTAGCTATTGTCAATGGGCAGATACGTTGGTAAGGGGATGGTCAGATTCCAACCTTGTTTTATAGCAGCTAAAGGAATTGCTATGAGACCAGGTATGTCTCCAGGTGAGTGACAGCAGCGTTAGCGATTTGTTTCATCCAGAGTTGAGTAACTTCTCCCCGATCGGAGGGTTATTGTCGCCTTCTACAATGTAGACAATAGTAAAACATTGCCGATTTCTTGTCACCAAGTTTGCGATCTCGCCTTCTGACACAAGTTCCTTTGAAACATGAGCCTTTCTCTGAAACTCCAGAGTCCAAATCAGAAGGCAGAAGTTAGCGACGTAGCCCCAGTTCGTGTTCCCCCGTAGATGGAATTAACGATATCATGTTGATTTTTGGGGTCGCTGCCCAAAGATGCTAGAGCCTACTCGTACGACGTCGCTACCGGCTTTCAAAGCGGCTTCAAAGTCACTCGACATCCCCATGCTCAACGATAACCTCCCAGATTTCTGATCCCCCCACCGCTTCTCATCACTGCTGAACGAATTGTGAAGATGGGTCGAAAGCAAATCACGGGTCTCTCTGAGTTTGTCGAAATCTGCGTTATTTTCCGTGTCGGAAGCGGCAAGTGACAGCTCCAGTGCACCGATCGTCATTAAACCTTCTAAACGAAGCTTGGGACATTCGGTAACCACGTATTTGGCGAGTTTGATGAGTTCGGATTCTTCTAGATTCGAGGAAGGGGCGAGAGGGGAAAAACCTGATTTTGAATCCTCGCCGGATGTGTTAACTTGGATCAAAACTTTCAAGGGCGATGCACGGTCAGAAGGGAGAGCTTTGTTCAGTGCATTTGCTGCCTTGATCGAATTTAGAGTTTGGATGCAATACAAGTTCGGGATGGCTGCTCACAATTCAGAAAAAAAAAATTTCTTATCAAGGGAGGTCAAATACGAACCGGCAAGGTTTTTGACCTTGTTGGATTGTAATGTGCCGATGAAGTGCCAACGAATATCCGAAGGAAGCTAGTAATAGAGTCGCATTCCTGTTGAAGAGATACACTCGAATATTCAAAAGACGTACTATGCGTGACTTTTCTTCCAACTCTTGTAGATAGTTCTCCCCGAAATCTAGATGGCCGTCGTGATGACAAGCTAGAATATCAGACGCAGGTTTGTACTTGGATACTGCCACCAGAATGGGTTGTAGATCTTCAGATGGAGAGGCATTCGTGACGCGCGACCTGACTTGAGCTAACGATTCGAGCAGCTCAGCGTTCCGCTCTGCAGATGGTGGATCGACAGATGATGAGCCGGACGTCTTCATCGACATGTTCTCTGAGTGTATTATGTATGGTAACCTCAGTGCTCCTATTATTATTTTTTGCTCACGGTCACGATTCCTCTCTGCCCTCAAAACTGGTACTCCAAGGGACCCTTGAATCGGTGCCCAATGACCTAGACGACTTCGCTCACAATGTCTTGGACAAGGAGGTTTTACAGAAGTTGACGGAACTTTGAATACTGCGAAGACTTTGATCGCAGCCAACATGCTTGGGTGATATGGTGAAAGACGCATCGATGTCTGAATCATTCAAGGTGGTATTTCACCTTGGGACTCCCGGTGATTGTCATGACCTCCAGAAATTTTTCGTCCGTCTACTCTCCGAGTCCCCCGGTTTTGCGAACGCGAAGGATGAAAGAATTTTTGATGAAAGCTACTCTATGGAAGGTCATCTCACCTCAAATGTTGCCTTAAAACCCAGGCGATAGGAGCTGCCCGACGACCATGTTACTGAACAGCTATGTATTTTACTGTCAGATCTGCGTTTCAAAGACACCTTTCTCGAGCCCCATGACTGGCCGCCGTGGAAAGCATCGGATAAGGCACGTTTTGCCTCCAAGCATGTGCAACATCACCAGAAGGATATTATGTCGACGTACGATCGATTGGCACCAATGCCCTTTGCGCGGTTCCTCGAATTCCGTACGAGATCGCCCAGGAGAAGCTGCTTTTTGAATTACGCAAACGTGGCAACATCCACTGGAGAGGCTCTGAACTTTTTTGAAAATCCGCATGAGAAATGTTTCCTGTTTCCCGATGTCCATATGGGTCCCTCTTTTTCCTTCAAGACGTGGAGACAATGGAGTTGATTCTTGTTCAAGTGCAAGATAAGTTAATGAAAGAGCTTACCCAAGCGAACTGGTATCGTGCCGTTCTAGAGAAGGGATTCGCGTCTGCGGCTCCACGAAAATGCCCAATATACTACACATTATCACAACCCCTGTGAAAGGAGAGCAGGAGGGAATTTTGCGGTGGGATCGTGTGGAGGTACGGCTCAAATGTGCTATAATAGTTTAACTATTGCAGTTGCCTGGACACTGAGCGTTAATGATGGTAAAACGTATAGACGACAATCGAAGATGGATCTACTAATTGCCAATCCGGTCCTTGACATCTGTCGGTTCCTTAGAATTTACGGCGAGATTTGTGCCACTTGATAATCTTGATTGTATCTATCTGACAACTCTGTAGATTCTATGCACCCTATTGCTCTCATAAGAAAGAGACAAGCAGTAACGTCAGCAAGGAGATCCTGTCTATCATTCAGGAGAAGCTCTCTGTTCACAGCGAAAGGCTCCACAGCCTACAGGGAACCATACTTGCAGCGCAAGGCGCTACTGGAGAGCTGATCGCAGTGATCGGTCGCGCTCAGTGGTATTTCAGCGATGGATCGTGCGATCCACTGTCTACCGAATGTATCCATTTGCGAACTCAAATACCAATGATAACCACTCTCCGGAGTACGGCACTTGCCTCTGTGGGTGTTCACTGTTACCTCTATCGACACATCCAGCTTCTACGGATTGGCCCGAGGGACCTAACCAACATACTGCTGGGATAGTAACACCTTCCCATAAACGTGTATACAAGACCGAACAAGAAAAGTGAGAGTACTATATGGAATAAACTTTCTTTCAAATACTTTTGATGGGTGACATAATCTAGATAAGACATCTTGGGTTCGTGCATAATGGGCGAATCCAACTCGTCAACACCAACTGCTCAACCCGAAACCTCTCAACTTCTCGACTTACCACCAGAACTCGTGCTAGGCACTATCCAGTTCCTTTCGCGTGCAGACCTAAACACTTTCTCTTTATTGTCACAATCATGTCGACAGCTCGCAGTGCCTTTTCTGTTTTGCAAGGTCATATACTCTCGGAACGTGCAAGAAAGAATTCAGATCATCAGCCAGGCGAATGATGATATTAAAGCAGCCATCAGGCGATTGCAACTTCCTATGACTGGGATTTAGATTCATTCATCTAACTATCTTGATCCAGGGAACTTACGCTGGATGAAAGCCGTCCTTCAGCACCGTTTGCCGAGTCGATTGTATTTCAACTACTAAAGAGTCTGCCGAAGCTGCGGGTTTTTCAGTGGCAACGACTCCGGACTGGTCCGACCTCTCTGAACGAACTGGTTACCTCTCTACAACACTGCCCTCTTGAACACCTCGAGTATTGGAGGTCCAATGCTTCATCCGAACCTGTAATCGGTCTTTCTGGGTTGAAGACCCTTGCTCTCAAATTATTGTATGTATACAATTATTAATCGACTCACGCTGACCGGACCCCGCTTCTTAGCGATACCTCTCTGTACGACCTGATTCTGCCGTCATTTTCAACACTAGTAGAACTCCGCATTCGGTTTCCTGAGGCTTCTACTTCTCACACATTCGATCTACTTCCCCTGAAACCCGTTGGTGGAACACTACAAAAGTTCTTCTACAAGGCTTACAATTTTGATCCTGGCCTTTTGGACACCATCCCAGTGGTATTCCCACATCTCACTGCTCTTGAATTGGTGTTCTGGGAAACACCTCAAGGCCCATGGAAGGTTCGTATTTTCGTGGCTCGGAATCTGACTTGGTTCGGAAACCTGAAATCTGGGTTTATAGAAATATTACGATGATACCTTATCCAGAAACACAAAGTTGGAATATCTGGCTGTATTCACTGGAGGATCCTCGTTTTGCGATACTCAGCTTCAGAACAACATCATTGGTGACTGTTCAGGGTGTGCAGATGGGCGAGCCAAGGCGACACACGCTCTGATGAAGGCTTGCACCGGGTTGAAGAGCTGCACGTGGGATAACAGGCACTCTCGATACATGTTCATTATCAATTCTGCGGATGGAAAAACCTCAGTTGAGAGATCTCCATTGTTAAGGCCCCGCGCCTATCGGCAGAGTTGGTTTCGTTGTGCAGAATTGGATCATGGGCTCACGACTAATTCCTGAAATCGGGTCGACTTCATCTCTCTAACCCCACAGCTGCAGTGACGAAAAATATGTATGTTTTTTTTTCGCATTTCACCGTACATTCGTGGTGGCTCATCGGTGCTCGTTCTTAGCCCAGTTTATCAAAACCATTCGGTCATTCCCTAACCTCATTTATTGTCAATGCGAGCTTTGCCTGTCGACCGAGTCGTTGGAGCGGGTCTCTCCGCACGATCGCCAGCATTTGTAAGAAGTGATATTTTCCATTAATTTCTATGGATGAAAAGGAGAAAAACAGAAATTTGACTGCATCTATGCCATTAAACCATTTTATTTTGCGGCATAGCTTTAATAATCGAAATGTATGCGACCTTTTTTCCAAACCGAACTTATTGTCCATTAAAACATCCTACCGACAACTTCTGAGCGTCTGCTACTTTCTGACTCGGCTGGCTTCGAAAATGCTTCCTTGCGCTCTGATCATCCTATTGCATTATGCATGACACAATTATACAGGCATACTCGCCATCAATGTCGACTGACGATGCTGAACGGTTGAAGGGCCTTCCGAATCTCTCGTTATTTACTAAGCGGCTAGTTGGTGAGACCAATAATTTATTCATCAAGGACATTGACCCGGGCCATATATCTTACATCGAAAATCATATCTTCCGCGTCAGAAGCCACAATTTCTCGCTTGTTCGGAACTCCAGTACCTCCCAAACTCTCTCCAGCAATTCCGACCTCCGGCGACCTCGAAGCAAATCCCAATTCAATGACCATCCGTCAAAGCCTCGAAAGGACTCCAGCGTTGTCCAGTGATTTTCTAAAAAGGAGTTACTACTTTCAGGAATTTCCGAAATAAGGAATGCGAAAGGTGCAGCGGAGAGAGCAGACGGAGATAAATTTTCGGTTTTGTTGTATTGCCATGGTGTAAGGGTGGCGATTTTAGGTGTGTAGGCGTGTTGTGAGGAGTGGTACGGAGGGGAATAAAGCTGGAGGAACAGAGATGCACCAGTTTGTGCGGCCAGATTCGAGATATGGACAGCTACCGTGGAAACGCATTGGCTACTGCATTGAAGAAAGAAATCAGACTCACCAGGTCCTTGGATATTCCCCCAATGCTGCTGTAACTCGAGTAGGGCATTGCCACCGGGGTAGTTTGCCATCGACGCTTTCAATGATAATGCAGTAAAGCCAATGTTGACGATCAGTAAGGTTGTGGTGACTAGGAAGCATAAACGACCAAGAAGATAGTTCTTCTTCTGTGAAACCCTGCCTTCATGTTAACGGCCATTCATGATACCAAATCTGCATGCTTACATCCATTTGGCGCCTCTTGATCCCGCGATGTTGAATACCGGGACCACATAAACGATGAATCTCCACTCTTTGTGAGCAAGGAAGCTTATCATAGAGATAAAGGCACAAGAAGGGAGAAGAAGGGATCGGATCCGCCCATCAGCAAAGATCCCCACGATAGAGAGGGGCAACGATCCCAGGAGGAGTTTGGGAAGGTGGGAAGTTACATACGTCAAGGGTGGTGACGCCTGTATGAAAGTAATCAGATTTTGCGTGTTTAGGTAAAGGAAAAGAAGGCTCACCCCCCACTGAATACTTTTTCCTTCCAGGACGTTGAAGTAAATTCCGGAAAATTCAGGCCAAAGCGGGAACTTGGCCCAGAAATAGGAATCCACAGCAACAGTTAAGACTTTAAAAAATGGCTAAGAAACGACTTTGGAGTAAAGGAGTAGTTCTCACAAATGGAAAGTCCGCCAGATATTAAACCAATCCGTGTAATGTCGAGGAAAGGGACTCGTTTTGTAAATAAGAGTTGCAGACAGAGAGGTGCCAACAGCAGTCCAACTTCGGCACGGAAGACAATAGCAGTGTATGTGAGCAAGGCTACAGAAAGTTTCAGACTTGCTTCCGATGGCCGCCTTGAATTGGGAGAGCGGTCGACAAGTAAAAATGTGGCGAAATTGACTAGAACGAAGTGTAAGCATCTGACAACAGACAGGTAGAGGACATACCAGGAATGGTAGCGAACATGTTTGGGATAGTTCTTCCCATCCAGAAAGGTAGATGGAATTGTGAACAAGTTAACAGGCTGAAAAACAAGGCACAACCTCGACCGAAACGACGGGTGACACCTCTTCTAATCAAACATAATGTCCAAGCGTTCAAACTTGCTAATACGAGCCGGACTACAAAAAATGTGACGGCTATGATGACTGGACAAATGAAAAGAACATACCTATTATCTGAAGGTCAAATTTGGACTGCACAAATCCCAACTTTGCTGCGAGCCATATTACGGGTGATGAAATCCAAGCAAGCAGTAGACTGCCAATGAATGTGCGAGGAACTACACCAGGAAAGGTGAAGTGATCATACTTTGACACATGGATGAGTGTTGTTTAATCATCGTCCGTTGAGACGCGTAGGCGCACGTTGTACAAGTTCTCAATGCCGATGCCATACATGAGGACATCATGGGTAGCATGTAGATTGAAGCTTTCTTCGACCTTGTTATATGGGGCCAAAAGGACATGGGTCCATCCCGTCGCGAATATAAGTGCGTCTAGAGCAATGCTCATGTCAGGAATTGGTGATCCCCTTCGTCGTCGAGGCTCAGGCTAATGTCGAGAGGTGCTTGACTTCCCACGCTTGTGCGTCCCGTTGTATGCGCTTGTGTTCGTGGGGTAGGGCACTACAGCTACTTCTCTCACCATGAAGCGGGGTTATAAGAGGATGCTTCCGTCGTCGTTGCTCCTGCTTGTATTCTCATCAGTAACATCTGCCCTACGGAATAGTTCGTATGATGGGCTCCACCGCAGCTATTCACCGCAGGTGAGTTTCGTAACGTTGAATGATAGACCCGCTGCTTTCTAATACACTTTCAAAGAGCTACTCGCCAATGTCTAGTCTTTTTCCACCACGTAGGTGTTGATTCCCGCTCGTCAGACGTAACGAGTTGATTGGCCGTCCTTAGCAAAGTGCCCTCCGTGTTTCAATTGCATGCTTCCTGCCTTTACATGTGGACAATTCGCTGATTGTGATAAATACGACGGACAATGCAAATGCCCCCCTGGATGGTCCGGGATAGATTGTTTGACACCCCGTACGTTTATGAGCTTGAGCTTTGTGTGGCCCTGATCCAATAGAACTTAGAATGTGACTCCCTGGCCGATGGAGTGCATCGTCGTCCACGGGATGGAAACACTCCTTGTGAATGCAAAGATGGATGGGGGGGTGTCAATTGCAATGGTGTGTAAAGTACCTCCAAACTTCTTTCTAGATGTTAACCGCACTTGTTACATGCAGTATGTGAGATGGACGCTTCTTGCAAAGGGTTCCCTCTCCCGGGTGGTATTGTGGTGGATGACCCTGGTGTAGAGGTCAACATGACCTGTTACAAAGGGGGTGAGACGGTTTTCAACAATCACCAGATGTGTGACGTTACCAGTATGTCAAGTCCATGGCGACCACAATGTGGCCTCTGATTGGCTTGGTAGACAGGAAGATTCTGGATATGCTCCCTGGTCGCCCCCCACAAGTCACTTTCAGTTGCGAAAAAGAGGAAAATAGCTGCGCATTTCAGTTCTGGGTTGATCAAGTCGAATCTTTCTACTGCGGTCTTGATAATTGCACTTCAACTGCTACTCCTGGATATAATTACAATACGACCGAGTACAACTGCTCGAAAATCAAGTGCAAATGTGTTCCGGGGCGTTTTATTTGCGGTGAAGACGGCAGCGTTGGTATGATGTTTGCGTCCGAATCTTCTATGATGAAATTAATGTTTCGCGTTAGACATAGGTGACTTCCTGAAAGAAGAAATCAAAGGTCCTGCAAAATTCTACTGCAAAACAGGACAAGGGTGCCGATTTGAAGAATCCGCGATGAATGATCTCATTGACCAAATGTTTGGTGATCGCTACATTACATTGCAATGCAAAGGAGGCGAATGCCTTCATTACTCTCAAGTTCCAGGTTACGTCGTATGTCTAGCCTTATTGTTCGCCCTCTGTACGATTCTGAATTCAATTGTACAGCAACCTGATAAACCAGATAATACGCTCTGGGTGGCGCTGAGTGTTGCAAGTGCACTTTTCGTTGTACTCTTGGCATTCCTTGGTACGTTCTCTACAATTGATATCTGTGAACTAGAGCTGAGCGTGTTGCAGTCCTTTGGTATGCGGGCAGAACAGGCAAGGGAGGGGATTTTGGGCAAATCCGACTGCCTGAAAGCGAGGTGGCCAAATTGATGGCAGATCATGTAGCTACCTCTCTCTACTTCTCCAACATCTCCTACACTCTTGGAACACGTGCAATCCTCAGCAATATATCTGGCTCTGTGAAGCCCGGACAGGTGATGGCCATTATGGGTGCTTCTGGTGCAGGCAAATCAACGTTCCTTGACATTCTCGCACGCAAGCGAAAGAAAGGTCTGGTCAGTGGTGCAACTCTCGTCAACGGCCGTGAAGTTAGCGATGGAGAGTTCAAGAAGGTTGTTGGTTTTGTTGATCAGGAAGATACCCTGATGAGCACGTTGACGGTTTACGAAACCGTCCTCTATAGTGCCTTGTTGAGGCTACCGAGGGATATGAGCATCGAGGCTAAAAAGTTCAGAACACTGGAGACTATGAATGAATTGGGAATTCTTGGAATCAAAGATATGCGGATTGGTGACAGTGGTAGGTCGAGGCATACTTTTTGGACCTATCTCACTCCTTGCAGGACGTCGGTCAATATCCGGTGGCGAAAAACGACGTGTCTCTATAGCCTGCGAGCTTGTCACGTCCCCATCTATACTTTTCTTGGACGAACCCACAAGTGGCCTTGATGCGTATAACGCGTACAACGTCGTCGAAAGTCTCGTTTCTCTGGCCCGTAACTACAATCGCACGGTGGTGTTCACGATTCACCAACCCCGCAGCAATATTGTTGCACTTTTTGATCAACTTGTGCTTTTGGCTTCTGGAAGGCTCGTTTACTCCGGCGACTTTAAGAAGTGTCAGGAATATTTTACTTCCATTGGCCAGCCATGCCCTCCAGGCTTCAACATTGCTGATTTCTTAAGTTGGTCACTTCATTCTTCTTATTTAAATTACTGATTGCTCTGTAGTCGACCTTACTATGCATGCAACTACGGGCCCTCGCAGTACCGGCACTGCCACGCCAAATCCAATCGAGACCTCTTCACCGTCAAATTCAAGCAACCTGGGGGATGCCGAGCGCGGATTTCCAACCATACCGCATAGTGTACCTATCTCAGTCCGTTCTGTGACCTCTGCCTTGCCAACTGCAGAGGACGAGACTGAGATGCAACCGACCTCTTCTGGCTCTTCGACGGCGAACTATTTAAAACACAAGACTTCACAAATCTTCGATGCCGTCATGACCAACGGGAAAAAGAAAACGTCATCTGCTACCATTGCGCCTGCTCTGGCGAGTTTGGTGGATTCTTACGCCAGTAGCGCAATCGCTGCCGAGATTAAGGATGAGTGCGAAGCTTTGAGAAGAGAGGCAAGTGGCACCGGTAATGGTGATGAAAGTCGTGCAACGAACGGTGGGGGTGGTGTGGTCAGTAATGAGCTCCCTGATGTGGTATTAGAGACGTCGATGTTGAGAGGAAGAAAACGAGCGAGCTATGGCACTCAATTCAGAATCCTAAGCGGAAGGGCATTCAAGAATTTATATCGGGACCCTGCTCTTTTGACAGCTCATTATACCTCTGCGATTGGTTTGGCCATTATCTGCGGACTGTTTTATCACAACGTCACGTAAGTTTTGTATTCTGAGTAGTTGGTTAAGGAATACTCACTCTCCTTAGGGATGATATATCGGGATTCCAAAATCGATTGGGCATCTTTTTCTTCACGTTGGCGCTTTTCGGTTTCTCGTGTTTATCCAGCCTCGGATTATTTGCGAATGAGCGTATTTTGTTCATGCGAGAAAGGTCAGCGTGAATTACTTACTGCGCTTGTATCGCTAAGCTTTGTTCACCTTTTAGATCTAATGGGTATTACTCGTCATTCACCTACTTTGCCTCCAAGGTCTGACTTTTCGTCCGCAAACTTTCTGACCAACAACTAACTCCGCTCACAGATCCTGTTTGATATCCTCCCTCTTCGTCTCGTCCCACCGATGATGTTCGGTGGTATTGTATATGGTCTCGTCGGTCTCGTGCCCACCGTAGCCGGCTTCTGGAAGTTCATGCTCACGCTTGTGCTGTTCAATCTAACGACTGCCAGTGTTGTTCTATGGCTCTCGATCGCATTCGCCAGTGTCAGTGTGGCCAGTTTGGTCGGAACACTGGTCATGTTATTCAAGTACGTCTAACCCTGTTCTGTTGAATCGTAGCTCATTTATATCAGCCTTCTGTTCACTGGTCTACTTATTAACCGTGAGAGCGTAACACCGGCATTCCGGTGGTTGCATACCGTCTCATTCTTCCATGCCGCGTTTGAGGCACTTGCCGTGAATGAACTTAGGTGGCTTCAACTGAAAGAAGTCAAAGTTTGTGTATTTTATTTCCTTGACGGACCTATCTCATAGTTTTCCCACAGTACGGAGTTGAGCTCGACGTACCGGCTGCGACTATTTTATCTGTATTTGGACTACGAGCTCAGGTACGTATGCAAAGGGTCCCTTCTTTTTCGAGACTGATTCTTTCGATCCAGTCCTTCTGGTGGCCAAATATATCGTTGTTGGCAATCTTTTTTGCCACCTTTACCACAGCCAGTTTCTTGACGCTACATTTCTTTGTCAAGGAACAACGGTAGTATCTAATGGTAGTCACAACAATTCCCGCATACTTTGTAAATAATATACTACTTCAAGTTACTGTAATGAGGATATGTTGTCTCTGGACGGAGATCGTCGAGTCCGTGGCTGACCATATCACCCACGACAATACGTGGCTGACGGTCTTTAATGGGTCACATAACGATGACTATTCGTCTTCGGAAAGCCTTCATTCTTTCCAACCTACACCAATGGGCGCTTCTCGCCATTGTCGTTCATTCGTTTTCTTCACATTCCTATCATTCGCTCCTTTCTTTATCAGTGTAAACGGACAATCATCTCTTGGGTCTATATCGAGTGCCTCGTCGCTACCCTCGTCGCTGCCTTTCTTCCCTCTCCCGTCGGATGCTCCTTTGACTTCCTCAGGCAGACCGATACCCTGCGGTCTAAAAAACACCAAACTCAATCCCTCCACGCACAAGCTCATCTCCGACTGCGCGCCTCAAACATTCTGCCTCGCACCCCCATCCTCACCTGCGAACGCAACGGCCAACGGTATCTGCGTACGCCGGCGTTGCAGGCGGGACAGCTACCCATTCGGATACGCCCGCTTTGGTGGGGTGACGAACGGAGTGGCGGAGGTCCCCCGCGTGATGGTGAAGGGTAAGCTGGTGCTTGTGGCGGACGACGACCCGTTAATGCAGGCAAAGCTACCGGCTATGTGTCCGCTGGACAACTTTTGTCCTGATAACGGGAGTGGTTGTCGTCCGAAGCTCGGGCCTGGTGGAACATGTGAATTGGGGAGAGACGAACAATGCGAAAACCCACCTTTGGATGACGCGATGCCAGACGGATCGCTGAACAAAGCTGTGTGTTTGAAGTTGAAGTGCATGTAAGCCGTGTCGTCCTTCAACCCTTTTCTTTTCCCTCATACTGGGTTTCGTCCAGGCCTGCAACACAACCGTTCAACGCTCCCTGCACATACGAAAACATGACATACGTGTCAGATATCGACAAAGGTTTCGCAGGAGGTGGCCAATTCACTTCCTTCGCTTTCAAGCATAATTGCCTCTCGCCGTTCCTTTTCTGCGATAGAACCACTCTCGATGCGGCCGGAAGAAACCCAACCTGTCAACTGACGAAGAAAATAGGAAAGGGATGTAGTTTCGACGAAGAGTGCGAATCGGTATGAGTCAATACGATTTTTTCTTCTGTCAGGAATTAGAGGACTTTGACAGGGCAACTGCGAGGGAAACACCTGTGCAGTCCCTGTAGGAATGGCCGTCGAGCTCGCTCCATGGCACTGGGCAGCTACGATCATGTTCATCCTGTTTTGTACGCGATTCCGTTTTTTTTAAAACCTGAATCAATAACTCACACACGCACATTTGTTACTTTAGCTCTGGTAGTCTCCTTCACCACACTTGTGTATATTCATCGCCAAAGACGTCGTGTACACTATCAAGACGTGAGAGACTATTACGAGGAACAAATGAGGTACATACTTGCCTTCCATTCCTCAACCGACTGAAGGAAACCCTTACTAACGAGTTTTTGATTTTATAGCCTTCGACGCTCGATTTTCACGTTGCATGCCTCTGCAGAGGAAAAATACTATAAGTAGAGGAACTAAAAAAAAGCTTTCGGGACGGTGTGTCTGTGATGAAGTCGGTGGTTTTGTGGAAAATTAGTTGCTTTTTCCCGACTGTGATTGTGTATCTTCAAAGCGCATCATATATCAAGTGTTAAATAGCGAATGTGTTATCATTAAAGGTGGGATCTGGAAGGCTTGCACGTTAGCTCGGATCCTTGTTGGGCGAAAGAAAAGGACCGCTAATTTTCAGAAAGAAAAAAATAATAGCCGGACACATATCAACCGTACTCCCGTACGAATATAAGACATCCGTTCGAAGCGTCATCTGGCCCCGGCAGAATATCATCACAAGTAATGAAACGAAAACACGAAAGGGATGACTCACTTATAGTATTTACATGTATCCGCCGGCAAGTACATATTACACATCGTCATCATCATCGTCATCGTCGTCCGTCAACTCTTCGCCTGGCATCAACCCGGCATGTCGTTCATAACCTTCTTTCCGAGCCCATGAGTAGCCATCAGTATATGGGTGTATGCGAAGTGGGAAGAAAAGGGTTGTGATCGGGCTTTAAGAAGAGTGCGAAATTGGTGTAATGTAAAGACACATCAAAAAAAAACTCACTATCCTCCTTCCCCAACATTAAAGAAGAGCTCAAAATTTCTCCTCCTTCCTAGATCATAGCTGTTCACGAAAGCCTCCTCTCGCTCAGCAGCGCGTCGTCGATATGAATCATGGTCCTGCGCTTCAACGGAAGTTTCACCGTTGAGGACGCCCCAAAAGTGGAATGCGAGCATGAAAGTGATCGCAAAGCCGATAACCGTACAGAGAACGTATATGAGGGAGAAGAACATTTCCGGCATGTAATGTGGCCATGGCTTGATATTATAATTTAAATTTTGCGTGTAACGTTTTACGAATTGTGTGAATTGGACTTACATCTACAACAAAGGTGAATCCAATCGATTCTATGAACTTAGAATAGCCCATTATGCAATAGCTAAATGATGAAATGACGAGATAAGCCCTGTAAAACTGTCACATAAGCACATGCTTGAGGAAAATAGCAGATGTATGCGTACATGAACAAGACAAAGTGTCGTTCGTTATGCAGGCCGACGCATTGGTTCACCCCTTTATGGCAAAAATCAGATGTCTCCATGTATCAGATGTTCGACAACTCACACTACAAAAAAAATTCATCAGACAAGAAAGCGTAAGCTAAAGGTTTACTCACTGGACAGTGATGATCGTACTTTAGTACGCATCGGTTACATATTTTACAATGGTGGGACCTCTCAATGTTAGGGTTAAAAATGAAAGTAAGAAAAAGATTCGCGAGCTCACTTCAGGCCGCAGCATATTACACTTCGTACATCTCGTGTGGCAAGCGGGTGTCACCCTTGGTGGAGGTGACCTCAGAGCCCTCGCTTTCCCCTTCGCTCCACCCTTCCTCGTGGCCCAAAATATGGAATTGACTGTCCCCAGGTCCCTAAGCGCGGATTGGGATGTTTGTCCGTCACCATCGACGAAGCCTGGCCGAACGGTTATGCAGTAATAGTAGTGCATGAGGAGGTTTAGCACGATGAGGGCGCAAATAGGAATTGTGAGTACGGGAAGAGGAAGTGCCGGTGCCAGGACATCGACTAAAGTGCGAAGAAAGAAAGACGTCAGTGTGGCCACTTGTTCAACAATGGTATAGAAACTTGCAGAAGGAAACCACACCAGTCCCAATTAAAATAGAGGCCATGCCAACAAAGAAGGGACCTGCGGCTCCAGTGAAGTAGTTACCCCAGCGCTCAAGAGTCTTGAAACACCGAAAGACGCATCGCGTGCATCTCATCGTGGACGTTAGTGGATGTGAATAGTGTGTCACGATTGTGACACCGCCTTCACCACGATGACCACATAGCTTTCATGCAACACGAACAAAACTATAACGGGACCTGGATCAATATACCAACCCATCTTCTACCAAGTCGAGGGTCGAGGACTTTGATGAAAGGTCTCTACGATTTTAAGCAACGACCTTCTGACTACAAAATATCCGAGCGCTCATTCCGTCCTCAAGTCGTTATTTTGGATGGACAAAGGTTAAAACCGTTGAACGTTAACGAGCGGTCGGAGCTGCTCTCAGATTACTTTACAAACGCTCCAGTTTTAAATGTCCTGTTACTTCCATGAGCAAGATGACACACATGTCTTAGTCTACGGCACTAAAACACTCAAGCGTTAATTCATCCTCGTCAGTTTAAAAAAGGCAAAGAAAGTCACCGAATACATTCCACCTATCTGACTCTCTACTCAAAATGATTTCGCATATTACAGTAAATCCCATATCCAAAGCATGCCTAGGTATGCCCAGAATGCTCAACAAGTCTTGGATTTTACATGCCGATATGCAAAAACAGCGGGGTTGTAGTCAGGCGAACACCTCCAACGGTTGGACCTTGACAAGCGTCTGCCGGATGATGGTTCAAGCACCAAACACGCACCGAACTACAACGATGTCTACCAACAGTTCAGCATCTTGCAGAAGGAGAGAGTATTGGGCCTTCCCGCGCCTCTGAGTTTAGCAAAAGTTGGGATTGGTTTGAGTCCAGATTCGACACTCATCTCTTGGGTACTCTCCACAACGTCTTTCGTCGATATCTCCTTGCACTTCAGAGGCCACTTCCACGGAAGCCAGCGCCATTGGCATACTCTTGGGGCAGATGTCCTCATATCATTGCGTGACTTCAAAGCCGATCTTGGTGAAGATGGCGATTCGTACTTACAAAGAGTGCGCGACTACGACCTCGTGGTAAAAAGTCTGCAAGACAACCCAGACGTCGTGCCACAGTCTCTTTCAGGACTCACCAATGTTTCTGCTTTGTATCAGTGGTGAGTTTGCTACAATTTCCTCACTGGTGATGAACGGAGACAGGACCAATGCTCTTGGTCGCAGGCGGCTTCTATGATGGTAATAAAGCCACCTAACCAAGTCTTCGTGAAGCTGGTATCTGGTCAATATGGGGAGGTTCATCGTTTGTTAGCTGCGCAAATTTTTGCACCAGAACTCCATGGCTACTCAGACCACGAAGGTACTCCGAAAGCGTTCGTTATGGAATTTCTCGACCCCCCCCGTCTTGGGTGACTCCGTCGGATTTTTCGGAGCTTCCACCTCTGCAGTTCTTATTCGACTCATCCTCTAGTCCAACAAGGTACTTGCGCCGAATGGCTTTTTTAAATGTCCGACAATTTTTACATTGGACAACAGGTATGGGAGATCCATTGGACACCACTGCCAACTCTGCGGCGATTGCTTTTCCCACAAGTCTGCTTGGGCAACTTCCAGTTCCGAGGTTCAGACTTCACATGTAAGACCCTATCTCAATCCTGAGTGCAGTGACCCATCCGACTTCCACAGTTCTTTCTGTGAAGTTCCTAGGATGCCATGCTTCTGCAGAAGCCCGCACAGTGAGCTTTATTGCCCAGTCACCTTAGCCCTTCATTTAGTGATTACTTATAAGCAATCTGATGCTTCGTGTCGATGAGCTCGAGAAAAGGCTTGAACGATTTCAGCACCAGCAGGAACAGAAGCCATCGGAGGGTTGCCTTCAAAAACCGAAGTAGGCAGCTAAGGAAGGGAGAAGCGGAAGTTACGACCCTGATCTCCAGGGCAGGGAGCTTGAAGGCTTTGACGTGATGGGCGACGTATGTGATTTGTTTTTTATTCTTTAAAACAACACTCAGCTTTAGAATCAGCTTACTAGGAACCTAGTCGATTTACAAGTCAAAATTCATATAGACTTATCCCAAGAGAAGATCCTGGAACGTCTCGGCGCACAGAGCTGGCAAGGTCAGCGACCGAAAAGGGAGTTGCCCTACAGGATTGCATCTTCTCTTCCCTTTCTGGGCCCAGCAAGCCCTCCCGGGAAATCATTGACTTGATCTGCTCTCAAGATCGTGTTCATATTGGAGAAAATGACATTCTTGGGAAATTGCACAACTTTTTGCATGGTGTGGAGGTATGATGTACATTATTATCATTATAAAAAAATCAATTGATCAATAAAATCAGTCATACCTTTTACTGGTCGCTATTGCCCATCAATGCATCACGATTCAGCCCTTCTGAGTACTAACGTAGTTGTCCTGGATCGTCTCCTGGCCTTGCGTTTTTGCTCGTTGTCTGCGAGTTGTGTTATCAATCTGGGCACAACCATGTGGACTGGGAAATGAGATTTGCGATCAAAATTCGGGCTTGGCGCATACGAGGGGATGATGATCCCCAACTATCATGCGGCACAACAGGATGAAAATCGAGCAGAAAGAGATAATGGCGTGTATGTTTGGCTCCTTCCTCGTTTGAGTCGAAATTTGTATATTACTTACAATACAGTAGTTTTAGCAAAACCTGCCACACCTTCACCTACTATACGGGCATCATGATGTATATAAAACAATTCTCCATAAATTCATTTCCGGGATCAGAGATCTCCTTCTGACCCTCATAACAATTTAATAGAACTAGTAAAGGAAATATGCTTTTCCATCTTTCAAATCCTCCACGACCCCGACAAACTCGAAAACAACCATAAAGCAAAACAATAAAGTTCTACAAACGCGGAGGGTCTTTATCCTCACATTCGTCCGCATTTTGCTTCCCTGACGTTCTAAATGTGATCGCCGTCGGTGACTTGTGAGAAATGCCCGACTTGCGTCGTCAAAAGTCAAAAACTCTGTAAAAGTGAGAAGACCGTGCACACCTTGTCACCGGCATCCGTAGTCAACAGTGTGCTATTGGGCCGTGTGCCTGCCCTGAGCCGAGATAGTTGCACAGAGGTATCCGAATCTTTCGCCCTCAACCTTCCTCGGGCATTAAGACTTTTTTAAAAAAAAACAAAATTTCAGTGCAAAACATGTAAGTAAAGATACTACAAACCTAGCAAGATAAGCATTGACATATACTGCGTTAGCAAAAAAAATTAATTCAACCCTTGTATCTGATTTTTGAGGAAAGAGCACATTACGTTTGGGCAATAAAAGCATAATTCCTTTTCGTGGAATTTATTAGGACCAACTCAGTCACCAGAAAAAGCCGTGGATACTCACCAAAAGAGACCAAGGAGGTTTGTATAGCGAGAAATGTGATCAGTGCCACCGTCGAGACAATACTATGATCCACGCCATGTCAGTCATTTTCTTGAAAAGGTGCATTGTGATAAAAAGGCTTACGCGACAAGCAAACCAGTGTTCACCACGTAGATCATCAGAATTTTGACGAGAGAGTCCGTTCTATATATTTGGTATGAATTCACGCATCTGAGTAGAAAAAAAACCTGGTTCGTGCCTGCGGAATCCTGTCCTGGCCCTGTTGAGAATCCAACAAAGGGCGATGGCGATGGATGATTCACCCAAGATGCCGAGTGCAAAGGAAAGGTACATGAGCCGCTGAAACTCGTCAGTGATAAAGTTAAGAAATATAAAAAGGAAATCACAGATATCTTTTCGTGCGCTCCGAAGGCGGCTCCATGGAATCTAGAGAAATCAGTAAGCGATTTAATGTATTGCAGAGTTTAAAGGGTGTAAACATACGCCTTGCCTACAATAACGAGGTTGACGACTGCGAAAATGCTTCAATTTTTAAACATGGCGGAGAAAAATTAAGTACCAAGGTCACAGATTGAAATGGTCATCTTCGAAAAAGAAATCAGTATAGGGAACATGATTTTAAAAGAACTTTGAATCACAATATATGTGGTTAATATGATATTATTTTCGCTGACTGAAGGACTGTAAAGAGGCCACCAGCAAAAAAAAAGTAAAAGAGCTTACGAGTATAGATTCGACGAGCAAACATGGTACGGATTATAAATGTTGTGATAGCCTTGATGGAATCAACACGAGAACTGTCCTGAACAAAGCGAACTCCTCACTGTGATGAGAGGCTGAGAACTTATACCCCTAATGGAAAGTCAGAGATCACGAAGTGGGCGATGTGGGATTTGCACTTGCCAAGTTGATTTCATCAGAGCTGTTGGATTCCCAAAGTTTGTAATCAGAAAAAAGTACATCGTGTGACAATGCATTGCTGAGCTGAGAGTGTCTATCATCCTAAGGGAAAAGTTGAAAAGGATGCGCAAAAGGATAGGATTTGAAGTCTACCAAAGCAAACCAACCTACAGCGACACTCAGTACGGACAGAACGCTATGAAGTAGTAGACTCACGATAGATCTTTGGAATAGACCATCCGTGTTATCCAAGGAGTACTCGTATGATTGTACACAGGTTACTCCCCAGAGACTAAACATATGTCAATGAGTCCAAGAAGAAACC
>Ga0307517_10003227_pt1 | contig 25570 bp, 28 predicted proteins | sample 23_EM_MG_FD_194515 | JGI IMG/M metagenome (GOLD analysis project Ga0307517, IMG submission 194515) | Populus trichocarpa ectomycorrhiza microbial communities from riparian zone in the Pacific Northwest, United States - 23_EM | ecosystem: Host-associated > Plants > Roots > Unclassified | place... | reverse complement strand
CATGTACGAAGGGTCTTAACTCGCACTGCTTTTGATACAATAATTCGATACATGTTACCATATACACTGGCTTTGTTTTACCTCGGGATCCGGTTCCTTCTAGCGATAACGAGCAAGCGTGAGAACCTGATCTCGTGATGCTGCGGGAAGGCCGTTGCCTCCGCGGCCGGAGAATTTCACTCCGATTTGTCTAGAACCTGACTCGCACCTCCCCCTCGGCTTTTCCGGAATCCCCGGAGTCATGTCATGACTTACGACAAATGTGATCTCCACGTAGTCTTAAATGTGACCGGCTCCGTCAAGACCCCACGCGCGTTTCACCGGCAAGATTACCACACCTAAATCGTCCACAACTCCCCGTCCTCAATATCTTTTTTTCACCCTCGCTTCCACCGCCTACCGTTTGGAGCCGGGTTTCTGGACATATCGGATGTGTATCAGCCTCTCGTTCTGCCTGGTTTGTGAGTACGAGGTTCCTATTACAATTGAATACCCCCCCTCACCTGGTGTGTTGCACTCTCCCGAACTGGACTTTTTGTTTGTGGCGGGATTTCATAGCTATCCGGTCCAGTTGGCGAATCCGCCGGAAATCACGGCTCATGACCAGGGCAGTCACACACCCAGACGGAGCGGTCGGGATACGACATAGCGCAGAGGGGTCCTTTGTCCATCGTAACGTCCAGCGGTTAGACGAACGCCAGCATCAGGCTACACTCCACTCGGTCCCCGAGAGACCTAGGAGCCGGAGGGGGAGGGGGAGGGAGCCACCCGTGGTGATAGGAGATCCGACGGTGAGTCTTTTTCTCGGTGTCCGGACGGAACAAACGTTGTCGAAGCTGATGCCGTGGCGATGACTTCCGCTCACGCTTTCCGAATCACCCATCTGATTCTCGCCATCTGGTGTACTGCAGGATGTGGACGCACCTTCTCAAGATAGCCTGCGAAGAACTTCTTCTCGTGTGTCAGGACGGGTTGATGTCAGTCCACTGTTCTCCTTTCACCCCTTTCACGCGTGTTTCGCTCACGTTCCGTCGTGGCCTCTCACATGGCGAACATTAGCATACTCCACGGGCCACCACTACAAAGTCTGCGCGTCGTTCACTCAACGGCCCCGATGATATTCCGAGCAGGAATTCCTTCGACTTACGGACTATCCCTATGATTCCGCAAGAAGATTCCGACGACACACCGTTCACACTGAGCCCTCGTCACTCACAATCACCTTCTTCGTCTCACTCGCGGCTACGTTCGTATCCGGATACGCCCGCCCGCCCAGCCGTTCATACAGTATCCCACCCATAATTTCATAGACCGCCGACCATTCTGGTACCTTACCTTGACACATTCTGTTAGAACTTTGCATTGTTTAGTTTAGGCACACGAAGCGGGATTTGGTTGTTGACCAAGTGCGTTGCCTGGGAGCGGACACTCGGAGCCTCCCTCACTACATTTGGAGACCAAATCTCAGACTAAAATCATGCTATGTGTGTAATATGGCATGGGGCTAAGTGGTACATCTAATCTTCTGCTTGGCCGGCAATAATAACATCGTCTGGAAGGAGAAGCTCAGTGAGAGTCGAAGTAGGAGATGTGGAGCAAAAAAACCAACCTATCTTTAACACAGCACGAACCAACTTGAGACCAGGGGGCCGCCTCAGCAAGGGTGAAATGTTCGGGGTGTTTAAGGGACACATACCTGAGTAGCCAACAGATACTGTTGTCGTTTTGAGATCAAAGGATCGTAGACGAACTGATCCTTCATATCTATCACAACAAGAGTTAGTGCTCCCCGTGGTCCCTAGGAGGGGAAGAACTACACACCCATGCTCCCCTTTCCAAGACAGTCAATACCTAACGTTGACTGGCCTTCATTCACCTGTCGACTCTTGACCTCGGCCAAGGTCTCAATCGGCGACAGCCCACTGTTCTCCGCCAGAGCCAGAGGTATCGAGTCCAAGGCCGACGCGAACGCGCGCATTGCGTACTGTTCTATTGATGGGATCTAGTTGTGAACGTTGAGCGTCCTTCGGGTGGAAAGCACCTCAAAGGGGTCAACATACCTCATCGGCAGCTTTAGCCACAGCGATCGAGGAGCTGATGTCCGCAGCTCCACCACCGTAAACTACGCGGTTGTCCTTGATGAGGTTTCGGACCGCACAAATGGAGTCATGGAGTGCCCGTTTCGCCTCATCGACGATCTGGAACCACGATGAGAGACGAATTCTATGACCGTTCCAGACTTATTCTCACCATTTTGTTGCTTCCACGAACGAAGACGGTGACCGTCTTCGTGTTCGCGCACTCCTCGATAACGAGCATCTTGTCTCGTGTTGTTCCAAAGGTAACCTCGCGGACGATGCCAGCTCTACCGAGCTTGGCAGCGGTCATATCTTCGAACCTAGGGACAATTCTCCCGTTGGTGGCCATGGCAATCAACTATATCCTGAGGATCAGCAGCGGACAAGCATCCAATCCATCAGGAATACCTCGATCTCAGGGCCACCAACCCATCGGACAGCAGGAAGGTCATTTTGCATTAACAGATGGTTGGCTTCGTCGTCGAAACCCCACTGACAAATGACTAGATTGGCACCCGTGTCCTTGACGCGCTTGATCATGTCGGTGAACTTCTCCTTTTCGTACTCCTGCAGCTTCTTGTACTCCGCCGCACTCGTGATGTCAAGCTTATGTTTCGTCTTTGGTCGTGGGGGCTCGAAGGGACACGTGAGGATCGCAAGACGGGCATCACGAACGGTGTGAGGCATCTGAGAGTGTGACATGTCTTTGTCGATGAGGACACCCTGAATCAGGGTGGTATCGGCAAGCGAGCCACCGACTTTTCCGTCCACCTTAATTAGATCGAAGGACACATCCTTTCGATCCAGGTCGGCAACAGTCATGACGGCTTCGACGGCAATACGGGCGAATTTTTCATGTTCTTTGGAGACGCTGCGGATACGGAGTTAGGCATACAATCAAGCCTGGAGGTAAGGGCACATACATTTTGCTACCGAGACTGGTCATTGCGGTCTTGAACAAGTTCTCCGTGTTAGATGCCGAGAACTCTATGACATCGGAAATCGTGTCCAGGTGTTCGACGGCGACCTTGCAAGCACGATCAAAGCCGTCCGCTATCCTGATAGGATGGATGCCACGGTCTAGCAGACCCTCACTCTGTTCGAGCAGAGCGCCGGCGAGGACTTTGTTACCGTGAGCCCCCAGGGTCATGGAATGAGATTACTATGAGACTCACCAACCACACCAGTCGTTCCATCTCCGATCTCGTCGTCCTGGCTCTTCGATAGCTGTACGAGTAACCTGGCGATCTGGTGTTCGACCTCCATCTGACTAAGAATAGTAGCTCCATCGTTCGTCACGGTAATTTCACCATCGGGAGAGATGAGGATTTTGTCCAGTCCTGCGTGGGATGTTTAAGTTTTCCCTTGACATTCTGAGCGAGATGGAAGAACCTCTGGGTCCTAACGATGTCCGGATGATGTTGGCGACTGTCCTCGCGGCGAGGATATGTTGCTGCGAAATCAGAGGGTTCAGATAGCTTCCAAAGGGAGAATAGCGGTTCACAGACCTTGATAGCCTCAGTTCCATGTATCCGAACCTTCCTTCCTTGCTCACGGAGGATGATAAACGGTCGTCCGTACTGATCTCACCGCGTTAGATTGGTCGTTTTTCGTTCTTGAAAAGAGGGGGATCGCGTACCTCGTCGGTAGCATACAAGGCCTGATGCTCAGCCATACCTGTGTATTTTGGATTTTATCGCGGAGGGAAGAGAGAACGAGGGTGATCGTGGGTAAACCACAAACCTCGAACGCGGTGGGAAACTTTTTGATCTGCCGCTCGCAACTCCACTCGTCATCTGCCGCGGATACCTCTTGAACCGAGCACCCCCACGGTCTGTACATTTTCTCCGTGCGACGCGCCTCTCACTGCGTCACATCACACCTCTTGGGCTGACGAATGGATTCTCATGGCCAGGCTTCACCAATCAAACCCATGTTATCCGAACCAAACTCCCCCTGTTTGCTCACAAAGCCCCCGGTTGCCCGGGTTTTCCGCCCTGCGTACACCTATGAACATGGATGGACCTAACTCCTGCTCACTGCACTCATTGTGAGTTGGCTGTGATAGTCGCGGAGATCTGCTCTCTGACAGCGCGGTATCCCTCGTGCACCTATACCTGCCAACTCCTAGAAGGACCAACATTAAAACTCCTCCGCATGCGCTGCTTGCTATTCTCATCCGAGTATCTCCACAACACATGGAGATTGAAGGGGTCTGAAGGTTCGCCATAAGTTGTATCTGATCGTGGTCTTCCCTAGGCTTCACGGGTACCTTGTGTTGCGCATATTCTCATCAAATTACCGCTTACCTGTCTGTCGGGCTTTTGTGTTCTAAGCTCATCGACTTGGATGTGTTGATCAAGAATCGCAGGGAGGGAGCGGTGTACTCGGTGCTGGAGCAGCTGACTATCCCGCCGCCTGTGCGAAGGGCAGTGGGACCGGCAGCATATGTAGCACACACCAAAATCCCTTCAATACAGTGAATGAGACCACCGAAGTACATGTTATAGTCCTCAAGCATAAGAGTCGTATGTCAACAGGAGTGGATGTAATGAACTCGGTTTGAATTCAGTCCAAACCACACCCATATCGCTCACAAATTCTACGTTCGACGTTACAATGTGTGCTCTCAGTGTCGGGAGCGGGCAGCGCCCAACCACTATCGTAAACACGTCCCTCGCGAGTCGGTTGACGTCACCGTTCATCAAACACCACGGACTCGGGCGGTTGATTCTCCTTCCCCCAAGGTCGAGTCGGAGGATCATTTACGCGGCCCAGACGCGTCTCGTTGTTGCTAGGAAGGCTGGACTTTGGACGGCGTCCGCGTCGCCGGAACAGAAACATGGTTTGTTCTTCCCTTCCGGTCATCACGTCGTAAAAAGGTCAAAAACGTCATCCAACTCTCGTTGGCTCGCTGGTTCTCCTTTGCCCCCATGTCTATCTTACGCGCCCTTGCGCTGGCCACATGTTTCGCGGCGGGCTCTCTCGCAGCTTCAGTCGACGAGTGGCAGAGCAGATCTATCTACCAGGTGTGCGCTTGTTCTCTCATTAGCTAATGTTGCTCTTTTGGTTTACGTGGATTCGTTGCAGCTCTTGACCGACAGGTTTGCCGTCGAGGGTACTGACTCCCCCCTGTGCGTGACCGATGACCGCGAATACTGTGGCGGCACATATCGAGGCATCATCGACAAACTCGACTATATTCAAGATCTGGGCTTTGACGCCATCTGGATCTCACCGATTTTTGCCAATGTCCAAGGTTCTACCGCTTACGGAGAAGCTTACCACGGCTACTGGGCACAGGACATCTACGAAATCAATCCACACTTTGGCTCTGCAGATGACTTGGTCGCGCTTTCCGACGCCTTGCACGCCCGGGATATGTGCCTCATGGTTGATGTTGTGGTCAACCATTTCGGACCCGCCAACTCGTCTGCCGCCTTTGCTTCGTTCAACCCGCTCGACAAGTCCAGCTACTTCCATCGCAGGAGTTTAATCACGGACTACAACAACCAGACGGACGTCGAACAGTGTTGGTTGGGTGACGACAAGCTTGCTTTGGCGGATGTCGATACGGAGAACCCGTGGATCGCGAAAACGTTCATCCGGTGGATTGAATCTTTGGTGGAGGATTACAGTATCGATGGCCTTCGTATCGACACTGTCAAACACGTCAGGAAACACTTTTGGCCGGCGTTCGCTGCTTCCTCCGGTGTCTATACCATCGGCGAAGTGTTTCACGGGGATACTGCCTACATGGCAGATTACACACGTTCGTGCTTTGTTAACCCCCTACCACCATCTGTTTTGAATCGAGCCTGTTTGCAGGTGTCATTGATGGTGTTTTGGACTATCCAACATGGTTCCAGCTAATCCCCGCGTTCCAGACGTCAACTGGAAATCTGAGTGCTCTCGCAGATGTCGTCCTGAAAGCCCAACGTGCATACAAGACCGGGTTGTTTGGATCCGGAGCTTTCTCAGAGAATCATGACCAGCCAAGGTTCCCATCGTTGACCAGCGATATCGCGGTGGGTGACTTCCGTAGTTGGTGATAGTCCTGTGCTCAATCAAACCCCCAGAGGATCAAGAATGTCATTGCGTTCCCTTTCATCCATGACGGCATCCCTATCCTCTATTACGGTGCGTTATCGTGACAAGCTGTTGCTGGCCAGCGATCATTAACGCATTTTCAGGTCAGGAGCAAGGTTACACCGGTGGTGGCGACCCCTTCAATCGTGAAGCGTAAGCTCAACTTCCAGTGACGTGCCATTCGTAATTCAACCTCTCATTGCAGGCTGTGGCTCTCGGGTTACGTTGAAGAGAAGGAGCTCGTCGACCACGTCAAAGCTCTCAATGCTGCACGCAAATCCGCAATTTCTGCCTGTCCGAGATACCTCACCACCCCCATGACGTTCCCCGAGGTTACCGCAACAACCTTGGCTGTTTACAAGCACCCGTTGTTGGCTCTGTTTACAAATGTCGGATCAAACGGCACCGCATCTTGGAATGTCCAGGGCACCGATTATGCTCCGGGCACGGAACTTGTCGAAATATTCTCCTGCGGCAGAGTTACTGTGGACAGCACTGGCGGCGTTGCGGCCTCCTCAGTTGGCGGTCAGCCTCAGTTATACATTCCCGCCTCCTCGTATTCTGGATGCTGCTAGAACTGATGGCTCAGTATCGCATGGTCTACCACGTACACCTTTCGTTCTGCTTGGCCCCCTTTTCAAGTTCGCGCCGTCGACCGAGCGTGGTTTGCGGATAATTCGCTTTGCCAATTCCACCATAGCCGCCACTTGCGTTTTTCTCACCCTACAATTTCGTTGTCTAGTCTCGAGAGTTCGGAATCCGTCGATATTCAGACAAATCGCAGCCCTTCCTTGTCCCCACACGCGGCCCTCGTTTATCCGTCACTCTTTCAATCTGATCCCAATTTATATCTTTTCGCACTCCTGCTGCACCTTTCATACTCATCTGTTCGGTATATTTGAAGCTTCTAAATCAGGATAGTTGTACAACATGGTGCGTAATACAGAGGTCCTTCTCACGTCGGTTTAAGCCGATTTCATGGGCTGCTTAACCCTGGGCCCATCGCTAGGACGCTGCTCCCATCCACCGTGGTCAGGCGTAGGGACGACGTTCTGTACGCTTCGCCTCTAAGGTTCCGAATCACAGTCGGCCATGTGTGGAGTTATCACTATCAGATCGAACGTTTGGCGAACGGCCGAAGGTGAAATTTTGAAACGGGACAAGAGCGCGGCCTGACGCGTTTCTGCAAGGCTTGAGGTCCAGACCCCAGAGCACTGGTCACCGGATAACACGCTGCTAGGGTTAGGACCGGACGGGGCTCCACCCCAATTAATCGGAATACTCCCCATACCCCCCTCCCTTCCCAGATTCCACCCCCGGGGAACAGAACCGATTGTAACCACTTATCATCCCACCCAAGTAGTTCAGATCGTGAACGTCCTTCTTGAACAATGTGATCTTGAGGATTGTCCTTGGTGGTGGTGACCGTACTAAGGGTCGTACCACTCGAGGTTACCCGTTTGCCAGTAGTGGAGGTCTACAGCTTCCGAATAGGGATCCTCTCCGGGGCAGAAGGCTCGGCCATCGTCGTTAAACTCGTCAGGGAAGCCCAGCTTGAGTTCTAACCGACCTGATCCGTCATGGAGGGAGACACTCGTCACCACCCATTCTGGAGTACCTGGGTCGACGGGTCCTCGGAGGCGAGACCTAAAATAGCGATTAGATGTGATTCATGGAACAGCTGGTCATACCAGAAGGACGCACAACGCCAGGCACATCGAATCCATCACAGTTGAAGGCATCGTCAGGGGATGGTCTAGGTGCTAGGGTGTCCAGCATTGCTAAAACGCCACGCATTTAAGCGACTGCTTACTGCCAAAAATAATGCACGGGTGACAATACCTAGAAAAGGGACGGGACAACCGAGGTTGGTGAATCCACGCAACATGGACATTATTCCCAAATCGTCGAGTACGTTTCACAGTGAATCGTGTCTGTGGAGACCATCGTCTGGCTCTGGCCTATCTATGCTACGATCGGGGGGGTCCGCCGATGGAGAGAACTACGGAAGAAGGAAGGAATTGGACGTCGTCAGCGTGCGGTCTTACCATGGACTCAGAGATATCGCCTTTAGAATGAGCCATTCGCGAACGGTCCAGGATAAAACCTCGGGTGTCGAAAACGAGACGAGCACGAGCGAACTACATATCTCCGCAGGATCGAAACATGAACGTGAATGAAAATTGGGGTTACGGGGGTCAGTGTTACCAAACGACGGATAACCGACCTTGGCAAATACAGAGCATTGGTAGCCAAATCGTAGATTTCTGGGCCGAATATTTGTCGGAGGGGTCAGCAGGAAACAATTTTATTGAGCGTACTGACGGTATATGACTAAAGAACAGGCTGATATGGACGGGGAAGCGCTTGGGCGGAGAGTATGAGCGATGCTGATCAAGCTGGCCAGGGTGAGCGCAGGCTGTCTGAAGGCAAAAGAGAAGATGCCGAGAGGATACGCGCAGACGGGAGCAGTTCGAGAATATCCACAGGACTGCAGTGAAACTGAGCGCCTGTCAGCGCTTGCTGGGGACCCGAACGGGGTGGAAGCCACGTGTCAGACTATCATCCCTACCACATCGCCATCTGCACTGCTCCTGCTACAACATGAGTTTCCGAAAGCCTTTCTCTAAAGCTCGGGAGAAGATGAAGCACGGACTATCGAGAATCGGAGACAAGCTAGGTAGAGGAGGGGCCAACGCCAGTGACGAGGGATCCAACCGCTCGGCCTTATCTTTGCAATCAGGGCCTGCCAGCATCGTCGTGGAGGGCGAAATCAGAGGAGAAAACAGCAAGACCGGTGGGGAAGACAATCCAGTTCCGCGATCGGTGGTTGAAAGGGGACATGACCTGGGAGAAACCAGCCAAGGTGATCCACATCTGCTTCCACGCGTGGAGATTGAAAATGTGTCTGGCCGAGAAGGAGGAGAATCGGACGTTTGGAACGCTTCCCCTATCTCGTCACGAGATGGGGAGTCCGAGGGTATGTGAACCACGTCATTCTAGCCACCACCTCTGACAGATGATGCAGGACCTTTACCGGCTCTTGATCAAGGCCATGGTGACGCCGCCACATCCAAGGACGAATCGAGCTGGAAATCTACCGCGGCTTCGGCGGCCAAATTATTCCTCCGCACAGTGGAAAGAGCTTCAGACGCCTTCCCCCCGCTCAAATCTGTCGCCGCAGGGCTCTGTGCTATCCTCGACAGTTGCGAGGTATGGTCCACCTTCATTTGCTCGATCCGTGATGCTTACAATTCTCCCAGCAAACGATGGTCAACAAACGAACGATAGAGTCCTTGGGATCCCGGGTCGAAGCCCTTGTCGAATCGCTCTGCGCACCTGTTTCTGAGGACGATTTCAAGGAGGAAGCGAGGAGAAAGAAGTTGGCACGGTAAGCTCAGCCTCTTCAAGATCGGGAAATGAGGCTGACAAGCGGGGATCGCTAGGAAATTGGAAGGCGTCCACAAAACTCTGGACCCATTGACAACTCAAAAGGATATTGCGCAATTCTTGAACAACACCGAGAACGCGCAGAGGCTCAATGATCTGGTGGATGATATTTGCGAGGCAGTGATGGACTACCAGGCACGTACTCTCAAATGATCCACCTCCACCACATCTAACACGCACCTCAGACTTCCTTACAACAAGATATATACAATAGCGCCCGTCAGCTAGTCGTAAGTTCTTGCCCCAGCTACCTACCTATGCATAGTAATTGGCCAACAGGACAGCGCGGACCTGGCCCTTCTCGACCGCATGTATCACGTTGCTGACGCCGGATACCTCTGCGGACGCGGACAGGGATGCATGAAGGGGACTAGGGGAGATGTCCTTTTCCAGCTCGAACGGTGGTCCAAGGATAAACACGATAAACGAGTGTTCTGGCTCAACGGTCTTGCCGGAACAGGGAAATCAACGATCGCTCAGACGTTTGCGGAGATGTGTTTTGCGGATGGGAAGCTAGGGGCCAGTTTCTTCTGTTCCCGGGATTTCGACGAGAGGAGCAACCTTCGATCCATCTTCCCCACCCTCGCCTTCCAGCTTGCTCACCTGTATCCGGAGTTCCGAAAGAAGTTACTTCCGGTCTTGAAGACAAGCCCTGATGTTGGACGGGAGGCCCTCTGTTCACAGATGGAGAAACTCATCGTCGGCCCTTTCCAGGCAACAAAAATCCCAACCCTCATTGTCATTGATGCTCTCGATGAGTGCCGAGACGAGGAGCCTGCATCCGCGCTCCTGTACGTCCTCTCCCGCTACGTGGATGACATCCCGCTTGTCAAGTTCTTCATCACCGGCAGGCCTGAACCTCGGATCCACTCTGGATTCCGTCTAGAGTCCCTTCAGCCTCACACGGACGTGCTCAGGCTCCATGAGGTTGAACCCTCTTCAGTGGACAACGATATCAAGCTGTTCTTGAAAACTCGGTTCATCGAAATCACAAAGAACCGACGTGACTGTGGCCTCGCAGAGGATTGGCCAGGCCCACATAACATTGATATCCTCTGCAAGAAAGCAGCCGGATTTTTCATCTTTGCTTCAACAGTTGTCAAGTTTGTTGCATCCTATCATCACCCACCTGAGGAGAGACTTGCTCTCATCATTTCACTTTCACAAGACACTTCTCATGAAGGAAAGTCAGGTGTTGATATTCTCTATACCCAAGTTCTGGAGGAAGCCTTCCATGATGTGGATTCCAATGACCATGAGCTCTACTCCCGTTTCAAATCTGTGGTGGGAGCAGTGATCCTCATCTTCCATCCACTCTCCATCAAGGCTCTATCCAATCTCCTCAGGAACTGTGGTACCCCATCCAGAATCTCCAGTGCCCTCCACTCCCTCCACTCCCTCCTCCTAATCCCAGACAACACAGAAGATCCAGTCCAGATTTTCCATAAATCATTCCCTGACTTCCTTACCAATCCAGGACGATGCACAGATACCCAATTCTTTATAAACCTTTCAACTCATCACAATGAGATCTTGCTTTCATGCCTCAACCTGATGGAGGAGAGGTTAAAAAGGAACATATGCAACCTGGATGACCATACTATCCTCAGCAAGGTCAAGGACCTTGTGATACAAAGGGCTACCTATATTGGGGATTCCCTGGAATATGCATGCAGCTTCTGGACAAAGCATCTTGTAAAGGTTTCCAGTAGTGAAAATTGTATTGAGGAAGTACAGAGGGCAATCAATAGATTCTTCCCAACTGGTTTTCTGTTTTGGGTTGAGGTCCTGATCCTCATGGAAAAGCTTGAAATTGGTGTTTATGCTCTCAATGACATCCAGCAGTGGTATGTTTTGGTGAGTTATCCATTTTTTGTTTCAGCCAAAACCTGTATTTACATCCATTCAGACAGGAGTTCCTGACAAGTGGACAAGTGATAGCAGGCATTTCATCCTGGAAAACTTTGACATAATCTGCAACTCTCCTTCCCAAATATATGACTCTCCTCTCATGCTTTGTCCTTCCTCATCCTGGCTCCATGAGTGTTACACTGCAAAGTTCCCTCAAAGGGTCAAAGTGGTGGTGAGACCAGCTGAATGGGGTACATGTACCCGCACAATTTCCTGGAATGGAGAATACACACCTTCCCTTGCATACAAAAACAACACCATTGCTACTGGTTGTCCAGGCACAAACATCACCATTTTCAATGCAGTGACAGGCAGCCAGACTGCTGTTCTCTCTGGGCACAAGGGTTATGTTGATTCACTTGCCTTCTCATCAGATGGTACATTGCTTGCATCTGGGAGTGAAGATAAAGCCATCAAGCTCTGGGATGTCCAGACTGGTGGAGTTGTCAAAACTTTCTATGGCCACATTGGCACAGTCCATTCTGTTTCCATCTCAGTAGGCAACACCATGATTGCTTCAGGGTCTGAGGATGGAACAATGTGTTTGTGGAACATTGGGACAGGGGAGTGTCATGTTATCCAGGAACACAATAATAGGGTTACAACTGTCAGCTTCTCCCCCACAAACTCTCAACTCCTCCTGTCTGCATCCAGGGATGGTACTGTGTGGAAGTGGGAAACAGATGGCCATCAGATTGGATCTCCAATTTCTGGCTCCCATGTTGCATTCTCCCCAGATGGCACTCAGTTTGTTTCATGCAATGGGACAGCTGTTACCATTCAAGATGCTGGTTCTGGGGCAACCATAGCAGTATTTAACCTTGCACATGCTGAACCCAACTATTGCTGTTTCTCCCCTGATGGGAGGCTCATTGCTTGTGCTGCCCATTGCACTATCTACATTTGGGATATCACTGGCCTAAACCCTCACCTCATCAAAACCCTTGTTGGACACACAGACAATATCACCTCCCTAGTCTTTTCCTTCCCCCTCACACTTGTCTCAGCATCTAGGGACTGTTCAGTCAAGTTCTGGGAGATTGGCGCCTCATCAGCAAACCCAGTTACACATCATACAGAGTCCATATCACTCACCTCAGCCCCAATCAGGGCTGTCAGTCTCCAAGCAAAGGAAGGGTTGGCTTTCTCAGTTGATTCAACAGGGGTAGTGAGAAGCTGGAGCACCTTAACTGGCCTCTGTAAGGGATCTTTTGAAACTCAAGCCAAAGACATCTATGTAGGAGATATACAACTGATTGGTGGTAGATTGACCATTGTTGGATGCAAACAGAGTTCTGGCCAGGGCCAGAAAATCCATGTCTGGGATGCTGAGAAAGGTGAACTCCAAATAATGGGTGGAACTAGATTTCTATCCAGGGGTCTTAGGATATCAGGAGATGGGTCCAGAGTCTTTTGTGTGGATGATTGTAACATTCAAGCCTGGTCTATGCAAACAGCAGTGCCTATAGACAGAGAATCACTAGAGTTACAATATCCATACCTCCTTGACCCCCTCTGGATAGATGGTTCAAAAGTCCTAGTTCGTTGTGAGGGGTCATCAACCCTGGGTTGGGACTTTGGGGTTCCAGGCTCAACCCCCACTAAGATATCTACAGCATCCTCAGACAGACCCCAGTTAGATTTTATTGGTAGTACATATTGGTCAAACATTGGTTTGATTGGGATTGAGGATAGGATCACTGGAAAGGTGGTTTTCCAGCTGTCTGGTAGAAAACCTTATGCTGTACAGTGGGATAGTCAGTATCTAATTGCTGGTTATGAGACAGGAGAAATCTTAATTCTGGATTTCAGTCATATGCTTTATCAGTAGTGACGTGTAGTTTGTGTAGTATCCTGTAACTGTATTCACCATATGAAGTGAACTTTCAATAATGAGTGTCCACCTATTCTGATCTCCCTCTACTGACCAATGTAACCCTCTCACTATGGGCTTGATATGATGTATGGGGGGGTTGTCCACTGATTTGATTCTAATTGTTACAAATTATTCAACAGAAACTTTCCCTTCTACTATGGATGGTTATTGTAAACATGTCCAAAGGATAAATAGGTTGTGTGAATGTTGTTCTGGAGTCATTGAGGGTACCATCTCTTTGTGGACCAGGTGTGTAGAGATCATTGTCTGGCTTTTGTCTGTCTATGCTCTAATTTGAAGGGTTTACTAATAGTGGGAACTATGGGAGAGGGAAGGAAATTTGATGTCATCAGTGTGTGGTCCCAGCAATTTTATGGTGGAGTGTGTTGTTCCTTGTCAACCAGCAACTTGGTTGACCCATAATACTGATAGTTATCCTAAGAGGATGTTGAGCAAATATATATTCTATATATACATTGTACTCTACCTTACCTTGGTAGGAGAACTAAGCTTGAAGAGCGTTGGTGATGGTGGGGAGAGAAGAAGAAGCAATATCATATTAGGTCGTCTAAGGACAGGTATATATACTAATATGATGGTGTGCACAGACCATGTTTGGTTGTGTTTGATCCTAATGATCAAAGTGCGCAGTCTATAGTCCAGGCCAATTACACATCGTGATATCGTAACTCCGGATCATGGAGCACCGGTTCGGGGCGGCTATACAGCGTCAACTGATACCGGTTCTGGGAGTCGCATGTTCGACTCCGAGCTTGACACATAAAGTTTCAACAGAGGAGAGTGGAGTAAGCATTACTGCCAAGGCTAGAAGGTGAGGGATGACACAAGGCTGGGCCAAGTGAAATTTGGTCAATCTTATCTGTGTCCTGAGGCTCCAATGCCCTTGGGCAGACCATATACAATTAGCAACTACCCAGTTGGATGTGGTAGTGGTGATATTGTTGTCTGCTACCCAATATGTTGACTTGTGAGTAGTTCCTACCCCCCAGCCATCCAGGGTTGATTTGAGGTACATCAGGGGAACACCAAGCCAGCCTCCACAAAGTTGCAAGCCCCCAAACAATGGGAGCATAAAAAAGTACTCTGAAGCACCTCTGGTATTGACAGTCAGTTTCAAGTATGCTGTAGCTTGTAAAATCACAGCTGAGGAATTTTCTCACCCAACTCATTCTGCAGGTACTGGATTTAGACAGAATAGGTGACCCTCATGCTTAGAGTGAGCATCAATTTATTCAATGGTACTATGTAGAAATTTAGGGGAGTGCATCAAAGTGCTCCCATGGACTGAGATGAAAAATCCTTCTGGTACAGTTTTGCCAAAGCACATTGATTGTGCATGGTCACATAAGATCTGACTCTAGATTTCCTGATGACTACAGCCTGCCTAGCACGAGGTGCAAACAATATGGTCAGCTTGGAGGGCCAGTCTCTCTTCTGGGTGAAGTGGGAATAACTGTAAATGAACCCGTCATTGAACAACAGCTTAGCATGATTGTCACGAAGGGTACCACCCTTGGTGTGGTTGGTCTTTTGAATGTGGAAGGAATGTGTTCTTTCTCTCAGCTTGAGACGGGGTTAACAAGGGAAAGATGGACACCAGTGTGGTCGAGTTCCAGATCAAAATCCGCTGTAGCACAGTTCACGAACCGGTTTTCGAGTTTCAGAAGGCCGGAGATGGACGGGCTTTTCTGGCCCAGAAACAAGATCTTCGATCATGGTGCCTTCGGAGTTGATCGTCACACATACATGGGGCCCCCGCCTGGAGATATCCAAAGCCCATAACCCGAACGCAGGCGTTCGGATGTGCGATTCAAAGGGTCACGGCTTCTTATTTTCGCCACGGATTGGGGATAACGGATGTAGCAAACGAGAAGCATTCGGTCTTGCTCGCGAAACCTACAGCCGACTGAGAAGATGAGTAGGAGGTCCCCGACAAGAATTTGATTGCTGAATGATGAGACGAACCACGCGACAGGCCCCGAGATGTCGTGGTTGTGAAGGAAGTGAAATCCACTGATTTGTTCTTGTGAAAGGAGTTGCAGCGGAGGGTCGGGGAAGTGTCTTGAGCCTCCCGGACATCGGGCCCGTGTGTTGGGGGTGGAGGGCAGGCCTATATCACCAGGTGGGTCGGGGGAGGGGGGTGAACAGTGTCAGGAATACATGGGCCGAGGTAGAAAGGGTCGGGCCTATGTATTGCGCCAGCTAACAGCGAGGGTAGTCCCCCGTTGTCGAGTTCTGCGAAACCGCGCCAATCGATAAGACAACAGCAGCTGTGATGGGAGGGAGGTGATCGACATTGCCCGGTTCTTCATCTTGCACTGATCATGTCCGCTGTCGGCAAACGGAAACGCAACGAGTACGAAAGCTCGGAAGACGAGAACGAACATGTGTTGGGCAAACAGGTTCTTCCCGTCGCGGACTTGCCTTTCGACTTTGACGGCGTACCGGAGGATGGTGCCCAATTTCTCTTCACTGTAAGGTATGTGGGGATCCTGTGGCCAGGGCAATACGTGCCGTTCGTGCTGACCGGATTTATAGACGCGATGCAAGTTTGCTTCCTCATATCACAAGGGTTGACAATCCATACGCGTTGCCAGAAGCGTCAACAGACGTTACGCCCGGTTCATCCGAAAGCCGCACTTCAAGAACACCCGCGATGCCGTCCGAGGAGTGGCGGAGTGTTGTCGAGGAACGGTTCAGGAACCTTAAAAAGGTGTGCTTTAAGTTATCTCTCTCTCTCTCGAAGGTTCGCCGATTCACAGTATACACTAGAATATGGACCAACCCACGATCAACGTTCAAGTTCCCCTTCCATCAAATACTATTCCCGAAATGAGGAACCGTGCTGGGTGGTGGACGTTCATCGCTGGGGCACCTGAACTGGAATGGAACCCTCCGAAGAAACCCAAGGCGGACAAAGATAAAAGGAGGTTTGGGAAGGGGATGCGTGGTTTTGCAGACGAGGACTGGCAGGATGGGTTTGAAGGTGTAGAAGCCGAGGCGTCCCTCCCCACACCACATGGTACGCCTTCACCGTCTGATAACCTCCTGGAGGATGGATCACGGACACGGAGAGAACCAACACCAACGATGTTGCGCTTGGTTGATGAGGTACGGCACCCCACTCCTCCTTGGGAATTCGCAGGAGGGAATTGACTCTTTTCGGGTAGAAAACCGCCTTCCATCTACTCAAGTACTTCATTCACTGGATCGAAACAGATCCAGAACAGCCGAAACTAACAGAGACCCACGCGAGATGGATGTTCTCCATCCTCACCCGAATCGGCGATTTCGTCTCGTCGGACGACATGAACCTCCTACGGATCTTTGTGCGCGCTTGCATATCTCTCCTTAGCGCCCTCGTACAGAAACGCGTATCTTTGGGTGGACCTGAGGAATACGACAAGTTATGTTTCGCCGAGACGGGGTCCACTCGTATATCTGAACAATCGTGCTGGATGATCGTCTCCATCGTCATCGGGGTTTGGGCCCAATGGGACCTTTGGGACGACGTGGAGGTGACACTTCGTGGCATTTCCATCCAACCATCCCTAGATCTCGCGGCATCTACCCAACCCTCCGCTACGCCCACATAACCATCCAGTGGAGTGGTCTGCGGATATCTGGCTCGCGGGCCTATGGTATATAAAAACTACAGCATTAGGATTTTATTAGTCCCTCATTGTACATTAATTGTTACAACAAACACGAATCATGTCATGACCGGCATTGCAGACCAACCGCCTCCGGGACGATTATCCGTTACGCATACAGCACCAACCAAGCTGGCCGGATTGCATCGTTCGTATATACCACGACTTCGTCGTAGTCCAAGTCTGCGCCAGCCTTCCCATAAACCTAATCAAACTCAGCTTGGTTTACCGTCCGAGCCACACTTGACATACCGAATTGCAACCCTTCGGAGGACAAACCAAAGTCGGTTTGTTATTATACGTCTCGTACGCCTTACCGACCGCGACACTGTTGAGGAGCATCACCTTGTAGTTTGAGGGACAGTTGTTTGCAGAGTAACCGTTAGCCCTAAAGGAGAACCGTCAAGTCCGATACCTGTCTCGGGATATTTTTGTGGACATACTTGGAAGATCCAGATGAAGTGTATATCCCAGCCCCGAACCTCGCCCAACCCGTGTTCGTCGCGACTTTGGTAACATCGAACGAACCATAGATGATCGAACACAACGCGCAACCCGGGTTCGTGCAGAGTGTGGTGTTCCCGGGATCACCGAGATTACACACTCTCCGTGTGCCGTGCCACAGGAGGCACTCGTTCCCAACGTATTTCCCTCGAGCGGCAAACTGCCCGTAGTACTCGAGCTGGTCGCTGTCATCCCGGTCACCATCAGCTCTGTTTCGCGAGCCTCCTCAACGGTAATCGGAGAGACAACACACCGATAGGAATGATACGCATCCCAGCTCTGCTGAGACCCGACAACTCTGTACACTGCATGAACCGTTGGACATTTCGTGGGGTGAGACCACTGTCCGGTGAATTGATCGGTCGCTGTATCAAACGATCAGACATCCCAAGAGTGGTTTTGCTCGTGCGGGACTTACTGTCCCAGAATATCTTGTTGTCCGAGGGTACTTGAACCAGTATCGGAGCATATTGGCTAAGTGTGTGATCGCAGGCTTGGCAAAGGGGATTTGCCCCGAACTGTTCAGCCTGACGACAATGAATACAACCATTCAGAGCGTAGCTATGTGATAATGAGGTCAGCTAATTCTCTAAATAGCAGTGAAATGACTACGTACTGTTCGTGAGACTGACTGCAATAGTTCCACCCGGAACCATCTGCATACAACGTAGCAGGGAGAGTACAACCAGGGTAACTGCACGTCACTGTCACTAAGAGATGGATAAGTTGAGTGGAAAGTAGGGCAAGGGTTAAGAGGTAGGTACCCTGTTGCTGCTGGGAATATTGTGCTTGATGACTCGCAGCTTCAGCAACCTGACAATCCTGGGAACAGTAAGCATATGCTGTTCCGGTACTTAGATCAACGTGTTGAGGGTTAGTCTGGCAGACCTATGGTTCGGCAATCACTTCAGGAGTTTGTCGTATGGTCGAAGAACGATTGCACATACCGTACAAAGAGCCTGTTGCGGTTGGGGATTGGCAGCTGCCTGACAGGTGTTGGAACAATAGGGCCACGCTTGCCCGGTGTTCGGGTCGACATATTGGGGGTTAACATTACAGACCTGTTGATTCGCATTTAATGGACAGGGTGGGGGATTTCGTAGGGATCTCACGTACCGTGCAGGATGTATATAGGGTGCCATTATCGACAGATTGGTAGCCAGAATCTTCATAAGTCGTCGTATCCGTATAACCTCCGTGGGAATAGCTTGTTGACTGGTCCGCCCCATAGTATGCGCTCGTCTCGTAATGGGTATCATAGCCAGAGGAGCTATGAGTGTACGTGATATCGTGACCATAGCGCCGGTGACTGTAATCAACCGTTGACTGATAGATAGTGGATCAGGAGGAGGATGGGTAAACCAATATTCGGTTCACTCACCTCGTACTTTGGCTCGGACGGGTGGGCTGGGCGAGTGCGGTGACGGTGATCGACAGGCTCTACAGAGGGTCGGATAGGTCGGTTCTTTACAGGCCTAACTTCTGGTCTTCCGGACGTCGAACTAGGGATTGTGGTAGTACTGGGCTTGACAACGCGGTTCTGCTTGATAACAGGGCTCGGCGTGGTAGCGGTATTGGGCTTGGTAGCAGTATTAGGCTTGGTGATGTGACTGGATGTGAGGTGGGGGGTTGAAACGGTTTTCTTCACAGATTTGGGAGGCTGAGGAAGTTTGGGTCCTTCAGGACGCTCGGGTTTGCTGGATTTCCCGATCCCGAAAAGCCTACTGAAGAAGCCGGGTTTCTTCACCGTCTCTTTCTCTCCCCTCTGCGTACAGATGTGGTCAGCATGCGGACGGTTAGGCTACCGTAAACAGGAAGCACAAACCACAGTGGGCTGAGTCGGTTTGATCTTGGATGGTGGTGATGGCTGAATGCGGCGAGGGTCCTGCCCCAGCTTCGAACTTGATTTCGATTTGGATATCGAGGGGGGAACTGGCGGTCTGTCAGACTCAAAAAACCCCTTGTTCGGCTTCTTAAGAGCCTGACTGCTCTTGGACGGTTTGAGAATACCGCTCGGTTTTCCACTAACCGCAAAAAAATCAGACTCGGTTCACCACCCTGATAAAGCATACTACCTGTGAAGTCGGGGACCGATTTGGATGATTTCAATTTGGACGTAGATGATAGACCGGGAAACCTGTTCGGGTCTGGAGGATAATGAGAGGATGGGTTCGAAAGGAAGGGCGAGTTGGAAGAGGATTTTTGGGAAGAAGAGGGTGGAGGAGCTTTCAACCAAGACGAAGAAGCCGATTTACGAGGAGCGATTTCAATCCGTTGAGGAAGGGTCAGGGGGGTCTTCGAAGGCGGTTTGAGAGCTGTCTTCAAAGGAAGTCTGGGAGGAGTCTTCGGCGGGGGAAGCGGAGACGCGACGAAACGCGGGGTTGGTGCAATCCTCCCAGGCTTGACGTTGACCGGCTTGACCTTCACGGGTTTGACTTTTTCGGGCTTGACCTTGACAGGCTTCGGAGCCTTAACCTTCACTGGCTTCGAGGCCTTGACCTTCACCGGCTTCGAGGCTTTAGTCTTGAATGGTTTGGAAGAGCCACGACCGGCCTTGCGTCCAGGCATGGCGGGGAGAGTTTGGGGGAGATGGGGGCGGAAACGGGAGGCGGGGCATATAAATCTCTCATAGTACTAGAGCCGCTCAAGATAGAAGACCGCTGACGTGAAGGCCGCTATTACGCTTCTGGTGTGTCTCGAGCACTTCAAGGGATCGGTATTGTTCTACTTCAGGCCAGTTGAGCTGAGAAACCTGACCGCGAACTGTATTGTCAAGTTGAGGATCGTTGATCGTAACGGTCGATCGCTGGCGGGATCATGGGAGGCGCCAGCGCCGACAGCGCACTTTACGTCCCTGACTCGACAATGTGGACTGAGTGAATAGGAGCACCTCTCAATCAGCAAGGCTGATGCACAAAGGCAAAGACAACGCCAAGACAGCGGGGTTCTCACCCAGTGGGCTAGGGCTGACGAACAACGGTACAGGAGACCCGTCGGACCCGAGGAATCAATGATCCCCTGGGTTTGACGGCCACAGGCAGCGTGGTCTCCCTCTCGTTGACCGCTCCCAATGTAGAGATTATTACGTTCGTGAGACGCGTTTCCTGTGCTACCCAATAAGCAGCGGAGGACGCGAGCTGGAGGTACCAATCGCAGGCCCGTCAAGTATACATACGCCATCGAAACAGCCCGATGAGGAATGGGGTGACCATATGATGACCAGAGGATCGTGTGGGTTATCGGGATACCGCTAGCTCGCGCGCTTGGGTTCTGCCGAAGCAGCCTTCGGTGGGCTTGTCGTATTTTTCGGGAAGAACATCGGTCAACAGAGCAGCGAACGGGTTCGTTCCGAAGAAACAAAGTCGTTTTGAAGGGAAGCCACCAGACGATGGTGGAGGATCATCAAGAGTCACGAGCGCCATTTCCCCCGCCGCGTCGACGCTCATTGGTGTCTTGCCTTCCACCATCAACTCACACATCCACAGCGTCGTGTGTAGAACGTAATGTCGTTCTTTGGCACGGCAACGAGCACCACTGCTGCAGCCTCGGACAAAGACATCGAGGTCGCCGACCCACCTCCAGATTCGGTCTCTTCCCTCGCTTTCTCTCCACAAGCGGACTATCTCGCGGTCGGTAGTTGGGACAACAACGTACGCGTTCTTTTGGCACATGTGGTCGCAGATCAGTGGACTTATTCATCTCTAGGTCCGCATTTACGAAGTTGGCGCGAATGGACAGACCCAAGGAAAAGCTATGTACTCGCATCAGGGGCCGGTTCTGAGTGTATGTTGGAACAAGGTGTGTCGTTACGAATCCTTTCACTAGGGGCCGTAGCTAACGAAGATTCACAGGAGGGAACCCGTCTCATCTCAGCAGGGGCAGACAACGCCGGCCGAATGTACGATGTTCAGACCGGACAAGCTACTCAGATCGCAAAACACGATGCCACTATCCGTGTGGTCAAGTACGTCGATACCCCCAGTGGTGGAATCGTTGTTACTGGAAGCTGGGACAAAACAGTCAAGGTTCGAGATTACCGTGTCACTCGTGCCGACGTACACTCACCTGGCAGCTTAGTACTGGGATATCCGAAGTCAAAACCCCGTATCCTCTGTAACTCTCCCCGAACGCTGCTACAGTCTCGATGTATCCTACCCACTGATGGTGGTTGGAACGGCAGAACGACATATCCAAATCTTCAACCTAACCAATCCCACCGCGGCATACAAGGTGAGACTTAGGCGCGGAGGATTTTCTCGAGCCCGGCTAATGATATTATGTGGTAGACCATGGTTTCTCCGTTGAAATGGCAAACTCGAGTGGTCTCCTGCTTCCCCGCAGCGAATGGATTCGCCATTGGAACGATCGAAGGTCGTGTCGCCATCCAGTGAGAAATCTCTTTACATCGACCCAAGATGATTATCTGATCTCACAACATAGATATGTCGATGACAAGGATGCATCGTAGGCGCTCTCCCGAACCACTCCCTTAACGTGTCCTAACTCGCCGCCAAGGAACAACTTCTCTTTCAAGTGCCACAGAAAAGATTCGTCCCCGACTACCAAAGATCAATCAGTGGTGTTTGCGGTCAACGACATTTCGTTCCATCCAATTCATGGAACATTTTCCACTTGCGGTATGGGAGTTCATTGCCTTGTGTGTGTTTACTCCTCCTTACTCACTGGCCTCAAGGTTCGGATGGTACCGTTAACTTCTGGGACAAGGATGCACGTACCCGACTGAAAGGTAATTTCGTAACGCTCAGTTATCTATTCCGATGTCTTATTTTACGACGACGAACAGCCTTCGACCCGTGTCCCGGCCCTATCCCCGCGACTGGTTTCAACCGAAACGGAAACATCTTTGCTTACGCCGTTTCGTACGACTGGTCTAAAGGGCACTCCGGCATGACCCCCGGGCATCCAAACAAGATCATGTTGCATGCCTGCAAAGAAGAGGAAGTCAAGAAGAGACCACCTAAGCGGTAAACTATACTCGCGACCTGGAGCAATCTAGTGTACGGAACCTATTCCTTCCGGTTCCATGTTTGGATCATACTTGAGAACATGCTGTCCTGTGTGCTTTTCTTATACCGCTCTCCAATTCCATTATTTTCGCGATTATCCCTTGGTTCCTATCCTTCGCCAGCACCAAACGAACAACACGCGTCCACAGTGAGAACAACAACCGTCTCCGTCCATAGGTTTCTACGGTACCCAAAACTCCTTCGTCAATTCTTCCAGCGGGCCGCTCCAGATGTATGCATCGCACTGCACCGGTGGGCCCAATGTCCCCACTTCCGCGCTGACGGATACGGACGGGGAGCCCTCGGATGGTTTGTAGCTAGGGAAGGGGATGGTGGGACCCAGCGGATGAACTGTGACCATCGTCCTTGTATAACGCTTTTCCGAGTTCCCGCCGCGTAAACGTAAAATCGATTACTCTGGGGAGGAAGACTCACCTCCCCTTCGCCCTCGAAATCGTCGAGTACCTCCATATCCGGTTCTGTCAATCCAATGACGAGCAGACCGTGGACAGACCTTTCCTCGGGTTTCAGCTCCTCGTCGAACATGGATTTACTTGTGGAATATGGGAGAAGGCCTGAAAATCCCCTGTCCTCATGGGTTGGCGTTCACGCTCAGACGGGGGTCCTCTACTAGTAGACGGATGGCAAATCGGCGTAGCGTACCTTGACTTCATGCCTGGTGTGATCCTAGCCGCGATTGACAGGTCGAACGAGAACACTTCAGTTGTACAGACTACGACCCCCCGATGGTGGAACCCGTCACTTACAAACAGTACTGCGGGACGGACTTGCAGATGGGAGCCGTCGTTGTCGATTACCCACGTGAGCATCCAGGGTTTCATCAGAGTCCCGTAGAAGAAGGCGGAAAACCGCGGCTCTTGAGATTGAGCCATCGGCGAAAGGAAGACGAGTCCTGAGATAGGTGGGACGACGACGGGAACAGAAAATGTGCCATTGATTCAGCTCAGAGTCAGGCGGGCGGTTGCGGGTAAACGCGGTAGTTTCCCTTTGGTTCGATCAACTCTTTGTTTCCTAAATATGATCACCGATGGTCGCGCCTCTGAATAGTTAACGCTTGGTTGACACCATATGGCTCGAGCCCGGACCGCATATATCAACGATGCATGTATCGGTTCGACTGTCCACCGCTTCGCAAATGGCAAAAACGCGCACCTTCCCCCAAGAACTCGTGGACGAGGTGGTCGACGAGCTTGCAGACCCCTCCGGTTATCCGATCCAACGTGTCGCTACCTGCTCATTGGTATCAAGAGCTTTGGTTACGCGCACCCAGAAATATCATTTCCAATCTATCTACCTCTGTGATTTGGGCGGGTTAGGGAAGCGGTATCGGCCTAGGATCGCACCACCACCCGCGAATTGATTTTGACCGATACGTATCAACGTGCTGGAGGGCTTCGAGATGCACATACGCGCTTTCGCTCACGTCGAAGAAACCAGAACTTTCTCCTGTCCCCTTCCGTCGTGGAGTGCTTCGCATCGACGGGTTCTAAGCCTGATCCAATTGAATATCTCCGAGTCGCTAACCACGTCACACACATCACCTCTCTACTGGCCGCGCTCTCCCAATCCCGTTCTTCGGAGGTAACGACTCGTTGCGATTGTGTGGACTCCCCCCCACAAACACTCAATTGGGTCCCGCCCTCCGTACGGTTTGGTGATTTGGGAATCGGCATATCGTATCTTCTGTCCGAAGTGATTCTTGTGGGCCGATGGCTTTTCGGTTCCTGTATCTTATTCCCGTCAATCCCATGGGGGTCCTGATGGTAAGTGTTGTATGGGATACACGTCGATTCACCCCGCTGACGGCCCTGATTTCCCTCTAGTCTCCCCTTCGTTGGACCTCTCGTTGTGTTACACGCTTGTGCGGTTACACGTCTCCGTCCGGCTGGAAAATACTGGGATAGTTCTCGACGCCATTCTCTCCCCAGTCACTTCGTCCCAGCTTTCCTACGTTTCTCTACCCAGCTTGGGCGGCGGAATAGGTCCACCTTCATCGGTTTGCAGAACGCTTCAGCGTTGAAAGTCCCGAGAGACAGATGGTAGTATGTTTGGGGATAATTGGTGTGATCTCGGGACGAGTCTCTTATTGGAGCGGGTCAAGTACAAAAAGCTTTTGTCCAGATTGAGAGAAGAGGCGACGTTTATTCCACCTGGGTAGATATCTAAGGATGAGCAGAGGCCGGGTCTCGCGAGGATAGTGCCGCTCTTCCCACTTCCGCATCTCAATTGGAAAATCCTCGAGTGCTTATCTCCTTTTCCAAATATTGTTCTCCCGAGGACCCGATCCTGTGGTAGATATCACGCATGGTAGAACTTATCCTCGTGGCGACTATTTTCGCTATTCATCTGTGCAGTTCCCAGATCTCAATGCTCTTAAAGCGTTAGAGACAGTCTCACCGACCCTGAATTGCGAGCAGTCCATCTTGTGAGAGCAACTAGACATCGAGTGCGGAACGCGTAAGATAATGAAGATCTACACAAGGGTATCTTCTGATTGGCGTGATTGCTCTACAACCACCGTCATTGCCTGACGCCCGTCCAGCCAAGCGGCGCACTTGACGAAGGACTCGGTCCGTTCAGGCTCGTGCCAACCGAACATAGGGTAAGCGTGCACGGCATCAGGAGGGAAATCCGTCACGACATCCACTCCGTCATCTTGCATCTTCTCCGTGAGCGCGACGATATCGTCAAACATATATTCAGCGCCTCCACCCATGATATAAGATCGAGGGAACCCAGAGAAAAGCTTGGTATCTTCATCAACGTTCGAGGGTATCACAAATTTGGAGGCGGGGGAGAGGTATCGATTGTGAGTCGTTTCTTTCAAGTCCATTTCGCCGATGTATGCTCCGACGGCGGCGTTGCCGATGATGTGTGGGTGGACGTTAGGCGGAAGGTCGAATATATCCGATTCCGAGTTGACGAAATGAGATGAACCGA
>Ga0307517_10003226_pt1 | contig 25570 bp, 29 predicted proteins | sample 23_EM_MG_FD_194515 | JGI IMG/M metagenome (GOLD analysis project Ga0307517, IMG submission 194515) | Populus trichocarpa ectomycorrhiza microbial communities from riparian zone in the Pacific Northwest, United States - 23_EM | ecosystem: Host-associated > Plants > Roots > Unclassified | place... | reverse complement strand
TCTTGGTCAAGTCGGTTTCCATAATCCTGACTGTCCAGTCGGTCTGATTTCCACCATTGGACTAGACTTGACTTTCGACCTGACTAGCTAGTCCAGTCCAGTCTTCCGCCGACCATTCGGAACCCTGGATACAAATATCGTAGTATGATAATTGTGATAATAATTTATTATCCTGCCTTCACAAGTTCTCCTAGCCTTAGGCAATTGAGGGATTTAGAAAAGCGAATAAAATGCATAAGTCCTCGCAAGGTTACGAGCACTGCGCACCGGAATGAGGCATCATGTCATGTTATGATGGGATCTTGGAGGGCAGAGGGGCAGCATGGAGTTTACCGAGACAGTTTACCGGTATCATAATATTACTATGATAGCCTCGCCTTATTAGCCTCGCCTTATTAGCCTCGCCTTATAAGCCTCGACTCAGGACAACGGGGTTTAGCCCCTCGTCCGATCTGGCTGCGGGATAATCTTCGGGATCGAAGATTAACCTGTCACCGTGGGAATATTTTTTCGTGCCCTGCTCTAGCCTCCAGAGCTTCTTGAATCGAGTTCCGGTGAGCGATCATGAAATTATGTGCTGTCCTTTGTATGGCAGGCTAGAGGCGTGGTAATTCTAGTAGCAGAAGTGTATTCATTTTGAGCTCCTAGCCTCTGTCTATCTGCGCACACAACTTTGACCCCGCAATCCTCATCATTCAATCCTATTTTTGCATTCTATTGTTGACTGATCCCTTTAGTGAAACATTACTCCACAGTGTAGGTGCAACTTCACAAACCAGCTGCACTGATCATTTCTGACCTCACCCAGCGCCTATTTACTAGCACCGGCGCCATCCCCTTCGTCTGCACCATCACCCCCATCTATATACTCTTTTCATTTTTAACTAGCTGTTGCACACACTTTTCTCGAGTCGCAAGTCACCACCCTGTTCGCGATCAAGCGTCTAATTCTCATTCTTGTGAAGAAGCTTGAACATCCTACTCCATCTAGGAATTATCTAGCAAATTTGTCCACCATGACTGGGACTCATTTCAAGAAAACCACCCAGTTCAAGGCTGACTATGCCCCTAGTGTTATCACTAAATACGAGTCTCAAAGAACTGGGATGTCAGCGGTAGTCGTCGACAGAGAGGGCCCAATAGTTCTTGGATATTTTACTCTAGCTACGGAAATTTTGGATGATTCAGGGTCTCCACATACCTTAGAACATCTATGCTTCATGGGATCTAAGAACTACCGTTACAAAGGAGTCCTAGACAAGATGGCAAACAGGTACAAATTCCCCCATTAGCGCCCCTCCAATCTTTCCCTCAGATAAATTATTGGCTATGTCCCTAAAGCCCTTCGTTGGTTAACTGATTTATAGGGCATACTCCTATACGAATGCTTGGACCTCCACGGACCATACGGCATACACTCTCGAGAGTGCTGGCTGGGAGGGTTTCTGTCAGATTCTGCCGGTCTACCTCGAACATATCCTCCTCCCTACCATAACCGACAGTGCCTGCTATACTGAGGTCCACCACATCAATGGTGACGGACAAGATGCAGGGGTTGTCTACTCCGAGATGCAGGGTGTAGAAAATAAAGCAAGCACATTGACCAATCTTGAGGCCGTCCGGAAGCTATATCCGGGGGGAGTTGGCTTTAGATACGAAACTGGGGGGATGATGAGTGCCTTGAGAGTTTTAACAGCTGACAGAATAAGGGAGTTCCATAAAGATATGTATCAGCCGAAGAATCTGTGCGTTGTGATAGTAGGGGAGATAGTCCATGGAGAATTGTTGAAAATTCTGGATGAGTTTGAAGATACTATCATGGATGATATCCCAGACCCAAGTGCTCCCTGGCGAAGGTTCAAACTTTCTAGTTTCATCAGCGTGATCGGACTATGCTAAACGTTTCATAGACCTTGGATCGAATCGAAACCGGTTCCACAGTTAAACAGTTCATCTATATCTACGGTTGAATTTCCAGAAAAGGATGAGTCCAGGGGGGAAGTACTCGTTGGTTTCTTTGGCCCTGATTGCACTGATCCTAAACTGGCGGCAGCCCTCGGAACCCTTGGCACATTTCTTACTGGCTCATCGGTTTCTGTTTTAGAGAATCAATTGGTCGAGTGTGAAGACCCTGTTGCCTCTAGCGCCATGTTCGATGTACAGAGGAGGCCGGATTCTTTGATCTGGCTCTCACTCTCCAGTGTTTCTCCAAAACGTCTCGCGGAAGCTGAGCAGAAACTCTTCGAAGTGCTGAAGAAAACGGCCGACGAGCCTTTAGATCTCAAGTACATGCAGGAGTGCTTGAGACGCACTAAACGACAGAAGAAACATTACTTCGAGAATTGGGGCGAGTGTTTTGCTACTCCAGTCATTAAGGATCATCTATTCGGGAAGCGAGATGGCAGTACATTGAAGAACATGGAAACTCTCTCCTGGTATGACGAACTTGAGAAGTGGGATGAGAAGGATTGGAGAGAATTCCTGAGAAGATGGATTGCGGAAAATAAGCATGTGTCTGTTCTGGGCCGCCCATCTGCGAAGCTAGCCAAGAGTATCGAAGAGGGTGAGAAGGCAAGGATAGCTGCCAGAAAGAAGGAGCTAGGTGAGGAAGGCCTTAAGAGGCTCCAAGAAAGGCTAGACGAGGCAACCGAAGACAATGAGAGGGAAATTCCAAAAGAGATCCTGGGGAAATTTCCAGTTCCTGGCATAGAATCAATTCATTTTATAAAAACTATTGTAAGCTTCTCCTTTCTCCGTGCAACATTGGACTTAGACTGACTTAGGCTAATCATTTTTGAAGACCGCGAGAGCAGGACTGGCGGCTGAAGAATGGAAAACGTGAGTGGCACCTTATGAATCAATCTCCGAAGCTGCTGACCAGCCCTTATATGCAGAGATACCGAGGCCCAAAGAATCATTGACAAAGACTCTGTAGGTATTCCACTGTATTTGCACTACGAGAACGTTACCTCAAATTTCGTCAAAATCGTTCTCCTAATCTCCACTGAGTCAATCCCTGTGGAGCGGCGCCCTTTGCTAGCGGTGTATCTCGCGAATTTCTTCAATACCCCGGTGGTGAGAGACGGTGTGAGAATTGAATTTGAACAGGTCGTGGCAGAGCTAGAAAAGGATACGGTGGATTATGATATTGGACGAGCTACTTGGATGGATGTTCCGGAGAGCATCAGAATTAGCATCCAGATAGAACCAGAGAAGTACGAGTTGGCTATAAAATGGCTACGGGAGTTAATGTGGGATAGTGTGTTTGATAAAAAGGTACCGGATATTATCCTGCTCGGGAGGATATCGGGAGATTTGTTAACTTAATTACTAGCGTCTTGCTACCACACTAACGAAAATGAAGAGCGACATTCCCGAGGAAAAGCGGTCGGGGAACCAGGTGTGTCTCTGGCATATACTAGTGCCTTTTCTACGTTCTAATGTTGTAGATGAGCTGGTCTGTGGCTTCCATGGTTGTTTATTCCCGCAGCTCGGTTGCCCGGGCTCAAGATACCCTTACCAAAGCACTGTACCTCGAACGCATTAGCAAGCTTCTTGAGGACGAACCGGAACAAGTTATAAAACAGTTCGAGGAGTTGCGACAAACTTTTGTCAAGCTTGACAATTTTCGCATACTAATAATTGGGGAGTTGGCGAAACTAAGGAATCCAGTCTCAGCATGGGAGGTGTTCACTTATAATCGGCCATTTGTAGGTCTTGGAGGAAACCAAATACTTTCCTTAATTTCCTGGAAGGATCAGTGTTAACCTAATGTGATATGGCTAGAGCGGCAAATTATCACCTATCGACCGCAGGGGACCACGGCTCACGCCCGAGGGGGCAAAGCCAGGGAAGATCACACATATCGTCCCGCTTCCAACGATTGATTCCTCCTTCTCATATCATATTGGTATTGGGCCTGATAGCCCGAGTCACCCTAAACTTCCGGCACTCCTTCTTGCTATATCATACCTCGATGCCGTCGAGGGTCCGCTATGGAGGCAAGACATTCACATCCTTCGATATTATCAGTCTGTGCTAATGCCTGAGGAGAAAGGGCTGTTCGAGGAACCGGATTGGCTTACTCAACCCACTTTATGAAAGATCTGGATGCCGGCCACTTGTTTTACACCATTTACCGTTCTCCTGACGCTTACAAGGCATGGGAGGCGTCGAAGAAAGTGATAAGTGATCACATCGATGGGGCTGTTGAATTCGATAAACATGCTCTAGAAGGGGCGCTCAGTGGAATAGTTCTCTCATTTGCCAATGACGAATACACTACGTCTGCTGCCGCCACTGTATCCTTCATCAACCAGGTTGTCCACAACCAGTCGAAGGACTATAACATGCAATTATTGAATAAGGTGAAGGAGGTGTCAGTAGATGATCTGAAGAGCAGTATCAAAGAATTTTTGCTGCCAATATTCCAATATGATACAAGCATCAATATAATTGTTACCGCGCCGATGAAAACTGAGGTGAGCTTTTATCCTTATTCCTGGGGCGGTCCAATTGGGGCAAGAGAGGCTAACCATTACTCCTAACGATAAAGTCTATCAAAGCAGCGTATGAGAGGGAGAATTTCACTGTTACGGTCAATCCCCTGTCATTCTTCCACGATGATTATGGATTGAAGTATGGCTTGAAGGATGGACAAGAGGAGGAGGACGATGATGGTGTCGATGACGAGGAGGAGGGGGAGGAGGATGGCGATGATAAAGACAGCGGAGACAAGTAAGACCGAGTTCGCAAAAAAGGTAGAATTATTTTATATAGTTAATGTGTATAAGGTCCAGGTGACCTTGTGAGGCGATGCTCGTACGAGTAGGGTAGGGCGCAGTTGTGATGTTCGATGTTGTGTGACGAGGCGCTGTTTGAAGGCCGGGGGGAAGATGTTTTCCAGGATCTGGTATAAGTTAATACGTATACTCGAGTACTAGGGTATGGTAGAAAATGGCGGAAAAACAGATTAGCAAGATCAGGGGTTGTAGTGACGGGATAGGTTGTATAATTGGAAAATTCCTGTCGCGGTGGTCATTTGAAATTCGGATTGAATGGGTGGGTATCTTGCAAGCAACATGTAGCACTCGGCCATTCAAACCAAGATGGAATTGCTAGGGCTTGTAGGGAGCGAAATGTATTGCATCTCTCAATACACCTACTTCGAAACTCCCTATTCCTTCTCCTCTTTAGCAAGAATTACTTTAAACCCCCAAGAAAATAATGCGAAACTGCTGTATTTTAAATGTTATTTTGTAAACTATTTACAGTTAACCTCCTTGTTGATACCTTCTATATATTCACGATCCTACTACGCGCAGTTGATCCACAACGGCAGCAGCTCGTTTTCTACAATTAATTCAATTAATCAATTCACTATCCCTAGTATCTCTTAGTATTTTTTTCGCTAATAAAGAGAAATTGTTCCTTTATTTTTAATCATATTGGGTAAATTGGGAAATATTTACCGTGAACTCTGGGGTTGACACGTGACACGGAGTGGGGGCATGCAATGAGCGGGTCGGCCGAGGCCATACAAGCAGCCGGGAAAAAGCCTATATGGTCTATAAGCGGGCCCGGCCAGGCCAGGCTCAGACTTAACCAGGCCTGGAGGCTCGGGCCAGACTAGATCCGCGAGAATTTCGACAGGCCGGGCCCGGCTCCACTAAAGCCTGGCCTACCTGGCCCGTTGGGAACACTGATTATAGCCCTATGCGACTTGATACAATAATTATATAGATATGTGGACAGTCACTCGGTGCAACTACCCAAGATTAGGGACATCCTACAGCACCCCTACTTTTCCACTTTTCCTAATCAATTAGCGCAGTGTTCCCAACGGGGCAGTCCGTCCGTCTTGAGTCAGGACGAGGACGGACGACTTTTTGTCGTCCCGTCCCGTCCTCCAGCCAAATCGCCCGACGATTCCAAGTGGAGGACGTCGGGCCCCGCAGTCCCCCACCGTCATATTAATCCCTGTAATCTCTCATATCGGCCATTTGATTCTTTGCCCAAGGATATGAGTTTTGAAACGAAACGCCAAGAATTAAGGCTGCTCAAAATAGCAAGCCCAATTTCCATTTCCTCCCTCACCTGCATTTGCTCCGCGGCCCATTGTCGGAGTCAAGAGCCCACTCGGTGCACTACTCAGGATACTCGTAGTCGGACTGCTGTAATGGCGAAGGGATACCTCCATACCCTCAATTGGGCCGAGGTCTGGAATTTTGAGTATAACTGGAACTATGCTAACATCAAAATCCCAAATGGTTTCTTGAGATGCGGAATTCTCAAGTGGAATTGATATACTGGATAGGGATTTTAGGAAATGTGAAATCGAGATATGAAAAATAGCTGAAGTTACACTTTGTAACGAATTTCTGTATCAAGCCGATTTTGCAATTTGTATCAGATACTACCTCCTATTTTAAACAATCGGCGACTTTACAGCCTTTTCCTTACCAGTATCCGATACCATCTTAACATATCCCCCCAATTCATAATTCCACCCGACCCCTGAAGACTATTGTTGATTGGCCGGCAGAAATAATTGGCAAAATGGGGAATATTTGCGAGAGCCCGGGGGGTGTTCCCAAGGGTCTTGTCCAGCCGTCTTCAGGTCCGGACGGGACGGACTGCAGTTTCTGAAAGGGCGCCCGGGACAGACGGGCGTCTTGGCATCCGTCCGGACGACCTCCCGGGCAGGTGTCTTAGGTGGCGCAATTTTCCGGGTAACTCCGGATAACGGGCGGGCCCTGATGGTGATTGAGAAGCCCAGCAGGTAACTAGCGAGGACTGCAGATGATGGGTGAGGACTGCAGGTACGGTTCGGGAGTTACCGATCCGTCGAGGACTGTAGGACCTTGCAGTCACCCTCTTAGACGGCAGTCTTTCCTAAAGGATGGACGCTCATGTCCTACAGCTTGAGACACACGCCGGGGACGCCCGGGAATGCTGTCCTGGAGGTGCCTACAGTACAGGGGGACGGGCAGTGTTCGCAAGCGGCCAGGTCGGCCTGCAGATAACCGGCCGGCTTTCAGTCCGGCCAGGCCAGGCAAGTGTGAGACAGACCTGGACTTCGTAGGCCTGGCTTCATGGGTGCCTGGCGGCGGCGGCAGGCTTTCGGTATATTCCATGTGACAAGTCAATATTTCGTTGATGTGTGGGTGATATCTGAAGATGCCGCCAGATATCTGAAGATACCGCCAGATATTTGAAGATACCCGCAGATATCTGAAGATGCCGCAGATATCTGAAAATGCCCGCAGATATCTGTTGGTTTTTCAGGCTTGAGCCACACCATTTAAACTTAATAATAATATTCTGATGGGTTTTAGATATCCGGGTAGACAGAGAGGAGGTAGTTGCTTGTTTTCTCTTATCACTCGATTTATTGCTATAGCACGTTGACAAAATTAGGGCCTGTTTGGATGTAACGGTTCTCTTCCGTTCCCCCATACAAATCGCCCTTTCCCTTCCATTTCAAAGCGGAGAGAAGGCCATTTTCACAGTATTATAGAAAAGGTCGCCAAACAGGCCCTTAACCATTCACGCATGATGGACGGCAACGGAACTCTCCTTATGACCCTGCTCTTCCAACACCACTGAGAAATTTCCCCAGGTCGGATATTACTTTCTACTAGGTATTCTACTATGTATTTACATTTTTAATTTATTTTTTGGTTTTCATACTAGTGGGGCTGGTGGGGGAGCGCTGTTCTTACGTTAGTTAGCCATGAGCACGATCATGAGAGCAAGGGTGAATGGAAAGAAAGTTTCCTCCTGGGTTGCGCGTTGGTCCACTCTTTTGCGGCCGTAACTCTTGGCGTTTCATCTCCTTATCTTATCGCAATCACATCTTATCACTCGAAACCCTGCAGATATCTGCAGTCCGGCCAGGCCCGGTCAGATAGGCCCTGAAAGCCGGCCGGAAAAAAAGCCCAGGCCGGCCGCCCTAAACCCAAGCCTGACCGGACTGGCCGCTTGCGAACGCCGGGGACGGGACGCTTGGGAACACTGAGTAAGCGAAAAGGGCACGATTGAGAGAGGTAAGCGGGGGGTGTCTGGGAAGGAGGGAATTAGGAGCATAATAATCACACAAGGATAGTGTCGATCTTTTACCACACCTATGGGACTCAAGGTGTATCATCTCACATGCGATATTTCAGTTGAGAAGAGTCTTGGGAGAAATCATCACATTGCCGTATTGGAAAAAAACCCCCAATTCAAATATCCACTTTTTGAAACTCTGCTTAGCCACCCTGCCCCCCTTCGAGCCGAACAAAGCTACCCCCCACACGCCCATCTACCGCACCGCCTATTGACAAGAGGAGCCCCCTGCTCCCTACCACTTCAGCCGGTGAGGCAATTAGCATTAAATACATTTTCCAGCAGCAGTTGGGCAAAGTTGACTTACAATATTTGGATTGAATTCGTGCCTTATTGGGCACCAAACCACACATGAGTAACATAGTAGCTGAGCAGCAAGGGGCTGAGGGTAAAATCCCCTTCTGGGATGACTTGGTCTATGATGGGGGGGCCTTGGAGGTTCCAAACTTCCACGGAGACATCTTTAATGGAGACATCTTGAACGGGCGCACCTTGGACGGGCTCACATCGGGCGGGCGGACTTTGAGCAGGGGGGGGTTGAAGGGGCGGGCGAAGAAATATCCGCTCAAATTTTATCATCACGGAACCTTGGTGATCGACTCCATCCGCAATGTCAAATTCGCGAACGATTAGAGGTACTCTCCTAGTTGGGCCGCGCCCTCCTTGAGACAGATATACGCCCGGCAGAGTTCTCATCTCCCACTGCTGAAAGTGAATTTCTTTCTTCGTTTTGGAAAAAGAAATGCCTAGCACAATTTTCACCTCTCCTCCGGAATGCTCAAACCACCAGTGGGCATCGGCCTCCAGTCGCTCCAGGGATTTTTCAACCCCACATTCAAGCACCATGGTTGGCCAGTCGGTTAGAAAGGGGCGAAATACCGCTGGCTTCCACGAACAATCCGCTTCCTTTGTGCTTCCGTTTCCTTGGTAGGTCGTAGCACCCATCTTAGCTATATGGTAACGCAGCCCCATGTCTCGTATCTCCCCATCCAGCATGTTTGCAAATTCATTGCTGGCTATTTCATGAACCACCCCCGCGATGATTTTGACTATCAATGTCTCCTCACTGCTGAAGTAGTGGAAGCGGAGTCCTTTGTAGCGGTCACGGCGAATACGTTCGATAGCGGTGAGTTGGTCTTGCGTCACTGGTGAAAACACAGCGTACTGGCCAGCCTTACCAGAATATAATTTACTGGCTTGCGACCTGAGGGCGCGGAAGAATGCCTCGGGATCACGGTATTGTTTGCGTTCGACATTCTCTAACCCCTTGGTAAGAAAATAATCTGTTCCGTGCGGTGCACTAGGTCCTAGGCTTCCGTTGTCTGAGACTGAGGAGGAAGGAGATAAATCCGTTCCGTGCAGTGAGCTAAGTCCTAGGCTTCCGTTGTCGGAGGCCAGGAAAGAAGGAGATATAGAGAAATCCGATCCCTGCCATTGTAGGGAGGGAGTTTGGAGCAAGTCAGCTGGCTCGGTGGGCGGGGAAGACATTTTTTTTTGAAAAGATAATGATAGATGTGGGGGAAAGTGAGGTCAGTTTGGTGGTATCATATCAGGAATCAGGATAAAACGTTGTTTGTCGATTTTTAAGGTTGAGAAACAGGTACGGCGGTTGCGCTAATAGCTGCGTTTGCACCCATGTGACTGTCACACCAGTATAAGCTAGCGGTACAGTGAAACCTCCGATACTTCCCACCTCCAAAACTTCCAACCTTCTAGTAATTCCAGGATGGGAGTATATCTGAGATCCGATAAGCCACCTCGGCAAGAAACGGTGTGCTCTCATTTTACCTATTTTCTTATACTCTGCACTATCCAAACCGTGTCCTTTAACTACAAGTAATATGTCTAAAGCATTATCAGAAGAAGTTCGTCACCGTTGTTGGCGATCACAGTCTTTTGTGCTTGGCGTTTCGTTTCATTTTACAGCACCAATCACACCTTATCACTCGAAAAGCCTGTAGGGCCCGGCCGTCCGTCCCGGGCATGGGTTAGGACGGACTGTAGTCCGGCGCCCGTCCCGGGCAAGGGAGGAGAATACGGCATCCGTCCCGTCCTAGGGAAAAGACGGACGGACTGGACGCTTGGGAACACTGGTTAAGCTCAACTCAATCACTTTGGATCTTTCATTTATTTCACTACTCAATCAGTTAGTCATACATGTAACTCTATACGCATCAGATTTCTTTTGTCTTCATTTTGTTACCCTGGATTTCTTTTCTACTCTAGATATGTATTCCGGTTATGCAGCATAAATAGCTAGTTCGCCCCTCAGATAGAATATAGCTCTCTATGGTTTTTCGTTCCCTCAAGCCTTAGGTATAGAGCTTGACTCTTCCAGAATTTCCAACATAGAGCATGAGGGATTGTTGAAAATGCTACTTGGACGGGATGACGTCGACCCCGATGCACTAGATCGGCAAGGCGAAACACCACTCTCTCGTGCTGCCCAGTGGGGGAATGGAGAAGTGGTGAAAATACCCCTCCAATCAGATGGCCTCGATCCCGACCGACCAGATTTGAGCAATTAAACACCACTTAGTTTGACTTCCAAGATAGGGCATAAGGGAGTGGTGAGAATATTCTCTGACGGAACATCAAACCCGACAAGTAGCACAGAGTAAGTCGGACACCACCCTGGTGCTCTCCCGATCATGGCCATGTGGGAGTGATAGCGCTGTCAAGAAGTGAACCGTTTTGTTGTGCAGCGGAAGGTTGTTGATTAAGTTCTCTAGCTAGCTAAGCGGAACATGAACGGTATAAGCATACCCTATCGTGATGATGCAACCCATGATGTAGAATACACACATCCGCGTACGGCCTCTCATACGCAATAGTGAGTAGGAAGCCTTAAGCAAATCTCTCGTAGCTCCACCCGGAGGATCATATCTCAACACATTTCTCAACAAGCGCTATTACAGCCCCCAGAATCTGCTACCCATAGCGCTGCCTAAGATCGAGGTGGCATCTCCCTCTTTACCCCTTTCAAATACAGATAATTGTTGAAGAACACCGGCGATCACTCCATGCTGATGTATTTTCCTTTGTCCCAGTTCGCATATTATTTCTTGTGTGTTAGTTTCCTTGGTCACTTATTATCAATCAAGAGGAGGAGCGGATATACCTTGATGGTATACTAAAGGATGATTCGGATGAATGGCCGGTAATGACCGGACAAGAAACCGGAGACATAAACCGGAGTTGAAGGCGGAGTTGAAGGCGGAGTTGAAGGCGGAGTTGATGGCGGAGAAGAAACCGGACAGGAAACCGGTGAATAGGCCAGAATGCCTGACGGCAATGGGACCGGAACTGTATTTGCCCTAGGTATCTCCGGATGCATTTCCGGGAGAGAACATGGTAGAAACTTCTCTTTCTATTGTCTATATAAACCCTATACTCCACCATAGTATGACAAGTAAGCAGACAGCCACGCTTCCGATCAATATACTCACGCTCCTCTCTTGACTTCTTTGTACTTCTTCATCTCTCCAGCGCTTTCTTCTCCCATCCAGAACTCATAATAATAATAATCTGCAGTATGTGCTATTTCCGCAACCATGGTAGCACCTCCATTGATAGGTCTACCCCCACCATTGCCTCCCTCCTCTCACTCCCTCCAACTTCCTCCCAGATTTCAAAATTCTGCCTCATTGTAATTGCCGTCTTTCTCTTCCCTCCTGGGCAGTCTAACCACAGAAAATTAGTATAAATTTCTTCTCAAGGCGGAAGTAAATCGCCGAGGATGGGGGGTGCATATATGCCACACACAAGCCTAAAACCTTAGGGTGATCTTCTTCTCTTGCCGAGTTGGGATTTATTAGTTTCTGTTGATAATCTCGAGTTTGGCGGTAGAGAGGGGTATTTCTATAGCATTTGAGATAAGCCCCTGTCACTTGAAATGCCCATCATGCTCACTTTGTTTATTCTCTTCAACTGTGAATCCTTGTCCAATGTCTGCTTTTAATTTTCCCCTTTTCCCTTTTCCTACCTTCTAGACTCAAAACGTGGGAGTTTTTTCTTCTTCCAGATATAGGGAAACGATATGGGGTGCAAGTATTGCTGATATGTGAAGACGAGCAAGGTAAAGCTATTATTTGATCAAGACATAATGGTGATTAACCTCCACTACGGACACGGCCCAGTAATCATCATGTTCATTGTCCTTTGCTCACCTGGTGTGAGCTTGAGGGTTAAGTTGGAAGCCTATCACACTTATTCTAGAGAGCTGTTTGGCGACACTTTTGTGAGATTTGTATGAATACAGACTATTGTTGCGCACCTATGGTTGAAGGAACCTTATACCCGCTATCAGCTGTCAAAAAATTGGTGCTGGTTGCTGTAGACAACTATTTGTAATTCACATTTACTAAACAGTCCCGTAGTCACAAACCGTGGTTTGCCGTCCCAGAATTGTCACTTCAAACAGCTCCTTAGTCTTACTCACCCAGGGAATTAATAATACAAAGGGTGGTTTAACTGTGGAACCAACTCCTATTCTGTGAGTATTCCACCATATAAACCCCCCAAGAGTCCCCCAGCCAACCAAACTCTTCATACAGGGTCCTAAGTATTGGTCTCCTGTATGGGGTATGGCTTCGTGGAGGATTATTCAACGTACTTTGATCTATTTCTCCTTTTGAAAAATAGTTCCCTGAGTTGAGATACGAGCGAATTGCTGGAGCTTCGTACTCACTAGTGGTATATGGGGGGTGCACATAGAGGTGGGTATTCAAGCCTATTTAGTGCTCTCAGGCTTCCGTACATGTTGTTCCCCACTCATCCCATAATCTCAGGATCCTTTTCCTGGAAGGAGATCTGTCATCTGCATGCCCCACATGCAGTTGTTCATTCTGTCCAGATTACCAAGCTTGTTTTCACTAGAGAACCTGATGGTAAACTGTCCCAACCCATCCCTTGCCCTGTGAAACAAAAAATCACAATGCCTATAACTATTTAAATTCCGGAAAACTTTCACTCCAGGCTGTTTATTAGCAGCTTAGTGGAGATATACTCACTTAATTCATGGAGGCAAACTGGTACTGAAAAGTTACTCTTCTGTTGGAAGAATAATTTGCGTATCTCTCTCCCCGTACTCGTATGGCTAATCACTCAAATGCTGACCGATTAATCTGATTGCAACCCTCTGATGGCAACTCGCTCACAACCCAATTGTGACTGGGGCAGCACAGGATACTCATGCGTAGCCTAGGACAAAAGCACATTACTGGAGCTGGGGTGCAGAGAGATGTTCGATGACCACAATTTGGAGTTGTCTACTGGGTAGCTCGAGACTAAATACAGGTAGAGAGCACACTCCATACACCAAATACGAAAAACCCTCACAACGGGAAAAGACCACTGAACTCCAGTCACGGCCCCTAAGCTGGGCATGCCCTTAACTAACTCTCATACCGAAGGAACTATCAGAGGGATTCTATCTGTCATGTATACCTCGGATCAATTCACGATTGAGTCTCCTTGGCAAGTAGGCTCCCCGTGTGCTTGCAACCCAAAGTGGTCAACCAGCAACCTCATAATTCTCCAACGCCTAAGGGCCAGAGCCCACATGTCCGCCCTCTATTGTCAGCCTGATCAGGATAGATGTCGTGTTGTTCCAGTAGTATCTTTACTGTCTCATCATGCCCAAACTGCACCGCCAGGGAGAGTGGACTTCGGCCATCTTCATCACATACGTTGAGATCACTGTCGTCCCGTTCCAGTAGGATCCTCAACACTTCGCTACGTCCGTACCGCGCAGCCCCCCATAGCAGTGTTCGGCCTCGTTTGTCAGCTCTATTAGGATCGACCTCTCTTCGTTCCAGTAGTATCCTCACTACTCCACCGGGCCCATTCTCCGCGGCCAACCAGAGCGGTGTTCGGGCATCATGGTAAGCTTTGTCGGGATTGACATCATTGCGTTCTACTAGTATCCCCACCACTCCTTCATGCCCATTTCCCGCGGCCTGCGAGAGCGGTGTTAGGAAATCAATGTCAATTGAGTCTGTGTATTCTGGCTTGTATCATAGTTAGAAATCAATGCCAAGACAGCTACCTTATCCCTTTAACTGTATTCAAGCACTGGCACTAAGTGCGGGTCCAGCTGGTAGCAGAAAAGATTGGAGGTGAAGTAACTAAAGAGAGCAAAGTTAAGAATATCTGTGACAACTATGATGTAAGTATCATATGACGAACATGAAGGGTGGTAGCAATTTGAAAATCTTGAACACTAGCTTATTCAGGTCATCATGATATGAAAAACTTCATACCTGTAGTGCTCAGAATAGTGCTTGATGAGTACTGTTCAGCATGGTCATGATGGAAACTAGGTTATCTCCGTAGATTTGCTCCCAACCACGGTACAAGTACGAGTACTTTTAATTTATCTTGGTGTGTGGTCTATCATTACCTTTCCTGTCATATCTAACCCCAATAGTCCTAGTAGCGCGACGCTAAAATCGAGTGAAATTCGGGACAGACAAAGGGATACTTTACAATTCAACAAGTGTTGAGACCATTTTGCTGCTAAACAGTGCAAGAGTGTCCGATTACATATTGGATTACTAAGTATGTGGAACCCAGATGTCTGGCTACCACCAGTTCAAGCAGGGTCTTCAAGGCTTAGAACTATCTAGAGGCTCTACCAACTCAGTATATTGAATTTGAAATAGTACCTGATTTTTTAAATTTCAGAGAATTGGAGTCGTATTAGGCATTCTTGTGTTAAGACACCTCAAAATGTGACATATTTTATATGTTTTGCCGTTTGTCCCTGAACTTTTCTAACCGCACTGTACATCTAAAGGATGTTCAGATTGTAAGAAAACTTTAGCGAAGCCAATATTGTTAACTCTTGGTAGATATACTAGTCATTCAGCTAGTCGTGGCTATTGCGTGACCATCATCCTACTACCCCAGCAACATGCATATGAATTGATAACGAACACTAATTTGAAAAGAAGGCGTATTGTCACAAACTGTCACTAAGCAAGACAGATTTCATATGACTAATAATTAGTAGTCATAGGTATGTTATTCTTTCATGCTACCAAGTCAGTTGACTTATAGTATCTCACATGACTGCATTATAGAGACTTATAGTTATGTTATGATTGATTAATTGTTTTAATAACTCACGATTGTGAGTCATATGATATAATAACTTTTGCACATGACTTATATTATGAGTCATGGGTTTCACGCATATGACTCATTTGAGCACATGACTTATTTTATAGGTTTTGATTAGTTAATGGTATATTGCAACGTGACTTATATGAGTCATCTGATGGATCTCACGCTATGACTCACTTAGGAGTCATAGAAGTTATGTAACGTGAGGAGATGAGTCACCATGGTTAAGAGTGTGAAGATCATGATGCCTATATAAGGCAAACCTTTGGACCTGAGAGATAGGATCTTCATACAACTATCCACATACCTTTCTATACTAAGAAATTGCAATTTGATTCACTTGATCTTTACACTATTAAATTCTACAAATACTCTACCAACAATCTCTCGAAGCCTAAGACTGTTGTGTCAGTCTGAAAAGGGGCATCGATAATATAGAACTATTAAGATAGTGCTATATTATCACAAGACAGTTCTGTACACTCTGATGAGATAGTGGAATTGAAAGACAACAAGGCAGCTCTGTACCATCTGACGAGATAGCAAGATCTTAAGTAAGTATAGTGATTACCTGTTGCAAAAATGACAAGAAGACAATAGGATTGTTATACGTATACTCACTATGAATGCATTCCCCCCTCCCTCACCTCTCCATACGCAGAAACACTTCTCTTTACCTCCAAAACCTCACAACCTATTGCCCACATATTAGAACTCTCCAGCAGATACCTCTCGAGACATCCCTTTCTACACAATATTCCAGAACAGCATGAATCCCCTGCCTCAACCATCTGCCACACTCCACATTGGCCGAAAGTGTGCTAATGACGATAATGGTAAAAACGGCAAAGGGAAGAAAAAGGAGATGATTGAAGACTCACCTTCTGACTTCAAAGAGGACCACTTTCCTTGCCCCTATTTTGTTGAGAATCCTTTCACCTACAAGAATCAGTCATGTACTACCCAAACAGAAACTCTATACCTGCTGAAGTATGTTCCCTCATATCCTTAATACACTCTCATTTGAAAAGTTCTCATAAACAAATAGGCACCTTCATATATTTGTCACTATTCTACCATCTACAACTATATGAAGTTACAAGTGGGTTTATGAGGACTTTTCAAATGGGAGTGTACTAGTTTCCCATAGCTCACAGCATTGTATAGGCAATACCTCCAGTGTGCACACTTCTCACACCTCAGCTGCCCATTCAGGAGCTGCGAATTCGCTGCCAATAAGAAATCAAAAATTACCAGGCATGAGAAGTTTGTACAAAAAGAGATTCAGTTTAGAGGAATCTGAATTATGGATTCAAGCCTATATGGGAGACCTTGAGCAGGAGAAATCTGACGTGGGATGAGATGCCTGCAATCTGTTTTGGGAAGGATACCAAAGGGCCCACTATGGCTATTGGCGGAGATAGTAAACTGTAGGACAGGGGTGATGGTTACAGTGGTGGAGGAATCTCTGGCGGAGAAGCTGGCAATTTGGGCCATAACCATCAAACAAGTGAGTTTCCTGTGTAATATTTCTTTTAGCATTCGGCATCTAACCTTTTCAAGGGAGTAGTGATGAGGGTCAAACACGTGACTCATTTCTCACCAACACTCGGGAGATGTCTGGTAAACTGGCAGACAATATCGAATGAGGCATTGCCGAAAGGCCCATTGCTGCAAGCTTCAACACATTCCACAAAACCTATTTTGAAGCGCTTAGGGGGCTGTGCGGAACTAGGCCCAGAAGCTTCAAGGAGATGAAGGGAGTCCTCCCGGGGTCAATCAGTTTGCTGCTGCGATTAGCAAGTCTGCTGATGGCACCATCTCACCGAGCTGTGGGGCAAGGGGCCTGTTGTGAGTTTTACCTGTATTATTTGCTGTTTTCTGACTTAACTAGTAGTTATTGTTAGCACTTTGTAATTATTATATAAAACTCACCTCATTCGATAAAAACAACCACAGTGCAATCGATTTTTTTGGCCAAAAATTCCTTCAAATAAGTCCTCTAAGATATGGGACTAACCGTCGTTGTCCGCATCGCCAACCGGAGGAGTGCAAAGTCACCGTCACTCACTCGGTACCAGCTTGGCTAATGCAGTCCGGATAGGCATCTCGCTGAGCTGGTTGATCGATAAGATCGAGATAGGAAAAAAAATCCCCCTCACCGGGTTCTATTTTTTGGACGACTTTACATACTGATTAAAACGCAATAGGATTTTCCATCTAACGTCAGTCTCTAAGAGAGCATAAATAAGGTCATCCCCAGCGTGGTCTTGGCGCCTAATCCAAAAAGGTGAGGCGCCATCTCCGCCAATTTTCTTTTTTTCGTTCTAAACAATCTTGATAATAAATCAAATCGTCGTTATTTTTCTATATCTAATTATGATACCTGTTTTCCGCTCAGCCTGCCCTTCGAGTATCCGATTGGCACGCGACCACGATATAATTTTCATGCTTCTATGTTGCTTGCTTCCCTTTCCCTCACTCAAGTACGGCACTCTCGCTAAACATTCGCGTGGGCGTGTTTTGTTGTTGTTATCCCTTTTTCTTCGCACTGCCATTCTTCGACTTCTCTCCTAATCAATCGCTTTACCAGGCATCGCCAGGGACGATGCTATGTTGATTACCTGACTCGGGACCTTGCATGCTCAAATATTATATTGACTCTCCTCCAGGGAAATGTTCGGGACCGACGGACCACACTCTGAGAACGGCTGGCAGCAGGACCTTAGCACCATCGTTCATCCACGTTTTTCAGCCGCATGTGCCGGTTACCATATCAGCGTCAACAGTCTCACAGGTCCGCGCAATTGTCATCACCTGTGTCGCTACCTTTCTCGTGCTCTACACATTTTCCAGCATTTTCCATTTAACTCCAACACCCGCCTCATCGAATGTGGAACACCACCCCCCTACCGATACACTCGCCCCCTCCCACCGGTGGAACAAGCTAGCTCGAAGCCGGAGGACCCAAAGCTGGGAGACGAGGTTGAATATGGGAGTGAAGAATTCCCAATCTCGGAAGACGTTATACCTCACGGAGTTTCGGTCATCATGCCCGACAATTTCGTGAAGCATCTTGTTGTCCCACACATGAGCAGCGGGGACGTTACATGGTTCACGTACCTCTCGGAGGATCTCAACATAATAGCCAAACCCTATTTCATTGATTCCGATAAAAGCAATACACCACCGGGCACACTGACAGTCCCGATTAATAAAGTAAACCCCGCACCCCCCCACCTTCCAATTCCCTAGAAGTTAACAAAGCTACAAGGGCCGCGGAGCGCAGGCATATCTAACCTACATAATAGACTACTACGATAACCTCTAGATATCGCAATCTTCACACACGCGCACTCGACCACTTGGCACAACGACCTACAACTATCCTCAACCCCGGTGATGCTAGAGCTAAACTACCGGCGCGTCAATGAACCTCCGCCGCCACTGGAACCCCGGTTACCCAGGCTGGATAAAACCCAACACGACAGGATACGACGACTTGAAGGAAGAATTCGTCATGCACGAATCCTTCGTGGACCCCTTCCCGCAAGAAATGATGCGCGACGGCGTGCCAGACCTAATCGCTACCCCTGCTGCGCACAATTCGCCGTGACTCGCTCGTGAATAACCCAACATGCCAAAGAGCGATACATCTCATGGAGGAAGTGAATCACGGATACCCCACTCAGCGAGATACCGGGGAGAGTGATGGAGTATGTTTGGCACTTCATTTTCGTTTCCCCACCCCTGGAGAGGAACGCGGATAACGCGGTTTATTGTCCGGTGAAGCATGTCTGCTACTGCGATGGGTACGGGTGGGTACTGCTTCGGCGACGACACAAAGTTCAAGCGCTGGGCCGAGAAGTGGGATAGAGCGCGGGAACTTGCCGAGCAGTTGAAAGCGACGGATGAAGGGGTCAATTGGAAGGAGGGTGAGGACGAAGCCTAGCTATAGGAGGGCATCAAGCGGTGGAAGTGAGAGCTTGAGAATATGGAAAGGGAGTGCGAGATGGAGACTCAGCACGCCCGACGATGCGGCAGCGATGCGAAGATGAGAAGGGGGAGGTGGGTGAGTTGGAGTTTTCCGGGTGAAGATGAGAGCGTCGAGTACTCGAGTACAGTACATGATTTTAATTGTTTATAAGGGGTTAGAGGCATTTCGTTACTTTTCCAATACTGATTTGACGGAGTTTGGCGAGGGGGGCATGGCTTTAATGAAATGTGCAATAAGGTTATCATGATTGTATCATATCACGGATTATCTTACTCACGTGAGGGTCCAGTATCATATCTCGCATACTTCGCCAAACCCACTCTCCCCCGCGCAATTCGGTTACGGCAGACTCCTCCGGAATTTTTATGACCTCGAGTACCGGTGCTCGGGTATGGACGTGGGTGATCGGAGACTGGGATTAAAGATCAAAGAGGATACATAGATTTTTAATCCCTGTCTGTCCGACCACCCACGTCTATACCCTAATACTGTACTCGAGTACAAGTGCACAGAACTAACCTCGACATGCTGGCAAGACACTCGCGAGACTTCAATAGCCCCAAAACCTTCCTTAGTAGCGAGAGGGCTAGGATAATCGGAATCCCATGCTGTGAAATGATTAGACTTCGCTCCTGGTCACTTTATTATCTCTGTGTTCCGTTTGCTATTTGATTGAAGAGGCTGCTAGAATGCGTACTAGCAGCTCGCCAGTGGGCATAAGCGATCCGTTTCTGAGACTCTGACCGACGGCGACAACGAAACGGCTGCGAAATGCCAAGAGCTCTCACAATAAAAACTATAGCGCACTCGGCGGCAGGGAAGTTCACCCCATTCAACGACACCTCTCACAATAACTCATGGCAAAAATTGGAGTATATATCAACCACAAACAATCCCCTATCCCTTCATAAGCCATCACACATGCTCATGCTATTCCATTTGAGTCTCCCCTCCCTCTTGCTCACTTTTAGGCTAACAAATGAAAACAAACTCCCACTGCCCATAGCCTCACAGCATTCAGGTGTCCAGCTCTTTCACGCTTTTGTCTCCGCTTTCCTGACCGTTGCATCGTTCCAAAACTCTCACCCATTCCTGCATCTGAAATGCTTTCCGGAAAAACACAAACGCATGGCCGAGGCCAAAACCCATTTCCGAAGCCACAAACAAGCGCGTGCCCAGAAGCTATCCGAACAATAAAGGAAGTACACGGGAGCATGCCGAGCAGCATTTCATGGGTTCCGGCACTTTTTGCGTAGCATGGATCTTGGAAGCTATAGGTACTGCTGTGGAGGTTTTCCAAGGGCATGTTCATTCCCAATATTGGGGAACAGTGAAGCTAAGGACGCGGGTGGCAGTAGCAGAAGCTGCCACATCGGAGATACTATCGGGGAATCTGGGAAGAAAGTGCAAGTAATATTTGATAATTTCAGAGAGCTGGTTGTAATCCGGTGAAGAGAGGGAAATAAATAACGAAGGGGAGACTGGCTAAATCACTAACCACAAAGCCGGCTGAGCTTCTGGGAGAAGAGCAGGACGCTAGGTATTCCTATAACCGTTAACGTCACCATCTCGCTTAAGTTTAGGGATCGTATTTAGGGGAATAACGAGAGTTAGGAGTATCTCTCCTTAATTGGCCGGTCTTTCCTGTCTGACTGACCCAGATTAGTTTTTGGCGCACATCATCTAGTACTCGAGTATGACATACCCTCGCTCAACACTACAGTGCAAATTCTAGCGTAGTGACGGGGAGACTAAGCTTGTTGAGGGGATCGTGATATATAAATTCCCATACTACTGTGCTTTGCTACGGTGAAACCCTCTACGGTGCAGCAATCTCTAGGGAATTTATTGCCCTGCCCTCAACCGGGCCGCTGATGCCATAATAAATTTCAGCCAGAGGCTAACTGCAAGCGAAATGGTGATGACCCGCGCTGTGGCTAGTCTGCTCTCTAGTCTTATCTGTTACTCACACTGAATCACTCGTGGACGATCTCTGCTTAGGAGTAATACTGGTATTGTAGGAGTTAGGGAGGTGTGTGTGGGAAATTTCATTGGCTGAGGGGGGAGATGCAGGTCAGTGGAGCAGGGTTGAATCCGAGTGCAGCGAGTTTACGTTTCCGAAAGGTCTCCCTTACAGCATTATTTAATAAGGTGGAGCTTAGCCCGGTTCCAGATAGTAATAGAGCGCAGATGAAAATGGCTGCATTGCTGCAATGTGTTAGTACGGTATAGAAAACATAGATAGCCGAGGTTCCTTTTATGATAATCTTTATCCATAGCCCAGTTCTACACACCAGTAGGTTTACTCATTCTCTGAAATACGGTATCGATAAGAAAAATTGTGCCCCGTTCTCAGCCACGACTGATTCACATATGGGATAGTTTTTTGCTATTTGGTTGACAACCGTCCTTTCCTCTCCCCCCCACTTGCCAGTCTCCACCTGCTTCTCTCCTTGTACCTTCTCCACCGCAACAATCGTACAAAAAATAAATATCCATCAACAATACCATCAGGAGCTCTGTTAGCTGCTATGGCTACTAGGGCTATGTGAATCCTGTCTTATCCTTCTTTTCACTTTTACTCTCCTTGCACCTCATCTACCTCCAGGTCTCATGCCCACCGGTTTCCAGCGTCTGAAGTCCTGATCTCCCAGTTTCGGCCTTCTACTATCAACAACCTTTACCAGGGAACGTATTGTGGAATTTCAATATGGGAGTCCCGTGGTTTATCTAACTCCGCTCAGCATATCCGGAACATTATTGTCAAATGTCAAGAGTGACAGAGAAGGTTCTCAGGGAGGATTAAAGTGCTTATCCAATCTAGTATCTGCTTCTATTAAACTAACGAGACAAGGCTCTTCTACTCAAGACTAACTGCGGGCTTCGTCTAGCTGTTACGGGGTAGCTAACACAGTAGGACTCCAAGCTAACTAGGCCGAGGATATTCGAGACAACAGATAATAGTCACGAAGCCTCGCAGGTAATAGTTTGATAAAGGTAAAGTAATAAAGTGTAGTCAAATATCAAAGAGTTAAAATATAACTTGTTAACTTGTTATATTGTCAAGGTCTCTTCTCCATTGCTTTATAATTTTTCAACAACCGGGAGAGAGGCCTCTATTTATACTAATGTTCATGCTACTTCGACTTCTCTAGTTAAGAAGTATCTTCTTAACAATTCAGTTCGTCAGAACAAAGTGCGAACACCATTTGACCCTGAAAACTTGCCCAGCTCGACTCAGAGAATCTCCCGAACTGCTATTTCATCTGAGGGTGTCCCCACTCCACCAGTAGACAGTTTTCGATCTCTTCGTCATGTAGACTATAAATGAATATGCGGCCCAAATGTCTTCATACCAATAGTATTATGGAATATGGAGTGATTAGTTCCGATATACAGCTATCAAAGCATTATGCAGCTAACCCATATGCAACTAGAAAATGAGAGAGGTAGTATTCTCTAACCATCGTTCCAATCAGTTAAACATATCTTGAAACGTGCTCTCATTTAGTATTCCGAGTCGTCTTCCAGATGCCTCTGTGAAGCTCATAACTCCGGGAGCCTGGGTTCGGATATATGGTCATCCTATGAAGCCATATACCTCGCTCTTAATTATTAGGTATGCTGTTCCCATCAGGGTAATACTAGCCACCATTTTTGCTGGTTCTGTATGCAATGTTATTTACGCACAGTACAGTAATTGGGCCAGAGAAAAGGGTCTCCATAGTGCATTAGCTAAAGTGGCTGTTCCAGTTGTTGAGTGGAAAGAAAAGATTATTAAGTTCCAGAGTGCTACCCTGGTGATTGAGTCTATCCTAAAGCCTTAAAGTGACTATGGTGAATATAACATAATTGTTGGCAAGCATGCAATGGCAAAACTACTCTAGTCTGTCATGTTGGGCACCGATTAGATGACATCCTTTATGTGAACACTGGTCTCAACCATGTTAGCGATAAGACATTTGGGGAAGCATTTGCAAAATCCTTCCACTGAACTTCTATTACTCGTTTCTGGCATAATATGGTGTTGTCTTACAGGGGTATTAGGGTTGGGGAGAGAGTTAGTATAACTCTTACTTTACTCTCACTTGGTCACTTTGAAACAATACAATAAAATCTTGAAATCCACTATCTCCATCAGCTCTCAACCTCTGAACTCTCAGTCAAAAGTCCTCCAAGGAGGGTTAGTTTTTTCCTGACATGGTATAGTCTGAGTCATTCAGTCTTGTTCAATCTCGTTAACTTAGCAAGCTAAATCTATTGTGAGCTGATATTGCAATTTACAGAAATATTTGTGACAGCTGAAAGATAGTAGATTTCACAAGATTTTATGGTACAAAGTATTATTTTCAGGCAGCTAACATGTAATAGATAATCGGATCCTGCTGGACAAGGAGGTTAAGGAATTCTATAACTAGGTGGAGACTTTTAGAAGAAATACCAGCTGTGCCCTTGTGCTAGTTTTTAACAATGTCAACAGTGTCGCCCAAAAACAATTCAGAACTTCTTAATATATTACAGGATATTGCCAAGGATGTAGCTAATTATTGACTCTTTACTATGGTATTTGTCACAAGTGAAGGGCAGGTACCAATTCAAATCATAGGCAAGTTTTGTCTAGATTTTTGAGTAGATAGTTTGGGTGACAAATATGCGAATTATATTTTTTAGATTCATATAGGTTGTTCTGCTAGCTCACGGTCAGGTGTGGTGATGGAAATTGGGGATCTGAACCAAGATGAAGCTATTGACTTTCTTTGCAATAAGAGAGCTATAAATGAAGAGGTCACAAAGAATGTCTACAAGCGTGTAGGTGGACGGGTCGGACTTCTTATAAGTGCTATGAACAAACTTAATTGTGGGCTGGACTTGGCTGGTTTTTTCCATACCCTGTGTTTGAAACAAAAATAAGTAATCTATGACTTACTATTTTGAATAGATGTTTGAACAATACATTTGCGTAATCCAAAGGAAGTATTACCTAAGAGGGGAAAATAAATGGGGAGAGGTTTAGGCAGGCACTGGCAGGAATCGACATTGCAAGCTACATGCTCCACCATGGCCGAAACAGTCATAATTGGTATGGGGTAGCTAACATGGTAGGATTCTGGGCTAACTACGCTGGAGGATATTCGAGACAACGGATTATAGGTCAGGAAGGCTCAAGAAGAATTGTTCGATAAAGTAATAGAAGAATATCGTAATAACTTATAATATTGTTAAGGTCTCTTCTCCGTTGCTTGATGATGTTCGCACCCATCGGGGAGAGCCCTAGTATTTATACTAATGTTCACGCTACTTTGACTTCTCTAGTAAAGAAGTATCATTCTAGAAATTCAGTTCATCAGAACAAAGTGTGAACATTGTTTGACCCTGAATCTTGCCCAGCTTGACTCTGACAATCTCCCGACTGCTATTTCTTCTGAGGGTGTCCGAGTCCCCACTCCACCAGTAGTCAGTCTTCGATCTCTTCGTCCTGATAGACTATAATGAAATATGCAGTCTAAATGCCTACATACCAATAGTATCATGAATATGGAGTGATCAAGTCCGATACTCATCTATCAATGCATAATGTGTATGCATTAGTAAGAGTAGAGAACTGATTCTCTAATCATCGTTCCAATCAGTTAGCCATATCTTGAAACATGAACTCTTTGTGGTTCCTGAGTAGTCTCCCAGATGCCTCTGGGAAGTCCCTACTCAGGATGCTTGGGTTCGGATATATGCTCTCCCCCATGGTAGCATATACCTCACGCATAATTATGCAAGCTATTCCCGCTAGGGTAATATTAGCTCCCACTAAAGGGGTTTGACCTCAAACTCCTTATAATACATGTGTAGTGATAAATATAAATTCCTTTTAGTACTCTACTTGGTAGGGTAAAAAACCTTCCGCGTTTACTTGGCCACGGCAGGAAAACCTTTCCTTGTAATACTACTTAGCCCAAATTTGGCATATCTGGATTCTCCCTATAAAATTCTTCAACCAATTCCTTGGCATGTTCTAAATGCTTGGGTGGTTCCCAGGTGTTTTCATCTTCCGAACACCCTTTCTATTTTACAAAGTACCTCAGTTCTTCAAATATTCTGGTACTTCTGCCAACTCTTCATTCATAAGAGATTATTTCACTCTTTACTATTTTTTCCACCTCCTACTCAAGATCTCCATCTATCTCTTCTGGGATCATGGGTGGTTGTTCTTGGGTAGGTCGAGTGGAAGTTCGGTAGGGCTCGAGAAGCGACACATGGAATACCGGGTGTATTTTCCATCGATCCGATATTTCTAACTTGTAGGCGAGTTCTCCTCTTTGTTCTAGGATTTTGAAGGGACCG
>Ga0307517_10003225_pt1 | contig 25574 bp, 24 predicted proteins | sample 23_EM_MG_FD_194515 | JGI IMG/M metagenome (GOLD analysis project Ga0307517, IMG submission 194515) | Populus trichocarpa ectomycorrhiza microbial communities from riparian zone in the Pacific Northwest, United States - 23_EM | ecosystem: Host-associated > Plants > Roots > Unclassified | place... | reverse complement strand
AGTGTTATGGGTTTAGAAATCTCCAGAACATCGTTCGACGGGTGGGTAAAGAAGCCGGTGTGCAGACCGGGAAAGGCGCTGCTGGGAGGTTGGTCGGAGGTCGGGCTAGGGCAGTGAAGAAGACCACGGCCGGTGGCGAGGATGTGACTTTGGATTATGTCGAGGTCATGGCATGTCCAGGGGGTTGTATCAACGGCGGTGGTCAACTCAAACGAAGAGAACCGGCAAAGGTTGGCCCGGGAGAGAAGGACTCAGAGGGGTACCAGAGGGACTGGAATGAAGCCGGAGTAGACCTCGGAGCCGGTTTGGGAGTGAGGTGGGGAGACAAGGAGTGGACGAAGGAAGTCGAGAGGATGTATTGGACAGAACAGGATTCGGATCCTTCGGTGCATGGTGGGATCGACGCTTTCGCGGTCAAAGTGCTCCACGAGATTTGCCAATCGGGAGTTGTGCCTGGCCTCTCGTGGTCCGAGTCCATGGACGAGAAGGCTGAGGCCCAGCGGAGGACACTATTTAGGACAGAGTATAGGGCAGTGGAGAGCGAGGTAGACGGGCTGTTGGTCAAGTGGTGACCGGTGGGAACACCGCGCCTTGGTTTGTTACCACATCAATCCGGTAACATTCCCACGGACTGACCCCTCATCCTCGAGGTGGGGCGTCGATGGAGGGTCTCATGCAGAGGACCCGGATCCACCGTAAAAGGCTCTCTAAATCATCAATGGGGCTGGTGGTCAGCCCCTCCCCCGCGGATCGTCTCCGATCTGCCTGGATCACCTGTGATCCTACCCCAAACACCCGACCTCTCCAGGTATAGTCGGTGCCCGCATTCGACAGGGGCATATTCTGCCGACCCCGACACTGGGTCCACTCCAGGGAGGCGCGATTTAGGCGAATCCAAAGCTCCCTCCTGGTTTGGACATTGCACCCAATGTCTCTCGACTCATCTCTTTCTTTTTTTCGTAGTTCTACCCGCCCGTTTTGGTGGGGCCAAGGTTTCGCCCATTATCAGTCTCGATCGTAGTTAGAAAAACCCCTTCCCAGTAAACAGCCCGTGTAGGGCGTGTACCTGATGTAGTAGACCTCTTAACAATGTCAACCCTTCAAAAAAAAAAAAAAAAAAAGTGACCGGTGGGAACTTGAAGGTGCCGGCAGGTCCTGGACAGGTGTAAGATACGATGTTGAACGTCGGGCGCAGTACTTGTCTGCTGGTAGAAATGTCATGTAGAATCTGCAGCGGCCGCCCCCGGGAGAAAAAATTCTCCCACCTATGCTCCTGGAACCTTTTCCTGACGTTTCTCCTGTTCGATCGACCATTCGGCTGGATGCCCCAACGTCTAGGAGATTTAAGATGTAAATTTGTCGGTACGACTCCAGCGTCCAATAAAGGTTGTCCCCACTCGGATCCGAGTGCTAAAAACACTGGGAGACATGTTTTGTGTAATGTCGAGCATTATCGATGCTACGCGAATCAGAATATCGCTCGAAACCACTCGGCTACATAACCATCCATTACACATTACATATGCGTTGACCTTTATGGAGCAAAGGCATCGATAGGTACATGATCCGCAACTCCCCGGGGGACTTGACGGTTTAAGGGATTTGCGAATGGTCACGGTCTCAGACAACGGTCGTCATGGGCACCCTCCCTACCTTCCGCCACGACACGTAAAACTGTCCCTGTGGCGCGACTCACAAAGGCAATACGCTTTCGTTCTTAGAGGCAGGAGAGGAACCTGTCCATGAAGTTAGTTCTAGTTCAGGGTCTCTGACCCCACGCGCCGTAGCACCTTGCTCCTATGCGCGCCAGTTCATTGTATAAAGGTAGAGTGTACCTGTGCGAGATATCGCGAGTTTGTGGGGTTGGAGGTTGCGGCGTAGAGTGAGCGTGGAGGTAATCTAATCGTTGAGCGTGGGTCGCGTCCCCGGCGGTAGTTGATTGAGCGCTCTCGACAAGAACCCTCCTTTCTAGCTTTCCTCTTTCCCAGGCGCGGATATGTGCTCGTTGGGCGACACGTCGAGTGATGGGTGGGAAGGTCCCAGAGCTTGGGTGGACGATAGAGTTGTTCGGGGGGGCCGTGCTAGGTCAGGCCACTTTTGAGAGATGTCCGCGTCCAAGAGGTTAGTTGAATGCCTCGAGGAGTTCTGGTTGCTATGCACGGCAATATCAGCGTCACTAGAGGCTGGGATTACGGATATAGATGCGGTGCAAGGACAGTGGAGACCGCCACCAAGCGAGTATGTACCAGCCTGCAGACTATCAAAGATTTGGCTCGTTCGGCGTTGTCTCGGCCTGTGACCGAAGCCTTGCAGTTCCCCCGATTCGATCCGGCGGTCTCGGTGGCTAAGTCTACCCACCGGGACCCCAGGCAATAACTCGTTCCCACGAACGTGACACCCTGAAAAATCAACCCGTTCGGATATCATCCCCGAACAATGGGTTACCGGCGACCCTATAGGTCGAGAATTGAGTAGGAACCTCAGGTTTTCAAGCCACCAACCGAACCAACCGACGCCGCAATGCCAAGGTTTCGGACCCCAATGCAATCGAACGGCGACTATTATCCTCCGAGAACGGTATATGATCAACATGAAACTGCGCACTGCTCCGAGCGCCGGTGACGGTATTGGTGCTCGTAGACCTGCCGGGCCCTTGTCACAAAGTGAGTTTCGATCGCTCGGAAGTCCGAGTCCGAGCGGAACTATGGTGACAACCGAGGCGCTGACTGGTTGACTTCATGGACAGTAGGCTACGATGTATATATACTGCGTCCACTTGGCAGACTCTGTCAACAACTTTCCGAGACCACAGCAACTTGGTGTGACGGGCTTCCTTCCCTCCAGTACACTTCCTCCGCCTCGTCCCCAACGAATAGATCACCAGCCAACCGAATTGTTAGATATGCGCTTTTCAGCCAACACCTACTCGATGGAGGTCACTTCGGACGAATGTCTCTCAGAAGTTCGGTCTCTGCTGAGCTGTTCATACGAAATCACCCATGCCAGGAGCCTCCGGGGAAATGAGGCCCAAATGTTCATTGACTTTCTCGATCGAGTAAGCGAATTGACCATCCTGTTCCCAGACAACTCATCGCGTTGAACACAGGTTCTCACGCAGTCATGCCTCGATGACAAACACCAGCAGCGCGGTTTACGGCTGCTCTCCAAGATCTGCAGAGCACACAGGATCCTACCCTCCTCGTATATTCTTCAACAAGACCTCATACACGCCGGGCCAATTTGCTGTGATAGCGGGTTCGCAGTCGTGAGTCGTGGACAATACTCGGAACAACCTGTCGCCATAAAGCGTCTAAAGATGACCAAGGGGGATGCCGACGGGACATTCAAGGTACCTTTACTCGATGTACCTCGCCCATCACCATCGCTAAGCTCCCATCCAGGGGTTATGTCGAGAGATAATCAACTGGAAATACCTGTCCCATCAGAACATCTTGCCTTTGTTGGGGGTTTTTGTGTCTGCAGACCTGCGCTGTTTGCGCATCCTCACCCGGTGGATGCCCAATGGGAATGTGATGCAGTATGCAGAATCCAACCCAGAGGAGAACCGCCTGCGATTGGTGAGTTTGCTTGCTGCCTGCTGCGTGTTCCCTCTTGTTCATCAACCGTCATCAGCTCTCTGAGATCATGTCCGGCGTGGCACACATCCACGACCTCGAGATCGTTCACAGAGATCTCAAAGGGGTATGTCTGATGTTCCCGACGTACATTTTGTCCCACTGACAGGTGAGACAGGCAAACGTCCTTGTTGACGAAACTGGCGCTGCTCGTGTTGCCGATTTTGGCTTCATGACCATGACTGATTTGAGCACGACCCTCTTGTCCGAAACGATGGTTTCTCCTGGAGGGACTGTTCGTTGGATGAGCCCGGAGTTGCTGGATCCGACACACTTCGGTTCTAACGGTCGTCCAACTCGTGCGTCGGACTGTTATGCCCTTGGGATGGTTGTATATGAGGTAAGCTAGTTGCACTCTTTACGTTGGTCCCTCACTCACCCGCCCCAGGTTTTGACCGGTCTCATACCGTTTCATCGCCTTCGTTCCTTCGCACCTGCGACCGCCGTATTGAGGGGTAGACGACCGGAAAAGCCTGTTGACGCCAAATCTCTGGGTTTTTCCGACGCGCTTTGGGAGTCAGTGCAGTTATGTTGGAGTGAATCAATTTCGGATCGACCAACCGCCCGGCAGCTCTTTGACTGCCTTTCCCTCAACTCTCCTTATTGGATCCCTCCTCCGGTTTACCCCATCACCGTGGTTGACAGCTCCAGTATCGTGGGTTCCGTTTCATCTGACTCTTTGACGATTCCCCCGGCGAATCTAATGTGCAAGGTTTAAGACCCGTAAATCGACAAAAGGTCCGGTTGTCCGCATTTTATACAGTTTAGAGATCATGCATGACACTAGATGATATTATATTGGTCGCAGGGGGGTGCCAGCAGCCGATGTTCGCGCTGTCGGCGACCCAACAGAGCGGTTGGAGCCCTCTCCCTTCCTTAGAAGTCTTCAGATATTGGTTCATACATTATAACATAATCTTACGAATAGTCACTCATAGTTATCTCCCTATCTACCTAAGTAATTCATCCTTCCCATTCCCTCTGTGCGCGGTTGCGTCCTTGGGATTAGTGCCAAAATGTTCTCCTGGATGTGACAACCGATCACCGAGTTCGTTTTACCTTCTTGCCACCCTCCCCACCCCTTATCGCCCGATATACCTCAAGATGTCTCGGAAGACCTGAACCGTCAAGTAGAATACCCGGTGAACCAAGGGGTGGGCTGAAGCATGAATAACTTCCGGGCAGTTTCCGGAGAAGGTCTACAAATCCTCCACGGAGCGTGTAGAGGTCCCAGTCGAGATCCGCCTACGATTCAGCCCAAAAGTCAGACACGTATGCTGCAGTCTCCCGGAAAGCGAGAGCTGGCTTTGCGAGACGGTTCGTGAATCCACCTCGAGGCGGTCCGACAGTTCCGAACCATGCCACTTGATGGAGAGATCACGAGTCCGAAGACGGAGACAGCCGCCTTTCTCCTTCCTCCCCCCCCCCAAACGATTTCACAAACGTCGTCGCGTCCGCGTCAGCGCCCAATGGCCACCACCCACGCATCGTGTGCGGCATGGAGGTAGATCCTCGACTTCTTCATCCTGGAGGGCATCGGTTAACAAATAACGTGCACAGTCGCTTCTCTCCAGGTTGAACTCGACGCTCGAGAAGAATAATGACGAAACATCTTCAGAAGAAATAACCCATACAATCCCGCGCTGGCAGACATAATCGACCACTTTGGATGCCACCTCGACACCCTCCGCTCATTGTGTTTAACCTGTGGTGTAGGCCAGTACCAGCTCTTCTACAGGCGGGGGTTATATACGAACACCAGTGTAAGTCCTTGATGCAACCCCGTCGGTGCGGGCTTATCGACCTCGTTCGTCGAGTCGAGTCGGACCTTCTTCTCCCATTCACCAATAAATCACTTACGTTCCGGCATCTCAAGGATACGAGTCCAGCGGTGTCTTTACGCGTCCTTGCTCCCACGGAACGCGATGTCTTTCACCTCCCTGAGTCCAGAGGTCTCACACAAGCCCTCGGTTCACCCGTAATCCCCGAACTCATTATTCCAGAAAGCAATTCGAGCGACATTCTCCGATCCATCCGTTTGTTCTTGAATCCGGAAAACCTCTCGGTGGCCAAGTAATCTGAGGAGGGTACTAAGCCCGTGCCGCGATACAGAACTTTGCCCAGCTTCCGTGGTGCGTTTGCACTCGGGCGCATAGATTATGTCGGGGAGGGGGGTTTTGTGTAGCGACTTGTCAAGGTTCCTGGGGACTATGGTTTCAGAAACGTGTCCTTAAACGCAACGGAGGAGCGGCACTGTTGATCTCCGCTTGTTCAGGGACCCTCGGAACGCCATACGACCAACCTCGGAGATCAGGTGTGCGACTGTGGCGAGCAGGGCATTTGGCCCCCCGCTGACATCGCTCTAGAACTAGGATTAGGTCTTGACCTTGACAACCTCAGCAGCCACGCGGGGAAGGTTGAAACGGGCACCTGCTCCAAGACCTGCGTCATCCCACCGACCTACCTCGACCACTTGACCTCGAAGATATCTTGGCTCAACTTCTGCGATTTTGTCATCGCCACACATGATCGCGGTGTTCGCGATCTCACCTCCGTATTGCCACGACAGCCGAGAAAGTTATTCACAATCTACTGGCACGGAGGAACGGAATTTTGGGTGCGAGCGAAGGTAACGTTCGATATTCATGATTTTTCATAGGTTATTTCACGTAGCACTTGTGTATCTGTTGTTCAATGTCATTTTTTAAACTTCCTATGCTCACGACGCGGTCTGTTTGAGGAGACTACCGCTAAAACAGAGTATCCATGACCACACGGTTGGCTGGCCTTGACCGGCAGCGTCCAACGACGGCAAAGGGCGAAGAATCGTAACTCCCCTTCTGAAAAGTTCTACAGTCGCAAGGATAGACTCGAAAGGGTGGTAACAGCCGGGGCGGGACTGTCATGCCTCGCTGTCTCCTTTCGGAAACACTTTCGTCTTCGCGACTACAGCTGACACGGGGAGATGCTGCCGTATCGGATACTCGGAGCCTTCGAACGACTTAAAGAGAGAATCCACGTGTCCAACCTCTAGATATTAAAAATAATGGATTGGCCAGAGAGCCGAATGATAAATTACGAAACCCTACGAGCTTCCCAGCTGTCGGACGGCTGTGAGATAACCACCAGGACATCCACCCAGTCGCTGAGCGCTGATTGATTGATCATTTGTTCAAATCGCCCCCTCGAATACCCATGAACCCATAGTCGCGAATATCACCCCCGTATGCAACCAAATAATAGCGGGCTTGGGCTGTTGGGGGGCTAAATCCTGGTGTGGTATATCACGGTGGGGGAAACCACGTTTCAATTCCGGTTAGGCACCCCCAATGTTGTCGTCTGAACACTAGACCACGATCCACCTCTGCAACCACTTTCGCCTGCATCGAATGACACTCAGCGGACGGTAACTTTTGGTGAGGGCGGGGGGCACTCTTCATCTAGAGCCCCAACCCCCACCCACGTGCCGCAATGCTCAACAGTCGCCCACTCTGAACTTGGATCCACCGCTGCTTCCAGACTTAGAGCCAAATTGATATCAGTGTAATCTTCGGAGTCAATGCATCGTGCATGTGTGCACTGCTTTACCTATTGCCTCCATGTGCATCTCAGGCTATCTCAGGCGCTCCCAAAAACTTTCCGATAACCTCGGGATGCTTATACAACCGTTTACTGAAAAGGGGAAGATGGGATTAGCGCACGATCGACTTACAGGTGCCCGTCCTGCAATACTTAAGTCTTAGACGTTAGACACCAGCCCGGCGTGGCAGACACACTCCGCGGGCTACATCCTTTCGGCACACTTCCTTCATTCCGTCCTCGGTAGGCGGATCTCCAGCCAACCGGCGAACAGTTGGACATGCAGCTTTCGCCCAATATCTACTTGATGGAGGTTACTTCGGATGAATGTCTTTCAGAAGTTCGTTCTCTCTTAAATTGTCCATCCGGAATCGCCTACGCTCGGAGCCTCCGGGGAAACGAAGCCCAAATGTTTATTGATTTTCTCGACCGAGTAAGTAAATTGACCGTCCTGTTCCCCGACAACTTATCGCATTGAACATAGGTCCTTACGCGGTCGTGCCTCAATGGCAAACACAGGCAGCGAGGTTTACGGCTTGTCTCCAAGATCTGCAGAGAACACAAAATCCTACCATCTTCATACATTCTCCAACAGGACCTCATACACATCGGTCCCACTTACTGCGACAGTGGGTTCGGAGTCGTGAGCAACGGGGAATACTTGGAACGACCTGTCGCCATAAAGCGTCTCAAGATGACCAAGGGGGATACTGATGGGACATTCAAGGTACCTTTACTCGATGCACCTCGCCCGTCACCATCACCAAGCTTCCACCCAGGAGTTATGTCGAGAGATAATCAGCTGGAAACATTTGTCTCATCAGAACATCTTACCTTTGTTGGGGGTTACCGTGTCTGCAGACCTACGTTGTTTGCGCATCCTAACCGAGTGGATGCCCAACGGGAACGTAATGCAGTTCATAGAGTCGAACCCAAAGGAGAACCGCCTGCGATTAGTGAGCTTGCTTGTTGTATGTGTGCGTTCTCTCTTGCTCATCAACTGTCCTCAGCTCTCTGAGGTCATGTCTGGTGTGGCGTACATCCATGACCTCGAGATTGTTCACGGGGATCTTAAAGGGGTATGTCCGATGTTCTCGACGCACTTTTTGCTTTGTTGATAAATAAAGCAGGCGAATGTTCTTGTTGACAGCACGGGCACCGCTCGTGTTGCAGATTTCGGTTTCATGACCATGGTTGATCTGAGCATGATGTTTCTGTCTGGAACCACCGTTTATCCTGGAGGGACAATTCGTTGGATGAGCCCGGAGATGCTTGACCCAACGCACTTCGGTTCCAACGGCCGTCCAACTCGGGAATCAGATTGTTATGCCCTTGGGATGGTGGTATACGAGGTGAGCCGGTTGCGCTCTCCACGTTGGTCCCTCATTTATGGATCCCAGGTTCTGACCGGTCTCCTACCGTTCCATCACCTTTGCGCCTTTGCGCCTGTGACTGCCGTACTGAGAGGTAAACGGCCAGAGAAGCCTGTTGACGCCAAATCTCTAGGTTTTTCCGACACGCTTTGGGGGTTAGTGCAGCTGTGTTGGGGGGAGTCGATTTCAGACAGACCAACCGTCCAGCAGCTCCTCTATTGCCTTTCCCTCAACTCTCTTGCTTGGGTCCCCCCTCGAGTTTACCCCATCGCCACGGTAGATACTTCCAAGATCACCTATCCAGATTCATCCGGCTCTTTGAGAATGCCCCTGGAAAATTCGTTGTGCGGGGCCTAGGGCTGGTGAATCGATAGGTTCTATTCTCCCCATTGTTGTACAACTTATTTCCCTGCCTACCTGAGTAGGTTTATCCATTTTGTTTCCTCTGTATACAGTTATGCCACTAGGATTATCATCAAAAATGCTCTGCGGGATGGGAAGACCGATCGCGAGGTTCATCTTACCTCCTTGCCGCTCTTCCAGTCTCTTATTGTCCGATATCTCAATCGCTGAAGGATAGGTGGAGCTTCTTCGAGCGGGCCATACACTTACAAGACCGGCGACGCACCATAAAATCCTAGTTGCGCTCGCATTTCCTAATAATCAAACCAGTCTGAATTTTCATAAATTCGCTGACGCCGGGCTATTGTGTGCCACGCACATTCTAGAAGCGATCCGTTATGTCTTAGGCCTCAGGTACCAACCTGGCGAACGAGAATGTACGGCGACAGGAAGGGGCGCGTTAGCACTTTGAGCCGAAACTCGAGCGGGGAGAGGAGATCGGGGTGCCAGGTGGGTGCTCGCAGAGATGTGACATGTGACATCCGACCACGTCGGGGAGTATCGGACAGATCGACCCTGTTGAGTTGTTGTAGGTTCTTGAGATGAGTTCGATGAGGGATTGAGTCTGATTCCAACCCGGAAAAGATACGGCAGCTGTATTTGAATAAACCAATTCATGGACAAAATTCCAGAAGTGCCGTTGGATGGGGAGGGTAGACATCGCGGAACCGAAGACGGAAACGCCCACCTTTCCGCTTCCTCTCCAGTCCCTCAAATGCTTTCTCGACCGCCGTCCGGACGTCCACGTCAGTCCTTGGCGGCGACCACCCACTCATTGTGTGCAGCATGGAAGTAACCCCTTGGCTTCTCCATCCTAGGGGACATTATTCAACAAACAACACGCACAGTCGCTTCTCATTGAAGTCGACACACAAGAAGGATAAAATGAACAATCCATACAACCCCATTCCGGGAGACTTCCACGAGAGCTCTCAGGATACGCCATCGAGCACCCTTAGCACCACCTCGACACTCCGTTCATACTGTTTGACCCATATTGTGTGGGTCGGACCATCTCTCCTACAGGCGGCAGTGGATCCACGAACGGTTAATCCACGAACACCAGTACAAGTCCTTGATATAGCTCGGTTGGCACGGGCTTACCAACTATGTTCGTCGAATCAAATTGAACTTTCTGCACCCGTTCACCAATAAGTCCCCTATGTTTCAGCATCTCGAGGATATATGCCCGGTGGTATCGTTACGCGCCCTCGCTCTCACGGAATACAACATTTTCCACCTCCCCGAGCCCGAAGTCTCGCACAAACCACCGCCTTCCTCGTGGCCCTCGAACTCACCGATCCAGAAGGCAGCCCGAGCGACATCCTCTGATTGACCTGTTTGTTCTTGAACCTAGACGACCCACCCGGTGGTCGAGTATTTTGGGGAGGGTACTAAACCCGCCCCGCGACACGGAACTTCACCCAGCTTCCGCGGGGCGCTTACGCTCCAACACAGATTTTGTCGGGGACGGGTTTCGTGTAGCGACTTATTGAGGTTCCTGACGACTATGGTTTCAGAAATTCGTCCTTAAGTGCAATGGAGCAGAACCATTGGTGTCCGCTCGTTCAGAGACCCCCGGAACGTCCTATCAACCTTGGAGATTATGTGTGCATCTCCGGCCAGCAAGGCATATCCCGCTGACACTGCTCTAGAACTAGGACTAGACCCCAAGATTCGCGACCCCAGTAATCACCTGAAGAAGGTGGGAACCGGTACTCGCCCCAAAACCTGCATCGTCCCACGGACCCACCTCGACCACTTGACCTCGAAGGTATCTTCACTCAACTTCTGCGGCTCTATCATTGCCACACACGATCGCGGTGTTCACGATCTCACCTCCGTATTGCCCACGACAGCCGATCAAGCTATTCAAAACCTACTGGCTCGGAGGAACGGAGTTTCGGGCACAAACGAAGGCAATATTCGATATTCGATATTGAGGATCCTTCATGGATTCTTTCGCCCGACGTTACGTATCTGTTGTTCGATGTCATTTCTAAACTTCCTATGCTCATGATTTGTGGTCTGCTTGAAGAGACTACCGCCGGAGCGGAGGGTTCAGGACAACGTGGTCAACTGATCTTGACCCCAAGCATTCACTGAGTACCTGAGAAAATGCGTGGCCAGTCCTGGAAAACTGTAAGATGATGAAATACTCAGTGAGGACGGTGGCGGATATTGTAAGTTACTAATCCTATGGCAGACGCCGCGCGTCGGTCATGGTGGGCTTCATGAACGCTGTTCGGTCAAGATCTAAATGTGATGTCAGGAGGTCGCGCACGTGGACAACATGTGTCGTATATTGAGCGACCCGGGTTTGATCGTATTAATTTGGCCGGACAAACTGATGCCGTTGTAGGGCCTAGCAGCACGATAAAACCATGGCTGAGATGGAACCCGCTGAAACGTTTATTCTGACCTTACGCCCGTACCAGAAGCAGGGTTTAATGTGAGTGCTGGAACTCCACAATCGAATTCTTTATGCTGACGATCGCCTAGGTGGATGACATCGATGGAATCCGCTGCACCAGAAGCCCACACCAGCCCACATCAGGCCCCTCTCCCTTCCAGACCCGTCCGCCTACCCACGGAAGGGGGACGAAGCCTTCCGGCTGAGAAAGCCCGGTCCATCCCGCATTAGGAAGGACCAGTTCCTGAAACAGAGACAATGGGGCTGGTGTTTCCAGATTTGGTAATTACAGCCGGACGCGTGCCGGAGAAGCTTCCTCAAGTCCAAGGGTGAACATCTTCACGAGTCGCCAACTCTTTCGTCTTCGTCCTCCTTCTCCTCCTTCCTCCACCTTCGTCTCCCTCCCATTATCCACTTTTCTTTCTCGTAGCTTCTCAATTCGACGTGCAGTCCGTCGACCACCCCAGCCATGCCAGAATCTGTCCCCCAAGCAACATACCATCAACTGATTGATGCATCGCCCCTCGTCGGTCAACAGTGGGCACTACACTTCGCCAAATGTCACGAATACATTCTCGTATCCATCTGTGAGTAATCGTCTCCAATCCGTGTCAGCGGTACTCAATCCCCCCACAGCCTTGTTCCTGGCCATCATAACCCTCGCGGAGGTGTGCATACAACCGGCTCCATGCTCCCCCGCTTGCCGCTAACTGTGTTTCCCTCATTCCGTAGTTGTTAACTTTAGCCACCGATGCGCTGGAGAAATGTGAGCCCGTGTCGTTCAGTTGATCCTCGTTGGTTCTATCCCGAGTAATCTCCACGAGCTGAATAATAATTGTTAGACATGGAGTCTTCACCCAATATCTGCTCAATGGAGGTTACCTCGGATGAATGTCTCCCAGAAGTCCGGACTCTCTTAAACTGTCCATCTAAAATCACCCATGCTAGGAACCTCCAGGGGGATGAAGCACAAATGTTCACCGATTCTCTTGACCGAGTAAGTAAATTGGGCCCCTATTTCCCGACAACTTATCGCGTTGAATGTAGGTTCTTACACAATCATGCCTCGATGACAAACATCGGCGGCGCGGTTTACGGCTCCTCTCAAAGATCTGCAGAGCACGCAGAATCCTACCCTCCTCGTATATTCTTCAACAATACCTCATACACGTTGGGCCATTGTATTGTGACAGCGGGTGCGCAGTTGTTAACAAGGGGAAATACTCGGAGCGCCCTGTCGCTATAAAGCGTCTCAAGATGGCCAAAGGGGATTCTGACGAAACGTTCAAGGTACCTTCACTTGATAACACTCGCCCGTTACTATCGCTAAGCTTTTATCCAGGGATTATGCCGAGAGATAATCAGCTGGAAACATTTGTCCCATCCGAACATCTTACCTTTGTTGGGGGTTTCTTTGTCAGCAGACCTGCGTTGTTTGCGCATCCTCACCGAGTGGATGCCAAATGGGAATGTGATGCAGTACGCAGAATCCAACCCAGAGGAGAACCGTTTGCGACTTGTGAGCTCGTTTGCTGTATGCCGCGCGTTCCCTCTCTCTCATCAACCATCCTTAGCTCTCTGAGGTCATGTCCGGTGTGGTATACATTCATGGCCTCGGTATCGTTCACGGGGATCTCAAAGGGGTGCGTCCAATTTTCCTGGTGCATCTTTCACTCCGCTGATGGATGAAGCAGGCGAACATTCTCGTTGATAGCACGGGCACCGCTCGCGTTGCCGATTTCGGTTTCATGACCATGATTGATCTGAGCACAATGCTCTTGTCCGAAACGATGGTTTCTCCCGGAGGGACAATTCGTTGGATGAGCCCGGAGTTGCTAGATCCAACGCACTTCGGCTCCAACGGCCGTCTAACCCGCGAATCGGACTGTTATGCCCTTGGGATGGTGGTATACGAGGTGAGCCAGTTGTATTCTCCACATCGGTCCTTCATTTACCCATCCAAGGTGTTGACTGGCCTCCTACCATTTCATCACCTTCATGCCTTCGCGCCTGTGACCGCCGTACTGAGAGGCAAACGACCGGAAAAACCTGATGACGCCAAATCCCTAGGCTTCTCCAAAACACTCTGGGGGCTGGTGAAATCGTGTTGGAGGGAGTCAATTTCGGATCGACCGACCGCCCGGCAGCTACTTGACTGCCTTTCCGTCGACTCTCTTGCTTGGGTCCCCCCTCCGGTTTATCCCATCACCGTGGTTGGCGCCTCCAGTGTCGCTGATTCGGATTCATCCAGCTCTTTGAGAATGTCCCTGGCAGATTCGGCGTGCGGGGTTTAGGATCGGTAGATTGGCGAAAGGTCTTGTTGTTACCATTACTGTACTATTTATTTCCCTGTATATTCAGGTAATTTTCTTCTTTTCGTCTCGTCTGTACGCACTAGTGTCTGTATAATTATTGTATCATCAAGGTGTCCTCCGCGCGCCCTCCCCGTCCCTTATCGTCAAATACAGTAACTATCGCAGGGCACTAGTAACGCTTCAAGCGCTCATCTATGAGTGATGGGAACCAATGAGGTGCATTTGTGCAGAGGGTACAGATAACAAGATACAAAACAGTGGGTCTCTCAATGCAGTGCGTCATGGAGCGGGTCATTCGTTGGTCGTCGAGAACGGATGGTAATCAAACAAATCCGCCGCGTCTCCGTTGATTTGAGTTGGGCGTGGGGTATTCTCGCATGAGAACGAGGAGAGATGACTAGGTCGTCGAGGTCAGAGTGCGCCTGCGGTTGTAGGGCCAAGTTTCGTGAACCAGGTGAGAAGGTCGCAAGAGGCGAGTTTTCCAAGGACTCCTGGACGAGCACGCGAAGGTGTCACTGTCTGAGGAGGGTATGATGCGACTGGGGGAGGACCGAGCGTGTTATCAAGGCGGGGTAGAACCGGGGCGGACGGTCCGGATGGACGCAGGTTCGCCAGCAAGGTCGGCCCTGTCGAGCTATTACTTATATATTCCAGGTTCCCAAGGTGGTTTCAAACCTAGTAACCCCAAGCGAACAAGACCACGCCAGGTGGATTTGATCAAACCAATTTCGCGGAAGGGGTGCCGTTGGTTCGTGGTAGACATCACGGAAACGGCCGCCCCTCCGTCTCGCCTCCCCTCCCCCAAACGCCGTCTGGACGCCCACCTCAGTGCTTGACGACGACCGCCCGCCTACCCCGCGCATCGTGGAGGTAAACCCTTGGCTTCTCCATCCCGGAGGACATCATTCAACGAATAACGCGCACAGACGGTTCTCTCCAGACTGAAGTCGACGCTCGAGAAGGACGCTTTGACGAAACGCCTTCAGAAGAAACAACTCATGTAACCCCACGCCGGCGGACTCCCGCGGGAACTTGCAGAACACATCATCGACCACCTTTGGTACCACCTCGACACCCTCCGCTCATGTTGTTTGACCTGTCTGGTGTGGGTCGGACCTTCCGGTATCATATCTTCCACAGGCGTCAGTCAATCCACGGACACTGATGCAAGTCCCCAATCATCTCCGTCGGTGCGGGCTTATCGATCACGTTTTTCGAGTCAAGTTGGACCTTCTGCCCCTGTTCACCAAAAGTCGCCTACGTTCCAGCATCTCAAGGATATAGGACCAGTGGTACCACCACGAGTCCTCTCTCACAGAATACAACGCCTTCCACATCATCGAGCCGGGAAGACTCGCACAAGCTACCGCCTCACTCGCGACCCTCGAACTCATCAACCCAGAAGGCAGCTCGAGCGACGCCCTCCGACAAACCCAGATGACCCACCGGTAGTCGAGTATTCCGAGAAGGGTACCAGGTCTACCCCTCGCTGCGAAACTTTGCCCAGCTTCCGTGATGTGCTTGCGCCAGAGCACATAGATTGCGTCGGGGAGGGTGGTTTTGTGCAAGGGCTTCTCAAGATTCTCGAGGACTGCGGTTTCAGGAACTCGTTCTTGAGCGCAATGAAGGAGCGGAGTATTTGATCCTCGCTCGTTCACAAAGCCTTGGAACATCATTCCGTCAACCTCGGAGACCGGGTGGGCGACAGTAGCGAGCAGGCATATAGGCCCTTACTAATGTCACCCAAGAACTAGACCTCGACCCTGACCTTTGTGACCTCAGAAAACACCTTTTACTGAAGAGGGTGGAAATGGACACCTGCCCCGGGGCCTCTATCATCCCACCGACCGCCTCGACCCCTTGAAGATATCTTCACTCAACTTCAGCGGTCTTGTCATCCCGCGCACACATGACCATGATCCACATGATCTTTACTCAGTGTTGGTCACAACAGCCGGGAGAGTTACTCAAAACCTACTGGCACGAAGGGACGGAAACCCATACCTCCCTCAGCTCAACAGAGGCGCGCAGACCCCCAAAACCGAATGTCGTGTTGGAGGATAGAAATAAGGTCGGATGTAAGGTGACCGGCTATCAGCATCAATCCCTTCAAGGGAATACTAAAGTTTCCATAGGCGTAGGCAAAAGCAGGCTGTTTCCAAGGAAAAGGGAGCTAGTACTTCTGCCGACAGCGACCTGACAGCACGAGAGGTACTCGGCTGCGGAACACAGCCGACCGAGGAGCGCTGATGATTTTGTCGGGAGTGTTTATTAAGTAGGGGTAGATGCCTGGAAGGCATTGCAATTTCTGCTTCAGGTATTATATTATTGCGGTGTTCAGATCTCAGATTGCGGGACACCATACGCACCCTAATATAGCACGATGTACAACAAGGCACAGGGTGGACGCCTATTAACCAAAAAACCAACTCGCACCCGGTTCATGTCCGGGGGTCTGAATTTCACCGACAATATCGTTTATTAATCGAAGGTGCCTACGTGTGACTTCCGCATGGACCCCAGGTAAGATGGCCAGGGTCATTGAGGTCGGAAAAAGGTCAGAGGTGACACCGGTGATGTCCTGCGAAGACTCTAGTGCCCAAAGTTGCAGCAGGCCCAAAAGTGTACACAGTATGGCGGCCCGTAAGAACCCAATGTAGCAACGATGTACACACTCACCAGAAATTGTTAGAAGGGCCCCCAAGTGGAAAACCTCGAGCGTCGGGGAGATGGAGGCCATACGGGTTTTGGGGCCGCCTGAGTCCACAAAGTACGAATTCCGAGAGAAGTTCAATGTTGGCAGGAGGCGCTCTGCGGCACCGTAGCGACACCACAGAAATCAAGCCGGTCCACTGAGTTATTGAAGTACCATGAGCGAGACGGACGCAAATTTTTTTTTTTTTAAATAGGACCACCCAGGGGCTCAACAAGCTGCTCCCTCCCACGCTCCCCGTACCTGGGGCGTCTGGGGTCCCCGTTGATCCGGGCTTCGAGAGGCCAACCGGGGGCGGCAGCTCGCCCCCTGGATGACGACGCCGACAGACCCTCGTTCACGTTTTCCAATTTAGCATGGCGAAGTCAGGGTTCGGCCCATGCATCACCGATATGGTCGTCGATGTCGATGATTGATCGTATCAACAGGTCACAGTCCGAATGGGGAAAGAAACATGTGTGCGAGAACCCGGCTTATGATTTTAGATGATTTTTGGCTTTTAGGACTTTGGGAAGGTCCACGCGTGGCGATTCCGGTTGCGCTCTACCGATTTACGACACGCGGCAGCGCCGTGATCACATCCCACTGGAACCCTCTAGAACTCTCGTCTCTACTAGCCTACGCTAATTTCTACACCACGGTATATGTGCGTTCTTTCTCTTGGCCTACACCATAGACAAAAACCCCAACGATGAAGGGGGCTATCACTAGTCACTCTCCGTCCATCTGGTTTCCCACCAGTCTTTGCCATATTCATACTCGGGATCGGACGTGGTCATCGCATCTCAGCGCAGGCCTCTTGCAGGAGGCATGAGGTTGGTTTTGTACACGGATTGAAGACCATCTTGTTTGATTCTTATGCGTTCAGCTGCCCCATATGTCCGGCTGCATGCGGCGTTCTGACCCCCGCCTACTAGGGTTCAACGTTCTATTGTTTTCCATTCCTGCCTCTGTGCGCACCTCCTCTGATCCTACGCGTACCGCCAATACGAACTGATTGATTTATCGCGCTTTTGTCGGTTCACAGTTGGCACTACACTTCATCAAACAAATATAAATAGGCGTATGATTGCTTGCACAGGTGCCAGTCCCCATGATCCAACGTCGATTCGAGGTTCAGCCTAGAGAACGCCGAATAGGTGTTTGGGCGTAGGAGAGAAAGGGGGATGCCAATCGAAGAGGAAGCGTTCCCCTCTCTGTGTCTCTCCCCCGGTTGGACGTTGGTGCCGATCGCTTACTTACGGCACCTTTCCGACGAAGTCCGAACCCATGTGACACGTGGCGCGTGACCGATTGTGGGGAGGTCACGGTACTAAAGACGGAAACGGCCGCTCTCTCATCTCCTCTCCCCTCCCTCAAGTGATTTCTCGAGCATCACTCGGACGCCCGTGTTAATACTTGACAGCCACAACCCACGGTTGTGTGTAGTATGGAGGTAGACCCTTAGCTCCTCTCTTCCGGGGGACATCATTTAACAAAAACCGCGCACAGTTGCTTCTCTACTGACCGAAATCGACGCTTGAGAAGGATACTTTGACGAAACATCTTCGGAAGAAACAACCCGCATAATCCTAGGCCGGCAGGCTTCCACAAGAACTCGCTGAATACATCATTGACCACCTTTGGTGTCACCTCGACTCCCTCGCGTGGTGTTTGACCCTTAGGGCGTGAGTCAACCCCCCCCCCCCGATACCACCTCTTCAACAGACGGCGGTTGATCTACGAACACCAGTACAGGTCCCCGATAAACCTCTTTCGGCATGGACTTAATGGACTACTTTTGCCAAGCCGAATTGGATCTTTCGCCTTGTTCAGCAATAAATCACCCACGTTCCGGTATCTCAAGGATATGGGTTCAGCGGTGTCGTTACGCGTCCTCGCTCTCGCAAAATATGACGCCTTCCACCTTCCCGGGTCCAAAAGGCTCGCACGAGCAACCCCCCCCCCCCCCCGCTCGTAACCCTCGGACTCATCGATCCAGAAAGCACCCCAAACGACATCCTCCGATTCATCTGTTTATTCCAGGACCTAGAAAACCCCTCGGTGGCCAAGTATTCCGAGAAGGGTACCCAGTCCGTCCCCGCTACGAAGCATCACTCAACTTTCATGGTCTTGCACTCCAACACATGGACTCTGTCGGAGAGGGGGGTTTTGTGCAGGGGCTTCATGAGGTTCCTGGAGGACTATGGTTTCAGGAACTCGTCTTCGAGTCAAATAAAGGAGCGGAGCCACTGATCTCCACTCGTCCATAGACCCTCAGAACATTATTCCATCAACTTCGGAGATTAGGTGTGCGAGAGTGGCGATCAAGGCGCTACCGTCATTGGTCTAGAACTAGGACTAGACCTTGACCCCTGCAGCCTCAGCAGCCACCCGTGGAAGGTGGAAATGGGCATTTGTTCCAAAGCCTGCATCGTCCCACCAACTTATCTTGACTACTTAATTTCGAAGACACCTTCGCTCAACTTCCACGGTCATATCATCACCACACGTAACCACGATTTTCACGATACTTTCTCGCCATTGTCCGCAGCAAGTTACCCAGAACCTACTTGCACGGGGGGACGGGGTCTCGGGCGCGAGCAGAATGCAAGCGAAGGCAACGTTTCAGTATTGAAGATCCTTTGTGAGTGATTTCGTTTGACACTTCCGAGTACCTGTCGCCCGACGCCACCTTTTAAACTCCCTATCCTCACGATATGTGGTCTGTTTGAGGAGACTAATGCCGGAACAGAGCACCTACGACCACGCGGTTAATCCATATTTACCCCAAGCATTCATTGCCTAAAGAAAATACATGACCGACCCCAACTCACCGTAAGTTTATCATCCTTGCGCTTGGGTCTCAACTGTAGGATGATTGCATTCTATCAAGGGAGTATATCTAGCGGATGATGGTGGGGACAAAATACTCAGTGAAGACGATGGCGAATATCGAGGCTCACCGCTGCGTCCTAGGCCGGTGGCCAGAATGTGGTCGGGCGTTAGGGCCCTAGGGCTGGTCACCTCACGGCGTACTGTGGGAGACGTCGTGCGTCGATGCTGGTGGAACTTCATGAACACTGTTCGGTCGGGAGGCCGCACGCGAGGACAACACGTGTTGGCACAAAAACCGACCCAGTTTTGTCTAGGCTGTTTAGGTCCGGTTGGATTTTGAATTGCATATCAATCTAACGGCTCTACGCGGCGTGCCGACGCCGAGATAGTAAACGTCAAGCTTGATCCGTCTCCTCGGGTTTGCTGATCGGTTCAATGATTGGTGTAGAAGTGTCACGTTTCAAGTGAGGACAAAAAATCCAAAAAAGGCAACGTCTACCTCCGGCCATCCTTCCTCCACCCTCAGCTGATTGACGCAAACCTCCCGACCCCTCGATGCGCGCATTTACTTTCCCGTGGGGTGTGGGGTCCTCCGGTGAACACTTCTACCACATCGCCTTCCCTCTTTTCTCTCTCATGCCTGGCTGACCCCCGTATTCTCTCGGTCAGGATCAGTAGCAGAGCTGTCTCCAAAGGACGGTGTATCAGTGCAGCCGGACCGGAGCATTGAGGCATTTCGACCCCACCCGAGCCGTGGTCGTCATACCTCAGCCCAGACCTCCAATTTTAGGCATCAGGATCAGACAGGTTTTATGGAGAAGTTCAAGAACACCATATCTAGTTTTTGTACGCTCATCCCTACCGCTTTTGGCTGCATCCGGTGCTGACTCCGCCTACTAGGGTTCAGAACCTTCCTATTGGCCTTCTTATTGGTTACCCCCATCTCTGTGCGCACTTTCTTGTGTTTCAAACGCACCGCCAATACGAACTGATTGATACATCGGATTTTTCCGGTTCACAGTACCTTGCCGGACATCACGAATATATTATCGCATTCTTTTCCTTCCTGGCCGTCATACCCCTCGCGAAGGTATGCATAAACCCATCCCCACCCCCCTGCTTACTACTAACTGTGTTCTCGCTCCGCAGTTGCTGTATCCTACCGGCGAGCCCGTGAAACGTGAGCTCCGTCCATCGGCGGTCGAAGTTTCCATCCTGAGTAATCTCTGTGAGCCAAAGGCTCGTTAGACGTGAAGTTTTCGCCCAGGATCTACTCGATAGAGGCAACTTCGGACGGGTGTCTCTCAGAAGTTCGGTCCCTCTTAAGCTGCCCACTCAAGGTCACCCACGCTAGGAGCCTCCGGGGGGACGAAGCCCAAATGTTCATTGATTCTCTCGACCAAGTAAGTAAATTGGGCCCCTGTTTCTCAATAACTTATCGCCTTGAACGCAGGTTCTTGCACGACCATGCCTCGATGACAAACACCAGCAGCGCGGTTTGCGACTCCTCTCCAAGATCTGCAGAGCACGCAGGATCCTACCCTCGTCGTATATTCTTCAACAAGACCTCATACACGTTGGGCCATTTTATTGCGACAGCGGGTGCGCGGTCGTGAACAAGGGGGAATACTCGAAGCGCCCTGTCGCTATAAAACGTCTCAAGATGACCAAAGGGGATTCTGACGGGGCATTCAAGGTACCTTCACTTGATAACACCCACCCGTTACTATCGCTAAACTTCTACCCAGGGATTATGCCGAGAGATAATCAGTTGGAAACATCTGTCTCATCCGAACATCTTATCTTTGTTGGGGGTTTCTATGTCAGCAGACCTGCGTTGTTTGCGCATTCTCACCAAGTGGATGCCCAACGGGAATGTGATTCAGTTCGCAAAATCGAACCCAGAGGAGAACCGTTTGCAACTGGTGAGCTCACTTGCTGTCGCACGTTCTCTCTTATTCATCAATCGTGCTCAGCTCTCTGAGGTCATGTCTGGTGTGGCATACATTCATGACCTCGGGATCGTTCATGGGGATCTCAAAGGCGTATGTCCAATATTCTCGACGCACCTTTTGTCCCACTGACAGGTGAGACAGGCAAACGTCCTTGTTGACAAAACGGGCGCTGCTTGTGTTGCCGATTTTGGCTTTATGACCATGACTGATTTGAGCACGACCCTCTTGTCCGAAACGATGGATGAGCCCGGAGGGACGATTCGTTGGATGAGCCCGGAGTTGCTGGATCCGATGCACTTCGGTTCCAACGGCCGTCCAACTCGCGAGTCGGACTGTTATGCCCTTGGGATGGTGGTATACGAGGTGAGCCAGTTGCACTCTCTACGTCGGTCGCTCACCCACCCGTCCAAGGTTCTAACCGGTCGCCTACCGTTCCATTACCTTCGTGCCTTCGCGCCTGTAACCGCCGTACTGAGGGGCGAACGGCCGGAGAAGCTTGTTGACGCGAAGTCTCTAGGCTTTTCCGACACGCTTTGGGGGTTAGTGCAGCTGTGTTGGATGGAGTCGATTTCAGATCGACCAACCGCCAAGCAGCTCCTTGATTGCATTTCCCTTGACTCTCTAGCTTGGGTTCCCCCTCCAGTTTACCCCATCACCGTGACTGATATCCCCACCATCACTGATTCTGATTCATCCAGTTAGAATATCCCTGGCAAGTTCTGTGCGCGTGAGGCCTGGGACCTGTGAATCGACAGAAGGTCCGGTTGTCCCCATTGTTGTAGTATCTATTCCCATGTCTATCTATGTAGTTTTCTCCATCTCCGTTTTGTTTTCTCTGTATGCGGTTGTATCATTATGTAGGATTATCATCAAAAATGTTGTCCGGGATGTGACGCGTGGCGACCGATCGCGGGGTTCGTTCGCCAAGACCAACCCCGTCGAGCCATTGCAGGTTCCTGGGGCAAACCCGAAGAGACTTCGAGCCCAATCCCAAACGAATAAAGACACGTCGGAATTCTGTGGACAAAATTCCAAAAGTGTGCCACTGGATCGTATGACGGGGAAGGCGGACATCACGGACTCGAAGACGGAAACGGCCGCCAAGTTTCTGTCTCTCCTCTCCCCCAAACACTTTCTCAAACGCCGTTCGGATATCTACGCCAGTGCTTGACAACGACCACCCACCTATCGCGTGCAGCATGGAGGTAAACCCTTGGCTTCTCCATCCTGGAATACATTTAACAAACAGCACGCACAGTCGCTTCTCTCCAGATTGAAATCGACACTCGAGAAGAACGCCCTAACGAACCACCTCCAGACGAAACAATCCCATGCCGACACACGTCCACGAGAATTCACAGAACCCGTCACCGACAATTGGTACCACCTCGACTCCCTCCGCTCGTACTGTTCGACCTGTAGGGTGTGAGTCGGACCCTCCCGACACCACCCCTTCTACAAACGGCGGTCAATCTACGAACACCAGTACAGGTCCTTAGCGCACCTCCGTCGGTACGGGCTTATGGACTACATATGTCGGATCAAGTTGGATCTTCTACCCCCGTTCACCATGGAACCGCCCACGTTCCGGTATCTCAAGGACACGTGGCGGTGTCGTTGCGCCCACTCGCTCTCACGGAATATCGCATCTTCCACCCCCCCCCCCCCCGAGTCCGGAAGACTCGCACGAGCCACCTTCTCCCTCGTAACCCACGAACTCACCAACCCCAAAGGCAGTTCGAGCGACACTCTCCGCTTGTTCCCGAACCTGGACGACCCTCGGTGGTCGAGCACTTCGAGAAAGATGCTAAGCCCACCTCCCGCCATGGAGCCTCGCCCAACTCCCGCGGCATTCCCACGTTAAAACATAGATGTGTCGGGGAGAGGGATCTTGGGTAGAGGCCTCTTAAGGTTCCCAGAGGGCTACAGTTTCGTGCTCAAGTGCAATGAAGGAGTGGAACCATTCATCTCCGCTTGTTCGCAGACCTTCGGAATATGATTTCGTCACCCCCGGAGATCAGGTATGCGATAGTGGCGAGCAAGGCATTCGGGCCCCTGCTGACATCGCTCTAGAATTAGACCTTGACCTTGACTCCTACGGTTTCAGCAAACACTTCTTGCTGAAGACGGTGGAAACGGATATCTGCTCCAAAACCTCCATCGTCCCACCGACCTATCTTGACCGCTTGACCTCGAAGATACCTTCGCGATTTTATCATGACCACACATGACCACGTTTTTCACGATCCTACCTCGGTGTTACCCATTTACTCAAAGCCTACTGGCATGGAGTTTCTGACACGAGCGGATCGCCAGCGAAGGCAATTTTCGATATTGAAAATCCTTTGTGGAGTAGTCGGGACCTGGGGGGACTCGTCCGGGAGATTTGACCTGAGATTTTGGAGGAGTCTGAGGTCGTCGTAGACGTACAGAAGAGGAATTTAGGTTCTGTTGGTGTATGCTATGATCAGTCAGGAGTTGATCCGACGGTTTTCGTTGGGTGATGCATCTGGTAGATTGGGGTAGCGCAGCACGATGGGTTCTTTCGTTTGGCGTTTCCGAGTTTCGTTGCTTGATATCATTTTTTAAAACTTCCTACACCCACGACATGCGGTCCGTTTGAGGAGAGCACTTCCGAAACAGAGTAATCAAGACCACGCGGTTAACTCACCTTGACTCTAAGCATTCACTACCTGAGGCAAACGCATGGCTGGACCCAACCCACCGTAAGCATATCCTCCTTGCGCTCGGGTTACAACTGTAAGATGATTACTTTCTGGCAGGGGAGCGTACCCAGCGGATGGCGATGAAGACGAAATGCTCAGTGAGGACGATGGCGAATATTGGGGATTACCGCTGCGCCCGCGTGTCGACCACAACAACCACTACGACCGCCACGTCTCTGAGCGCAAACAAGAGAACGGGTCTGAAGATTTGGAGTTCCACCCGGCCCCAGATGATATCGCGCTCGTCCGATCTTTGTTTCCTCTCCCCCCGGAACCGGTCACAAAGATCTTGGATCTTGCAGAATACTGGGCCTACTCACAAGCAACCCGTCCGGACTGGGCGGATTTCACCCACGCCAACGTGCGATACCTCGAATCACCACCTATCCGGGGAGAATTCCTGCACCCGCTTCGTCGTCTGGTGATCACGACCGATTCGAGGGACCAAGGGTGGAGCAGCTATCCTGAGACCCAGGGAACTCGCGAGGGTAGCTGGACGTGGTTCGAGCTCACTCTGGATGATGGAAAAACGGGTGATGAGATTGTGAGGGTGGAGGTTGTGAGGAACGTCCATGCTGGGAGGGGATTCGACGAGCATCGGGCTGTCATCGAAGACGAGCGGATATTGAACCAGGCTAAGAGGGGGGATCGGTTGAGCGTGTGGGTTAGGGCGATGTATCCTGGTTGGGTGAATCACATTCGGCTGGTAAAGATCGAAGCCTGGTCAGCTTATTGATCCTCGTGAGTGGGTTGCGGTGTATGGAAGCGTTGGGGATGGCGGAAAAACTATATATGTATTCGGAATCCTGTACATATCACGGCTGGGTTCGTATACGCGGCAGATCCGTGGATGGTACTCGTAATTCGGGCATCTATGTATGAGATGAAGCTACATGTGAACGGCGTTCGACACGTGTAGTACTCCCGAACCGAGCCGCTCGGCTCCCGACATTGAGCAACGATATGATCTTCACTATTTTGATGCACGGAAGAATGGATGGCCGTCTATGGTTTTGGTGATGGTGCGGAAGAGGTGAAAGTGGCTTGCGGCGGACGATGAATGCATGAGCGGACGTAGCGCCCTCTTGTCGTGGTGGCAGAAGTCGATTACGCCATCTGTGAGTTCGATGGGGAGGTGTGGAGATCCCATTCGGATGAGGATGGAAGGCCTGGGTGGTGGTCTCCGGAAGATCGAGTGTTCCAGGACGAGAACCGGCTTCGAGTGGTGCCCGGCCGGCCCGGGACCGTACCGGTACATAGCGCTAGCATCGTCGAGGCACACCTCTCCTAACCTGCAATCCCGAGTTCTATTTCCTACCATCCAAACAGAGTTCCGAAACACTCCAATGGGTAACATTTTCTCCTCGAGGACGACTGAGGTCGTACCGTGCGTCATATCCTACAGCTCGAGGGTGAGTGTGAGTGATTCACGACTCTTCGCTCAGGACATCTTGGCCCACCCACGACCTCTCCAATGGCTCGTGCTATACACGTTCTCCAACCCCACAATCCATCGCCGAACTCAGATCCCTCCTCCCTCTCCCTCCGGAGCTTACGAGTATGATCCTAGACATGGCCGAATACTGGGTCTGCGAACGTTCTTTCCACTATTTCAAGAGCCCACAGCCGTTAAACACTCGACGCCT
>Ga0307517_10003224_pt1 | contig 25588 bp, 16 predicted proteins | sample 23_EM_MG_FD_194515 | JGI IMG/M metagenome (GOLD analysis project Ga0307517, IMG submission 194515) | Populus trichocarpa ectomycorrhiza microbial communities from riparian zone in the Pacific Northwest, United States - 23_EM | ecosystem: Host-associated > Plants > Roots > Unclassified | place... | reverse complement strand
CACCTCCGGCCATGCCCCGCGCGGGCCCACCGAGGTGATGGTGGACAAGGACACCGCCGACAAGCACCACCTGAAGCTGGGCGACGAACTGCGGGTCATCGCGGCCCCCGGGGAGTTCCGGGCGAAGATCACCGGCATCACGACCTTCAAGGTCACCAACCCCGGTGCGGCGGTCTTCTACTTCGACACGCCCACCGCGCAGACCAGGCTGCTCGGCTCGGCGGACGCGTACTCCAACATCATGCTCACCGCCGACCAGGGCGTCAGCGACGAGCAGCTCAAGAAGACCGTCGCCGCGGACCTCGGCACCGGCTACAAGGTCCAGACCCAGGCCGAGTTCACCGCCGAGAACAAGCAGGGCATCGACTCCTTCCTCGGCGTCATCAAGACCGCGATGCTCGGCTTCGCCGGGATCGCCCTCCTGGTGGGCATCTTCCTGATCGTCAACACCTTCTCGATGCTGGTGGCGCAGCGCACCCGCGAGATCGGCCTCATGCGGGCCATCGGCGCCAGTCGTAGCCAGGTCAACCGGTCCGTGCTGGTCGAGGCGACCGTGCTCGGCGTCGTCGGGTCGATCCTGGGCATCGGGGGTGGCGTGGGGATCGCCGTACTGCTCATGAAGCTGATGAGCAAGCTGGGCATGAACCTCGACACCTCCGAGCTGACCATCAAGACCGCCACACCGCTGATCGGCCTCGCCGTGGGCGTCGTCGTCACCGTCCTGGCCGCCTACCTGCCCGCCCGCCGGGCCGGCAAGGTCTCCCCGATGGCCGCCCTGCGCGACGCCGGCACCCCGGCGGACGGCAAGGCGGGCCGGATCCGGGCCGCGATCGGCCTGCTCCTCACCGGTGCGGGCGGCGTGGCGCTGTACGCCACCGCGCAGGCCACCAAGGCCAGCACCGGCGGGCTGACACTGGCCGCCGGAGTGGTCCTCACCCTCGTCGGATTCGTCGTCGTCGGCCCGCTCCTGGCCGGTGTCGTCGTCCGGGTCATCAGCGCGGGCGTCCTGCGGATCTTCGGCCCCGTCGGGCGGCTCGCCGAGCGCAACGCGCTGCGCAACCCCCGCCGTACGGGTGCCACGGCCGCCGCCCTCATGATCGGCCTCGCCCTGGTCGCGGGCCTGTCGGTGGTCGGGTCGTCCATGGTGGCCTCCGCCGGCGACCAGCTCGACAAGTCGGTCGGCGCGGACTTCATCATCCAGTCGCCCACCGGCCTGCCCATCGCCCCCGAGGTCGAGAAGGCGATCAAGACGACGCCCGACCTCGCCCACGTGACGGACTACAAGTCGATCCCGGTCCACATCACCGCCCCCGGCGGCAAGCCCGAGACCACCGACCTGTCCGCCGCCGACTCGACCTACGCCGAGGACCTCCAGGTCAAGACGGTCTCGGGCAAGCTGGCGGACGCGTACGGCAAGAACGCGATCTCGCTCGGCGAGTCCTACGCCAACCGCAAGCACATCAAGGTCGGCGACCAGGTCACCGTGGCCTTCGACGGCGGCTCGACCGCGAAGCTCACCGTCGCGGCGATCACGTCCAAGGACACCGTCTTCGACCAGGGCGCGATGTACGTCAACATCACGACCGTCGCCCGGTACCTGCCGGCCGACAAGATGCCGATGAACGTCATCATGTTCGCCTCGGCGAAGTCCGGGCAGCAGGACGCGGCCTACACCTCGCTCAAGAAGTCCCTGGACGGCTACCCGCAGGTCCAGGTCAAGGACCAGGCCGACTACAAGCAGCTGCTCAAGGACCAGATCGGGCAGCTCCTGAACCTGATCTACGGGCTGCTGGCGCTGGCGATCATCGTCGCCATCCTGGGCGTCGTGAACACCCTCGCCCTGTCGGTGGTCGAGCGGACCCGGGAGATCGGCCTCATGCGGGCCATCGGGATGTCCCGTCGGCAGCTGCGCCGCATGATCCGCCTCGAATCGATCGTCATCGCCCTGTTCGGCGCGGTCCTGGGCCTGGGCCTCGGCCTCGGCTGGGGCGCCACCGCCCAGCAGCTGCTGGCGCTGAACGGCCTCAACGTCCTGGAGATCCCCTGGGGGACCATCATCACGGTCTTCATCGGATCGGCCTTCGTGGGCCTGGCGGCGGCCCTCTTCCCGGCCTTCCGGGCGGGTCGGATGAACGTCCTCAACGCCATCGCGACGGACTAGGACAGTCGTAGCGGAGTCCGCGGCCGACGGGGTTTCCCGTCGGCCGCGGACGCGTGTGTCGGTGGGGCGTCGTAGGCTGGGACACCCCGGCCCGTTCGACGTGTCGGGCGGTTCGCGTTGCCAGTAAAGCCAGTACGCCAGTAATTGGGGACGGAAAGCCTTCATGAGCCTGAACGGTCTGCTCGATGTCGTTGTCGGCGATCCGGCCCTCTCCGAGGCGGTGAAGACCGCCGCCGGCGGCACCCGTCCGCACGTGGACATCGTGGGCCCGCCCGCCGCGCGGGCCTTCGCCATCGGGGCGCTGGCGGCCCGCGCGGGGCGTACGGTCCTGGCGGTCACGGCCACCGGCCGCGAGGCGGAGGACCTGGCGGCGGCGCTGCGCTCGCTGCTCCCGGAGGACGCCGTGGCGGAGTACCCGGCCTGGGAGACCCTGCCGCACGAGCGGCTCTCCCCGCGCTCGGACACCGTCGGCCGCCGCCTCGCCGTCCTGCGGCGGCTCGCGCACCCCAGCGCGGACGACCCGACGGCCGGGCCGGTGAAGGTGGTCGTCGCGCCCATCCGTTCCGTACTGCAGCCGCAGGTGCAGGGCCTCGGCGACCTGGTCCCGGTGGCGCTGCGCAGCGGGCAGAACGCCGACCTCGGCGCGGTCGTGGACGCGCTGGCGGCGGCCGCGTACGCCCGCGTGGAGCTGGTCGAGAAGCGCGGCGAGTTCGCTGTGCGCGGCGGCATCCTGGATGTCTTCCCGCCCACCGAGGAGCACCCGCTGCGGGTGGAGTTCTGGGGCGACGACGTCGAGGAGATCCGTTACTTCAAGGTCGCCGACCAGCGCAGCCTGGAGGTCGCCGAGCACGGACTGTGGGCGCCGCCCTGCCGCGAGCTGCTGCTGACCGACGCCGTACGGGCCAAGGCGGCGGCTCTGTCCGCGGAGCACCCCGAGCTGCACGAACTGCTCGACAAGATCGCCGAGGGCATCGCGGTCGAGGGCATGGAAGCCCTGGCCCCGGTGCTGGTGGACGACATGGAGCTGCTGCTCGACGTGCTGCCCGCCGCCAGCATGACGGTGGTCTGCGACCCGGAACGCGTACGCACCCGCGCCGCCGACCTCGTCGCGACCAGCCGCGAGTTCCTGGAGGCCTCCTGGGCGGCCTCGGCGGGCGGCGGCGAGGCCCCGATCGACCTGGGCGCGGCCAGCCTGTGGGGCATCGCGGACGTCCGCGACCACGCCCGTGAGCTGGGCATGCAGTGGTGGACGCTGAGCCCCTTCGCCGCCGGCGAGGAGGAGGACCTCGACGGCGACACCGTCCGGCTCGGCATGCACGCCCCCGAGGTCTACCGGGGCGACACCGCCCGCGCCCTGGCCGACACCAAGGGCTGGCTGGCCGAGGGCTGGCGCACGGTCTACGTCACCGAGGGCCACGGCCCCGCCGCCCGCATCGTCGAGGTGCTGGGCAACGAGGGCATCGCCGCCCGCCTGGACACTGATCTCCCGGCGTCCGCCATCGAGCCCTCCGTCGTCCATGTGGCGACCGGCTCCATCGAGAACGGCTTCATCGACCCGGCGCTCAAGCTCGCCGTCCTCACCGAGACCGATCTGTCCGGCCAGAAGTCCTCCACCAAGGACATGGGCCGCATGCCGTCCCGGCGCCGTAAGACCATCGACCCGCTCACCCTCCAGCCCGGCGACTACATCGTCCACGAGCAGCACGGCGTCGGCCGCTACGTCGAGATGGTCCAGCGCACCGTCCAGGGCGCCACCCGCGAATATCTGCTGGTCGAGTACGCCGCCGCCAAGAAGGGCCAGCCCGGCGACCGGCTCTTCGTCCCCACCGACCAGCTTGAGCAGATCACCAAGTACGTCGGCGGCGAGGCGCCCTCCCTGCACCGCCTGGGCGGCGCCGACTGGACGAAGACCAAGGCGCGGGCGAAGAAGGCCGTCAAGGAGATCGCCGCCGACCTGATCCGGCTCTACTCCGCCCGGATGGCCGCCCCCGGCCACACCTTCGGCCCGGACACCCCCTGGCAGCGCGAGCTGGAGGACGCCTTCCCGTACGCCGAGACCCCCGACCAGCTCACCACCATCGCCGAGGTCAAGGAGGACATGGAGAAGTCCGTCCCCATGGACCGCCTGATCTGCGGCGATGTCGGCTACGGCAAGACCGAGATCGCGGTACGGGCCGCCTTCAAGGCCGTCCAGGACGGCAAGCAGGTGGCGGTCCTGGTCCCGACCACGCTCCTCGTCCAGCAGCACTTCTCCACCTTCTCCGAGCGCTACTCCCAGTTCCCCGTCATCGTGAAGGCGCTGTCCCGCTTCCAGAGCGACAGCCAGGCGAAGGCCGTCCTGGAGGGGCTCCGGGAGGGCTCGGTCGATGTCGTGATCGGTACGCACCGGCTGTTCTCGTCGGAGACGAGGTTCAAGGACCTGGGCCTGGTCATCGTCGACGAGGAGCAGCGCTTCGGCGTCGAGCACAAGGAGCAGCTCAAGAAGCTCCGCGCCAACGTCGACGTCCTCACGATGTCCGCCACGCCGATTCCCCGCACCCTGGAAATGGCCGTCACCGGCATCCGCGAGATGTCCACCATCACCACCCCGCCCGAGGAGCGCCACCCGGTCCTCACCTTCGTCGGCCCGTACGAGGAGAAGCAGATCGCCGCCGCGATCCGGCGTGAGCTGTTGAGGGAGGGCCAGGCCTTCTACATCCACAACCGCGTCGAGTCCATCGACAAGGCGGCCTCCAGGCTGCGTGATCTGGTGCCCGAGGCCCGGATCGCCACGGCGCACGGGCAGATGGGCGAGAGCGCGCTGGAGCAGGTCGTCGTCGACTTCTGGGAGAAGAAGTTCGACGTCCTGGTTTCCACCACGATCGTCGAGTCCGGCATCGACATCTCCAACGCCAACACGCTGATCGTCGAGCGCGGCGACAACTTCGGCCTCTCCCAGCTCCACCAGTTGCGTGGGCGGGTCGGCCGCTCGCGCGAGCGCGGTTACGCGTACTTCCTCTACCCGCCGGAGAAGCCGCTCACCGAGACCGCCCACGAGCGCCTCGCCACGATCGCCCAGCACACGGAGATGGGCGCCGGCATGTACGTCGCCATGAAGGACCTGGAGATCCGCGGCGCCGGCAACCTGCTCGGCGGCGAGCAGTCCGGCCACATCGCCGGTGTCGGCTTCGACCTCTACATCCGCATGGTCGGCGAGGCCGTCGCCGACTACCGCAGTGCCCTCGAAGCGGGCGGCGAGCCCGAGGAGACCCTCCTCGACGTCAAGATCGAGCTCCCCGTCGACGCCCACGTCCCCCACGACTACGCCCCCGGCGAGCGCCTCCGCCTCCAGGCCTACCGCGCCATCGCCGCCGCCAGCTCCGAGGCCGACATCACCGCGGTCCGAGAAGAGCTCACCGACCGCTACGGCAAGCTCCCGGAGCCCGTCGAAAACCTGTTGTTGGTCGCCGCCCTCCGCCTCCTCGCCCGCAAGGTCGGCGTCGCCGACATCACCCTCGCCGGTGCCAACGTCCGTTTCTCCCCGGTCGAGTTGCGCGAGTCGCAGGAGCTGCGGCTCAGCCGGCTCTACCCCCGTACGGTCATCAAGCACCCCGCCAAACAGATCCTCGTCCCCCGGCCCACCACCGCCCGCATCGGCGGCAAGCCGGTCGTGGGGCGCGAGCTCTTGACCTGGACGGCGGAGTTCCTGACCACGATCCTCGACAACTGACGTCGGCCGTGGCCGAGGGTTCCGTCCTCAATCGCCGAGCGGCTGCGCCGGTGCCGTTGCGGTGCCGCCATTCGTGGTCGAGGGTTCCGTCCTCAAGCGCCGGACGGGCTGGGTTGGCCGTGGGGTCGGTGCCACTACCGGGGATCTCTCCTCGGCGCTCGCGACTCTGGTCGACCCGATCCTTGCCCGGGATCCTCGCTCGTCGCGCTGCGGGAGAACCCCGGCATGTCCCCTCCCGGCCGGACGGCAAGTTCAGCCCGTCCGGGGTCTGGGGCGAAGCCCCAGCGGGTCCGGGCGGAGCCCGGTTTCGGGAAGGGGCGGGGTGGGGGAGATCCCCGTCGGGCCGTAGCCAGCAACTCTGCCGGACAGTAAGGGTGGTTCGTCCCGGGACGGGAAGTTCGGAAATCCTTCCGCAATGCCGGGGTCCCGTCACAGCGCGTGGCCCCCACCCGCCCCCCCCGGAGGGCCCCGCTCCGGTTGGCCTGGGCGGATGCCAGACGGCCGACGGCCAGGGATAACGTGCGGTAGCGGCGGGGCCGTTGAAGCGCTACTGGTCGGTACCAATGGCGTTCGCGGAGTGAGATGACTGGCATGCTCATTTCACTCAGAGTTAACCTCGGGAAATCTACCCGCGTATACCTCGCCGCGTCACCATGGTGCGCGTCGCAAGTCCCCCACGCGCACCGCCCGTTCCCCCTGGAGTCCTCCATGCGCATATCCCTGCGTTCTCGCGTGATCGCTCTCGCCACGGCCGCCCTGTCGGCCGGGGCCTTCCTCCTCACCTCGGGTGCGGCGCCGGCGTCGGCCGCGCTGCCGACCCCGGTGTCGGTGGCGACGGCCAAGACGTACCTCGCGTCGCTGACCGTGGCGACGGAGGACCGTACCGGGTACGACCGGGACCTGTTCCCGACCTGGATCACGATCTCGGGGACGTGCAACACCCGGGAGACGGTGATCAAGCGCGACGGCACCAGCGTGGTCGTCAACTCCGCGTGCACCGCGACCAGCGGCTCCTGGTACTCGCAGTACGACGGAGTCACCAGCACCGACGCCAGCACCTTCGACATCGACCACGTCGTCCCGCTCGCCGAGGCCTGGGACTCGGGGGCGTCCGAATGGACCACGGCGCAGCGCCAGGCGTTCGCCAATGACGTGACCCGGCCGCAGCTGATCGCGGTGTCGGCAAGCTCCAACCGCTCGAAGGGCGATGACGACCCGGCCGAGTGGCTGCCCACCCGCACCGCGTACCAGTGCACGTATGTCCGGGCCTTCGTGCAGGTGAAGTACTACTACGACCTGTCGGTCGACTCGGCGGAGAAGGCGGCGATCAGCAGCGTCCTCAGCGGCTGCTGAGTTTCTGTTATCGCCCCGGTCCTGGTGCGTCTCCTGCTTCGTACGCCCCCGTACGCAACCGGATTCCACACAGGAGCGAAGACGTGGTCGCAGAGATCAGCCGCCGGAACATGCTGAAGATCGCCGGTGCGGCCGGCGTGGCCGCGGGCGCCGCCACCGTCGTGGGTGGCGGCGCCACGGTGGCGACGGCCGCCGGCCGGACCTTCGCGCACCCCGGCATGCTGCACACTCCGGCCGACTTCGCGCGCATGACGGCCAAGCTGAAGGCGGGCGCGAGGCCCTATACGGAGGGCTTCGCGAAGCTGACCGCGAACCGGCACGCGCAGAGCGGCTGGGTGGCGCGCCCGTCGGCCGTCGTCTACCGGGGCGGCGGCACGCCCCAGAACTACGCGACGCTCTACAACGACATCCACGCCGCCTACCAGAACGCCGTGCGCTGGCGGATCACCGGCGAGAGCGCCTATGGCGACACCGCCGTCGCCATCCTCAACGCATGGTCGGCCACGCTGACCAGCGTCCAGGGCTCGGCCGACCGGTTCCTCGCGGCCGGGCTGTACGGCTACCAGTTCGCCAACGCCGCCGAGCTCGTACGCGACCACGACGGCTTCGAGCTGGCCCGCTTCCAGAAGATGATCAAGGACTGCTTCTACCCGCTCAGCGAGGACTTCCTCGCCCGCCACAACGGCGCCTACGCCACCAACTACTGGGCCAACTGGGACCTGACGGCCATCGCCTGCGTCCTCGCCACCGGCATCCTGTGCGACGACAGCGCCATCGTCGACCGCGCGGTCGACTACTTCAAGAACGGCGAGGGGATGGGCTCGGTCAAGAACGCGATCCCCGTCGTGTACCCCGACGGCCTCGCCGAGTGGGTCGAGGCCGGCCGCGACCAGGGCCATGCCCTGCTCGGCGTCGGACTGATGGGCACGATCTGCGAGATGGCCTGGAACCAGGGCATCGACCTGTACGGATACGACGACAGCCGCTTCCTCAAGGGCGCCCAGTACGTGGCCAAGTGGAGCATGGGCGGGAGCGTGTCGTACACGGCGAACACCCGGCAGAAGGGCGCGCCCGGCATCTGGTCGGGACGTGAGACGGCGAGTGCGGCGGCCGGTGTGGACCCGAACATGACGCGTCCGATCTGGGCCATGATCGCCAACCACTACACGAAGCGCCGGGGCCTGTCGGCCACCTACCTCACCCAGATCGCCGCCAAGGCCGCCCCGGAGGGCGGGGGTGGCGACTACGGCCCCAACAGCGGCGGTTACGACCAACTCGGCTTCGGCACGCTGCTGTTCACGCGGGACAAGGCCACCCAGGCGTCGGCCACGGCCAGCCCCACGGCTTCGGCTTCGGCGTCGGCTTCCACGTCGGCTTCGGCATCGGCCTCCGCTGCGGCGAGCCCCGCCGGTGGCACCGGCAGCGACCTGGCCGACACCGGGGCGAGCGACATCGCCGCCTGGACCGCCGCCACCGGCATCACGGCCCTGGCCGGCGGGCTGCTTCTCCTGCGCAAGCGCGGCCGGTCGAGCAGCAACAGCACCCACTAGCCCGCATCGCGCGTGCGATGCGCATGATGGCCTCGGCCGTTGCCTGGCCGAGGATCACAGCGAGCACGCGGGCGGCCGCCGCCGCCCGCGTGCCACGCTGCCGTAACGGACGCTAGATCGGCTCGCCGAAGATCTTCTTCAGCTGAGCCGCGTTCGCCTGGGTGACATCCCAGAGCGCTTCCTGGCGGCCGTACACATCGGCGACGGAAGCCGCGTGGTTGTCCAGCAGCCCCAGCGCGCGCTCGGTGAGCACCGACCCCAGGTTCAGGTCGTGGACCGAGACACCCCACTCGGGGCGCTCGATGTCCGACAGGAAGTAGGCCATCTTGGGGTGCGAGATCAGGCTGATGATCGGAGTGCCGCAGCCGAAGGGGATCATGCCGGCGTGCCCGCGCATGCCGATCACGAGCTTGGTACGGGCGTAGGCGTCCCGCAGCTGGTCGGTGTCGAAGTCGTACATCGGGATGACCGGGAGCGAGATGCCGTAAGTGCGCCGCAGGTCGAAGACGAAGCGCTCGTCGTCCAGGGCGTGGGCGGCGTACCGCACCTCGGCGTGGCTGCCCAGGTTGCGTACGGCGGTGGCCATCTCCTTGAGGAAGTGGTCGTAGTCGTGGCCGAAGCGCAGCCCCGCGCGGTCGTAGGCGCAGTTGATCAGGACGGTGTCGTCGCGCTCGGCCGGGTCCTGCCAGCCGGGGACGATCTGGCGGGAGACGGTGGTCGGGCAGGGCTGGAAGATCACCCGGTCCTGGAGCTCGGAGGGCAGCAGGTCGCGGACCTTCTGCACCGAGCCGTGGTTGCGCAGGCCGAAGAACGCCGACTTGGAGACCAGCAGGCGCAGGCTCTCCTCGAACCGGCGCCGGGTGTAGGCCTGGCCGTCGAAGGCGTTGTAGCCGACCGCGAAGACCGCCAGCGGCACGTCGATGCGCTCCAGCAGCCGGTCGGGCACATTCCACTGCCAGGCGCTGTTGCCGTTCGGCGAGGTGTCCGGGATGAACAGGCCGCCGCCGCCGATGACCAGGCCCCGGCGGGAGTTGACCCGCTCCAGGGCGGCCTCGTCGAACAGCCGGTGGGCGTGGATGGAGTGCCAGCTCTTGGCGCTGGTGTCGGAGCCGAAGCACATCCGCACCGTCTCCGGCAGCACCTTGTCGCCCGCGTTGCCCTGGCGGGGCATGTAGAAGGCGACATGCGCGAGCTGCTCGGGCGCGACCCCGGTCGAGTCGTCGTAGAAGCTCAGGGTCTCCGGGAGCGTCTTCTCGTACGCGATCCGGCAGCTGCGGTCCGTGAGGTCCGCGAAGAGGCCGGACCGGGCGTACTCGTGCGAGATGGTGTCGTCGCCGCGGACCCAGGCGATGTTGGACAGCCGGCCGAAGATCCGGGAGGCCGTGCCGCCGTCGGCGCTGGCGAGCAGCAGGTGCGCCTCGGCCGCGTCGTAGCGGGAGACGGACGCCAGGGCCTGGCCGAGGAGTTCGTGCACCCGGTGCTGCTGGGCGGGGATCGGGGTCCGGGTCAGGACGTCGACCGCGTCCTCGTAACGGCCCTTGCCCAGGCAGGCCATCGCCACCTCGATGACGGCCTCGAAGTCGTCGCCGTCGGCGACCACGTCGCGCCCGAAGTGCATCAGCAGGTCGGGGTGCTTGTCGCCGGTCAGCGCCAGGAACTCGGCGGTGAACTCCTGCTGGCTCAGCGAGAAGCGCTCCCAGGCGGCCTCGGCCTCGGAGTAGCCCTGCTCGCCGCCGGTCCACGGCTTGTGGCGGCCGGTGAAGTGCAGGATGGCCACGTCCTCGGGCACCGGCTTGTCGCCGGACAGCCGCCGCTTGACGTAGTTGTAGCCGGCGTCCAGCCGGACGAACTTGTGCTCCAGCAGAGCGTTCAGGATGCCCTGGTCGTGCTTGTCGAGCTCGTACTTGCCGGACTTGCCGGTGGCGTCGATCTGCGCGCAGAAGGAGTCGGTCAGGTACTCCTTCTGGATGACCAGCAGACCGCTGTTGAGCTTGGTCTGCTCCTTGAGGTACTGCGGCACCGCGCCGAGGCCGGTGCGCATGGAGAGCAGTTCGCTCAGATCGCCCAGGACCACCATGTCGGTGTCGAGGGTGATGATCGTGTCGTAGTCCCGGAAACGGAACACGTCGAGGATGAAGTAGGCCTTGCGGACCAGGTAGTTCTCCTGGTCGCCCTTGACGTAGCCGTCGTAGCGGGAGGGGTCGACCCGGCGCAGGACGATGCGCGGGTGGAGGCGGCGGATCGCGGTGATCGACGAGGGCTGGAGGTCGTCGTAGAGGACGATGAAGTCCTCGCACACCTTGGGGTTGGTCAGGGCCAGGCTGCGCAGCAGATTGAGGAAGCCGGGCAGGTAGTTCTCGTCAACGTACGAGGCGAAGGCGATGCGGCGCTTGCCGGTCAGCGTCTCGCTCCGGACTGCCGAGTCCAGGAGGGGGGCGGTCATCGGAGCGATATCCTCATTTCAGTGACGTCCTGGGCGCGGGACATGACCCACTCCTTTTCCTGCGAATAGCCGTGCACCCCTGCGATGGGCAGTTTCATCGCTTCCGGCAGGCGGTAGGCGCCGCTGTCGTAGAAGTCGAATCCGAAGAGGTCGAGCTTCGGGCTGACATCCAGGAAGTCCAGCAGCCAGAGCATGTTGAAGCCGCTGGTCGGGATGTGCTCCCACTTGCTCTCGTCCATGCGGCCGATTTCGCGCACCGGCCAGCGCAGGGTGCGGTCGTTGACGTAGCTCTGCGCACCCGGGATGAGGCGCTGGCGCAGCGAGCGCTTCCACTGGCCGTGAATGCCGCCGAAGACCAGGCGGATCGGGACCTGCTTGTCCCAGTTGAAGTTGTGCAGGTGGATCGTGGTGTGGATGTCGGTCTTGGTGCCGGTGGCCGTCGCGTCCAGCTTGAAGGAGTTGAAGCGGACCACGAGGTCGTACGAGTCGATCTCGGCGCCCATGGTGCTGGTGCCGATCCGCTGGGAGTTGGCCACCAGGCAGACGGACTTGCCGGCGATGAGGTTGCGGAAGTCGCTCAGCCCGACCACCTGGGTGCTGCCCAGGGTGGGGTCGGGGACCTTCTCCATGTCGCGCAGGCGGCGGTCCTCGGAGTAGAGCTTGATCAGGCTCCTGGTCTCCACGGCGCCGTTCTTGCGGTCCTGGCGCAGCCGGAACGAGATCAGGTCGGCGAGCCCCTGGCGCAGTTGGGCGCTCGGGCGGCCCTGGTCGCGCATGGCGACGAGCGCCGCCACGAGCCGGGGCTCGGCGCGCTCCCAGTCACCGGCGTCCAGCAGCGCGAGGCCCGCGCCCCACAGTTCGGTGTCGGGGGCGTCTTCGAGGCCCTGGGAGGCGGGGCACTCCTTCTGCAGCAGGCGCAGCGTCTCCGACACCCGCGCCTCGCTCTCGCGGAGCCGGGCGATCCGGCCCGTGATGTTGAGGTCGTCGTCCGTGGTGAGGGCGACGTAGCGCTCCCACGCCCGGATGGTTGCCTCGTCGTCGCCGAGGGCCTCCATGAGGCGGGCCCGCAGCCGCCACCCGGCCCGGGACTTGCCGCGCACACCGAGCAGGGCGTCGGTGACCTGCGTCGCCAGGGTGAGCTCGTCGGCGCCGCGCACATCGATGGCCTTGTTGCCGACGGCCAGCAGCTTGTCGAAGAGCTCCGGGTTCTGCTTCGGCCAGGCGGTCTTCGAGCCCGTGATGGCGGCGGCGTTGGACGGGTCCGCCAGCGCCGCCGCGTACAGCGCCAGCAGCTCCCTGATCTCCTCGCCCAGCGCGATCTTCCTCGGGTCCAGGTTTCTGGCGAGCTTCCCCTGGTGCACGGCGCACGACCGGACACACTCCGCCACGCTGACGGAGGCGATCGAGGAATCCCCGTCGGTGGTGGTATCCCACCTTTTCTCGAGCCATCCAGCCCGGATCTTGACCATGCTGCTCCCAAAAAAATGACACGGCCGCTGGGGGCAACTGCGTGTGTTTCCCGAGCGGAACGACTGGCAGCCGCCGGAGTCGTGAGGGTGCGCGGTGAGGCGCGAGAACGACATGCCCGGCGGAGCTGATGACAGTAGGGACCGGATATGAAGTCCAGGTGAACGAGGCTCTTCCCTGATGCGAACGAGGCCGCTCCTGAGCAGCGGATTCCGGGAATTCGGGTGCCGTGTACCCGTTGTTAACCTTGCGGATGGGCTATCGAAACCCTGTGCGCTTCTAGTTCGATTCGATTGCTGGATTTATGTTTAGCGCGCGCCCATTTCCGCTCTGCTTCGAGATCGTCTGGACTTCCAGGTGCCCAAACTGTCAGTAGTTGTACCTTTTTACAATGTTCGGCCGTTCGCCCCCGATCTGCTGCGCGGTCTCACCAACAATGCGGCCCCGGGCACGGAGTTCATCCTTGTCGACGACCACTCGACGGACGGGACGACGGAGGTCCTCGGCGACTGGCAGCGGCAGCAGGCGCACCGGCAGCCGGGCAGCGCGACCCTGATCCGGCACGAGAGCAACCAGGGCATCGCGCAGGCCCGCAACACCGGCCTGGACGCCGCGCGCGGGGAGTACGTCACCTTCCTGGACGGCGACGACTGGTACCGGCCCGGCTATCTCGCCGAACTGGTCGCGGACATCGAGCGGTTGGACTGCGACTTCGTACGCACCTCCCACATCCAGGCCACCGGCAGGCAGCGGCTCCTCAAGCGCCCCTCCGCGAGCCTGTGGGACACCGTGCTGCACCCGCGCGACGGCATCGTGCCCGCGCAGGAGGAGACGATGGTCGACTACCCCTTCGTCTGGGCGGGTATCTACCGGGGAGGCCTCTTCCAGAACGGCGGCATGCGCTACGCCACCGGCCTGCGCACGGCGGAGGACCGCGAATGGGTCTGGCGCCTGCACCTGACGGCCGGGTCGTTCGCGGTGACCCGGACCGTGGGCACTTTCTACCGGCGCGGGGTCAGCAGCTCCCTCACCCAGATCCGCGACGGCCGTCAGCTCGATTTCATGCCCGCGCATGACGCGATACTCGACGACGTCACCGGAGATCACGAGGCCGAGCGCTTCCTCCCCAAGATCGTCCGTACGTATTGCGCCCTGATCGCCTTCCATATGTCCAATTCCGGTAACTACCAGTCCGGTATCGCCAGGAAACTGAAGCAGAATGCGTCGGCGGCGATGGCGCGCATGCCCCAGCAGGTACTGGACCGGACCCTTGAGGAAATGGATCTCCAACGCGCCGACGTGCTCAGGCGGCTGCGCGGCGACATGAAGAAGGCCGCGTGAGCGACAGCGTGTACAACAAGCAGGCCGGCATACCCGAGCTGGAGAAGGCCCAGATATTCGAGGTCTCCACGCTCTACGGCGCCGCGACGCTGGCCGCCGCGCTGGACGCAGGGCAGTTCGGGCCCGCCGCCGGAGTCCGCCGGATCCTGCTGGTCTCCAGCAACGCCGAGGTGCCCGAGGCGGCCATCCAGCTCAAGGAGATGCACGGCTACGACCGGATAGCCGCCCGCTTCGACGAGGCCATCTCCTGGAACGAGGTCATCCACCCCAACCACCCCGCCGAATGGGCCCCGGAGGAGACCGAGACCCCGGTGTGGCAGCGGCTGTTCCGCCTGGCCTGGGGGATAGGGGACGTCCCCGTCGAGCTGGCCGTGGAGTCCATCCAGGTCAACCCCGCGCGGGCGCTGGTGACGATCTTCGCTGAGAGCGCCATCCACGTGTACGCCGACGGGCTGATGAGCTACGGCCCCACCCGCGACAAACTGCCCCGCCCCATCGGCGCCCGTGTCCAGCGGGTCCTGCACCTCGACCTCGTACCCGGCCTGCGCCCGCTGCTGCTCGCCGAGACCGGCGCCCGGCCCGAACTCGTCCCCGACGACGCCTTCACGGCGGTGCTGAAGGAGATCTCGGAGGACGCGGCCGACACCGTCCGCAGCTACCTGCCGCCCGCTGAGCAGGACCTGCCCACCGCCGTACTCCTCGGCCAGTACCTCGCCGCCCTGCGCATCCTCACCGCGCAGGAGGAGGAGGACCTCCACGTGCGCATGCTGCGCGGCGCCGTCGCCGCCGGGCACCGCTCCATCGTCTTCAAGCCCCACCCCACCGCGCCCGCCAGCTACTCCAGCGCCCTCGACGAGGCCGCCCAGGCGGCGGGCGTCCGCCTGACCGTCATCGACGGCCCGCTGCTCGCCGAGACCCTGTACGACATCTGCCGCCCCCGCCTCGTCGTCGGCTGCTTCTCCACGGCGATGCTCACCGCCTCCGCGTACTACGGCATCTCCATCGCCCGCACCGGCACCGGGCTGGTCCTGGACCGGCTGACGCCCTACCAGAACAGCAACCGCGTCCCGCTCACCATCGTCGACTTCCTGGTCCCGGACCTCGACGCGGGCGCCGACGCGCAGATGGCGGCGGTGGACGACCTGGTGCCCCTGGTACGGACCGTGGGCTTCTGCATGCAGCCGAAGATGCACCGCGACCTGCGCGAGGACGCCGAGCACTGGCTCCAGGCCAACATCGGCGACCGCACCCAGCACTACTTCCGCCGCCGCCGGCTCACCTCCCTCGGCCTCCCCGGCGGCGACGCCCTGCGCACGGCCGACCGGCTGCGCGCCAACCCCACCGTGCGCAGGGTGGTGCGGGCGGCCAGGCGGCGGCTGCGCTGAAGCCGACCGGCTGGCTGACTCAGGGCAACGCCTACCGCCGCACCTGGCTCAGCCAGGCCAGCATGCGGCGCAGTTCCACCGAGAACGGGTGGTGCGGGCCCTGGATCCGGTCGGCGTCGTAGAGCAGCCGCGACAGGACGTCATGCGCGGCGGCACGGTCGCCGACCGACAGCAGCAGGTGGCCGATGCGGCGGCGCACTTCGAGCGGCAGCACCGGGTCGGTGGCGCGGTACTGCTCGAAGTACGGCAGCAGCGTTCGGTACTCGGAGAGCGCGGCGGTCGCCTCGCCGAGCTGTTCGAGGCACTGCGCGGCCTCGTAGCGGTACTGGAGCGAGAGCCGGCCGGCCGGACCGCTGTCGGCGGCGTGCTCCTCGGCGAGGCGGCGCAGCTCGGGGAGGGCGCGGCGGTACTGGCCGTCCTCCATCAGCGTGGCGGCGTACTGCTTGCGCAGCATGCGCACGACGGGTGAATGCCGGCCGTGCTTCGCCTCGGCCTCGGGGAGGACGCCGCCGAGGATGTCGACGGCCTGCGTGATGCGGCCGCCGTCCAGCAGCCGCTTGACCTCGTCGACGGCTCCGGCGATGCCACCGGAGGTGTGGGCGGCGGCCGGAGCCGGGGTGTCGGCAGGGGGCGCCGCCGGATGGTCGGGCCAGGGGGCGTGCGGACGCAGGAAGGGGCGGCTGGGGTCCATGGGGCCGGTCGGCGGGTGGTGCGGGCCGGGCACGGGCAGCAGCGCGGCCAGCCGGCGGTAGGCGTCCTGGGCGTCGGCCGGGCGGTGCTGGGGGTCCTTGGCGAGCAGCTGGAGCACCAGCACCTCCAGCGGCTCGGGCACCTCGGGCCGCACCTGCCGCAGCGGCACCGGAGCCTCGTACAGGTGCCGGTGGAGCACTCCGAGCGCCGTGGACCCGGCGAAGGGCACATTGCCGCTGACCAGTTCGTGCAGCAGCACCCCGAGCGCGTACAGGTCGGTGCGGGGGCCCACCGCGCCGCCCATGGCCTGTTCCGGGGCCATGTAGGCGGGCGTGCCGATGGGGGTGCCGGTGTGGGTGAGCCGGGTGGTGTCGGTGTCCAGGACGGAGGCGACGCCCAGGTCGAGGACGGTGAGGGTGCCGTCGGGCTTCACCATCACATTGCGCGGCTTGAGGTCGCGGTGCACGATCGGCACCGCGTGCACGGCGGACAGCACCGCGCACAGCTGCGCGGCCACCGCCACCGCCCACTGCCAGGGGTACGGGTCGTGCTCGGCGAGATGGTCGGCGAGGTCCGCCCCCTCGACGTACTGCATCACCAGGTACAGCTCGTCCGCGTCGCTCCCCGCGTCGTGCACGGTGACCAGCCCCGGGTGGTCGACCTGGGCGGTGACCCGGCACTCGCGCTCGAAGCGCCCGCGCAGCTCGCTCGCGTCCTCGCCGCTCACCATCCGGTCCGGGCGCAGCAGTTTCACCGCGACCCGGCGGTCCAGCCGGCGGTCGTACGCGGTCCAGACCTGGCCCATGCCGCCCTGGCCGATGACCGTGGCCAGCTCGTAACGGCCGGCGACGATCCGTCCGTTCACCGCCCGTCGCCCTCCTGCTCACGCAGCAGGTCGCTCAGCTCGTCCAACTCGGCGCGCACCTGGTTCAGGCGCGGCGGCGGAGGCAGCGGCTGAGGAGGGGGCGTGGGGGAGGAGGACATGGGGGAGGGCGTGATCGGCGGCGTCGGGGCGCTGCGGTACGGGTTGTAGTCGTAGGGCTCGGCGCCGTACGGCGGGGGAGCCTGCGGCGGGGCGTACGGATACGGGGCAGGGGCCGGGGCCGCGTAGAACGCGGGCAGGGCGGCCTGCTGGGCGCGTCTGCGGTAGTGGCTGTCCATGCCCAGGAAGTAGATGGGGACGGAGAACCACAGGACGATGATGCCTATGACGCCCGTGGCGTCCACGGGGCCGACGATGTCCTCGCTGTCGGTGCTGCCGGCGAGGCTGAAGAAGGTGATCGGCAGCGCGACACCGAACACCGCGAACACCACCCAGTCCGCCGTGCGGCGGCGGACCAGGGCGAGGCGCAGCAGCAGGGCCCAGTTGAGAAGAGTGAAGGACGCGAAGCCGACGACGACACAGAGCACGCGCAGGGCGACAGCGGCCCCCTCGCCACGGGGACGGGGCGGCGGCAGTGCGGTGCCGAAGCCGGGGCCGTTCATCACGTGCTCCCTGGGAGAACAAAAATGCGGGTGACAGGCGAAGACTATCCGTCACCACCGACAACCGGACCGGCGTTGTACGAACTGCGTCCCGCCGCGCAGGCCGGGCCCGCCGCGCCGTCGCCGTGCGCTCAGGCCTCCGGCCGCACCGTCCCGTCCGTCAGCCCGTCGTACAGCCCCTGCACCAGCCGGTCCCCGAGCTGCCCGGCCAGCCGCAGCGCCTCCTCGAAGGCGGCCAGCGTACGGAAGCGGTCCCCGTACCGCCGCTGGTCGGCCAGCGCGAGGCGGGGCAGTTGCAGGCGGCGTACGTCGAGCCGTGTCGAGGTCGACGCGTAGCTGCTGGCCTGGCGGTTGTTGGCCGTCCCGCGCAGGAAGCCGGCCAGGAACCAGGGGTCGAGGGCGGCCGGATCGGGGCGCAGCAGATACAGGTTGCGGCCCAGCGCCGCGCCCGCCGTCGCCTCGTCCACGACGCGGGCGGCCGAGCCGCGTCCCAGGACCGGGACCACGACATCGCCGGTCTCCACGATCACCGGCTCCTCGGCCGGGCCGTCGGCCGGGCCGTCGGGCAGGGTGCCGCTGGGCGCGGCTCCGGCGAGGACGTCGTGCTCGGTGAGCACGGCGGGGCCGGGGCCGGTGCCCGGGCCGCCCGCGCGCAGCAACAGGGCCCCCGCTCGGGCCAGCTCGCCGACCGTGGTGGCCGGCCAGCGCGCGGGTGGGCCGGCCACGGCCGGGGCGGGCGCCAGGTCCGACGTGCGCCGCAGGGTCGCCGCCAGCCGGTCGCGTACGTCCGCGAGTTCGGCGGCGCCACCGGGCGTGACGGGCGGCGGGAGGTGGCGGGCCGGGGCCAGGTCCACGTCATCGTCCAGCAGGTCGATGACCTTCAGGGCGCGGCTGACGCCGGGGCGTTCCTCGGTCGTGCCGTGCCGGTCGAAGGACCTCCAGGCGTCCAGAACCGTGCTGCGCAGGGCCTGCCAGGGCAGCTTCTCGCCACCGGGGACGGCCAGTTCGGCGGTGTCCACGAGCAGCAGCCGCGGGGTGGGGCCGCCGCCGTTCTCCGGCCTGCGCAGCACCCACAGGTGCAGCGGGATCCCGTACGGCGGCGCGGCCCCGGCCGGCAGCGCGATCACCGCGCGCAGCGCGCCGCGCCGCAGCAGATCGGCCCTGATCCGCCGCCCCGACCGGCGGGACGCGGCGGCAGGCGGCATCAGCAGCACGACGGCGCCCCCGTCGCGTACCCGGGCCAGCGCGTGCTGCACCCAGGCGAGCTCCGACTCGGTGCGGGCCGGGAAGCCGTACTCCCAGCGCGGGTCGTAGGCCAGTTCGTCATGGCCCCAGTTGCGCTCGTTGAACGGGGGATGGCACAGCACGGCGTCCGCCGCGAGGTCCGGGAAGGCGTCGTCGCGCAGGCTGTCCCCGGCCCGCACCCGCAGCTCGGTGGTGGCCGGGTGGGCGTACAGCGCCAGCCGCAGCGCGGCCAGCGCCGCCAGGTCCGGATCCGCGTCCTGCCCCACGACGACCTCCGGCGCCTCCGCCGCCCGCAGCAGTGCCCCGGTCCCGCACGCCGGGTCGAACACGATGCGCGCCGGGCCGGCGATCGCCGCCATCAGCTCTGCGAGTTCGGGCGGGGTGAGTGTGAACTGCCGTGGGTTGGCGTCCAGATACCGGCCCAACAGGAATTCGTACGCCTGCCGGGCGCCCATCTCCTGCCCCAGCTCGGCGGCCGCGCGCAGCATGCCCGGCTCGACGGGCCGCCCGAGCGCCGGCCGCCGCGCCCCGAGGTGCGGCGCGAGGACGTCCTCCATCGCCCGGACCGGTGCGCGTCCGGCCTCCAGTTCCCGCAGTGCGTCCGGCCGGTCCCGTACGAGGAGCAGCACGGCCCCGGCCTGCCGCAGCGCGGTCACCGCGCCCGCCGGATGGCCCTCGACCCGCTGCCATACGCGCTCGCGCAACGGCACCTCGGCCAGCTTGCCCTGGTCCCGCAGCCATCGCTCGACCTCCGTCAGGGCGAACGCGGGGCTGGTGTCGGTGCCCCCTATGGGCCTGGGGAAGTCGGCATGGCGGCGGCGCCAGTTGCTGACCGCGGCGCGCCCCACTCCGGCGAGCCGCGCGATCCCGGCAGCCGTCACCTCTGCTGCGTTCTCCGGCACCAGACGCCTCCCTTGCCCATGGCCCCCTCTGTGGTCCCGATCATACCGATGAACGCGGGAGGCATCGCTTCACGGCGTGAACTCATCCTATTCAGTGAACCGTGTTGACTCGGTTCACAATCAATGCTGTGATTGATCCATCGCTTCACGGCGTCGCAGAAGAAGCCCGAGGGGGGTCCGCGCGCCGCGAGCGATCACAGCCGCCGGCGCCCATCGGCGCCGGCGGCATCGCCACCGCTGAGAGGAAACCCATGCACGCGACCGCGACTCCACGCATCAAGCGCGCCGCCCTGACCCTGACCCTCGGCGCGGCCACCGCCGCCGCCACCCTCGGTCTGGCCGCCTGCGGCACCCTCGCAGGCAGCGACAGCGGCTCCACCCCGCCCAAGAAGAAGACCATCGCCGACCTGACCGGGCCCCAGATCGCCAACAAGGCGCTCGCGGCCACCAAGTCCGCGACCTCGCTCACCATGGCGCTCGACGGCAAGGTCGACGGCGACGACATGACCTTCCGGATGTCCCTGGACAAGAAGGGCGACTGCACCGGCCGCTTCGAGACCTCCGACGGCGACATCCAGCTGCTCAAGGTCGGCGACACCGCCTACCTGAAGTTCGACGACGCCTACTGGAAGTCCCAGGGCAAGGACGGCGAGGCCGCCAAGTCGCTCATAGCCGGCCGCTGGATGAAGACCAAGGCCACCGGCTCCGACGCCAAGGACCTCACCGCCGCCTGCGACCTCTCCGAGGCCCTCTCCGACTTCGAGGGCGACGACAACGTCGCCAAGAAGGGCGCCCTCACCACCGTCGACGGCACCCCCGCCATCACGCTCACCGAGAGCGACGGCACCGAGCGCTACACCATGTACGTGGCCACCAAGGGCAAGCCCTACATCCTCAAGCTCGTCACCAAGGGCGGCAAGGAGCCCGGCACCGTGACCCTCTCCGGCTTCAACAAGCCCGTCGGCGCCAAGGCCCCTGCAGCCAAGGACGCCGTCGACCTCGACAAGCTCGGCGGCTGACGCAGCCGGAAGATGCGTGTCCCAAATCGACATCGGCGGAGATCAGGGCCGTAAAGTACCGTTCGTGGCCATATCAAGGGTGGGAACCGCGCTGGCGGTTGTGACGATGACCGGCGTGGCCGGCATCGCGGGGTGCACGCCGACGACAACGACGGGTGCGGACGGCAACGGGGCGAACAAGGGCAGTGCGGGAAGCGCGCTGGCGGCGGTGAACGACCTGACGGTGAAGGGGAGGGCGCCCAAGACCGGGTATTCGCGGGCGCAGTTCGGGAAGTCGTGGGTGGATACGGACCACAATTCGTGCGATACGCGCGACGACATACTGAAACGGGACATGACCGCCGAGAAGTTCACGGCGGCGCAGGGCGGCGACTGCGTGGTGACGTCGGGGACGCTGGCGGATCCGTACACGGGGACGACGATCAAGTTCACGCGCGGGAAGAGCACGGTGGACATAGACCATGTGGTCGCGCTGTCGGACGCCTGGCAGAAGGGCGCCGCGAAGTGGACGAAGGACAAGCGGGAGCAGATGGCGAACGACCCGCTGAATCTCCTCGCGGTGGACTACTCGTCGAACCGGATCAAGGGCGACGCGGACGCGGCGACATGGCTGCCGTCGAACAAGGGCTTCAGGTGTGCGTATGTGGCCCGGCAGGTGGCGGTGAAGAAGAAGTACGGGGTGTGGGTGACGGCGGCGGAGAAGGCCGCCATGGTGAAGGTGCTGAACACATGCCCGGGGGAGGCGCTGCCGGACTCGGGCAAGCCCGTCGCGTCGTCCGGCGCGGCCGACGCCGGGACGTCGGCTCCGGCAGCGGCGGCGACGCACTACGCGAACTGCGACGCCGTACGGAAAGCGGGCGCCGCTCCGCTGCACAAGGGTGACCCCGGGTACTCCAGTGCGCTCGACAGGGACGGGGACGGAGTCGCCTGCGCGAGCTGAGGCGCTACCTGACGGCGGCGTTCTCGTTTGCACGAGTGTGCGCGAGTGCTGGTTTCACGGGGCAAGAGTCAATATCCTCGATCATCGCCAGGCTCGTGCACCGTCGCTCGATCCCTTGCCGGGAGGCAGAATGTTCCGCCGCAGGACTGCGCTCTCCTTCACCGCCGCCGCCATGCTGGCCGCGACCCCACTGCTGACCTCGTGCGGAACGCCGCATGCCGGGGCGGCGGCGGTGGTCGGCGGGCAGCGGATCACTGTGACGGCGGTGCAGGCGAGGGTCGACGCGGTGCGGGCCGCGCAGGAGAAGTCGCCACAGGCGGCCCAATTGATCCAGGCGAGCAGTGATCTGCAGCGCAACACGGTGCACAGCCTCGTCCAGGCCAAGATCGTCGACCAGGCGGCGAAGGACGCCGGGGTGTCGGTGACCACGCGCGAGGTGCAGCAGGCCAGGGCAGCGGCGGAGAAGCAGGCCGGCGGCAGGGCGAACCTGGAGGCACAGGTGCTGCAGACGTACGCGATGGTGCCGGCGGACATCGACGACAGCATCCGTACTGACCTGACGATGCAGAAGGTGGCCAAGTTCTACGGCGCCGACCTGCAGACGGCGGCCGGGCAGGCGGTCGTGGTCAAGGTGCTCCAGGGGACCTCCGACAAGCTCGGGATCGACGTCAACCCGCGCTACGGGAGCTGGAACTCCAAGAAGCTGACCCTCGACACCGCCACGGACCCGTGGTTGAAGACGGTCACCACCGCGTAGAGCTGTCCTGGGGGCGAGGTACTTTCGTCGGGTGGACGAGAACCCGACGAATGACGCCCCCGAAGCTCCTGTGGCCCCCGGGCGGCTGCTGCTGCTCACCACCACCCACCGGGTGGCCCCCGGTCTGCTCTCCTGGCCGGCATGGGAGGCCCTGCGCGGCGCGGACGCCGTCATCTGCCCCGACGCCGTCCACCCGCTGCTTCCCTATCTGCGGGAAGCCGGTGTCCTCGTCGAGCATGCCTCGCCGAGCGGCCGCGAGCTGGTCGAGCGTACGGCCGGTGGCCGCACCGTCGTCTACCTGGCGGGCGGCGAGGGCGACCCGGCCGTCACCGACGAGCTGGCCCGCCTCGGCGGCTCCGGGCGCGTCGCGATGCCGGACCTGGAGCTGCTGCCGGGGTCGTACGACCTGCCGGGGGCACGGCTGCTCGACCTGGTGCAGGTCATGGACCGGATCCGGGTGGAGTGCCCGTGGAGCAGCCGGCAGACGAGCGAGGAGCTGGCCAAGTACGGGGTCGAGGAGATCTACGAACTCGTCGAGGCGATCGAGGAGGGCGACCGCGACGCGCTGCGGGAAGAGCTCGGCGATGTGCTGCTCCAGGTGATCTTCCACGCCCGGATCGCGGAGGACGACGAGGAGGCGCCCTTCTCGATCGACGACGTCGCGGGCGGGCTCATCGCCAAGCTCATCCACCGGCATCCCCATGTCTTCGGCGACGCGGTCGCCGAGACGCCCGAGGACGTCCAGGCGCACTGGCAGCGTACGAAGGCGATAGAGAAGCGGCGCGACTCCGTCACGGAGGGGATCCCTCTCGGCCAGCCCGCGCTCGCGCTCGTCGCGAAGCTCGCCGGGCGGGCCCGGGCCGCGGGCCTGGAGGTCGCGGTGCCGTCCACTGACGATGTCGGCGAGCGGCTGCTCGCGCTCGCGGTCGCCGCCGAGGCCGCCGGCCTGGATCCGGAGTCCGCACTCCGGGACGCGGCCCGCCGCTACCGGGACGCGATCCGCGCGGCGGAGGCCTCCGGCTGACAGGGGGATGTTGCCGGGGCCGGTACGGGGGTACAAATAGGGCATGAGTGCACTGGAGCAGGTTCACCTGGCCATACCGCACGATTACATCGTCGGCATCGTGCCACTGGTGGTGGGATTCTTCCTGGTCGGGATATTGGTCGGCGCCGTAGCCGTGGGCTTCTGGGCCCGGGACAAGGAGCCGCCGCCGGAGCAGAAGCCGCAGCTCCGCGCGGGGGCATGGCAGAAGCTGGAAGAGCAGGGCAGGGAAACGACGCCGGACCACGGTCCGGGGCATCAGGACGGGGAGCGGCACGGGCTCACCGAGCCCCGTGAGGTGGACGAGTGGGAGCCGACGCCGGACGGGTCGCGACGGCTGCCGCATTCCATGAAGGGCTTCGGCAACTGGGGCTCGCACTCGGCACGCCCGTCGTAGGCCCGCGCCGGCCCTGGCCCGTAGCCTCGCCCCATGCATATAGAGGTACCCCACGCGTGGCCGGTGGACGAGGCCGAGGCCGTGGCCCTGCAGAACAGGCTGAGGAGCGCGGCCGACCATGCCGGCCCGGGGCCGCAGCGGCCGAGCCTGATCGCGGGGCTGGACGTGGCCTACCGGGGCGGCGGCGGGGCGGTGGGCGACGAGGTCGCGGCGGCCGTGGTGGTGGTGGACGCCGGGACGCTGGCCCCGGTCGAGCAGGCGACAGCGGTGGGGCGGGCGACGTTCCCGTATGTGTCCGGACTGTTCGCCTTCCGGGAGCTGCCGGTGCTGATCGAGGCGCTGAGGAAGCTCCGTACGACCCCTGACCTGCTGCTCTGCGACGGTCAGGGCCTGGCCCACACCCGCCGCTTCGGGCTGGCCTGCCACCTCGGGGTGATCACGGGCATCTCGACGGCAGGGGTGGCCAAGACCCCGTACCCCGCCGCCCACCAGGCCGGACACCTCGGCAGCGCCCGTGGCTCGTACGCGGACCTCAAGGAGGGCATGGAACCGCTGGGCCGGGCGCTGCGCACACAGGACGGCGTGAAGCCGGTCTACGTGTCGACGGGGCACCGGATCGATCTGGACACGGCCTGCCGCCACGTCCTGGCCCTCGCCCCGAAGTACCGGCTGCCGGAGACGACCAGGCTGGCCGACCGCCTGAGCCGTGACGCTCTCGCTCTCGCCCTCGGCTAACGTCATCAGGTGCATGAGAAAGCTGTGACCGCCGCCCCGGAAACCCCGCAGGCCCCGGAACTGTTCACCTGGGAGTTCGCCACCGACCCCTATCCCGCGTACGGGTGGCTGCGCGAGCACTCGCCCGTGCACCGCACCACCCTCCCCAGCGGGGTCGAGGCGTGGCTGGTCACCCGCTACGCGGACGCGCGGCAGGCGCTCGCGGACGCCCGGCTCAGCAAGAACCCGGTTCACCACAGCGAACGCGCCCATGCGAAGGGCAAGGTCGGGATCCCCGGTGAGCGCAGCGCCGACCTCATGACGCATCTGCTGAACATCGACCCGCCGGACCACACGCGGCTGCGCCGGCTGGTGTCCAAGGCGTTCACGCCCCGCCGGGTCGCGGAGTTCGCGCCGCGCGTGCAGGAACTGACCGATCGGCTCATCGACGGGTTCGCGAAAACCGGCGAGGCGGATCTCATCCATGAGTTCGCGTTCCCGCTGCCGATCTACGCGATCTGCGATCTGCTCGGCGTCCCGGCGGAGGACCAGGACGACTTCCGGGACTGGGCCGGGATGATGATCCGGCACGGGGGCGGGCCGCGCGGCGGGGTGGCCCGGGCGGTGAAGAAGATGCGGGCGTATCTGCTGGAGCTGATCCACCGCAAGCGGGCGGATCCCGGCGACGACCTGATCTCGGGGCTGATCAAGGCCGGCGACCATGGCGAGCACCTCACCGAGAACGAGGCGGCGGCGATGGCCTTCATCCTGCTGTTCGCCGGATTCGAGACCACCGTCAACCTCATCGGCAACGGCATGTACACCCTGCTCCGGCACCCCGAGCAGCGCGCCGCCCTCCAACTGGCCCTGGCTGAGGGCGACACCGCGCTGCTCGCCACCGCCGTCGAGGAACTGCTGCGCTACGACGGCCCGGTGGAGCTGGCGACCTGGCGCTTCGCGACCGAGCCGCTGACGATCGGCGGCCGGG
>Ga0307517_10003223_pt1 | contig 25591 bp, 22 predicted proteins | sample 23_EM_MG_FD_194515 | JGI IMG/M metagenome (GOLD analysis project Ga0307517, IMG submission 194515) | Populus trichocarpa ectomycorrhiza microbial communities from riparian zone in the Pacific Northwest, United States - 23_EM | ecosystem: Host-associated > Plants > Roots > Unclassified | place... | reverse complement strand
AACAATATATATATATATATATATATATATATATATAACAATTAAAAGTTTGAAAATTAAATTTGATATAATCATTAAATAATATGATATTTTTAAATCTTTTATAATTTTTAAAAAATGTTTTCTACTCCAAATAATTTTTCTGAAAATGAAGAATATTTTTGATCAATTTTTTTAATAACAAATAAATATTGAAAAGTTTGAAATCACTTTTTGTAAAAAACGAGGGATAAGACTAAAGAGTGTATTTTTTTGCTGCTCATGTTCCTACTTCAAGCTGTTGTTGTCTAATGACGAGTATATCCTTGTGGATTTCTTAACGTTATCAGTTTTTCATTTAAATCCATCCCTACACTGATGCTCACTCATCTTTTTATGCACATGTCTTTACAAATGACTAATATTGTCATTAACTACTACCAGGTTCGTGAAAATTAAGAAATAAAACAAGATCATACTCTCAAAAACTCTCAAGATACCATTGATCACAAACAAACTTTAAATTTCTAGCAGAACTATAATCCTTTGCTGATAAGTTTTCTTAGATATCCCCATTGCATGATTTCAATAACATATATTTGAACGAAAAATATTGGCTCTTCTGTAGAAAGAAAGAACGGTAAAAAAGGGCACTACCCACAGTCCACACAATTGGCTCTTCTGTAGAAGCCAATCATGCCACGGGTAACAAAGAGCTTAAAAAACACAAGTCCAGTTGGAGTTTGGATTCTGGAGAGCATCTTCTCACATGTTTCAGTTATTGGACTCTAATTTTGCATGGCTCCTGCTCAAAGCTGACAATGAAATAGCTATTATGGCAACGTTATTTTCATATTTTATAGTGCTGATAAAACGAAACTAATTTCCATTTATATACAAGTTGTAGGCGAAGACTTGTTGAAGAATGTACAAAGTACTGCATTGAGTTATTGTCTCGTGATTGAAAATATAAATACAGTTGAAATAAAAACAACGTGTCTCTCTTTACTTTTTGTTTTGAAATCCATTGCAAAATTATTTTAAAGACAAATTTATTTTATATTCCTACCTCTGCTCCTCCAATCAAACACGTTTATGTCCTTTTTTTTTAGACACTAACTAAACACAACCTTAATTTTAGACACTTCTTTCATCATTTTCAAGAATAAGATTTCTGAGGTCTTTGGTTTTCAAATTAAGGATGTTAGTGAATATCATGCTAATCTGAAGGAGCTATGTTGTAATTCATCCCTTTTAAAAAAACTTCCAACCAATCACATTATCAACATATGTACTTTCAACTATTATCATACATAAGAATAAAACTGACAATGGCCTCGTCCCAAAAATAAACACCAGGGAAGAAAATTTTAGTACCTAAGACCACAATTTTTTACATTGTTGAAGAACATGCAGTCCTGCTCATCAATCATTATTAACTTGGAAGTATGAACGGGCATGGAAGTTTTGAGCACTGCTGGTGATTTCATATTCTACAATTTGCAGCTGCACGACAGAGAAATAACCTTAACAAATTGCACCATGATATCAAGTAGTTTATGTTGATATTGAATTGGTTTTTACTTACTACAGTACACCAACTGATTGAAATCAAGAGTAACTCTGCCTTGCTTTGTAGTATCAAATGAATTAAAAAGATTCCTGCAGTAAAAGAAATGATAAATTATCTGTAAGAGCTTAATGTAGACTATTCGATCTAAAGAATGCATCATAAATGATCAAGGGGACACACACCGAGCAGACTGTACAAAGATGCAGAGACATATGAAGTCATCTAGACGAATTTTTCCATTCTTCTTTTGGTCAAAGCTCTGAGCAACAATGGGCAGATTTCACATTTCAGCACTTGTAACAAGATCAAGAGAATGGCAGGAATACGTTCCCCACTGATAGGGTTATCAAACACAAGTAAATTAAATATACAATTCCGTATACAAGCATGCTACATAACATCAAGCCAGATCTTTAAAGAATGAAGGTTGCATATAATATCTGTGACAGAATTTTATGATCTCACCCATAATATAGGAGTGAAAGGGCCTTTACCTCACAAACTGTGTAAAAAGAAGGAGAGTCCAATGAGAAACCAATCTTCACCAATCCCTGCAACAAGTTTGAGTCATGAGAAACCAGATAATTAAGAAACGAAGAGGAGAATAGAAACTGAAGAAACCCATGTACTCTATTTCAAGCATATCTCGTGAAACAAGAACAATATAAACAGAAGCACGGAGATTATGATTAGGTAAACTATATAATAAATGTAGGAATTTATTTTCCATAGGACATATTGTGCCAAGAATCATGGGCAGCATTTAAAAGTATATTTATTCAGTCGCAGCTAAATAACATTCTTCAAAAAACTACCTTGTAGACATCATCAGGAACAAGATATCCAAGGCCCCTGTAACAATAAGATAGAAGCAAAGACCAGTTACTTATTTTTACACAAGCAAATCCAACCTTTTCCAATTTAGGAAAAGAGAGACAGGAAAAAAGTGTAGAGTTCAAGCACTTGCTCATCATTGCAGATATTAGCATTGACTCAAACACAAAATTTCAAAAGCTCAGATTTTGTAAAGCCAAACAAACTCAAAGCTGGAAACAGTCCATGAATCCAGAAGATTTTATTGCTAAACAATGCCCTCACACCAACCAAATACCAGAACCAATGACTAACCATACTAAAATGACTACAGAACCAACTAACCAAATCATAATCACATTTCATTTCAGCCTCTACCAAAGCTAACATTCATCATTAATGTGGAAACAAAGATAACTATCTTATCTATTCCTATTTGAATGCTTTTATATGGCTAGACTACATCAAACCATGAAAACAGTTTAAAAGGCAGGAGACAGAACAATCAAAGTCTACTTTCTAGCAGAAAAGCCACTAATATTTACCTCTCGAGATCCGAGAAAGCTTGTTGAACCTGCAAAGAACACGAGTGCAAAACTCAAATACAGACATCACAAAAGTATTTCATAATTAGCTAGTTAAGAACATAACGCACAAAAATATAGCCTTTTACTTCTTGAAATGGACAATTCATGATGAAAGCACAAACCTTTAAAAGGAACTTATTAAGCCCAACAAATTCTGCATTTAGAAAAAGAAAGACATTTGACAAATCAGGAAAAAATAAACAAAACGCAATTCAAAATTCTAAAACTTGAAGCCAAAAAAGTGAAATTCACCATCAAAACTCATAGTTCCATTCCTATCAAAATCATACATCCTACAACACAAAAATTGAAGAACTTCGTTAAATCAATTGATTTGTATTAAAAGAGAGATTAAAGAAGAGTGTTGAGAAGTGGGTTACCTGATCATTTGCTGGACAACAGAGAGAGGGAATTCAAGATTACCAACAGCAAGGGCACTCTGATTATCATTAATAATAAGATGGTTAATTAATTAAGTTGATCAAAGAGTTTAGCCTTTTTAAGCTACAAAAAAGAAGAAGAAGAGAAACAGAAGACAGAGGGAGAAGGAGAATGACCTTGAGCTGAATTGCAGTGATGTTTCCAGTTTTCTCAGAGTCAACTCGCTCGAACCATTCTCTTAGCATACTCGTGTTCTCCATTTTCGTAGCTGACTGCAACTGGAAGGGCTATTCCTTGAATTTTTCCTTAACTTAAACAGTTTTGGGCAAACCTCAATATCGTCCCTAAGATATTACCAGAATCACAACTTCATTTGAAATCGAAAGACTCTTCTTAGATAAGTCACTAATATCATGGTTTTATTTTATTTTATTGTTATTTTGAGATAAAAGAAATTAATATAGTTCGGATAAAAAAGATTATTTTTTATTTTAAAAAATAAAAATTTATTTTAGATTATTTTTATATACTTATCTTCATCATTTTAATTAATTGTAATTTTATCTCATTTTTATTTATCATTTTTATCTTAGAACACTAACGTTCAAACAAAAACTATATATAATCAAATCACATTTGTTTATTAAATGATTTAATCTTAAGTATTCAAATAAGTCTCATTTTTATTTTAATTGCAAATTATGATAAAGATTTTTGAAGAAAAACTATATAAAGATATCACCTGCTCCTAAAATGGAAACAACAAAAATATTCACTGGCTAGTGAATTGTTATAATCATTAATCATAAATATATTATAGTAGGGACCAAAGTAGCTGAATGGCTGCGATTTTTTTTTTATGAAAGTCTTTCCTCCCTACACCATAATGTAGTGAATAAAAATCACTCTTTGTCGCGGAGCAGAATCATTTCGCCTATCCCCACTCACCCCTCCAGTTTCCTTGCCTTGTTCAATTCAATTTGGACTCAGCTGTAAGTAAATTATTTTCAACTTTCATTGATTTGGATTCTCTATTACGATTGATGAATGAATTGATTAGAAATTTAATTCAAAATCTCATCTTTTTTAGATTGATTATGGATATTGCGAAATTCAAATTATGCTGTATGATATTTCGCATTTGAGAGAGAAGCAGGCGATGAAGTATTTACAGGATCTCATAGTTTATTATCTTTTGACATTCTCAATTCCCTTATGGGATACTTTGATTGCTGGTGCTTTTGTACTTGTATCCTTGTCTTCGTCTTTCTACCTCTTGTTCGAGCATCTTTCCGCGTACAGGAATCCTGAGGTGACTATTTGTTTCCTTGTTTGATTGCCCTGCTTTCGGTTTTGAATGAGTTTGCTGATATTTGTTGGTTGACTGTTTGGTACTCTTTTTACCTCTCAGGAGCAGAAGTTTTTGATCGGGGTTATCCTTATGGTTCCTTGCTATGCTGTAGAATCGGTGAGTAAGTGATTGTTCTGCTTGATTGAGGTTTATTCTGTGAAAAGTTTGAATTTTGAATAATGGGTTGTTTGAGTTTTTGAATTTGGAGAGGTGGATGGAAGTTTTTGATTTTTTTTTCCTAACTTGGGTTATTTTGAATAGTTTGTTTCATTGCTGGATCCGTCGATTAGTGTTGATATCGAAATACTGCGGGATTGCTATGAATCATTTGCTATGTATTGCTTTGGAAGATACCTTGTTGCTTGCTTAGGTATGTTTCTTACTAAAAGTTTTTTGTGTGCAATGAAGGGTTTTATCCGAAATTCAGTTTAATTCATCTCGTATAATTTTGTCATTTCCTAGATTCTGTAGTGGTAGTTCTTTGAAGTTGTTTACTAATTCTGGATGGTCTGATATATTCCTCTTCATGGAATTGACATTTCCATGCTTTTGTCCATGAATCCTCTTGTGGAAGTCAGAATCTTGGGGGTTTTTTAGCAGCCGAAGACAGTTTCCTTCTATGGTTTGTAGTCAAGCTTTTTGGTCCTAAGGCCCCAGATGGTCATGATGGAGTTTTCTTGAATACAAGCTGCCATGAAACAAAAAAAAAACTTGTTGAACATGGCTTATGTATTTGTTCCTGTTCTGACAATTTCAAGGGTGTGCTAGTTTCTTTTGAAATGTGCAAAAATTAAAACATGTGCGCACGTATTTAAATAATCTATGGGTAAAGTAATATAAGAGGCGAAATTGGCAAGTTTGGCTGGAAGAAATTCTCTGGCATTGTCATTATGATGTATTGGATTCATTTGTTCATGCTTCTTTCGTACACATTCAGAGAAGTATGTGAACATAGTCAAATACATTCTACATTGCACGTGTGGTAATGCACATGTCTGGCTGGGTGCCATTCTAGTTTTAAATGTCATCTTACAGCATTTATGTCAAATTGCAAACTATAATTATGTTTATAAGTGGATGTTTTGTTCTATATAAAAAAGTAAAAGTTTGATCTAGTTGCTGTGTGATTTTTAGTATTGTTTATTAACAAGGCATACGAGTCTTCTATGATTTTATAGTTTTGTAATTATACATATGGATGAGGTATTTTCCTATGGTTTTAATTAATTATTTTCCTGATTTCATTTTGTTTATTCTTCTGGTGTTGATATTGTTATTGATAGTTGTTTTCTTTTATCTACTTCTTAAAGGTGGGGAAGAAAGAACTATTGAGTTTTTGGAAAGAGAAGGTCGCTCGAGTTCTAAGGCACCCCTTTTAGAACATAATCATGAAAGGGGAATTATAAAACACCCTTTTCCAATGAATTATATCTTTAAACCATGGAAGCTTGGTCAGTGGTTTTACCAAGTTGTAAAGTTCGGTATTGTTCAATATGTATGTTTTCTTTTGAGAAGTTCTATATTTTGCAGCTCTTTTTACATTTCCCAATTCCAGCATTCTTGGATTGGAAAAGATTATGATCTGTATCTTTTTTGACAGATGTTAATAAAGTCTTTGACGGCAGTTTTAGCAGTACTTCTTGAAGCCTTTGGTGTATATTGTGAAGGAGATTTTAAATTGAGATGCGGGTAAAGCTGATCTTGATTTTTACATTTGTGAGGTCCATTGCTTCTTTTCTTTATTGAAACTTGAACCTTTTGTTTTCTGTAAAGGTTTTCATGGGAATGATAGAGGTTGAGAATTATCATCCTTATGCCAATGCACTTGTTGGTTCATAGTTTAATTGCATATTCTTTAAAATGGTCATTCCATGTGGACTCGTTGTCTGATCTGCGAGTGTGTATATAATGATTCCTACTTCTAAATTGGCCCCAATTGATGTGTACTCTCTTTTAACAGATATCTCTTGTCAAAAATCACTGAATACCTTAGCATTCCCCTGGTTTTGTAGGTATCCTTACATGGCGGTGGTTCTAAATTTCAGTCAATCTTGGGCTTTGTACTGTTTGGTGCAATTTTACACTGCCATAAAGGATGAACTGGCTCACATAAAACCTTTATACAAGTTCCTGACGTTTAAATCAATTGTATTTTTGACTTGGTGGCAAGGAGTGGCAATTGCTCTTCTCTACTCTCTTGGTTTATTCAAAAGTCCTATAGCTCAAGGCTTGCAATTTAAGTCAAGTATCCAAGACTTTATCATTTGTATAGAGGTAGATAGCTTCCATTCCATAGTATCTCCTTTTCTGTTCTGTTCCATACGTATATTATTCTTGCTCTTGGTGGTGTAAGATAATCTGTTGCTGTACTAGTAGCTGTCTTTGACATCATGAAGTGAATAGGTTAATGTCTTGGGTGAATCAAAATTCTGAACTACTCAAATGCCACTAGGTTCTTTCATGGACAAGTCAAGATTTTATCACAAGATAAATGCAAAAGTTATGTAATTCCAACTTGAGTGTTGGAATTCTTATGACAGGGCAAAATCAAGATTTTGTTTTTCAATAAAACATCTGTGCATGTCCGTGTGCCTTCTATTATTTGTGGATGGTTATATGAGAAAATTAAGCATTCTGGGAACTGGAAATGCTTGTCTAGTTGCTTCTCTAGAGAGGAAACTATGGCATGTTGCTGATTGATGAGCTTTAGGGCAATGGTCAAGTAAAAAGTAAATTGGCAGTGTTCTGCAATTTAGGGCCAGTGCAGTCTGTCTCAAGTTGTTGAAATAAGGGGATGCAGTGAGGAGAGGAGCAGATAATGGTCGTAGATGTCACAGTTCAGAAGGAGGGTGGTAAAGAGTTGAATGCAGTGCCCTTGGGCTTTAGCTTAAGTGGTGAAGGGCAGAGGAAGAGTTTGAATAAAATAGACTTGAGCCTAATCTTATCAATCAAGAAAAAGGACAAAATAAAAGGTGTTCAAGTGGATGTACTGTTTGGTTGCTCATGTAGCATGTTTAGGATGTCATTTCTCAAGGACTACCAATCTGAAATGCTGGACACACCACCTTTGCATTATTTGGCGGGGCCAGACTGATAATTTCTGTTATATGGCTGTTTAAACTTGCTTATAGAATGTTTTATGGGGCAATTCGTTTTGTTTTGTTGTTCTGGGGATTTCTGCCTTGTCATTTGCTTTAGAACTACGTGAAAAAAATATGTTATTCTACTAGTATGGGTGTTCTGCAGTAGGTTTAGCGATGGAATAGACGAGAGGCGTCTGATACAAAGTTACAGTGATTATTCACCAAGACATGCTGGTGAACTTTGGCATTTGGCCTCCTGTTTAATGGTTATGGTGTAAACAAAGTTATGAACTGTGGTTGGTCCTGTGTCTTTCACTGCAATGTGCTACATGTGTTAATGGTTAAATTTGATTGGTGAATTTTTCTTGTAGCTATTGTTACAATATTCCTGGGGAGTGCAACAGTCATCAATGTCTAGATCTCTTCAATAAAGTTTATAACTGCTTTTGTTTTTTCTCATTCAAAATATTGAAGTTTAACAGGTCAATGTATCCATCCAGCACAGATGGGCATTGCTTCTATTGTTCATCTGTATGTGTTCCCTGCCAAGCCTTATGAGCTAATGGGAGACCGGTTTCCTGGAAGTGTTGCAGTTCTTGGAGATTATGTATCTGTTGATTGCCCTGTAGATCCTGATGAGGTTAGAGACAGTGAGCGGCCAACAAAGCTACGCCTTCCTCAACCCGACATTGATGTTAGGAGTGGAATGACCATAAAAGAAAGTGTACGAGATGTTGTCGTTGGTGGTGGTGGATTTGTAAGTTTCTTTCATTTAGCTTATAATAGGAATGCAATTGGAGTATAGCTGTGCAGTCACTAACCTGAAACTTTATTGATACTGTAAACAAAAGGAGTTGCTGGTTCAGTATCAGCTTTGCCAGTCTAGTAATAAATTAAACTGAAGGCCAGTCAATGTCCATATGTGAAAATGTGATAAAATTACAGTGTAAAACACAAATCTGGCAATGTGCACTGTTAATTTGGTTTGGTGAAGCACATGACATCACATTTATCTCCTGCTGAATCAGCTGTTGTCTCCCATGCAGATTGTGAATGATGTGAAGTTCACTGTAAACCAAGCAGTGGAGCCTGTGGAGAAGGGAATTATAAAGTTCAACGAGAAACTGCATAGAATTTCTCAAAATATGAAGCAGCACAACAAAGACAAGAGAAGAACAAAGGATGATAGTTGCATAGCAACACCTTCACCCACACGGAGGGTCATTCGTGGAATTGATGACCCTCTTTTAATTGGGAGCTTCAGTGACACTGGGGTAGCAAGGGGGAAGAAGCACAACCGCAGGAAATCAGGATATATCAGTGGAGAAAGCGGGGGAGAAAGTAGCAGCGATCAAAGCTATGGTGCATATCAGGTCAGGGGTCGTAGATGGGTCACTAAAGATTAGAGTCCTTTTTCTTTATTCCATTTTTTACGGAAACAAATTCAGGGGTATCAGATCAGGGGTCAAAGAACAACCGGAGGAAACTCAAGTCAAAAAGATGTCTTGTCCTGGCATCCCAATCACATGAGCTATTAATTTTCTCCGATGGGATGGTTTTTGGCTGACATGCATGAGAAAATCTCAAATTTTCATCTGAATCCATCTTTACATCAACTGTAAGATCCTTCATGATGGGTTTGCTAGGCATGTATCACATATTTGGTTTTCGAAATGTCGTATTAAAGTTTTAAAAGCCCTGATTGTGAAAACCAACACAGCTATTGAGTTACTTTAACGTTTGAGTCTTGTTAAATTAACGTGTACGTGCTTCAATATGTGGACTTCACATGCTGCTGTACTTATTGGCCATAAAAGATGAGAAATCATCTATCATTTAGTCTGCCTGTTCCATCACGAAGAAATGATTTAAAAAAACCCAGCAATGCATAACTACGACTCCATGCGTTGTTTATTCCTTGTACATGTAGCTCATCCACCAATCAAGCTCCCGAATCGGCGAAATCTCAACCACCAGGTCATTACACAAAACCTTGAACAATAGTGGCCCAACTGGATAAAACTCAACACAACCCTTAACATAATAACGGTGGTCCACCACCAAAAACGTGAAATTAAAACTCAACAGAGCCACCACCTTGTATGTCCTTATTGATCCCATGCAAGACCCACCCATCAAATATCTTACCATCTAATTGTGACTCCACTAGGGTCTTGCTTAATGGAAGGCTTCATTGGCTTAGTTGGATTCGCATGCATTATAAACTTCCCGTTATTCTCTCTTTTCATCTTGCAGATGATCGATTGCAAGGAGTCCCAAAACCTAATGGTTGTGGCTCCAATAGGTGTGGCTATCAACTTGTTATTCTATCAACTGGTTGTGGCTCCAATTGTGCAACCAAGGAGAATTTGAGATATGGTTATGGAATATGGAGCGGTGGAGTCATGGGTCAAGAAGTACAACATGGGAGCTTACTTGCCAAGGGGTTTGGAACAAGATAAATCATTCAAGGATTCTAAGTTCTATTTGAACAGCGGATTTGTTAAAGTTTTATGCCTGTTGAAGAACGGTGAGACGATGTTGGAGTATGAATGCAGGGCTCTGGTTTCTTCTGACCCAAAGCATGGGACGTTCAAGGATCTTATGTCTCATGGGGTGCCAGGCTTATCTGAAGCAGTTCTTCATGTTGGGAACCTCCGTTGGATTGACTCAGTTACTGAGACTTGGTGTGCAGAAAAACAAGAGTTTGCTTCTCATAAACTCTGTTTACTCTGTTCTTTTTGTTATTGCTGCTGTCCTTGTGTCTGCTTGGAACTGTGTTATTGTGTGAAATCACAAATATGTGACCCAAGCTTCGGTGCTTGCCAATTATACCATCAGTTTGGTGTTGGCCTATATATTGCAAACCATTTCATTTATGGCAAAATCCTCTACCTATCAAGTATATTTTATCGAAAACACATTGAAACAGAATGGATCTTTTATTAAGCAGACTATGCTATTGCTCATCAGAAGAATCATTGTTGCTTCAGGGGATATTTTTCAAGTCTAAACAAAATCAAATCACTGAAGTCTCAAACCACATCACTCAACATGAGTTGCAAATTATTCTACCGGCCTAAGTTCTCCAGTAACCAGTGCAAATTTCCGGTGCTGAGACAAGACAGAAGGGACCTTGACTGCTTGAATTATTGATGCCAAGTCATTAGAGGACGACTCTGTGTTTTGCTTGGTTGCATTTAGTACTGTTTGCAAGATTTGCAAGGGGTCACCATGGCTCACAATCAAGACTGCACACCTGCACAACAATTGATAATTAAAACAAAGCCTTTACAGCCAATGCCAACGTTCACATTAAAATGCAACTTGAAAAAGAATGGGTTTCTTTTATATGTTCCCAGAAACGTTCAATATTTCCTAAAAACACTTTGATGGATTATAAGGTGATAATACTGAGGGTACTAAAACTGTTTCCTCATTTTCTGGATCATGCTTTTCATAATGCAAAAGAAACATGGACATGCTTACCCTTGAAATTCTGACTCGATAATTGCCAGAGCACTTTCAAGTCTAGTAGCGACATCATCAACACTTTCTCCACCTTCTGGTCGAGTGAATGGATCTTTCTCATCAAGTGCCCATATCTCAGGATACTGTCGATTGAGAAAGAAAAAAAAAGTAAGCCTCAATTGCTAGTGGGAAGGGCTGTGCTTCTTTGGCTTAGATGGTGCGGGTTATTGAGTGAGGCCATTGTTGCAGTGAGTACTCCATCTTACCATATACATGTACAAAAGACCCTTAATCTAGTAGCCTTATGGCAAGAAAATCTAAAATAAACTCCACGAATGTGTTACCTTATCATGTGAAAAAAGTTCAAATGAAGGACCAAAATAGCGTTCTCGAAGATCTCCCATCATCTGCCAAGTAGCATTTACTTTATAATGAGTATGAGGAATAACAACAAACATACAAGAAAAAACTCATTACATTCAATTGACTGAACACAGGTTTCTGATAGAAAAGAGACCAGATGTTCAGCAGATTATTTTCTTCAGATGGTAACAAAGTAGCACCATAGACTCAGGTCATCGGAGGAGCTTACATGGCCAGCAGCCCAATAAAATGAAAGATAACCATGCAACTTCTTTGCATGTTGAGGGGGGGTCATAACATCTGGTCTGCCAACCCTTGCTAATTATAGATAATTTTCCTAGTGAATGGCATTATGAGGAACGACACTTTTCAAGCACTTCGGTGCAGCAGATAAGTAGATGCACTAAATAAAGAATGCTCATTGGGTTCGGTAACTCACTTTACATTGAGGACCTTCAAAGGGAAGATTCAAAACAGATGCAACAACTTTGGCAGTGTGGCTCGTTCTTGCAAATGGAGAGTAGCAGATGCGAACACTTTCAAGTGGTATGTTTCTCTCTTTCAATTCCTGCACAGATTATACAGTTAGCTGGATATGCAGCGGACTCTTAAATTTGCTGAAGGGGGGAATCAACAAAAGCAGTTAAAGAAAGCCAATTACTAAGGGATAAAAAAGAGTTCCATCAAGCCATTAGCAATTGTAGCTTTCTCCTTATTTATACTGCCAACCATGATAACATTGGCAAAAGGAATTCACAAAAGCATAAACAAAGTTATTTGATGCTCAGCATGATATGTCCTTGTATGCTAGCTACCAAGTGCCGACTCCCCACCCAGAGTCTCCACTCTCATTTGCCATATTGTTCAGTCTTTACTTTCTCCTTGTTTATTGAAAACCTTTTGTCAAACCATCCTCTATAACAACATCAAGCATTTTTAAATATTGGCTTTTCAAATTCCCTCCTTAAACTCTCTCACACGTCAATTATCTCTACAACAACATCCTAGAAATCTTTCATTTTCGGTCTTTGTCATCCACAAATGCTTCCAACAAAGTGATACCACAGCCTATCCAAACTCAGAATACCATCATTTTCCAATGTGCCCCATTCTTGCATAATTCTTAGAGTGATATTCCCAGCTGACATGCATACGTTTATATTCTCTTGCAAATAGTATTTGATTGTCCACCCTCAACAAAACTCCTACAGGAAACAACTACTTTCTTCCCATAATCTCTTGTCAATTTTAAGACACGCCAAACTTTGATTTCTTTGGTCCTTTTATGTCTTTACGGTACAAAGTTTGCAAAAGTTTTGGGTAGTGCTCAAACAGGCATAGAAAGCAAGTTGAAGTACATAATTTTGAAAACTCACATAATCAACTCAACTATTCCTTCTCATCCCAAGGTTTGGCATCTTCAACAGTTTTGAATATTCAAACCATCATCAGAAACCTGAACTTCTTAGTTTTTCTAAAGGACCTTCCATGCTTTGCTGCTTATGAAATTGAAAAACCTCAAGCCATAGACTATAACATCCTAAACCTCTCTAACTCTAGGAATTCAAAGATTTGCCCGAAAAAGGTGTTTTTTCAAAATACAATCAGAATTGCCCTTTTATTTTGTGAATTACGATACCCATAAAATTAGAACAAAGCCTAAGAACCAGCTAGTCTATGCAAATAGATTACATAGGAAAATTGAACGCAGATCAGAAGGATAAAACATGAAAAATGTTATCTTTTTTAAAAATGCAATCTTCACACTGAAATACACACCTTAAGGAACAATTCTCCAGCCAACTGTGCCTGACCAACACCTTCATCTGCTAATTGGTATTCTTCCTTGATCCCATTTTCCTGTTATAAAATCACCCACTGGTTATAAACTGAACAAGCACTGAAACAGGTTTAGGAATAAAAGGTAGAGTTTTTAAAAAGATAGGTAGTAACACCATAGAGGAAACAATGAGACCCTTTTCATTAGGAATGCTCTTTCCATGCCTTAAAACCCAATATTTGTTTCTCAAACACAATTTCTTTTCCATAGCCAGAATGTCTCTCTCTTCTCCTCCACACTCCCCTCCCTCTTCTTTTGCCTGTTTCTAAAAATGGGGCAGATGACCACATATTTAATACTTAATGTCAATTACGTGGCAGTTCCTCATTGGTTAGGTCGAGTAATAATCAACAAAGTCAAGAAAATGAATTCTAAACATATGACGTGTTATAATTTTATCGGATAATCAAGATCACACTATAATGAAGCCGACGTCATTGAATCCAACATATATAGCCAAACCCCTGATCTCTCCATTTGAGACAGGGAAGCTAACAATGAAGGGATAAATTGAAGGGAGAGAGAGAGAGACTAGAGAGTAACAACTAACAAATTTACACTCCGAGATTTCACTAAGTTCAGATTTTTTTTCTTTTTCCTACTGTTATGGCTCTCAATCTGCGTCAAAAACAAACAGGTCAGTGCCTTTTCTCCCTATCTCTCTTTAGATCTCTTGTGGAATGAAGCAATAACCCATTTGTTATTACTTAGTTTTAAGCCCAAATAACCTCATAAGTTCATTCCTTTTTGCTTAATTTCATGTATTTAGTGAGTAAGTTTTGATTTTGATGTGAACCCATTTTGTATTATTTAGATTCGATCCCAAATTACACTTAAAAGTTTTTTTCCTTTTTGTTTAATCTGATGTGTTTATTGAACAAGTTTTGTAATTTCATTTTTTTTGGGGCTGCAGAATGTATAATCCGGATGCTAAATCTGAACCAACCTTTGAATGCAACTGGTACTGCTAATGAAGAGGTTTACAAGATCTTGATCTATGATAAATTTTGTCAAAATATATTATCTCCATTGATTCATGTCAAGGATCTGAGAAAACATGGGGTTACTCTTTATTTCCTTATTGACAAGGATCGAAAGCATGTCCATGATGTCCCTGCTGTGTACTTTGTTCAACCAAGTCAAGTTAATGTTCAGAGGATTGTTGCTGATGCGTCACGCTCGCTTTATGATAGCTTGCACCTTAATTTTTCATCATCTATTCCTCGTCCGCTTCTTGAGGATCTTGCATCAGGGACATTGAATTCGGAGTCCATAGATAAGATTTTGAAGGTGCATGACCAGTATTTGGAGTTTGTGACTTTGGAGCATAACTTGTTTTCGTTGGCGCAGAAGTTTTGTTATGTTCAGTTGAATGATCCATCTGCTGGTGATAGAGAGATTGAGGAGATTGTTGAGAAGGTTGCTAGTGGGTTATTTTGTGTGTTGGCAACACTCGCTGTTGTGCCAGTTATTAGGTGTCCAAGTGGAGGGCCAGCAGAGATGGTGGCGTCGGTGTTAGATCAGAAGTTGAGAGATCATTTATTGTCAAAGAACAATTTGTTTACAGAAGGTGGGGGTTTTGCGAGCTCATTTCAGAGGCCAGTTTTGTGTATATTTGATCGAAATTTTGAATTGTCAGTTGGAATACAACATGATTTTAGGTATCTTCCTCTTGTTCATGATGTTCTTGGCTTGAGGCTTAACAGGTTGAGTGTGCCAGGGGAAAAGGGTGGGATGAGGTCATATGAATTGGATAGTTCTGATCCATTTTGGGTGGCAAATGGGTCCCTGGAGTTTCCTGAAGTTGCAGTGGAAATTGAGACTCAATTGAACAAGTATAAGAAGGATGTTGATGAGGTTAATAGGAGGACTGGAGGAACTGATGGGGCTGAGTTTGATGGGACGGACTTGATTGGGAACACCAAGCATTTGATGAATGCTGTGAACTCTCTGCCTGAATTGACAGAGCGGAAGCAGGTGATTGATAAGCACACAAACATTGCAACTGTTTTGTTGGGTGAGATCAAGGAGAGGTCTCTTGATTCCTATGCGAAAAAAGAGAATGACATGATGGTCAGAGGAGGGATTGATCGGAATGAACTTTTGGGTGTGCTTAGAGGGAAAGGAACCAAGATGGATAAGCTCAGATTTGCAATCATTTACCTTATATGTTCTGAAAGTATTAATCCGGCAGAAGTGGAAGCCATTGAAACTTCTCTAAGGGAGTCTGAGGTTGATACTTGTGCATTCCAGTATGTGAAGAAAATGAAGTCCTTAAATGTGTCATTGGCATCATCAAATTCTGCCAGTCGAAGTAACATTGTTGATTGGGCTGAAAAACTTTATGGGCAGTCAATTAGCGCTGTGACAGCTGGTGTGAAGAATTTATTATCTAGTGATAGGCAGCTGGCATTAACGAGGATTGTGGAAGCTTTGATGGAGGGGAGGCCAAATCCTGATGTGGATTCTTACCTTGTGTTTGATCCTCGAGCTCCCAAGTCAGGCTCTGGGACCAGTGGCAGCCATCTGAAAGGGCCATATAAAGAAGCTATAGTGTTTATGATCGGTGGTGGTAATTATATGGAGTATGGAAGCTTACAAGAATTTGCACAGCGTCAGCAGCCTGTCAAGCATGTTATATATGGAACAACAGAAATCGTCACTGGAATTGAGTTCGTTGAGCAGCTTACAGTGTTGGGGCAGAAGATGGGATTGGGTAGTACTGCGGCTTCTCCTGCTCCAACCCTCTAGTTCAGGTATTTTTGTATGTGCATTTTAAGGCCAGCTGTTTCATGGTTGATGCGTGAAAGAAAGGAGCTACGAATGTTGATTCAGCATAAATGGATTGTTGGCAGAAAAGGTTTTGAAGCTGGTTAATAGCTGAGAATTAGGTTTTCTTATTTCTTGGGTATAACGCTATATGGAGGCGTTTTCAAATAGAACTTTTGACTTTCTTTGACACTCTGGAAGGATCCCTTTTATGTTCATTATATTGAGAGATGGTATCCGCCATTAAAAAAGGTTTTCTGAGCTTCATTGAAGTTAATCTTTGTATGGTTAGAAAAAAAAAATATTTCATTTCTTCTTTCGCAAATGTGATTGCTAGAGAATTATTTGTTAGTTTTAATCCGTACATTGTATGCATGAACGTTCAATTATTTCAACATTTGTTAGATGAAGAATTGAGTGCTTGATAATTGCGTGTGTAGGCGATCTATCAGGATGCCTATGGTTTTGCCGTCCTCATCTTTTAATCCAACCTTCCTTTTATCTGATCTGTTGTTTGATGAGTTAGGCATCAGATGTTGGCATTTCCTTGTCATTGTTCATTATCAGGCTGCAAAACTTTGGAAGAAATAGCTACTGGTGACAACTAGGGTCGGGTACTCCTTGTATATTTCATCATCTTCCGAGCTCAACTGTTTGAGTTTGAGGATCACCGAATTTACGTTCTCTATGCCGAGTAATATCCTGGTTCCGATGCAGAATGATAAACCGAACTGCTATATGCAGACTGCCAAGTGAGCTCTATAATTGCCCTAATCATCGTTGTAGCTTTAAAAGGTTCAAATATCCCATCACCTTCCAAGATAAATTGTTGAGAGGGAAGCTTTCCAAACTAAGAACCCTGATGTGATGTGATGTGATGTGATGTGATGTAGTTTACAGGCAATTACGATGCAGATTGTTCGACCAAAGACAAGGAAGGCAGCAGGTAATGGTATTATAGGTGTAAGCTTCTCTAGCTGTTGATGAACCTTTGAAGGCCCGAAGCTGACTTTAGCAAAGAGGAACACGGGATATATTCAACATTGAATCCTATTTTTCTCTTAAAAAATAAAAAATTGTTTCTCAAAACATTGAAGGGTTGAATTTAACTCGATTTTTTTAATTTTTTTGTCAAATGAAGGATATAATTCCCTTAATTAAAACAAAGTGTTAAAACACTACTAAAAACAAATAGGTAGATTGATGTATAACTTTGTTTTTTTTTTTTTTGTATTAAATTATTAAGCTTTTCGGGTCCTTAGTTGGGTTATATCCGGATTTGTATCAATATTTATATTTATTATATGGACAATATTAACAAATATTCTCCGAAGGACCTAACCGAAAAATTTCAAAACATCTAATATCTGATTGATAGAGTCTCTTCTTTTAGAATTTAACTGAGAATAATATATACAATAGGGACTAAATTTAAACTTTCCTCAACATTTTCACTTTCCTCTTCCTTTCTATTCTAGTCTCCTCGATGACCAAAATACCCGCTCTTTTCTCCCTCTCCTTTGATGGCCTCCAAGCCCTAATTTCCAAAAATCAAACACAAAAAATCCCTAAGCCTCCATGGCTCGCCGGTCTTTCTCCCTCCTCAAATCCCTAACCAAACCCACCACCTCCTTCTCTCTAACCCCCATCCCAACTTCCCGGTCCGTTACCTACATGCCGCGACCCGGAGACGGAACACCACGCGCAGTCACCCTCATCCCCGGAGACGGAATCGGGCCTTTAGTCACCAACGCAGTAGAACAAGTAATGCAAGCGATGCACGCACCGGTTTACTTCGAGAAATACGAAGTCCACGGCGACATGAATCGCATTCCGGAAGAAGTTATCGAATCGATTAAGAAAAACAAAGTTTGTCTGAAAGGAGGATTGAGGACTCCGGTCGGTGGTGGTGTCAGCTCGCTGAATGTTTCGTTAAGGAAGGAATTGGATTTGTATGCTTCGCTGGTTAATTGTTTTAATTTGCCAGGGTTGCCTACACGGCACGAAAATGTTGATATTGTTGTTATTAGAGAGAATACTGAAGGGGAATACGCTGGGCTTGAGCATGAGGTGGTTCCTGGTGTTGTTGAAAGCCTTAAAGTAATCAACCTTTATTGTTTGTTTGACTTAGTGAATTGTTTTGTTGTTTATTGTGTTAATCATTAGTTAATGATTTGTTAATGGTTTTGTTAATTATCATGATCATTGAATATTTGTGACCCACTAAAGGGACATGTTGATTTGATGGAAGGGATTTTCCCGGAAGTGATTCCGGGAAGAACCTAAACTAGTATTATTCTATAGCCCCTCATGATCAATAGTCTCTCCTGTGATAATTATGTTTTGCTTATTCAAGTTTGAGTTTTAGGTAGATTGAAATCTTATAAAACTGATTTGACGATTATTTGTTTCATTTTGAATAATTACTTTTTGTTGTGTGTGATTTGTTCGTTATTTTTTATATATATATATAATGGTGTGTTGATGGTGATGAATGTGTTTTTAGGTGATAACAAAGTTTTGCTCGGAGAGAATTGCGAAGTATGCATTTGAGTATGCTTATTTGAATAATAGGAAGACAGTGACGGCAGTGCATAAGGCAAATATTATGAAACTTGCAGATGGGTTGTTTTTGGAGTCTTGCAGAGAGGTTGCGAAGAAATATCCGAGTATAAAGTATACTGAGATTATTGTGGATAATTGCTGTATGCAGCTGGTTTCGAAACCTGAGCAATTTGATGTGATGGTACGTGATTTTTGAAAACTTTTGTTCATTATTGTTTGAATTGGTGTCTATGGGGGATGTTATTCATTATTAGGTGATTTCTATGTATTTATGGTGTTGGTATGCAACCTCGGTTTTGATGTGTCGGAACAAGTCTGTTGTTCAGCAGCAGGTCTCTCGGTAGCATTTGCTGTGGTGAGAGAATTATCAGTTCATATGGTTAGGGAAAAAAATTGTCTTGTGATTAAATGAAGCACCCTATTTAATAATACAAGGATGCTAAAACCATGGTGTAAACTAATTGAGAATTAGACTTGCAGTTTTGTCTTTTCACGTCTCCTCACTGAGCTTCTTGCAGTGGCTACTGTCTGCAATCAATAGTCTTATGCATGCTTGATTGTCAACTGTTTAGCACTTTTGACTTTAGACCTTTCACTAATGAAAGCTCTGTTATGCTCTGTACAGGTTACTCCTAATCTTTATGGCAATCTTGTGGCAAATACAGCTGCTGGTATAGCTGGAGGCACTGGTGTCATGCCAGGAGGTATGAATTTGGTTAAAGTTCTAATTCTGCAAAAGACTTTTACCTACCTTCTTTAAGGAGTTATAGGTTAAGGAATCCTAATCTTGAAGCTGTTAGGAGCTTGATTGTTTCACGTCCTTCGGACCTTTTCTGTTACTATCAGCTCTATAAGCTTGCGTTGTAATTTATTTAGTTTTTGGTGACTACAGGTAATGTGGGAGCTGATTATGCTGTTTTTGAGCAAGGTGCTTCTGCTGGAAACGTGGGAAAAGAAAAAATGGTGGAACTAAAGAAGGCAAATCCAGTGGCTTTGCTCCTCTCGTCTGCCATGATGCTGAGACACCTTCAGTTTCCTTCATTTGCTGATAGACTTGAGACTGCAGTGAAGCATGTAATATCTGAGGGGAAGTGTCGAACCAAAGACCTTGGTGGAGACAGCACCACACAAGAGGTGGTTGATGCTGTCATTGCTAATCTGGACTGATCCGTACCAGGAATTCTGCCCCCTAATAGCCATTGTTTCATACTATCATGTCTTCCTGTGCAAGTATCGTGCCACCGTTCTTCCCCGCTCCCCTGCTATACAAGTTAATCCTATTCTACTGCAGGATTATCTTATAGTGTCTGTTATTCTTTTTCTTTTCCTCCCAAATAAGATTAGGCTTTTCTTTTCTGGTTGTGAGGGAATCAGGGAACGTATTAATAAGAACCTGCCCCTGATTGTTCAGTTGAATGAAAATTTTCGCGTTTGTTTCACCCATTTCAGCTATATTGCTCCATCCTTTATTGGAATCTTGAGCTCTGGAACAAGCAAATGGTTTTGAGTTCTCAAAGGGAGGCACCACTAAATGGCTATTAAGACTAATTAATAACTAATAACGTGAATAATCACAATTAGGTCGAGGCAACCCAACCCACAAAAAATCCCAAGTGCCTTGCCTAAAACAGCAAAATAAATATGAATTTCGACTTTTAGCATATAAATTGTCAATGGAATAGATGATGGAGATTAGATTTATCCCAGATTGAAAATTCAAGGACTCAAAAAGTCCTGCACCAGAATTTGAGTATATACCTAGTTTATGATCTAAATTAAATTAGATAGGAAGCTGGACTATCAACTAACTAAAAAATGTACACACTGTGTTCGGCGAGGGGACACCCAATCTGTTGAAAAGCAAGATTTGGAGATACGTGGTGATACAAAAAAGTAAAAGTTGGTGTTGGAGACGTCATGGATGGGGAAGGAACGGGCTTTGTCAGAGAGGACGAGGAGCCTGTGAATATGGAGGAGCCCAAGTGCAAGTCCTGTAAGGGTACTCTTATGGGGGACAGAGTCGACGAGGAAGGACTGTTTGAAGGATACTGTTCTGAGGAGGAGGAGGAGGATTGTCCTGCGATCTGATTGTCCGCTGCTGAGAAAAGGAGATTACATAAAAAGTAGGAAGAAACCCTAATTACTAAGGTGTTGGGGAAGAGAGTAGGGTACCGCTACTTGCAAGCCTACTCTCAGTCAGTGGAGGCTAAAGGATGGAGCGAAATCTGGGCAATGATTTTGTATCTATAGGACAGTATTATTTGGATGGTTTCGGATCATATTCTTACTGTGCGCCTTGTCATGGCATCCACATTTTGATCCTGATCGATGAGAAGCCATCATTGATAAAGCAGTTTGCGTTCGTATACCTGACCCATCTAGAATACCATGACAAGGGCGGGCTTGTTGACTCGGATAGGCAAATACTATTGGCGCCAGAACTGTGCACGCTGATCTTGAAGGTACCTGAACTTCATCCCATTTGCACTTTGCTTCTTCTTCCAACCTGTTCAAATTTCAAGTTGCTTTCCAACATTGATTAGTTATTTAAAATGGAAGGTACATGTTTTGGCCCAACAGACTCGAGTCAAAATTTCAGTTCAAAACCCAACCCAATTTTAACTTGGATATTTAAAGACTATACTACTTTTTATTCAAGAAAAGTTGAATAAACAAGCAAGCAATTCTTTTTTTTTCTATTAGAAATTTGACTGTGAAAAGATTTAAGAAGTGTTTAGGTTTCATTTTGAATTGATTATTGAATGATTTAAGGAATTTAATTAAAATATTAGGGTGTTAGTTGATATAAAACAAACTAATTTGATGAATGGAATCGAGAGTTGTTGAAGAACAGACTATGTTTTTGTGTGATCTGCAATTTTAAAAATTGGCTGATCAGGATTCTGGAAATCCCAATCAACTAGTTGTTCTAAATCAGTTGACCGGTTGATTGTTTGTTGTTGGTCGACCGACAAGTCTAAACTGGCTGACCGGTTGGTCTGTGATGGTGGTTGATTGGTGAACACCCAACAATAGAGTTTTACTGAATACATTAGGTTTGATCAGTTTGAGTTATGTTCGGATCGATCGGGTGAAACAGTTCGGCTTTATATTTACGTTTTTGGTATCTAAATTTAGAGTTTTTAATCTTTTATGATACTTTGCTTGGATTTATTTTTTAGTATTTTATGTATCCGATATAGGTTCTGTTAAGTGTTAACGTTCTTCCTAACGATCTTTAGTAGCCTCTAGTTCCGCATTCGTTTGTCTTTTGCTTTTGTTTTCCGTGTGAGTGAGATAATCTTTAATATGCATGTAATATAAATAAATATGTGTATTGATTATATGATGAGTACAACTATTAATTTATTGAATATTTATACATGTTTTATTTTTCGAGTACTCATATTGAACTAAATTCTATTTGATACGATATACGTTGCTTTGATAATTACACGAGTATCTATTATATCTTGATATCGGTATACCTGTTAGTAACTCCATGCTAACGAAATGTAATTAGTCTATATGCACATAGTATTATGTATACTTAGATGGTAAGAGAAGCACCAGCTTGTAGCTATTGATTCTTCCACAGTAGTGTCATGACCCGCATACCGGATTCATTGTAATTAGTCTATATACACATAGTATTATGTATATTTAGATGGTAAGAGAGACACTAGATTGTAGTTATTGATTCTTTTATGGTAGTGTCATGACCCGCATCCCGGATTCATAACCGGTAATACAGGAGGGATGTGTTAATATTAAGTTTAAGAACGTACATACATACATATATATATATATATATATATATATATATATATATATATATATATATATTCAGGTGCTAAAGGAACTGATAGTTGTACTATATCTGAAAATTAACAAGCCTTCAGATTAATAAACACACACAGAGACACGGTTTTATATATAGCAGCAGTAATACGTGTTTTCCAGGCGAAGCAAGAGGGGATCCTGAAAAAGAGACAAAATTCAGATTCTCCTTGCTCCCTCCCACGGGATGAGCACAAATCAATGACTTTACATTTCGAGGTTGTAGGTCTTGATTATACGCCCTAAATGTAAATGCTACATCCTATATCCATAATTAATTGTGAAGCACTTGGTTCTTTTTTTTATTTAATTAATTTCTTAATTTGCAAGGAATCTCCTCTCAGAATAATATATTGTTTGATTGGCAAGGAAGCTATGTGAATATATATGACTCTTAAGGAATAATTGGACAGTTAAAGTCCATCCATTTCTTCTTATTATATTATTATTATTATTATTCAAGAAATAATTTCTTATATCATTGATTGGCCACTAACATTTATTTGAATGCCCGTTGACAAAGGGATCTAATGCCAATTCTTCTTTTTATCTACTTGCCAACGTCCTTGAGAGAAGCGAAAGGTTTTCCGCCAGGTTCCTTTTTCTATATATATATATATATAGTAAGACTCAAATAAATGTTTAATTTCCAGTTTCTTACTGTGTTTTTAACTGTATTTGCAATTGTTTTAAAAATGTTCGAGATTGAATTTACCAGGACACTCACCTCACTAAAATTAATAGTGCAAGACTCAAATAAATGGGGTCATTTTAGTTATGTGAACTTTTTGGCTTGGACTCAATTTTTATGGTTCATGCTTGGGTTTCGTACAAAATCATGTGGAGATATAGAAATAAGAAGAATAAATCTTTCACCTAATTTAGGCACCGTTTAGAATTGTGATTCAATTATATTTTTAAAATTCTTTAAAAAAAAATTTGTGTGTTTTTTAGATTATTTTGATATGTTGATATCAAAAATAAATTTTAAAAAATAAAAAAAATTATTTTAATATATTTTCAAGCGAAAAAACACTTTAAAAAACAATCTCTACCATGAAATAAACTCTTAGAGGTATAGATAAATGTTATGGAAAGGATTTATCTAGAAGAGAAAATCACTCCACCTAATATATGCTAACTTTTTTTCTTCATGTAACAAAAACCTAAGTTTTCATATGTAGAAAAAAAAAAAAAAAAAGAGAGATCAGATACATGGAGTTTTCATACACACTCTCAAAATATATATAAAAAAAGCTCGAGTAATCAAAATTATCGTTAGATTTATCAACTCAATGATACGTGAAACAATCCTTACACAAGTTTTAGTGAATTTATAATATGAATTATAAGAAATGTCAATAAATGTAACGTTTCTCTACTATATTTATAAGTTGCTTGTGCTTCAAAGAATTAACCACCAACTATTTCACTCTCATAAGGTATAATTCTAAAATATTTGAGTTTTTCATTGTCTCGCACCTTACTATAGATGGGCTGTAGATAGATTATGTAATTTTTTTTGTCTTTTCAATTTGGTTTCCAAACTTTTCTTTTCAACGATTTAGTCCAAATTAAAGATTATTTAGTTTTGATTTCTTATGAAAGGGCGGAATTGAAAAAAAAAAAGAGTGAATTCAAAAGGTGTCAAAGATAAGTGACATGTCATAAGTTTCTCATAATTTTAATACCTCAATATTTTCTCAATTCAATTTTGGTATAAAAATTTATTTTTTTATTTTTTAATCCTTGGTTGAGAGATGAGAGAAATAGGTCGCTGGATTCCTATAGTAGAGAGAGAAAAATGTTGTTGATACCGATTTATTTCACCAAAATAAACGATATTTATGTCAAATGGTTCCATTTGATGAGGGAAGTTCATATTAGATGTTTTTTTTATCTTTAAAGTTCATAAAAAAAACATATTTAAGCTCGGGTTGATTTTTGATTTATAGTTGATTTCAGTTTTTGGAGCCTTTTTTTTTCTCAAGGTCATAGATAGGTTTATCACGGTTCTTACAATGTTTTTGGGTCAAAAATGGGTTGAAAAACAGGTTTTTGAGTAAAAAACTAAACCCTAATTTTTCAATCATCACAGTGGGGCGGAATCTAGGCAAATCAGATGACACGTTGTCAGATTTTTTTTTTCAAAAAAACTTGGGGAGAACCCCAATTGCAAAGAAAAAAATTAGAAGCTCAATTGCTCAAGCTCAATTGCAATAACATCTAGCCTTTGATTTTTAAAAAACAAATAATGATATTTTTATGTTTTTCATCTATTTTTTTAATTTATATTTAAATTATCACCCCCTTCTTATTTTATTTTGTTTGAGGAGACTCTTTCTCTGAAATTAATATTGCAAGACTCAAATAAATGGGATCATTTTAGTTATGTTAACTTTTTGGCTTGGACTCGATTTTTATGGTTAATGCTTAGGTCTCGTACAAAATTATGTGGAGATATAGAAATAAGAAGAATTAATCTTTCACCTAATTTACGCACAGATTAATTAGAATTGTGGTTCAATTATATTTTTGAAATTTATTAATTTTATTTCAATTGTATTACCAAAATTTTTTTGTCATTTTATTTGAAGAGTTTTTTTTAATTTATATTTATTTTCTTAGTTATGTGTTTAAATTTGAAGAGTTTTTAATTTATCTATAAATTCTTTTTTATCTTCTGTGTGGATGAATTTTATTTTTGAAAATAAAAAAAATATTTTCAGGTAATATTTCTAATATGTGTTGCCTTGGTGTTATTTTTTTATTTTATTTTATTCGATCAATTTAATTTGTGTCTCTATTTTTATTATCATTTGCTTGAATAAAAAAATTATATATATTAATAAACAAATATAGCAAATACAACCGGGTAAATGTTCTGTCTTTCGAGATTAAATATATTGATCTACATTCATATCTTAATTTTTTAAATTTTATTTTTAGGTATTGTTAATGATTTTTTATTTATTT